>Ga0335081_10018503_pt1 | contig 11265 bp, 12 predicted proteins | sample Lox_Sample_35_FD_206713 | JGI IMG/M metagenome (GOLD analysis project Ga0335081, IMG submission 206713) | Soil microbial communities from Loxahatchee National Wildlife Refuge, Florida, United States - Lox_Sample_3.5 | ecosystem: Environmental > Terrestrial > Soil > Wetlands | place: USA... | reverse complement strand
CGAGCCACGCGCTCGCGCACACCGCGACGAGCCATGGAAGTAACGCGCTTCGCATCCGATCCTCCTGGTTGGGTCGCTACCTAGTGCCCGCCGCCGGCCTACCCTTCGCGAGAATCGACCGCCACGCGAACCCGTGCGATCAAGAGGGGATCGCTGCGCCGAGCTGGGCGTGAAGATAGCTCTGCAGCATCGCCCCCAGGGTGTGCTGCACGTCCTCGTCGAGCGCGCGCGACGGCGGCCGCCCGACCGCCCGGGCGAGCGCGAACTTCGCGGTGGCGTAGCCGAACGCCGCGGCCACCGCGGTCAAGAGTGCGATCTCGGTCACGGGGATCAGGCGGTGCGCGTCGCGCGGTGCGAGCGCCTCGACGACCTGCGCGGCGATCATCTGCAGGCCGTGGTCCTGCAGCGCGAACGCGGTGTTCCCGCCCGGACGCTCGCTCGCGACCATGTACTTCATCAGCCGCAAGTGGACCGGATCGGCGAGCGCGCGGAACAGGATGCCGAGCAGCTCGCCGGGCCGCGACACCGCGCCGGCCTCGCGCAGCCGCGCGATCACCTGCTCGCGCAGCGCCAGCACCCTACGCTGGAGCGCGGCCTCGACCAGCCCGTCGTACGTGCCGAAATAGTGGGTCACGAGCGCGTGGCTGACGCCGGCCTCGTCGGCGACGTCCTTGAGCCCGGCCTGGTCGGGATAGAGCTCGCCGAACACCCGCTCCGCCGCGTCGAGGATCTCGCCGCGCGCGACCTCCGGCGAGCGCCGCCGGCGGACCCGAGTTCGCCCGCGGTGGAAGCCCAAAAGCTTGCGTTGTCGTGGCATTACAACGCGAGGCTCGCACATTATTTTCACCTTGACAATAACGATCTCGACGTTATTATCAAGTTGACAATAACAATTGACACGTTGCCAATAACGAAGGAGCTCGCCATGACCGCCACGTCCACCCAGACCGCCCCGACCGAGGACGTCTCCACCCTGCCGGCCACCGTGCGGTGGAGCCGGGCACTGCGTGCGCTGTCGCGCGTCGTGGCCGACCCGGAGCAGACCGACCAGGTGCTGGTGTTCAGCACCTACGTCAACGCCGGGACGACCGCGCACCGCATGCATCGCTTCTTCGATGACCCGCGCGGCCAGCGCCTGTACCAGGAGCACCGCACGATCGACTCGCACACGGTCGACCTCGATGCGCTCGCCGCGCTCCCCGAGGGCACGCTCGGCCACGCCTACGCCCAGTTCCTGCGCTCGCGCGGGTTCACGCCCGAGGTGTTCGACGAGCCGCCGCACGACGTCGCCGATCCGCGCGCGCAGTACGTCATCCAGCGGGTCCGTCAGACCCACGACCTGTGGCACGTGGTGACCGGCTGCGACACCGACCCGGCCGGCGAGATCGCGCTGCAGGCGTTCACGTTCGCGCAGATCCACGCGCCGAGCACGCTGATCCTCGCGCTGGTCGGTACGCTGCGCGGCGTGCGCGAGCGGCCGAGCCTGCCGCGCGAGGTCGCCGCCGCGTTCCGCACCGGCCGGCACGCCGAGAAGCTGCTCGCGTTCGCGTGGGAGGACCACTGGGCGACCCCGCTGGCCGAGGTCCGCGCGATGCTCGGCCTTCCCGAGCAGCCGCGCGCCAGGGCCGCAGCGTGATAGCCTGGGGCGTGAACCGCCGGAAGCGCACGCAGGTCGAGCGCGTGGTCCTGCCGGTCGTGCTCGCGGTGACGGCGATCGGCGGAGCGTTCGCCGCCGCGTCGAGCGTGGCGGCCTGCCACGCCGGCCACGCGCCGGCGATCGACGCCGGCCCGCGCGACGGCATGCCCGACACCCCGCTCGTGTGATGACCGCCGGCGGCCCGGTCGGGCCGCGAGCGCCGCATCACAGCGCGCCGCGATAGTGCAGCAGCTCCATCGTGACGCGCGCGCCGGCCGCGCGCAGCGCCGCCACCAGCGCGTCGTCGCGCTCGATCATCACCGCGAGCTCGCCGTCGGTGGTGTGCGCGTGCGGCGCGAGCGCGCGCAGCAGCGTGCCGGCCAGCGCCGGGCGCGCGACGTAGAACGGATACGCGCCGGGCAGCTGCGGATCGAACGCCGCGAGCCCGAGCGAAGCGCCGTCGTCGCCGCGCAGCTGGACGAGCGCGCGGTCCGGCCGCATCCGCGCGCGAGCGAGCCGGCCGTCGACGAGGCCGAACGCGTGCTCGAGCACCGCATCGTCGGCGGGCGCGATCCGCGAGGCCGCCGCCGCCTCGCCGGGCAGCGCGAGCGCGCTCGCCCAGGCGATGCGCAGCTGGGTCGAGCGATACTCGACCGCGAAGCCGGCGCGCTCGTACAGCCGGATCGCGTCGCGGTTGTCGGCCTTGACGTTGAGGTGCCACTCGTCGGCGCCGGCCGCGCGCAGCCGGGTCGCCGCCGCCGCGAGCAGCGCGCCGCCCACGCCGCTCCGCCGCGCCCCGGCCGCGACCGCGAGCTGGCTGACGTGGCCCGCGCGCGCGAGCTTGTAGCACGACAGGTAGCCCACGACCGCGCCGTCGCGCTCGAACATCAGCATGCCCGGGTCGAGACCGCCGCCCCAGCGATCGGCGGCCGGCGGCGGCTCGGGCAGGCCGAGCTCGCGAAACAGCGACGCGAACGCGGCGTAGTCGGCTGCGGTGGCCTCGCGGATCATGCCGCACCGTAGCGCGGGATGGCGCGCCGTGCGCTGTGGCAAGCTCGCGGCCATGCGAGTCGCGATCACCGGAGCGAGCGGACTACTCGGCGGCAACCTCGCGGCCGAGCTGATCGCGGCGGGCCACGAGGTGGTCGCGACCCGCCGCGCCGGCACGCGGACCGCGCACCTCGACGACCTGGCGATCGCGTGGCGCGACGCCGACCTCGCCGAGCCCGACGCGCTGGCCGCGGCGTTCGCGGGATGCGCCGCGGTGTTCCATTGCGCGGCGGCGGTCACGGTCAAGCGCGAGGTCACGCCCGAGATGACCGCCGCCAACGTCGGCGGCACCGAGCACGTGATCGAGGCGTGCGCTGCCGCCGGCGTCGCGCGGCTCGTCCACACCTCGTCGGTCGTCGCGATCGGCCTGTCCACCGACGGCAGGCCATGCGACGAGACCGCGGTGTGGAACTTCGATCGCGAGGGCCTGCTCGACGCGTACGCGATCACCAAGCACCGCGCCGAGCAGGTCGTGCAGGCCGCGCGCGATCGGATCGACGCGGTGATCGTCAACCCGACCTACATGATCGGCCCGCGCGACGCACGGCCGAGCTCGGGCCGCATCGTGATCGAGGTCGCCCGCCGCCGCGTGCCCGGGTGGACGCCGGGCCACAACAACTTCGTCGACGTGCGCGACGTCGCGCGCGGCATGGTCGCGGCGTGGCAGCGCGGCCGGCGCGGCGAGCGCTACATCCTCGGCGGTCACGACCTGACGTACGGCGAATTCTTCGCCGCGATCGCGCGCGTCGCCGGCGTGCGGCCGCCGCGGCTGCGCTCGCCGTACGCGGTCGCGTGGCTGCTCGGCAAGTACGGCGACCTGGTCGAGACGCGCGGCAAGGAGCCGCTGGTCAACTCGACGCAGGTTCGCTACGCGTTCACCGACAAGTTCCGGTTCACCAGCGCGAAGGCCGAGCACGAGCTCGGCTACCGCGCCGGTCCGCTCGAGCCGGCGATCGCCGACGCGCTCGCGTGGTTCCGCGCGCACCGCATGCTGTGATCACTTCGCGAACCGCACGGCGTTGCGCAGCCTGGCCTTGGCGGCCTCGAGCTCGCGATTCTTCGGCGGCGCGGTCGTGACCAGCGAGTCGATCAGCTCGCGCGCGACCTCGCAGGTCCGCTCGACCGCGCGATCGAACGCCGCCTGGTTCGGCTTGGACGGCGCGGTGAAGCCCGACAGCTTGCGCACGAACTGCAGCGCCGCGGCGCGGACCTCGTCGTCGCTGGCGGGCGGCTCGAAGTTGAACAGCGTCCTGATGTTGCGGCACATCAGCGGCGCTCCCTGGCGGCGAGGTATTCGCGCCCGCGCGTCATCAGCGCGCGGAAGCCGTCGAGGTCGTTCGCGCGCACGACCGAGCGCAGCCGCTCGACCGCGTAGAGCAGCGCGGCGAGCGATTCGGTGCCGTAGTCGTTGAGCGACTGGATCTCGAAGTACAGGTCGGGGTGCTCGGCCGCGACCCGGCTCGCGACGCCGAGCTGCGCGTCGAACGTGGTCGACGACAGCGTCTGCAGCCGCGGCGCGGCCTCGCCGCTCTCGGCGAGCGCGGTGAAGAACGCGATGTTGAGCGCGTGCGACAGCCCGAGCACGTACGCGATCAGCCGGTCGTGGCTCTCGAGGTCCATCTCGACCAGCGTCGCCATCGTCGGCTCGAACAGCGCGCGCGCCGCCGCGGTGGCCGCCGGCACGCCGAGGTCGATGAAGATGACGTGGCGCCCGCTGAGCAGCTCGGTATCCGGTCCGAACATCGGATGCACCGACGTGACCTTGCCGCCGGCGGCGCGCAGCTTGGCCAGCCCGGCGCGCAGCGGGCTCTTGAGCGAGCCGATGTCGAACACCACGCCGGCCGGCGGCGCCGCGGCGAGCGCCTCGAGGATGTGCGCGGTCGCCGGCATCGGCGCCGCGATCACGATCAGCTCGTGGTCGAGCCGCGCCGCGCGCCAGTCGCGGTGGTTGGTCACGCCGGCCGGCCCGTCCGACGGATCGGCGATCTCGACCGCGAAGCCCTGCGCGCCGAGGTAGCGCACGAACCACCGGCCCATGTGGCCGGCGCCGCCGATCACGAGCGCGCGCCGCCCGGTGCCCTCGCCGCTCGCCGCGACGGTGTCCTTCTCCTGCACGGTGAGCGAGCCACGGATCAGCGCGAGCACCAGCTCCTCGCCGATCGACGGCGACAGCCCGTGCTCGACCGCGGCGTTGCGCGCGCGCTCGACCACGTCGCGCTCCTGGCGATAGTCGCGGGTCGGGATCCCGAGCTCGCGCTTGATCTGGCCGATCTGCTGCGACGCGGCCTGGCGGCGCGCGACCAGCGCGAGGATCTCGCGATCGATCCGCCCGAGCTCCGCGCGCAGCGGGTCGAGGCGGGCACGTGCGTCATCTCCGGGCATGACGGCTCGTGTACCACGAGCCGCGGCGGCTAGACCGCCAGGCGGGGCGGTGCGGTCTGCGCCAGCCGCCAGCGCTGCTGGCAGCGAAACGCCTCGTGGGCGCCGGCGATCACGCGCTCGGCAGCCGCATCGTCGACCGCGACCCGGTCCATCACGGCGCCGAGCTCGCGCCAGCGCATGCCGACCGCACCGGCGTAGCACGACAGGTACGCCGACGCGCGCGCGATCTGGACGTGCAGCCGGGTCGACAGATGGCGCCGGATCACCGCGCTCGCCAGCATCGGCCGCTCCGCGACGTAGAGCCAGCCGAGCGCGGTCGCCGGATCGACCAGGCGCGGCACCGCGCACAGCGGCAGCAGGTCGACGTCGTTCGAGCTCATGCCGAGCGCGCGCAGGTCGCGCAGCAGGTGGATCGCCTTGCGGCGCGCTTCGAGGTCGATCAGGCCGTCGAGCTCGGAGACCATCGACAGCGAGGCCTCGAGCGGCAGCACGAACGTGAACACGCTCGCGAGGTACGCCCGATAGTCGAGTGCGTGAGTCCGCTCACCGAAAATGTAGCGGTCGAGGTCGGCATCGGCGTCTGCGTGATGCACCGTAGTCTCGCCGGAGAGCCGGTTCAGCATCCGCGATAGCTCGGCCATCCGGGTTGGTAATGCAAGTGACGTACGAGTCGACCTCAGATGAATTCCGAGCACATGGCCGTGCCGCTACGCGCGCTGCGCGAAGGCGCACGGGCGGCCGCGCGCGCTGTGGCAATTACGCGCGGTGTGCGCTGACGACCTTGGCGACGAGGTGCGCCTCGGTTCGCGGGTCCGTGAAGCCGGCCTCGCCGAGCAGGCTCGCCAGATCGTCGGCGAGGTAGTCCTCGTAGAACGGCTCGTGGAAGTCCTTGGGGAAGTCGCGCAGCACGCCGGCCAGCGCCGGCGAGTCCGACAGCTGCGCCGAGTCCTCGACGACGACCAGCCCGCCGGGCTTGACCAGCCGGAGCATCTCGCGCACGACGTTGCGGCGCGCGTTGCGCGGCAGCTCGTGAAACAGGTAGACGCTGGTCACCACGTCGAACGTCGCGTCGGCCCACGGCAGCGCCTCGGCGTTCTCGACCGCGAGCGTGAGCTCGGCGACGTGCTCGAGCCGCTTGCGCGCGAGCTTGATGTACGCCGGCGAGAGATCGACGCCGTGCAGGCGCAGCCGCGGGTGCGCGCGCGACAGCTGGTGCAGCGTGCGGCCGGTGCCGCACGCGATGTCGAGCAGGCGCAGCTCGCCGCCGTGCTCGCGCACGTGCGCGCTGATCGGCGGGATGATCTGGCGGCGCATCACGTCGGCGGTGCCGCGGAACACCAGCTCGACACCGAGCTCGTAGACCTCGGCCGAGTAGTCGCTGAAGTAGCCGTCGGTCTGCCAGTGAAACGTGCGCCGGTAGTACGCCGGGAACCGCCGATGATCGACCGGGGGGATGTCGCGGAAGTCGCGCGCGCGCATCCGGCGCATCACGTTCGGCGCGTCGCGCAACAGGCGCGGCAGGTCGCGCAGGTAGCGCCGCACCGGGATGTCGAACAGCAGGTCGCGCGGATACGCGCCGGCCTCGACGTTCGCGAGATCGCGGCGGTGCAGCTCGGCGCGGCGGCGGCTCAGCAGCTGGATCACGTCGTGGGGCAGCTGCGGTCTGCGCGTGCGGGTGACCAGACGCGCCGCCTCGTCCATGACGGTCGCGTTGATCAGGAACGACAGGTGCTGGGAGTGATACGCGAGGCGATCGAGGCGCGACAGCATCTACCCGAGCTTGGCCCTGCGGCGGCGCACGAGCAACGCACCGACCATCAGGCTGCCGAGCAGCGCGACCGGGCCGCCGCCGGCGCCGGTGTCGCAGCAGCCGGCCGAGCCGGTCTTGCCGGTGCTCTTGGCATCGGACGGCTCCGAGCCGGAGGTGTCGGGGCAGTTGGTCGGGTTGGGGATGATGCCGAGCTGCATGCGCAGCGAGCACCAGGTCATCGCGTCGCAGGTGTCGTGCTGGACCGTGCCGGGGGCGCAGCTCACCGGGCCGGAGATGTCCTGGTAGCGGATCACGCCGGTCCAGGTCGCCAGATCCTGCGACTTCATGATGCCGTAGCCGTCGGACTGGATCCCGTTCTGGCCGTAGTTCTGGCTGCACGCCCACACCCAGCCGTCGGGGCTCTCGGTCAGGCAGTTGGCGTGCGGCGGGCTCGTCAGCACGGTCCACGTCGCGCCCTGGTCGTGCGACACCGAGCCGCCGAGCGTCGGGGTGATCGCGACGATGTCGCCGTTGGCGCGCGCGACGAAGAACACCGAGTCGAGCTTGCCGAAGATCCGCGTCCACGACGTGTCGGTGCCGACCTTCATCTTGTAGATGCCGTCGCCGAGCACGTTGTTCTCGAGCGTGACCCGCACGTAGACCAGCGTCGGATCGGTCGGCGACACCCCGACGATCGAGATCGCCGAGTTCGCGGCGTCGGTCAGTCCGGTCTGGGGCAGCGCGGTGAACGTCTTGCCGCCGTCGACGCTGGTATAGAGCAGGAACGACTTGGTGTTGTTGGCGAGCAGGTAGCCCGACAGGTAGACCCGGGTGGCGTCTGACGGCGCGACCATCACCGACTCCCACCACGGCTGGTTGAGCCCGCTCTGCCACACCTGCGGGAACGTCATGCCATCGTCGGCCGAGCGGTAGACGTTGGCGTCGTGCATGTCGGCCGCGCCGTAGTACAGCGCGTGATCGGGGCCGAGCACGTCGGCCGAGACGAACGTCGTGCCCGGCGGCGTCGTCGCGTAGTTGTTGAACGTGCAGCCGTCGCGCATCGCGGTGAAGCCGTCGAACGTGGTCGCGAAGATCGCGCCGCTCTGGCTGTACGCGTAGACCGGATCGTAGGTGCCCTGGTAGCCGACCGCGGCCTCGCACATCCACTGCCAGGTCGCCCCGGAGTCGTGCGAGATGATGAGCCCGAACGTCAGGCCCGCGATGATGTCGGTGCTCGACGTCGTGCCCTGCTTGAACTCGATCGAGTCGGTGCCAGGAGGACGTCCGTTCGCGCCGGCGGCCCCCGCCAGGGAGCACAACACCACGGCAGCTAAGCCAATTCGCCTCATGTAACCAGACTATCCCTCGTCGCGGGCGGCCGCGATGTGGGCGACCTCACCCTTGCTGTCTAGATGATGCCCAGGATGAGAAACACCAGCCCGGCCAGGCCGCCGCCGAGGCTGAGCCACCACAGCTTGGGCTTGCGCGCGAGCACCGCGATCGCGCCGAGCGCGATCGCGATCTGAAAGATCGTGACCGCATAGGCAAACGATTCGTGGTGCTTCATGTGGTCGTCGGACGAGGCCTCGAGCTCGAGCCCGTCCTGCTTGATGTCGCCCTGCTCGTCGTCGTAGCGCTTGACGTCGGCCTTGACCGCGGGCGCGACCTGCTTGCCCGAGGCCTCGAGCACGTCGATCTTCGATTGCAGCAGCGCCGACTTGATCCCCTTGGCCTGGTAGAGCGCCCACTTGTCGGTCGCCTTCATCTCCTCGAGCATCGCCTCGTTGGCGTGATGGCCCGCCATCAGCGCGCTGATCGCCGCGGCCACCGCGAGCAGCGCCGACGACACCGCGACCCTCGAGATCCAGCGCCGGCCCTCCTTCGCCTCCTCGGCCTCCTCGCTCATCTTCTCGTGCAGGTGCTCGGTAGGAACTTCGATCTCCTCGGGCATCGGCTGCGATGCTAGCCGATCTTGTGCTCGATCTCCGGCGGCGACGCGAAGAACCGGTTGCGCCGCGGGTCGTTGAACCGCTTGTAGTCGATCAGCCACGGCGTGACCTGCGCGGTGCCGTTCTCGAGCCGCACGGTCGCCGCCATCGGCGTGACGCTGCGGTAGCTCGACTCCGGCGGCAGATCGAAGTTGTCGGCGCCGCCGGCCGAGAACAGCGAGAGCAGCGACGACACGTCGCCGTACATGGTCTTGAAGCCGGCGTCGATCTTCTCGTGGCCGCGCACCATCATCGAGCAGCCGAGCCGCGCCATGAACGACTCGAACTGCTTCTTGCCGAACGGGAAGCGCGCGTTCTGCGCCTGGAGATCGTCGGGGATGAAGTCGGCGGTCGACGGATCGCTCCACAGCATCTGGAAGCGCAGCTCGGGATCGTTGAGCGATGCGAGATCGTGCAGCCGCTGCTTGATGTCGGAGTCGCGCGGGATGCCGGCGTGGACGAACATCAGGTCGTCGAAGAACAGCATGTTCGGCAGCTCCTCGAACATGCGCATGTACTCCTGGAACACCTCGCCCGGGATGTGACCGATCAGCGTGTTGATCGCCTCGGCGGGCTTGACGCCGCCGTAGATCCGGCCGCGGTACTCGATGTAGTACTCGTGGTTGCCGCGCAGCGGGAACACGTGCTCCGGCGCGGCCAGGTAGAGCTGCATCACCGTGCGCAGCACGCCGTTGTAGCTGAACATGCCGCGGTCGATGTAGTCGCCGAGCAGCACCAGCTTGGGCTCGGGCTTGCGATGATCGAGCCTCCACGCCTCGAGCTTGGCGAAGAAGTCGGCCTGGAGCAGCGCGCCCTTGAGGCAGCTGTAGCAGCCGTGCAGATCGCCGAGCACGGTGAGCTCGTAGGTGCGATCCGGCGCGGCGGGGTGCACGAAGATGTGACCGTCGAGGAACGCCGGCTGGTTCGCGAGCTCGGCGACGGTCTGCTTGCCGGCGAGCCGGCCGGCGCCCGCGGCGCGCTGCTCGTCGAGCTTGGCGACGAAGCGATGCAACAGGTCGAGGTCGGCGGCGATCTGCTGGCGGATCCGCGCCGGGTCGGCCGAGTAGTGCTGCTCGAACTTGGAGAAGAACGGATGATCGTCGAGCCGCGAGCGCAGCGCGGCCGGGCCCTCGATCGCGACCTTGCTGCTCGGGATGACCTCGATGTCGCCCTCGGCGAGCGGCACCACGTTCTTGTCGAGCAGCGCCTCGATCTCCTGGCGGAACTTGGCCTCGGCCGGGTGGACCGAGCCGTCGGCGTAGATCAGCTCGTCGATCGTCGCGAGCAGCTCGTGCTGGTTGTCGCGATCGAAGCTCTGGAAGATCTCGTAGCTGCGCAGCTTGAGCTTGGCGTAGACGAACTTCTCGACGTCCTCGTTGTCGGCGACCGCCTCGTCGAACAGCGCCTTGACGCCGCGATCGACCTGCTCGAACACCTCGTGGAAGTGCGCGACGAACTTGTTGACCACCTCGTCGCGCGTCCGGGCGTCGGCGTCGGGCATCGCCGCCTTGGCGCGCGAGGTCACGAGCTGGCGGATGTAGATCCGCACGAACGTCTTCTCGGTGAAGTCGAACTCGCCGTCGATGTACCCGAACGCGGTCAGGTAGAAGATGATCGCGTTCATCTGCTGTTCGGCGACGTCTGGATTCGTGCTGAACGTGAGCATCCCCGACGAGCTTGCCCCGGCGCGTGCGAGCCGTGCAAGGCATCGCGCGCCGGGATATGATGAGGCGTGCGCTTCGGGGCCGTCGCCGCGCTGTGCGCGCTGTGCGCGCCGGCGGCGGCCGATCCGCTCGAGGCCAGCGGCTTCCTCGGCGCCGAGCGGTTCGGCCGCGACATCGCGCTCGGCGGCGCGAGCGAGCCCGATCAGCGGCCGCAGAGCGCGCCGCTGCTGGGGGGGCGCCTGCTCTACCTGGTCGCGCCGCACCTGGGCGGCGGGCGGATCCACCTCGAGCTCGGGCTCGAGGCCGAGCTCGCGGTCGCGACCGCGTGGACCGGCTACGGCCTCGACCAGCCGCGGATGTCGTACTTCGCGCCGATCTTCGACTGGCGCGGCGGCGTGCTGCTGCGCCTGGCAGGCGCGCGCGTGCGGCCGCACCTCGAGCTCGCCGCGGGCGGCGCGACGATCGTCTCGGACTCGCCGTTCATGCGCAAGGAGACCGATCCGCAGCTGGTGTGGGGCGTCGGCGCGAGCTACGCGCCGAGCCCGCGCTGGCAGCTCCGGCTCGATCTGCGCCAGGGCGTGATGCCCGCCGAGGGCAGCGGCGCGAGCGTGACCTACGAGCTCGCGATCGGGTTCTCGACCGCGTTCGGGCTCGCGCGCCGCGCGGTCGCGCCGCCGCGCGAGCTCGCGCCGCCTCCGCCCCCGGTGGATCGCGACCGCGACGGCGACGGCATCCCCGACCGGCTCGATCGCTGCCCCGATCAGCCCGAGACGGTCAACGGCATCGAGGACGACG
>Ga0335081_10018502_pt1 | contig 11265 bp, 9 predicted proteins | sample Lox_Sample_35_FD_206713 | JGI IMG/M metagenome (GOLD analysis project Ga0335081, IMG submission 206713) | Soil microbial communities from Loxahatchee National Wildlife Refuge, Florida, United States - Lox_Sample_3.5 | ecosystem: Environmental > Terrestrial > Soil > Wetlands | place: USA: Florida... | reverse complement strand
CATGCACTTCGCGCGTGCGATTCGAGGTGATGACGACGATCGGCGGATGCGCGGCTTTGACCGTCCCCAGTTCCGGAATCGTGACCTGAAAGTCGGCGAGCACTTCGAGCAAAAAGGCCTCGAAGGCTTCATCGGTGCGGTCGATCTCGTCGATCAACAGCACCGGCGCGCCAGCGGCATCCGGTTCGAGAGATTGAAGGAGCGGCCGTTTGATTAGAAAGCGCTCGGAGAACACGTCGTGCTCGAGCCGTTCGCGGTCATGCTCGCCTTCCGCTTCGGCGGCGCGGATCGCGATCATCTGCGCGGCGTAATTCCATTCATAGACCGCCGCGGCGATATCGAGGCCCTCGTAACATTGCAGGCGGATCAGGCGCCGGCCAAGCGTAGATGAAAGCACCTTGGCGATTTCGGTCTTGCCGACGCCGGCCTCGCCTTCGAGAAAAATCGGCCGGCCCATCTTCAACGCAAGATAAAGGACGGTGCCGAGCGACCGGTCGGCGAGATAATCGGCTTCGGCCAACAGATCGACGGTAGCGTCGATCGAAGTGGGCAGCGGCCGCGGGGACGTTTTGTTCATCGTGTCAATCTAGCCCGTCACCGCCGGGCTTGTCCTGGCAATCCACGTCTGCCTGGCATGTAAAGACGGAGATGCCCGGCGCAAGACCGGGCACCCAGTTGGTAAATTCGTACTTTCAGATCAGGCAATCGGCTTGCCGATGGCGTCCGCCACGGCGCGGCGCGCCAGCACGCCGACAAGGTGCGCGCGATATTCGGGGCTGCCATGAATATCGCTATTCATACCGTTGGCCGGAATGCTCATGCCTTCCAGCGATTTCGGTGAAAAGCGCTTTTTCAAAGCCTCTTCGAAGGACGGCACCCGGAACACGCCATTGGCGCCGGCGCCGGTCACTGCAACTCGGATATCGCTGCCGCGTTTCGAGACAAAGACGCCAACCAGCGCGAAACGCGACGCCTGATTGCGGAATTTCTGATACGCGGCCTTTTTTGGAATCGGAAAACTCACCTTGGTGATGATTTCCACAGGTTCGAGCGCGGTCGAAAACATACCGGTAAAGAAGTCGTCGGCTTTGATGCGCCGCTTGTTGGTGATGATCGTGGCGCCAAGCCCGAGACAGGCCGCCGGATAATCGGCGTTGGGATCGTTGTTGGCGATCGAGCCACCGATCGTGCCCATGTGGCGGACGGCCGGATCGCCGATCATGCCGGCGAGTTTCGCGAGCACCGGGATCGCCTGCTGCACCACCGGCGAGGTGTTGACTTCGTTGTGCCGGGTCATGGCGCCGATCGTGAGCGAGCGGCCGCTCAGCTCGATGCCAGACATGCCTTCGATCAACGACATGTCGATGATTTGCGGCGGCCCGGCGAGCCGCAATTTCATCGTCGGCAACAGCGTCTGACCGCCGGCGAGAAGCTTGGCATCCGGATTTTTGGTCAAGAGTCCGGCCGCCTGCCGCACTGTCTGCGGGCGATGAAAGGTAAAAGCGTACATCGCAAGTCCTCCGTGTAATCTTCGCTTCTCCCCGCACGCGGGAAGAAAATTCGTTCATGCCGCCTGGGGCATCCGATTTGCCTTTTGCAGTGCCGCCCACACCGTCTGCGGCGTCGCCGGCATCGCCAGCGCTTCTGTGCCGATTGCGTCGGTGATCGCATTGATGACCGCGGCGGGCGCGGCGATCGCGCCAGCTTCGCCGCATCCTTTGATGCCGAGCGGATTGGACGGACATTTCGTCACGGTGGTGTCCACTTTGAGCGCCGGCAGGTGATCGGCGCGCGGCATGCAGTAATCCATGAACGAGCCGGTGACGAGCTGCCCGTCCTTGTCGTAGACCGCTCCCTCGCACAAAGCCTGGCCGACACCTTGGGCGATCCCGCCATGGACCTGGCCCTCCACGATCATCGGATTGACGATCACACCGAAGTCATCGACGGCAGTCCAAGCGACAATCTCCGTATTTCCGGTCTCGGGGTCGACCTCCACTTCGCAGATGTGGCAACCGGCCGGGAAAGTGAAATTGGTCGGGTCGTAAAACGCGCCTTCCTTCAAACCGGGCTCGAGTTCCTGACCGGAAAATTTGTGGGCGATATAGGCATTGAGCGTGACGTCGGCCCACGCTGCCGATTTGTCGGTTCCCGCAACGCTGAATTTTCCGTCCTTGAATTCGATGTCGCCTTCGGCGGCTTCAAGCATATGGGCGGCGACTTTCTTGGCCTTGGCCTCGATCTTGTCGAGCGCCTTCGCAAGCGCCGACATGCCGACAGCGCCGGAGCGCGAACCGTAGGTGCCCATCCCGAATTGCACCTTGTCGGTATCGCCATGCACAACTGAAATATTGTCGATCGGAATGCCGAGCCGTTCGGAGACAAGCTGCGCGAACGTGGTCTCGTGGCCCTGACCGTGGGCATGAGAGCCGGTCAGGACTTCAACACTGCCGGTCGGATTGACGCGCACCTCGGCGGATTCCCACAAGCCAACGCCGGCGCCGAGCGAACCGACGGCCTGTGACGGGGCAATCCCGCAAGCCTCGATATAGGTCGAAAAGCCGATGCCGCGCAGCCTGCCGTCGCGGGCGGATTCGCGCTTGCGTTTGCCAAAGCCCTTACAATCGGCAAGCTCCATGGCCTTCTTCAGCGAGGCATTATAGTCGCCAGCGTCGTAGGCCATGATGACCGGCGTTTGATGCGGAAACTTTTTGATGAAGTTCTTGCGCCGCAGTTCGGCTGGATCCTGGCCCATTTCGCGGGCGCCGACCTCGACCAGACGCTCCACCACGAACGTGGCTTCAGGACGTCCAGCGCCGCGATAGGCATCGACCGGCACAGTATTGGTGTAGACGGCATCGACCTCGCAATAGATTTGCGGAATTTCGTACTGGCCCGACAGCAGCGTCGCGTAGAGATAGGTCGGCACCGACGAGGAGAACGTGGACATGTAGGCACCGAGATTGGCGATGGTTTTGGCGCGCAGCCCGAGGATCCTGCCTTCGGCATCGAACGCCATTTCCGCACGGGTAACATGGTCGCGCCCATGGGCATCGGCGACGAACGCTTCGGACCGCTCGGCAACCCATTTCACCGGACGGCCGACGCGCTTTGACGCCCACAACGCGACGACTTCCTCGGGATAGATAAAAATCTTCGAACCGAAGCCGCCGCCCACATCCGGTGCGATGACGCGCAGCTTGTGCTCAGGCGCCATGCCGACAAAAGCAGCGATGACGAGCCGTGCGACGTGCGGATTTTGCGTCGTATTCCATAATGTAAAAGCGCCGGTGCCGGCATCGTAATCGCCGATCGCTGCGCGCGGCTCGATCGCATTCGGAACCAGGCGGTTGTTGACGATGTCGAGCCTGGTCACGTGCTTGGCCGCGCGGAACGCGGCTTCTACCGCGCTCGCATCGCCAAGGTGCCACTGATAGATTGTGTTGTTCGGCGCGATGTCGTGAATGCGCGGCGCGCCCGGTTTTTGCGCCGCCGCCGGATCGGCCACCGCCGGCAACACCGCGTATTCGACCGCGATTTTTTCGGCGGCATCGCGCGCTTGCGCGAGCGTCTCTGCGACCACGATCGCGAGCGGATCGCCGACATGGCAGACCTTGCCGTTGGCGAGCGCCGGATGCGGCGCCATTTTCATCCGCGATCCGTCTTTGGAGTGAATCATCCAACCGCAGATGAGATTGCCGATCTTGTCGGCGGCAAGTTCGGCGCCGGTGAGGACCGCAAGCACGCCCGGCATTTTGGCGGCAGGCTTGACGTCGATTGACTTGATTGTGGCGTGGGCGTGCGGGGAACGGAGAAAATAGGCGCAGGCCTGGCCGGGCCGATTGATGTCATCGGTGTAATGACCGGTCCCGGTGATGAAACGGCGGTCTTCTTTGCGGCGCACCGCGGCGCCGATACCGGTCGCGCTCATGGTCTTCGCCCTCCCGGCAATCGCTTTCTTGGGATTGCCTATTCGGCGGCTTGGCTCGTTGCACCGCTCCCGCGCATCGCGCGCGCCCCCGCGGCAATCGCCTTGACGATGTTGTGATAGCCGGTGCACCGGCAAATGTTGCCTTCAAGCTCCTCGCGAATGGTGCGATCGTCCAGCTCGTTGCCTTTGCGGCGGACGATGTCGACCGCGGTCATGATCATGCCGGGGGTGCAGAAGCCGCACTGCAGCCCGTGATTTTCACGGAAGGCTTCCTGCATCGGATGCAGCGGGCCGTCCGCCGCGGCGAGCCCCTCGATCGTCAGCACGTTGGCGCCCTCAAGCTGCAGCGCCAAAACCGTGCAGGACTTGATCGCCTTGCCATTGACGTGCACGACGCACGCGCCGCATTGGGAGGTGTCGCAGCCGACATGTGTGCCGGTAAGCCGCAAATTTTCGCGTAACAACTGCACGAGCAACGTACGCGGATCGACATTGGCGGTGATGGGCTTGCCGTTCACCGTCATGGACACGGCTGCCGTCTCGCCTGCCATTGGGTTCCTCCTCGAAATTGCGGTCAAAAACGTCGTGATTTGCTAACCGATCTCGGTCGCCGACGGGGTTCGGGCACGAAATCGAGCCGTTTTTAGCGGTTTTGACGCCGCGAACGTTGTTTACTGTGAACCGCGAGACCATTGCCGGTCAAGCGGGTCCACGACCCTACCAGCAATCCCCGTCAGTCATCGAAGCCGCGCATTACGGCACAAATCGGCTCGTGCCCCGCCGGCCAGCCTCCTATCCCGCCTTCGGGTTCACCGCATTGGCGAAGTTTGCGAAGAAATCGTCGGCGACTTTTTTTGCAGCGCCATTGACCAGCCGCTGCCCAAGCTGCGCCAGCTTGCCGCCGATCTGCGCATCGACGTTGTAGGACAACAGCGTGCCGCCATTTTTGGGCGTCAGCTTGACCGTTGCGCCGCCTTTGGCGAAGCCCGCAACCCCGCCGTCGCCCTGTCCGGAGATCTTGTAACCGTTGGGCGGATCGAGATCCGAAAGCGTGACCTTGCCTTTGAACTTTGCTTTGACCGGTCCGATCTTGACCGTGGCGACCGCTTGAAATTCGGTATCTGACGTTTTGTCCAGTTGCTCGCAGCCGGGAATGCACGCTTTCAGCGTCGCCGCATCGTTGAGTTTTTCCCAAACCGTTTGCGGCGGCACCTGCAACTCGTATTCGCCGTTCATGGTCATCGCCATCGTGGGAGACTCCTTGCGCGCGGGACTGCCTGGCTTCGTCGAACTATCCGCTTACCGCCTCGCGCCTCGGCTGAAAAGGGTGGTAGAGGCTCTTGGTCGCACTGAACCACGGTCGTCATTGCGAGGAGGCCCGAAGAGCCGACGAAGCAATCCAGGGTAAAATGCTTGCCTGGATTGCTTCGCTTCGCTCGCAATGACGAGTGTCGAGGCGCGTCGAAGGGGGAGGACGCAAATGCCGGATATCAAAACAGACGACGGCTGCATCATTCACGTGGAAGTCGAGGGGCCGCAAAACGGCCCGGTGCTGATGCTGTCGAATTCGCTCGGCACCAATTTGCACATGTGGGACGACCAGGTGCCGGCGTGGAGCCGTCATTTCCGCTTGGTGCGCTACGACCGGCGCGGTCATGGCCGCTCAAGCGTGCCGAAGGGACCCTATCCGATGCCGCGCCTCGGCCGCGACGTACTTGCGGTAATCGATGCATTGGGTATCGCCAAGGTTAATTGGTGCGGATTATCGATGGGCGGCATGGTCGGACAGTGGCTCGGGGCCAACGCTCCGGGCCGTATCGAGAAGCTTGTCTTGTCCAACACGTCCTCGTATTTCGCCGACAAAACGCTGTGGGAGGGCCGGCTCAAGACCGTGCGCGACAAAGGTTTGGCGGCGATCGTCGATGCCAATATGGAGCGCTGGTTCACCAAGGGATTCCGCGACCGCAATCCGCAAGCGATGGCGCGGATGCGCGAGATGTTCTTGGCTACCAAACCTGAGGGTTATATCGGCTGCGGCGAAGGCATCCGCGACATGGATCATCGTCCGCTGCTCGCAAAGATCAGCGCGCCGACATTGGTGATCGCTGGCAAGCATGATCCAGCAACGCCGCTCGAAGCCAATGAATTCATCTGCCAGCACATCCCCGGCGCGCAGATCGCTGTCCTCGATGCCGCGCATATCGCCAATATCGAGCAGCCGCAGCTTTATGCTGATACGGTGCTGAAGTTTTTGATGAACAAATAATCGTCACCCTGAGGCGGCCGCGAAGCGGCCCTCGAAGGGCGACCATCTCGGCCATTCATCCTTCGATGCTCGCTTTGCTCGCACCTCAGGATGACGGACAGCTGCCTGCGGTTTCAATCACCCTCCCCGCTGCTCGCGAAATTCGTGCGGTGACGTGCCGGTCTGCTTGCGGAAGAACCGCGCGAAATGCGACGGATCGGCGAAAGCCAGTTCCTTAGCGATGTCGTGGATCGGCTGCGTGGTAAACACGAGCTGACGTTTGGCCTCGCTGAGCACGCGCTGGCGTATCAAATGACCGGCGGTGACGCCGGTGGCGCGTTTGACGTGGTCGTTGAGGCGATCGACCGTCATGCCGAGCTTTTCGGCATAGAACGCCAACAACCTCTGGTCGCGGAAAAATTCGTCCAGCAGCCTGCGCAATTGCGCAACCGTCGCGTCCGCGGGGTGGAGCGTGACGCTGCCGCTGCGCGCGCGGCTCGCCGCAAGCCGCGCCACCGCGACCGCGACCAGGATAAGAACGCCGCGCATCGCCAAGCGATAACCTTCGCGCGCGAGGCTATATTCATCAAATAATTCCGCAGCCAATGCGGAAAGGCGCCCGCGCTCGATCTCGTCGGCAAGCGGAATCACGGGCTCTGCCGCCAGCGACCGCAGCCGGCTCAAAGCTTCGTCGGAACGGTCAGCGAGCGCACCGGCCGCATCTTCGGTAAAACTGATCACCCAGCCGTCGGTGGCGTCCGGCTCGAAGCGAAAGCCGTGCGCGATCGCGGCCGGAATGAGGATGGCCGCGGGAGCGGCGAACGCGAGCTTCACCGCATCGAAAGTCATGTCGCCGCCGCCTCGTTCGATCAGCAGGATCTGAAACAGATTGCGATGGCGATGGGCGCGAATCGTCCATTCGTGCATCGCCGCGCGCGATGCAATCCGCTCGATGTGAATGAAGTCGAACGCCTGATCGTCCGGCGGATCGCCGTAAAGATGGAACAGCGGCAGCGCCGCGGAGCGGTCCTCGCCAATCATGCCTCAAGCATAAGCCGATCAGGCCCAAGGAGAAGCCTCATCGCAAACGGCCACGAGGATTTGCACAATTGAAAAGATTTTGCAGGAAGCCGTTGGCAACGCGCCGGAACTTTCTTCGATCGCATCGGCCTAGGCGACCGACACGACCGGTTGCGCTCACACCCGCTTATAGCCGCGTTCGTGATAAACGAGCGCCGGACCGCTTTGGCCCATCCGCACCGCTTCCACCGCGCCAAACACCACGTTGTGCGAGGCCATCGCCTTGGTCTCGATAGTGCGGCAATCGAAGGAGACGACCGCGGAAGCGAGAACCGGAGCGCCGGTCTTTAATGTGATCCACTCGCCCGCAGAAAAGCGCTCGTGCCGCTGGACGCCACTTCGTCCGGCAAAGAGGTCGGCAAGCTTCTCTTCCGCCGCTCCCAATGTATTGACGCAGAAGACGCCGTTTTGCGCGAGCAACGGCGCGCTCACGCTGCGCCGGTTGAGACAAACGAGCAGCATCGCGGGCTGATCGGAGACCGGACATACGGCAGTCGCCGTGAAACCGGTCTTTCCCGCTATTCCGGCCGTAGTGACGACGTGCACGGCGGCGCCGAGCCGGCTCATGGCCTCGCGGAAAACGAGCGGCTCGACGCTCGTAATCGGGCCCGGCCCCACTGCCGTGAAGGCCCCGTCCATCGCGTCATCGGGACGCTGGTCGATCCAGCTCATTTGACCATTCTATCGCAGCTGAATCTTTGAGCACAGGCGACAGAGAACGAAAAATGGATAACAAGAATTTTTCCGTCGTCTGCTACTCCGCCGCCCTCGCCTTCCGGGGCGGCCCGGAATAGGCGACGTCATCCGGGTCGAGCCAAGTCGGATCGGTCCACCCGTTCTCGTCGTATTCCGACATGCATTGATCGGCCAAAGCCGTCATTTGCTCGAGTGTGCCGGAGGCGCGCGCATTCCACAGCGCCTGGATGCGAATGTCTTCATGGTTGCCGGCGTAGTTGCGCTCATACAATTCGTGCCGGCCGCCGAACTCGGTTCCGATCGCATCCCATAAGAGCTTCATCACCTTGATGCGGTCCTTGTACCCGATGCCGTAGGAGCCGCGCACATAGCGGGCGAGATAGCGATCGATCGCCGGGTTTTTGAAATCCTTGGCCGAAGACGGCAGGTAGATCAGCGACGAGGCGACGATTTTATCGACAATCTCCTTGACCCGCCCATATGCATCGCCGGCGAAGACGCGATAGCTCGACCCCGATTGCAGATTGGGCAGGACCGCGCCGTTCACCCACGGCGTCGGATTCATCGCCATCGCATCGGTCAGCGCCCAAAACAGATTCCGCCAGGCAATGACTTCGCCAAGCATGGCCTGATTGCCGCGAAATTCGTCGGAACCCGCCGCGCGCAGAGCCTTGGCGATGACGCCGACCAGAAAGTCGAGCTTCACGGCAAGCCGCGTGCAGCCCTGAAACTGATAGCCGGCGAGAAATCCTGATCGTGGAAAAAATATCTTCAAACGTTCCAGATCGCGGTAAAGCAGAACATCTTCCCACGGAATGAACACGTTATCGAAAACGAAGATCGCGTCGTTTTCATCGAAGCGCGACGACAAGGGATAATCAAACGGCGTACCCATCACGCTCGCCATCATTTCATAGGACGTGCGGCACAAGAGTTTTACGCCTGGCGCGTTCATCGGCGCGATGAACATCACCGCAAGATCGGTATCGTGCAGCGGCACCGCGGCATTCTGGCCGAGAAAATTATAGTGTGTGAGCGCCGAGGATGTGGCGACGACCTTGGCGCCCGATACGTAGATGCCGGTGTCGGTATCCTTTTGTATCGTGATGAAAACGTCCTTGACCTGATCGACCGGCTTGGCGCGGTCGACCGGCGGGTTGACGATGGCGTGGTTCATGAACAGGACGTTGTCTTGCGCCCGGCGATACCAGGCCTTGGCGTTGTCCGCGAACCGCCCGTAGAAATCGTAATTGGCGCCCAGCGTATTCATCAGCGAGGCTTTGTAATCGGGTGAGCGCCCCATCCAGCCATAGGACATGCGTGCCCAATGGGCGATGGCGTCGCGCTGTTTCATCAACTCCTCGCCCGAACGGGCGGCGCGGAAGAATTTGTGGGTGAAACCGCCGGAGCCGGTGTCGGTCTTGCAAGTCAGCAGATGCTTGGTCTTCTCGTCGTGGAGCGCGTCGTAAAGCCGCGCGATCGAACGCGCGGCGTTGCGAAAGGCCGGATGCGCGGTGACATCCGCGACGCGCTCGCCGTAAACGTAGACTTCGCGGCCATCGCGCAAACTCTCGAGATATTCGGCGCCAGTGAATGGCCGACCCTTGGCGCCGATGGCGTCCTCGCTTTTGACCCGTTTCATGAGGGTCTCTCCTTGATCCTGCCGCCACGCCTAACCCGCGGCCGCTGAACGGACAAGTGGACCGTTGCCGGCCCGATTATTGCACAAGTGGGGACTGCCGACTTGCGCCGCCCCTGCCCCGGCACGCCCGCGGCGTTGCCGCTCCAAGCGGCCGCTGTTAAGAATTCTGCGGGTCCAACAAAGGCTTTCGAGACATGGACTATTTCGCCCAGCAGCTCATCAACGGCATCACGCTTGGTTCGATCTACGGCCTGATCGCGATCGGCTACACGATGGTCTTCGGCATCATCGGCATGGTGAACTTTGCCCACGGCGATGTGTTCATGGTGTCCGCGTTCATTGCGCTGATCGCACTCCTGATCCTCACCTCCTGGCTGGGTATTGGCTCGATCGCGCTGGCGCTGTTCATCGTGCTGATCGTGGCGATGCTGTTCACGTCGCTGATCAATTGGGTGATCGAGCGCGTGGCCTACCGCCCATTGCGCGGCTCGTTCCGCTTAGCGCCGCTGATCTCGGCGATCGGCATGTCGATCACGCTCTCGAATTTCGTGCAGGTAACCCAGGGACCACGCAACAAATCCATTCCGCCGTTGGTGCAGGGCGAATTCATTTTGTCCAATGGCAACGATTTTCCCGTCACGCTGTCTTATAAACAGCTCATCATCTGGGGCATCACCGCCGTCCTGCTGTTGGCTTTTTGGTATTTGGTGGCGCGCACGCGGCTCGGGCGAGCCCAGCGCGCCTGCGAGCAGGACCAGAAAATGGCGGCTTTGGTCGGCGTCGATGTCGATCGCACGATTGCCGCGACTTTCGTCATCGCCGCTGCCTTGGCCGCGGTCGCCGGCACCATGTATCTGATGTACTACGGCGTGGTCACGTTTTCCGACGGCTTTGTGCCCGGCGTGAAGGCCTTCACCGCGGCCGTGCTGGGCGGCATCGGCTCGCTGCCGGGTGCAGTCGTGGGCGGTCTTCTCATCGGCCTCATTGAAACGCTGTGGTCGGCTTATTTCTCGATCGACTACAAAGACGTCGCCGCCTTCTCGGTGCTGGCAATCACTTTGATTTTCCTGCCGCAGGGGCTGTTGGGCCGGCCCGATATCGAGAAGGTCTGAGATGGCGGGCATGCAGCCAGCTGGCGCAAATATCCGCACGCGCTTGGGTGAAGCGCTGCGCGATACCGGGCTGACTGCACTCATTGCGCTTGGATTGTTCCTGCCGCTGGTCGGTTTTCAAACCATCACCGATATCCGCGATGTACTCGTCATTACAACGCGCTGGCCGCTGTTGCTTACGTTGGTCGGCAGCATCGCCGGTGTGCGTTTCATCTATGTGCTGGCGCTGGCGCCGCGGCTTGAGCGCGGCGGGTTGCGCTTGCCGCAACGGGTCTCGACCACCGCGACCAACATTCTGCGCAACTGGTTCATCCCGTTCGCCGTCGCCTTCGTGATCCTCTATCCGCTGCTCGTCGTGCTCGCGGTCGGATTTGGCGGCGCGGTACGCTGGGTCGACAATTTCGGCATACAGATTCTGATCTATGTGATGCTTGGTTGGGGGCTCAATATCGTGGTCGGCCTCGCCGGGCTCCTCGATCTTGGCTATGTCGCGTTTTACGCCGTCGGCGCTTATTCCTATGCGCTGCTGGCGAAAACCTTCGGCCTGTCATTCTGGATT
>Ga0335081_10018501_pt1 | contig 11265 bp, 10 predicted proteins | sample Lox_Sample_35_FD_206713 | JGI IMG/M metagenome (GOLD analysis project Ga0335081, IMG submission 206713) | Soil microbial communities from Loxahatchee National Wildlife Refuge, Florida, United States - Lox_Sample_3.5 | ecosystem: Environmental > Terrestrial > Soil > Wetlands | place: USA... | reverse complement strand
AAAGAGTTGGCTCACAGCCATCCAGCAAAGGACCGGCCGATTGGTTTACCGGCACGGTGCGCATTGATCCCTTGTTTAAAGCCGACGCCCCGGCACGCGTGAGTGGCGCAAGCGTCACGTTCGAGCCGGGCGCGCGAACTGCCTGGCACACTCATCCATTGGGCCAGACCCTCGTCGTGACCGCCGGCTGCGGTCGGGCGCAACGCTGGGGTGGGCCCATCGAGGAAATCCGGCCGGGCGACGTAGTCTGGTTCCCGCCGGGCGAGAAACATTGGCACGGCGCTGCGCCCACCACTGCCATGACACACCTTGCCATTGCCGAGTACCTCGACGGCAAAGTGGTTGACTGGCTGGAAAAGGTCAGCGACGAACAATATCAGGCGTGATCGAAATCGGCGAGAATGCACCGCGAAAGCGCAGCGGCTCGTCGGACTTGAGCACCGCGCGGAATTCCTCAGGCTTTTCGGTGGCGGATTTGGTGGGTGACCCCATGTCAATAAGCTCCAAATTCCAAGCTCCAACATCCAGAGAAGTTCCAAATCTCAAGCTCCAAACCGGGGCACACGCCGCTCACTTCACTTGGAGTTTGGTAGTTGAAGTTTCTCTGGGGCTTGGATGTCGGTGCTTGGTGCTTTCATTTCAAAAGATTCCCCGCGTATCGCGCACGGCACAAGTCAGTTTGTCCGGCGGCAGCGCGACGTTCAGCTCACCGACTTCCGCCGCGGTCAATTGGGCCAGGCGTTGGACGAGTTGCAGGAAGCGTTCTGATTCCCCGGCGGAAACCAGGCCTTCCGTGAGCGTTTCGAATTTGCGGAGGTAATCGGCGCGGCCGAACGGTTTCGCGCCAAGCGGATGCGCGTTAGCCACGGCGATTTCGTCCACGAGTTTCCTGCCGTCGTTGAAAGTGATGACGATGCGGCCGCCAAAGGCCTTTTCCTTCGGGTCCGTGGAATGATAGCGGCGCGTCCATTCGGCGTCCTCGCGCGTCGTGATTTTTTGCCAGAGCGCGACGACATCAGGATGCTTCACGATTTCGGGCGCGTAGCTCCTCACGTGATGCCAGAAGCCGGTGTGCAGCGCTGCCGCGAACATGAACATAATGCTGTGGTCGAGCGTTTCGCGGCTGGCGTTCGGGTCGGATTTCTGCGGGTCGTTCGCGCCGCTGCCGATGACAAAATGCGTGTGGTGACTCGTGTGGATGACAATATCGCGGATTTTTTTTAAGTCAGGAATTTCTCGGCGCAATTTGAATGCGAGGTCAATCCACGCCTGCGCCTGATACTCGGCGGAATGTTCCTTCGTGTAGGAATCGAGGATGGCGCGGCACGATTCACCGGGCGCGGGCAACGGCACGTTGTAGGTCGCGTCTTTGCCGCCTAACATCCAGGCAATGACGCTGTCCTCGCCCTCGTAAATCGGCGACGGACTTTTCTCGCCGCGCATCGCGCGGTCCACGACTTCGATTGCAAGCTTGCCGGCGTGCGCCGGTGCGTAGGCTTTCCAACTCGAAATTTCACCCTTGCGCGATTGCCGCGTTGAAAAACCAACATGCACCGCCTGCTGAATCGCCTGATAAATCGTGTCGGTGTCGAGGCCGAGCATCGCGCCAATGCCGGCGGCGACTGACGGACACAGATGCGCAATGTGATCTTTTTTGAATTCGTGCAAACAGATTCCGCGCACGAGGTCTATTTGGATTTCGTAAGCGACAAGAATTCCGCGCAACAGTTGCGCGCCAGTGCAACCGCATTGCTGCACCACAGCCAGCAGCGGCGGGATGTTGTCGCCGGGGTGCGAATAATCCGCCGCGAGGAACGTGTCGTGCATGTCCAGTTCGCGCACGGCGACACCATTGGCCCACGCGGCCCATTCGCATTCGAATCGCTTCGCGCTCGGCAAACCAAAGAGCGTCGCGCCGCCTTCGCGCGGATGTGCGAGCGCTTGCGTACGGGCATTGGCAACCGGTTCGCGATTGATGGCTGCGACTGCGACAGCGGCATTGTCAATCACGCGATTGCCAATCATCTCCGCGACATCGGGAAGAATGGGCGCTTTGTCCGTCGCGACCGTGGCGAGTTTCCAGGCCAATTGTTCCGTCTTGGGCAGCGGAACCTTGGATGGATAAACTTTGACGTAATGATTAATCATGCCACAGGTTGCGAGCGCGGTAAGTAATCGCTAAAACGCCATTGAAATCAAGCTTTGGTTGCGGGCCGGCTTGGGTCAATATGTCGGCAACCCCATGAAAATCCTCAACCTTTTCGATTTGGAGCAGGCGGCGAAGGAAAAGCTGCCGCAAATGGCCTACGACTATTTCGCGAGCGGCGCGTGGGATGAAGTGACGTTGCGCGAAAACCGCGCTGCGTTCGAGCAGTTGAAGGTCCATTACCGCGTGCTGGTGGACGTGAGCAAACGTGATTTGTCCACGACAATTCTCGGGCAAAAAATTTCCATGCCGATCCTTTTCGCGCCGACGGCGTTCCACAAACTGGCGCATCCGGACGGCGAACTGGCCACGGTGCGCGCGGCGGGCGCGGCGGGCACCATCATGGTGTTGAGCAGCCTCTCGACGACGAGCGTCGAGGACGTGGCGCGCGCCGCGACGGGGCTGGTGTGGTTCCAGCTTTACATCAATCGCGACCGGAAATTCACGCGCGACTTGGTGGCGCGCGTCGAGGCGGCGGGTGTCCGGGCGTTGATGCTCACGGTGGACACGCCGGAATGGGGACGGCGCGAACGCGACGTGCGAAATGAATTTCATCTGCCGCCGGGGATGGCGGCGGTGAATCTGCTGCCGTCGAACAAACGCGGCGCGGCCATCAGTCAGAGCGGCGCGGGAATGGGTCAGGCGTTTTCGTGGATGATTGACGCGTCGGTGACGTGGAAGGATGTGGATTGGTTGTGCTCGCTCACCAAACTGCCGGTGCTGGTGAAAGGGATTTGCCGCGCCGATGACGCGTATCGTGCGGCGGAACACGGTGTCAGCGGCATCGTGGTTTCCAATCACGGCGCGCGCCAGATGGACACCGCGCCCGCGACGATTGAAGTGTTGCCGCGCTGCGCCGATGCGGTGGCTGGGCGCATGCCGGTCTTGCTGGACGGCGGCGTGCGGCGCGGACTTGACGTGTTGAAGGCTTTGGCGCTGGGCGCAACCGCCGTGCAGATTGGCCGGCCCGTTCTGTGGGGACTTGCCGCCGACGGGCAAGCTGGCGTCGAAACCGCCATCCGTTTGCTAAGAGATGAATTTGATTTGGCCTTGGCGCTGGCAGGTTGCGCCAATTTGAAGGATGTCACCCGTGACTTGATCAACGGTTGAGCAGCTTGCGGTCAAAAATGACTCGGCTTGCGCTTTAAAAACTTTCCGTGGCCGAGCTTGCCGACAAATTTGCCATCGCGCACCGCCACCTGACCGCGCACGGTAACGACGCTGGGCCGGCCTTCGATTTTCCAGCCTTCAAACACGCTGTAGTCCACGTTCATGTGCTGGGTCCCGGCGGAGATTTTGCCGCGATAATCCGGATCGAACACCACCAGGTCGGCATCCGCGCCCGGCTGAATCGTGCCTTTGCGCGGGAACAGGTCGAACGTCTTCGCGACCTGCGTACTGGCGACGTTTACGAACGTGTGCAGGTCAATCCGGCCCGCCTTGACGCCGCAAGTGTAGAGCAGATTAATGCGGTCTTCGAGCGACGGGATGCCATTGGGAATTTTGGTGAAATCGTCTTTGCCCATTGTTTTTTGAGTCTTGAAATCGAACGGGCAATGGTCAGTCGCGACGGTTTGCACGAGGCCATCGCGCAATCCGTTCCACAAAACGGGTTGATTCCGCTTGTCGCGCAGCGGTGGCGACATGACGTATTTTGCGCCTTCAAATTTCGGCAATTCGGCGCAGGTTTTGTCGAGCGTGAGATATTGAATCAAAGTTTCGACACTCACGCGCACGCCACGTTGGCGCGCGGCGATGGCCTGTTCCAGTGCTTCCCGGCAACTCAAGTGGACGATATAAGTCGCCGCGCCGGTGAGTTCGGCAAAGCTTATCAAATGGTGTACGCCTTCGGCTTCGACGGCAGGCGGGCGGCTCTCGTAATGCTGGCCGGGGTCGGTCTTGCCAGCGGCAAGCAATTCCTTTTGCAACTCGGCGACCAGCGTTTCGTTTTCGCAATGCGCCGTGACGATGACGCCCAATTCCCTGGCCAGTTTGAGCGTGCGATACAGTTCCGTGTCATCCACGCCGAACGCGCCTTTGTACGCGAGAAAAATCTTGAATGAACTGATGCCGCGCTTCACGATTTCGCGGAGTTGTTTCTCCGTTTGGTCGTCGAATTTTGCCACGCCCATGTGAAACGAAAAATCGCACGCGGACTTGCCGACGGCATTTTTCATCCAAAGCTCGAAGCCCTCCAGCGCATCGTCCTTGCGGCCGGGGCAGCACATCTCAATGAGTGTGGTCGTGCCGCCCACGAGCGCAGCCTGGCTGCCGGTCACGTAGGTATCCTTCGAGAACGTGCCCATGAACGGCAGATAAATGTGGACGTGCGGGTCAATAAACCCGGGAAAGACAAATTTTCCCTTCGCATCAACCACCTCGGCGCCTTTTGGTGGTGCGATGCCTCGGTCAATCCGCGTGATGGTTTCTTTTTCGCACAGGATGTCAGCCGTGTAGCGTTCGCTGGCCGTTACGATTTCGCCATTTTTAATGAGGAGCGGCATGGTTGAGTTATGGTTGGAGTTGAGTGGACCGGACAGCCAATCGCGCGCGGGTCATGCGTTCGCGCAGGCCGCCTTCTTTGAGAAAATCCTGCTCGAGACGACGGAGTTGCTGGTCGAGAAGATAGCTGGTGACTTTAATCAAACCCACGATAACATTGGCGCAAATGGCCGGGTCGGGGTGTTCGATGCCTTTGCGAAAAGTATCGTAGTTAGCATTTGGCGTTCGATTAAGCTGGCGTAGACGGCGCACATAAGGATGTCCCGTTGTCCATTCTTCAATGCAGTGGCCGCGCATGAAGTCGCGGTAATCCTCCAGCAATTCTTGCTGGCTGGAACGCGCAACGCTTGTGAGTTTGATTTCTGTTCCCTTGGACGCGCCGCTGGCCTGGCTGCCTTCAGAAATATTTTGTTTGCCAGAACGGGCGGCTTGAATCATCTGGTCGTGAGTGCGGGATTTTTTGTCAATGAACCGGTTGCAAAAATAAACCGTGGCATCATAAACGATCAGCGCTTTACGATACGCCAGAAGATTTTGGTAGCCACCGTGAGGCGGGATGAAGCCTTCGGACGTGTTTTTCGGAAAGGGCTTAAGGGACTTCAATGACGAAAGAAATTGCTGCCCTTTCGTCACTTTCGTCGCTTTTGTCGTTTGTTTATCCACAGAATTATTTGTGCGGCTCCCGATGCCACACGTCGCCTTCGCCGAAGCTGAACCAGCGGCTCATGGTCACCTTTTGTTGCGTGAAAAACTGCACGCCTTCCTTGCCCTGCATGTGCAGGTCGCCGAAGAACGATTCGTTCCAGCCGTTGAACGGAAACCACGCCATCGAGGCGGGCACGCCGATGTTAATGCCGACCATGCCGCATTTGATGCGATGCTTGAACTCGCGCGCGGCCTTGCCGGAACGGGTGAATATCGAAGCGCCGTTGCCGTAAGCGGATTTGTTCGCGAGTTCGATGGCCGCGTCCAAATCTTCCATGTGCATCACGTTCAGCACCGGGCCGAAAACCTCCTCCTTCGCCACCTTCATGCTCGGCAGGACTTGATCCAAAATCGTGGCGCCGACAAAAAAGCCGTTTGGCGCGCCGTTGACTTTCACGCTGCGGCCGTCGGCGGGGATTTTCGCGCCTTCCTTCACACCGGTTTCAATCAATTGCAAAACACGGTCGCGGTGCTGCCGCGTGATGACCGCTCCCATGTCGGGCTGCGGGTCGCGGTCGGTCGGGCCGACTTTGATGCGCCGCGTGGCTTCGACGAGCGTCGGCATAACCGTTCTCTCCGCCGCGCCGATGACGACGGCAGTCGAGCCGGCCATACACCGCTCGCCCGCGCAGCCAAACGCAGCCTCCATGACGCCGCGCGCGGAATTTTCCACGTCGGCATCCGGCATGATGAGCGCAAAATTTTTCGCGCCACCGCCGCATTGGACACGCTTGCCGTGTTTGGTGCCGGTTTCGTAAATGTATTTCGCCACGGGCGTCGAGCCGACAAACGAAATCGCCTTCACCTTGGGATGCGTGAGCAATGCATCCACGGCTTCGCGTCCGCCGTGGACAATGTTCAGCACACCTTTCGGCAGGCCGGCTTGCTCAAATAATTTTGCGACTTTGATGCTGGTGAGCGGAACCTTTTCGCTCGGCTTGAGCACGAACGTGTTCCCGCAGGCGATGGCGGTGGGATACATCCACATCGGCACCAGGCAGGGAAAGTTGAATGGCGCGATGCCGGCGCAGACGCCGAGCGGTTGCCGGATGGTCTCGCAATCAATCCCGCGAGCGAGGTTTTCCAGCGATTCGCCCATCAGCAGCGACGGCACACCGCAGGCGAACTCGACCATCTCGATGCCGCGTTTTACGTCGCCGCGCGACTCGACGACGGTCTTGCCGTGCTCGCGCGTGGTGCTGCGCACGAGGTCGTCGAAATTTTCCTCCAGCAGCGCTTTGAATTTGAAGAAAACGCGGGCGCGTTCGACCGCGGGCGTTTCCATCCACGCCGGAAACGCAGCGGCAGCGGCTTCGACCGCTTCGTTGACGTGCGCCGCCGTGCAAAGCGGCGCTTCGGCGATGACTTCGCCGGTGGAAGGATTGTGAACCGGCGTCGTGGCGACATCTTTGATTTCGCGCCACACGCCGCCGAAACAGTTGGGACAGGGTTCGAGTGTAGGCATGTTAAAAAGCTCCAAATTCCAAGCTCCAAGCTCCAGAAAAATTCCAAGCATCGAACATCAACAGCCCTTCCCATTGAAAATCGGGGCGTGGTGCCTGGTGCTTCTCTGGAGCCTGGATGTTGGTGCTTGGAAGTTTCATTTCCTGAAAATGCTGGCAAAAATCAAATGCAACTCCTTCGCCTCGCGATAAAGCTGGCGCGCTTCATCAGCCAGACCCGGCTCGGAAGCGGCGACCATGCGCAGGAAGAATTTTGTCTCTTTGGCTTCCTTGACGCAATGACTGATGGTGTTCTTGAAATCTTTTTTAGAAACACCTTCGTTCGCTTCGCAATAATTCGCGCCAACGCTCGTGCTGCCACCGACCAGTTGATCGATCAAACGATTGTTTTCCGGTGCGCGCGGAATCTTTTTGCAGAAGCGAATTATCGCTTCGCCAAATTGAGCCGTCCTTTCTTCCAGATCAAAAGCGTGGCGTGACGAACCGTTTTTGGCCGGCGCATCATTGAGCATCCATGCCGAATTGGCAGTCGCTGGATATTTGGGTGCGCTCGAAACTCCAATTAGAGCTTGGCGCTTGGCGCTTCTCTGGAGCTTGGATGTTGGTGCTGGGAGCTTCATCATCGCGACAGCGCATCCGATTGTTTCACAAATTCATCCCCGCGCCATTCGCCATCGGCTTTGACCACCTTGGTTGCGGCGGCGGCCTTTTGCGCGGCCTTGCGTTCGGCCTGGCGTTTCACCAAATCGGCATGCGTCGTGAAATAATCCAGACTCTTGCCCTTGAAATCGGCCAGCGTTTCGAATTTGTGCTTGGCCATGAACGCAAGCAGTTCCTCGGACATCGGCTTTACGCATTCGTAGCCGAACTTCATGACGCCGGTGCAGACCTGCACCGTGTCGGCCCCGAGCAGAATGAATTGCGCGGCGTCGTTCCCGCTCTCAATGCCGCCGAGGCCGGAGAGCGAGCGTCCGGGAAATTCCTTGCGAATGACCTGCGCAATCTCCATGACCATGCGGAGCGCGATGGGCTTCACGGCCTTCGACGAATACCCGCCCGGCGTCGTGTAGCCTTCGACCGTCGGTTCGGGCCGCAACGTATCGAGATTCACGCCCATGACGCAGCGGATGGTGTTGATGGCGCTGATGCCCGTGATGCCCGCGCGCAACGCGGCGCGACTGGGGTCTTCGATGTGCGTGACATTCGGCGTCATTTTCGCCCAGACAGGTTTCTTCGCGGCGCTCATCACCCAGCCGCAGACTTCGTTAAGGATGTCCGGGTTTTCGCCCATGGCCGCGCCCATTTTGCGCTCGGGCAATCCGTGCGGGCAGGAGAAATTCAATTCGAACCCATCCACGCCGCACGCCTGGCAGCGCTCGACAATTTCAACCCACGCGTCCTTGCGATATTCCTCCATGATGGATGCGATCAACACGCGATCGGGGAACGTGTCCTTGCACTTCTTGAATTCGTCCTCCCAAATCTTGAACGGCCGGTCGCTGATGAGCTCGATGTTTTGCCAGCCGATAACTTCCTTGCTGTCGCCGGCCAGGAGCTTCGCGTACCGCGGCGTGACGTTGATGACCTTCGAGGCGTCGAGGCTGATGGTCTTGGCGATGACCGCGCCCCAACCTTCGCTGAAGGCTTTGTTGATGACGTTCAAATTCGTCCCCGGCGGCCCGGAACCGATGACGAATGGGTTCGGCAATTTAAGCCCATCTACGCTGGTCGCTAAGGTTGGCATAACTTATTTTCAGGTTAATCCTATTTCATTTTTAACTCGCTTCCAACGGCATTGCCACAATAATTTTACGTTTAATGCAATAAAGGGATAAACTTTTTGCCATGAAGACCATGAACCCGCCACTGAATCCAAATCGCACCATCGCTGAACTCACGGAACTTCGCAGCCTCACCGCCGACGAAAACGGCGCACAACGCGTTGCGTTCACACCGACGTGGACAAAAGCGCGCGCCTGGTTGCAGAAAAAACTCGAAGCGCTCCCGGTCGAAATCCACAACGACGCGGCCGCCAATACCTGGACGACGTTGCGCGGCGAATCCGACCGCACGCTGCTCATCGGCGGTCACATGGATTCCGTCCCGAACGGCGGCTGGCTGGATGGCTGCCTGAACGTGCTGGCCGGCGTGGAAATTTTGCGCCGCATCAACGAGCAATACCACGGCAAGCCACCTGTGACAGTGCGCATCGTGGATTGGGCCGACGAAGAAGGCGCCCGCTTCGGCAAAAGCCTCTTCGGCTCGTCCGCCTGTTCCGGCGATCTGGACATGAACGAAGCGCGCGGCCTGGTGGACAAGGACGGAATCAAACTGCCGGACGCGCTGAAAAATGTCGGCGTGGATTTCGAGCGCGTGAAGGACAGCGGCCAGGAATTGAAGAACGCCGCCGCGTACCTGGAATTGCACATCGAGCAAGGGCCGGTGCTTCTGGATTTGGACCTGCCGCTCGGCGCCGTGCTCGGCACGTTCGGCGTCGAGCGACATGCCATCACGTTTCATGGTCAGGCCGCCCATTCCGGCAGCACGCCCATGAACCGTCGTAAAGATGCCTTTCTCGCCGCCGCGAAAATGAGCCCGGAAATTTATCGCATCGCCAAACGCAGTCACGGCGGCGTTTGCACCATCGGCTCTTGTACGACTAAACCCGGCATCGTTACCAGCGTGGTCGCCGAATGCCGCATCACGCTCGACCAGCGTCATCTCGATGCCGCGGCGCTGGCCAAAATGTTGCAGGAGGCGAAGGTCGCCAGCGAAAAATTCGCCAAGGAAGGCAATGTGACCGTTTCGTGGGAACGCCTCTGGCAAATCGCCCCACGCCCGTTCAACGACGAACTCATTGCCTTGTGCGACGAAGCCATCCGCGAAACCTGCGGCAAATCGCATCGGCTGCCGAGCGGACCGTTGCATGACGCCGCGGAAGTGGCGCGCGCCGGCGTGCCCACGGTGATGATGTTCGTCCAAAGTCTGCACGGCATCAGCCACAACAAAATCGAGGACACAAAGGAAGAGCACCTCGAACTCTGCGTGACGGCGTTCGACAAACTCGCGGAGAAGGCAATGAAGTGGATTCTGAAATGAAACTTCAGGCACCAACACCCAAGCTCCGGAAAAACTTCAAGCATCCAGTTCCAATTCCCGGTGCACGACGGTTTGAAACTTTGAGTTTGGAACCCGGAGCTGACCCGAACCGCCGGACATCACCGTGGCTGTAAAAATGAAAGCCCGATCTGGTGCGCGCGAGAGGAATTGAACCTCCACCCCTTGCGGGACCGGATCCTAAGTCCGGCGCGTCTGCCGTTCCGCCACGCGCGCAACCCGCCAACAACCTGCGTCCGACGCCCCCAAATCTCAAGCCCGGTTTTGACCGGCGATGGCATCACACCCTTTGGCAGGCGCAGCGCGCGATTGCACGCGCCGCGCAATTTGGGTACGTTCGCGGCATGTTGCGTTGGATTCGTTTTGCACTGGGTGTGGGTGTCATGGCCGCCGGAGTTGCGCTGAATGGCTGCTCGTCGTCGGACCAGGGCCAGTCGGACGAGGAAAAGGAGCCGCATTTTGTGCTGGGCAAGGGGCGCGTGAACGCGATGGATTATCAGGGCGCAATCGAGGCATTTGAGCAATCGCTGGAGGCCGACCCGCATTCGGCAGCGGCGCACTTTGAACTTGGCTGGCTTTATGACGCGAAGGTGTCCGACCCGGCCGCGGCGATTTATCATTATCAACAGTACCTGAAATTAAATCCTGCTGCGCCAAACGCCGACGTCGTTCGCGGACGCATCAAAGACTGCAAACAACAACTGGCGACGGCCATCATGCAATTGCCGAGCACGCCCGCGGCGCAACAACAGCTGGAGAATTTGATCGAACAAAACCGGCAATTGCAGGACGAGGTGAACAAATGGCGCGCGTATTACGCAAGCCAGTTGGCGGCGGCCAAAACCAACACGCCGTCGCCGGCCAATGCCGCCGCCCCGCCAACGCCGGCCCAATCGGCGCAAAATGTTTCTGTCCCCCCGAGCGGCGCCAGCGCAAGTCGTCCCGCCGGGCCGGCGACGGCTGCCCGGCCGCGCACGCACACCGTCGTCGCGGGTGAAACCGCGGTGGGCATCGCGCGCAAGTACGGCGTGAAACTGAGCGCGCTGGAAGAGGCCAATCCGGACATGAATCCCGCCCGGATCCGGGTCGGCCAGGTTTTGAATATTCCGTCCACTTGAGCCGTTGGCATGGTTCCACGCGTCACATTTTTTTCATTGCGGCGTTTTGGGTCACAATGAACGTGTTGCTGTGGCGCGCGGAGTACGGTTCGCAGGGCGGCGAAATTTCCGTGCCGGTGGATCTGGTCTGGCGCAAAATTCTGACGGCGCCGGA
>Ga0335081_10018500_pt1 | contig 11265 bp, 9 predicted proteins | sample Lox_Sample_35_FD_206713 | JGI IMG/M metagenome (GOLD analysis project Ga0335081, IMG submission 206713) | Soil microbial communities from Loxahatchee National Wildlife Refuge, Florida, United States - Lox_Sample_3.5 | ecosystem: Environmental > Terrestrial > Soil > Wetlands | place: USA: Florida... | reverse complement strand
GTAGACGCAGTTCTCCATCAGGGCCGCGCCAATGCCATGGGCCGTCGCCCCATGTACCTGGCCTTCGACGATCATGGGATTGATCACCGTTCCGCAATCATCCACCGCCGCGTAATCCAGGATCCTAGGTATATACGTGTCCCGGTCGATCTCAATGACGGCGATGTGGAGCTGCGCCGAATAGGTCAAGGTCAGGTTTCCATACTTCTTCTGCACATCGGGCACATGGAACGGCGCCCGCCACGTGTAGCGGCAGTTCAGGGTGATGGAGCGCAGCTCTTCGGGAACGACGGCGGTGTTCACGTTGGCCAGGTTTGCCAGGCCGATGTACGGGATCGCCTTGCCGCTGCCGCGCACGCGCACCTCCGGGCCCTGCGTACCGGTGCCGAATTCGAGTTCCTCTTCGTCCGCCTGCAGCGCGAAGGCCGCAAGTTTCTTCATCTCGGCTTTCAGCGACTGCGCCGCACCATTCACCGCCGAAAGTCCGGAGACGGCAAACTGGCTGGCATAAGTGCCGCTGTGGCCGGTGTGAACGTTGCGTTCGGTGTCGAAGCCGACGCGCACGTTCACCATCTCCGGCCGGATGTTCAGGATGTCGGCGACCACCTGCGAAACCACGGTTTCATGCCCCTGGCCCTGCGGCACCGAGCCGACGGCGACGATGACTTCGCCGTAGATGTCGAGTTTGGCGCTGGCGGCCTGCGAGTTGCCGGAAAACGGCGCCTGCGGGTTGACGATCTGCGACTGGCCGAAGTTGTTGGTGCCCGAATCCAGCGTGGTGCCGATGCCGACTCCCAGCCAGCGGCCCTCCGCCCGCGCCTTTTCGCGTTCCGCCTGCCACCTCTCCCAGCCGATCAGCTCTTTGGCCAGCTTCAGCATGCCCGGATAATTTCCCGAGTCGTAAATGCAGCCGTTGGGCGTGGTGTAGGGAAACTCCTCTGGCCGGATGTAGTTGCGCAAGCGCATCTCATCGGGCGGAATGTTCAGCGCGTGGGCGCAGATGTCGAGCACGCGCTCCAGAAACCACAGGTGCTGCAGGCGTGAGTAGCCGCGGTTGGGACCGACCGGGCACTTGTTCGTGACTACCTGGGTGAAGTCGATGCGCAGGTTCTTCAGGCGGTAGGTCGCCGGCGTCACCTGCGACCAGATGACGCACCCCAGCGGCTCATAGCGCGGATACCCGCCGCAGTCGTCGATGTGCCGGGATTCAACGGCGAGGAGGACGCCATCCCTGTCCAGCGCCACCCGCGTATCGCGGAAGGTGCGCTCGTTGCCGTGCGCGCTCGCCGTCATGTGCTCGGAGCGCGTCTCGCTCCACTTGATGGGCGCGCCGTTCGCCTTGCGCGAGGCCAGCGCGCAGACCGCCATCTGCGGATAATTGGTGATCTTGATGCCGAAGCTGCCGCCGATGTCGTGCGTCTGCACCCGCACCTGGTCCATGCGCAGGTGCAGCGCCGGCGCCAGCAGCTGGATGCCGATGGTCGGAAAGGAATTGTTGCTCCAGAAATAGAGGCGCTGATCGCCTTCATCCCACTGCGCGATGACCGCATTGTTCTCCAGCGGCGTGCTGGAGAATCGGTGCATGTGCAGATGGTCAATGTGGATGACGTGCGCCGCTTCGGCAAATGCCTTCCCCACGTCGCCGTACTCGTACACGCCGCGCCAGACGACGTTGGTACCCATCGCGGGATGCAGAATCGCCCGGTCCGTAGCTGCGATCTCGCCGTCGATGACGGCTTCCAGCGGCTGGTAATCCACGCGCACCAGCTCGGCGGCGTCTTCGGCGATGGCAGGAGTTTCGGCGATTACGGCGGCAACCGGCTCGCCCTGATATCGCACCCGGTCCACGGCCATGGGGTAATCCAGGATGCGGTTGCTGGGCGCGGGCCCGATCTCGAAGAAAGGATCTACCAGCTTCGAGATCTCCTGGCCGGTCAGGGTACAGACCACGCCCGGCAACGCCTCCGCTTCCGAGGCATCGACGCCGCTGACGGTCGCATGGGCATAGGGCGAGCGCACAAACGCCAGATGCAGCATGCCGAGCAGCTTGATGTCGTCAACAAACTTGCCCCTGCCGCAGACCAGGCGCGCGTCTTCCTTGCGCCGGATGGACTGCCCGACCCAGTCAGCGGTTTGGCTGTGCGTTGTCGTCGCCATGGGTTCCTTCGGACGGGGTTGAAGAGGTGACATCCGCCGCGCTCGAGCCGGGCGATTCCCCCGGGCCGGAAGGCGGCATTCCAGTCCCGGCGGAGAATTTCGCCTCCTCCGGAGCTGAGGCTCGGGCCTGCTGTGGCGCAGATTCCGCCGGAGCAGAAGCCGGCGCTTCCATCTGAGGCGCGACCGCTTGCGGCGAGGACGCAGCTACAGGTTCAGCCAGCGCCTTCTGCAGTCCTGCGATCAGCTTCTCGATGTTCTTTCTGCCCAGCGGCTCAAGCATGCCTCCGGCCATCGACGCCAGCTTGCCGAAGACGCTGGTCTCGCCCTGCCAGACGACCCTGGTGCTCTCCGGCAGCGGCCGCAGGTCGAAGCCCGCGCTTACCGTCACCTGGCTGCCCACGGCGTTGCCCTGTCCTTTGTACTGCGCGCGCAGCGGCCGTACCGCCTCGGCAAGCTCCATCCTGATTTCCGCCGAGCCGCGGATATTGCCCACCCCCACCTTCACCTTGACGGTGAAGTGGGTCGCGTCCTGCATGCTCATGCCCTGGAAGTCGGGAAGCAGCGGTCCAAAGCGTTTGGGATCGGAGAGGAAATCGAAGACCTCATCCGGACTGCGGGGCGTGGTGAACTCGCCTGAAAACTGGATGGCCAACGTCAGCTCCTGTCCGGTCTGGAATCCGCTGCCTGGTCTCGAGCCGCTGCGCTGCGGGCGGCCGCCTCGATCGCCCGGAAGATGTTCTGATATCCGGTGCAGCGGCAGGTGTTGCCGGCGATGCCCTTGCGAATGGCTGACTCCGTGGGATTCGGGTGTTCCCGCAGCAGCTCGATCGTGCTCATCAGCAGACCGGGCGTGCAGTATCCGCATTGAAACGCATGACAGTCGCTGAAGGCCTGCTGCACGGGAGCGAGCGCGCCATCCCTGGCCAGGCCTTCCACCGTCAGCACCTCGGCACCGTCCGCCTGGAAGGCGAACATGGTGCACGACTTTACCGCCCGGCCGTTCAGCAGCACGGTGCAGGCGCCGCAGTAGCTGGTGTCGCAGCCGATGTGCGTGCCGGTCAGGTTCAGCTCCTCGCGCAGTAGCTGCACCAGCAGGGTGCGCGGCTCAACCTCGCGGCTGCATTGCCTGCCATTGATCTTCGCGCTCACCCGGACGCGTGGAATCTCAGGCATAAAGATGCGTGACCTCCACCGGCTCGCCGCGCGCGCGCCTCAGCGCGGCTTCAACCGCCCGCTGCGCCAGCGCTCCGGCGGCGTGGCGTTTGTACTCCGCCGAGCCGCGCATGTCGGAAACCGGCTCGGCAACCTCCATCACCGCTTCGCGGACTTTCGCAATCTGCCGCTCCGTCACTGCCTGTCCCCCCAGCGCCTCTTCCGCCGCGCTGACGCGCCTGGCCGTCAGTCCCAGCACGCCGAGGCAGACCCGCGCCCCCTGGCAGGTCTGCTCATCCTGCATGGTGAGTTGCACGGCGACACTGGCGCTGGCGTAAACCGGAGCGCAGCGCTTCAGCGCGATGTACGCTCCGCCGGCGCGCTCCGCCGGTAGCGGGACGACGATTTCCGTGACCAGCTCGGCCGGCTGCAGCGCCGTCGTAAACGCGTCGAGGGTGAAATCGCCGATGTCGATCACGCGCTCCCCGCCCGGCCCCAGCGTTCGGATGGTGGCGCCGGTGGCCAGCAGCACCGGCGTCCAGTCGCCGGTCGGATCGGCTTCGGCGATCGAGCCGCCGATGGTCCCCAGATTGCGCACCTGGGGATCGGCGATCCCGGCGGCGCAGTCGTGGAGTATGGCAATGCGCGCGGCCTCGCCGGACGCCGCAATCTCGGCGTGCCGCGTCATTGCCCCGAAACGCAGCCCGCCGTTGCGGTGGATGTAGGAAGCTTCGGGAATGAAGTTGAGATCGACCAGGTGAGCCGGGGCGGAGAGGCGAAGCTTCATCAGCGGAATCAGACTCTGCCCGCCGGCGAGAAAGCGGGCGTCCTCACCCAGCTCGCGCAGCAGCGAGACGGCCTCCGCATACGAGCTCGCGCGGTGATAGGCGAATGCCCGAGGATACATTCCGACCCCACGGCCTCATTCCGGCCGGTATTGCCTGCGGTCGCCCAGATTACCGCAAATCGCGGCGTTTTGCAGGCGCCGGCCGGCAGCTCAGGTATATTGACTCTGCATCCGGCTGCGCAGCGAATGCATGCCATGCCCGAGCCCATCACACCCGACGAATTCCGCGCCGCGCTGGGGCGCTTTGCCACCGGTATCACGATCATCACCGTCGCGACACCGGAGGGCGGCGTGCACGGCATGACCGCCAACGCCTTCTGTTCGGTCTCGCTGCAGCCGCCGCTGGTGCTGGTCTGCGTGGACCATCTCGCGGAAACGTACCTCCATCTGCGGGAGTGCGACCGCTTTGGGGTCAGCATACTCAAGCAAAGCCAGGAGGCGCTCTCGGAGTTCTTCGCCGACCCCGAGCGCAACCCCGATGCCGCTTACCGTCTCGGCGTCCGCTACCGCACGATGCAACGCGGCATCCTCGTGCTGGACGATGCCCTGGCCAATCTGGATTGCCGCATCGCCGCTACCCACTCCGCCGGCGACCATAGCATCTTTGTCGGCGAAGTCGAAGAGATCATCCTCGGCGAGGGTCCTCCGCTGCTGTATTTTCGCGGACGCTATGGACTGGATCCGGAACCGCGCGACTGACACCCGGATCCCCGCCTCGAAGCTTTCTGATGCAGCCGCCCGCCGGTTGCGATATCCTTCCCTGACGGTGACGGCCCGCCGCTGGCAAGAACCGGAAGCCGCAATCGCGGGCCGCGTTTCCTATGCCCTATCCCGTCGACCGGCAGAAGCTCGACCGCGCCCGCGAGCTGATGAAGCAGCGCGAGCTCGACGCTCTGGTTGTCCGCGCTCCCGACAACATTGTTTATCTGACGAACTACTGGTGCATGAAGGGCTATGACGTGGCCGTCTTCCCGCGCGAGGGAGAGCCCACGCTCATCGCCATCGAGCCGCAGGAGGAGGATGCGCGGCGCACTGCGTGGACCGAGGACATACGGCTGTTCAGGAGCTATCACCCCGCCGATCCGCGGCCGCCCGCCCTGCGTTCTCTCGATCTCGCGCTGCAGGTCCTGAAGGACCGCGACCTCACCGGCCGCGTCGGGCTGGAACTTTCCCAGGGCACCCAGTCGGCCGACCGCATGGTGGGCGAGCCGACCACCTGGACGCAGCCCTGGTTCGACTCCTTCAAGCCGGCGGTGCGCGAGGTCGTCGATGCCTCCGGTCTGCTCGTCGAGGCCCGGGCCATCAAGACCAGCCAGGAGATCGAGCGCATGAAGCTGGCCAACGAGCTGGCCGCGCTCGCCCTGCACCACACCTTCGAACGTCTGCGTCCGGGAATGAAAGAGAGCGAGGTGGCCGCCATCTTCGAAGGCTACGTGCACGCCACCGGCATCGGCTTCCAGGGCAAGGTGGAGATGGCGCGCGCCTTCACCCTGGTGTGGTCGGGGAAGGGAATACGCACCTTCACCGCAACCGGCGACCGTCCCGTCCAGGCGCACGAGCCGACGCTGCTGGAAATCTGGGTCTGTGTGGATGGCTACTGGAACGATCTGACCAAGAACCTCTGTCCCGGCGAGCTCACGTCCCCCTACCACAAACTTCTCGATCTGCTGCTGCGGGTCTTCCATGAAGCGGCGGCCTTTGCCCGAGATGACGCGGGCCTGCCGGAGCTGGACCGCCTGATTCGCGCGCGCATCGCCGAGGGCGGATATCCCGGACAGCCTTCGCATCCCGTATGCCACGGCGTGGGTGCTCGCGCCCACGAGCCTCCCTATGCCCATCAGGCGGGTACCGGCAAAATCCGCCAGGGCATGGTGCTGGCCATCGAGCCGGGAATTTACTGGCCCGGCGGCGGCGGGCTGCGCCTGGAAGACAACTTCTGGATCACCGCCGGCGGCAACCAGAAACTGTGCTCCTTTCCCGACGACTTCCGCCTCCTGAACGCGCCGGACGCGGGAAAGGCCGCAAGCTGATGGCCACCGCCGGCAAAGCTGCGCTCAGCGACACCACCAGGCAGGCCATCCTCCGCAGCATTCGCGAGGACGAAATCGTCTCCATGTGCTGCGACGTGGTCAACCTTCCCAGCCCCACAGGCAGCGAGCTGGCCATGGCCGAATACATGCGCGCAGCCTTCGAACGCCTGGGTCTGACCATCGCCTGGCAGCCGGTGGAAGACACCCGCGCCAACGTCATTGGCCGGCTGGAGGGCCGCGGCATCGGCCCCTGTCTCATGTTCAACGGCCACATGGACACCTCCAACACCGGCGCCGAGGACTTCCTCAGCGGCATCGGCTACAAGCCGCGCGCGGTGGTGAAGGATGGCGTCATCTGGGGCCTCGGCATTTACAACATGAAAGGCGCGCTGGTGTGCTATGTGCGCGCGGTGCAGGCGTTGCTGGAGGCTGGGGTAAAGCTCCACGGCGATATCATCCTCGGCGCGGTCTGCGGCGAGATCGAGAAGACGCAGTGGCGCGGCTTCCACGGCCCCGAATACCGCGGTTATGGCGCCGGCTCGCATTACCTTGTCAGCCACGGCGTCCTGCCCGATATGTGCATCCTGGGCGAGCCTACCGACATGCAGCTGGTGCTGGAGCACGCCGGCTCCCTGTGGGTGCGCTTTGGCCTCACCGGCAACTATGTGCATTCCGCGTTTGCCGCCGGCAGCGAAGACCAGAACGCCATCCGCCGCATGCACCAGGTGCTGGAGGAGGTGATGCGCTGGATTCCCGAGTGGCAGGAGCAGGCGCGCTGGGCCGATTGTCCAGGCTTCGCCAACATCGGGTGCCTGCAGGCGGGACATCCCTGGCGGGCCAGCCGCACTCCCGAACGCGCCGACCTCTTCCTCGACATCCGTGTGCCACCGGCCGTGGCCATGACCGAAGCGCGCCGCGCGGTGAAAAAGCTCTTTCTCGCCATGCAGGAGAAGTATCCCGAGTACGGCCTGGAATTCGAAACGTACGTTTCCGTTCCGGGCGCCACCATTGACCGGAACCACGTTATGGTGAAGGCCATCGAGCGCCATCATCAGCAGGTGGTCGGCAGGCCACCGGCGCGCAATACGGTGCTGTGGTGCTCCGATGCCTCGGTGCTGTCGCGCTTCGGATGCCCGACCGTGAACTACGGTCCATCGAGCGGCCCGCGCGACCAGGAGGGTGAAAGGGTGGCGATCAGGACGTTGGTGGATATAACGAAGGTCTACGCGCTGACCGCCGCGGAAATATGCGGCAGCGGCAGTTAGGAGTCAGCACTCAGCACTCAGCAGTCAGCACTTCGCCACCCTGTTTCTCGCAGCACCGGAGGTGAAAATACGACGGCGAAGCGATCGCTGCCAATGGATAAATGCTAAGTGCAAATTCCTGATTGCTGACTGCTGATTGCCGGCTGCTAATTCATGCCCACTCCATCCGAAATTCAGCGCCGCTACGCCAATATCCGCACCACGATGCGCGAGCACGGCGTCGAGGCGCTCATCGTCTGCGGCAATCAGTACGCCGGATTCGAAGGCGCGGTCTTCTACACCTCGGGATTCGAGATCGTCCATCGCTACGTCTATGTGCTGGTGCCGCTGAAGGGCGAGCCGGTGCTGCTGTTTCCCCAGGAGGCGCGCTGGATCGGCGACAGGAAAAAACCTTTTGTCCAGGATAAGGTCTGGGCCGAAATCCCCGGCCGCTGGCTGTGCGAGCGCGCGCGTGATGAAGCCTGGAAGCGCGTCGCGGTGTACGGTCTGGACCACATCATGGCCGTCCGCGACTACCGCGAACTGGAGCGCGGCCCGTTCGAGCTCGTCCCCTTCGACTTCCACTTCGACATGGCGCGTGCCGTGAAGAGCGAAGAAGAACTCGTCGAAATCCGCGATTCCATGGACATCATCCATGCCGGCTTCCGTGCCCTGCTGGAGGGCTTCGCTCCGGGCAAGACCGAGGCGGAAATCATGGCGCCGGCGGTCGAGGTGTTCTTCGCGCGCGGCGCCGGACCCCGCATGATGAACATCGTGCTCTCCGGCGAAAATGGCGAGGCCGAAGCCCACTTCAAGGTCCCCGGACATCGTCGCGTCGGCGAACGCGACCTGCTGCTGTACTCGCTGGAGATCGCCGGCGCCGGCGGCTACTGGGTCGAGTTCTCGCGTGCCATCATCGAAGGCGAGCCCAGCCGCCGCACGCGGCAGATGGCCGAGGTCTATCCCGAGGCCATGGAGGCGGCGCGCAGGCTGATGCGCGAAGGCGTGCTCGCCTGCGATGTTCACCGGGTCGTTGCCGAAACTTTCGGCCGCAGCGGCTTCGCCCTCGGGCATCTTTCCGGGCACTCCATCGGCACCACCATGATCGAGCACCCCGCGATCGGCGCGAACAGCCAGGTCGAGTTAAAGGAAAACATGATCTTTTCCCTGCATCCGCAGGTGGTTGATGAGGACGGCAGCGTCTGCCTCTATACCCAGGACACCTTCCGCGTGGGCCGCAGCGAGGGCGAAAATCTCAGCAGCATTCCCTGGAAGTTCTACTCCCGGGCCGACGTGCGCCCGCTGGCGGGCAGGCGATGAAGAAAGCTCTCGTCGTGGGATGCGGCGCCATCGGCAGCCTGTTTGCCGCCCATCTCGCCCGCGGCGGGGAGCTCGAGGTGTATGCCTTCGACGTGTCCCAGCCGCATGTCGACGCTATCAACCAGAACGGGCTGCGCCTCTCGGGCGCCGCCGATCTGCATGTCAGGCTTGCGAAAGCGAGCACCGATCCGGTCGCGCTGCCGGTATGCGACTACGGCGTGGTGGCGACCAAGGCCATCCATACCGAAACCGCAATCAAAGCCGCGGCCCGCTGCTTCGACCATGCCAGCGCCGTGTGTTCGGTGCAGAACGGCGCGGGCAACGAAGAGATCCTTGCCGCGCATGTAAGGTACGTGATTCGCGGCACGACCTTTCCCGCCGGCCACATCATCGCGCCGGGACATGTGGGCTTCGACATCAAAGGCGACACCTGGATCGGTCCCTTCGAGCCGACAAATACGCCGATGGAGCGCGTCAACGAACTCGCCGGATTCATGACGCGCAGTGGCATGAACACCATCGCACTGGCCGACGCGCGCGGCGCGCAGTGGACCAAACTCATCTTCAATGCGGCAACCAATCCGGTGGGCGCGCTCACCCGGCTGCATCATGGCGCGGCGGCGCGCTTCGCTTCTACCGGCGAGCTCTTCGAAGCTCTCATCGAAGAAGGCGAGGCGGTGGCGCGGGCCATGGGCATCGCGCTGCACGGCGATCCTCGCGAGCTGGTCGCCAAAGGCGCCAACGCTCCCGGCAGGCACCGGGCAAGCATGCTGCAGGATGTCCTCGCTTCCCGCTCCAGCGAAGTGGATTTCATGAATGGCGCAATCGTGAAATGGGGCGAGCAGTACGGCGTGCCCACTCCGCTGAACCGCGCCATGTGGGCGCTGATGAAAGGCCTCGAGCACTCGCGCAGCGACCCGTAACCGCCGCTGATCGCCTTCGCTGTTCGCGCTGCAGCCGGCGTGATCTCAAGGCTGCCGACGTTCCGAGGATGGTGCGGGATTTGCGACGCCCAACTTCCCCTTTTTGCCGGCCACATGTCCAGAACCCATCAATGAGAGCTTTGCCTCAGGTCAACAGCTGACACCTCGATCTGTTTGCAGATCCCTGCGCGCTAGCCGACTTCTCAGGAGCAATTTCCGGAAAGCCCGCCCCTGGCCAACTTCCGAGTAGCCGGCCATCCGCGAACTTGACTTGCTTCAGATCGCAAGAAACGGCGAGCGACACCCGGATTCGCCACGGCACGTTCAGCCGAGCTTTTGTCGGATGCTCCTGAGAATCTCGTCGGAGAATCGCGAATCCTGTACGGCGCGAGCCAGTACTACGCCACCGATCATCGCCGCCACCCGAAAGATGGCTTCTTTCCGATCTCCACGCTTGGCGGAGAGAAAGGTCTCCAGTCCCTGTTCGAACGCGGCCCTGAGTTCAGGGGTCGAGCGAGCCACCTCTTGGGCCAGTGCGGCCATAGTGCAGCCGTCGCCTGGGTTATCCCGGTGCCACCGGCTCAGGTACAGGTCATCAAACGATTCTTTGCTCTTCTTGCTGTTGCTGCGCTGCATGCGCTCTAGCGAAACCTTCATGCCGTAGGCAACGGCAGCCGCCTGCAGTTCTTCCTTCGAAGCGAAATGGGCGTAGAACGCCCCATGTGTCAGGCCGGCGGCCTTCATCACTTCCCCCACACTTACGTTCTCAAACCCCCGTTCACGGAACAGGCGCGAAGCCTCCTTCACAATCCGTTCATGTTTAGCGGCGGTCTCTTTGACGGGATAGCGCATAATTTTTCTGCATCCTCCATCTATGACGGTCATCATATCACAAATATGACAGACATCATATTTGATGCCCGTCATCCAGAAAGAAGGCATTATGAAGCTCACAGGGAAGAGGGCTCTTATTACCGGCGGCAACAGTGGCATCCCGGAAGTGAAAACATTGGAAGGGTTCAGGCGTGCAACCTTATCCCAGTTCGGCGTACCTCGCACGACCGTCCACAAAATCGACACCGACGGCCTTCGACTTTTCTATCGGGCAGCGGGCGATCCAGCGGCTCCAGTCATTCTCTTGCTGCATGGTTTCCCAGCTTCATCGTTCATGTTTCGCGAACTCATTCCGCGTCTGGCCAACGATTACCGCGTGATCGCGCCAGATCTTCCTGGTTTCGGATTTACAGAAGTTCCCGCCGAACGGACATATGTGTACTCGTTCGATGGATTGGCTTCGACCATCGATGCCTTCACGCGGACGCTCAAACTCAATCGCTATGCAATCTATGTATTCGATTACGGCGCGCCAACGGGGTTTCGCCTGGCAATGGCTCACCCCGATCGGGTCGCAGCCATCGTTTCACAGAACGGGAACGCCTATGAGGAAGGACTCGGTGATGCCTGGGGTCCGATCCGAAAATACTGGGATGAACCAACAGCCAAAAATCGGGAGGTACTCCGAAAAAACATTCTGACGTTTGAAGGAACACGTTGGCAATACACCCACGGGGTGAGCGATCCGGATGGTGTTC
>Ga0335081_10018499_pt1 | contig 11265 bp, 5 predicted proteins | sample Lox_Sample_35_FD_206713 | JGI IMG/M metagenome (GOLD analysis project Ga0335081, IMG submission 206713) | Soil microbial communities from Loxahatchee National Wildlife Refuge, Florida, United States - Lox_Sample_3.5 | ecosystem: Environmental > Terrestrial > Soil > Wetlands | place: USA: Florida... | reverse complement strand
GGTGGTGGCACCTGAAACAATTGCTGGCAAATCGGATGCTGCTCGGCGTGTACATTGGCCAGTATTGCATCACCACGCTGACCTACTTCTTCCTCACCTGGTTTCCGTTGTACCTGGTCCAAGAGCGCGGCATGTCGATCCTGAATGCGGGGGTTGTGGCGTCGCTGCCGGCCTTGTGCGGATTCTGCGGCGGCGTGCTGGGCGGAGTGATCTCGGACTACATGCTCAAACGCGGCTGGTCGCTGGCGGCCGCGAGGAAGACGCCGATCGTGCTGGGCATGCTGCTATCGGTCAGCATCATTGCCTGCAACTACGCGCAGGCTGTCTGGGCGGTGGTCTGCATCATGAGTCTCGCGTTCCTCGGGAAGGGGATCGGATCATTGGGCTGGGCGGTGGTGTCGGATACCTCGCCGAAGGAAAGCGCCGGCCTCTCCGGCGGCCTGTTCAACATGTTCGGCAACACCGCCGCCATCACCACCCCGATCATCATTGGCTACATCGTCCAAGGCACTGGCTCCTTCCGCTGGGCCCTGGTGTTCGTGGCCGCGAACGCCCTGACCGCCATCATTTGTTACCTGCTGGTGGTCGGCGAGATCCAACGAGTGGAACTCCAGTGAAGTGTATCCTCCAACAACCCGGTGGCTCGCCGGTTCAGCAAGAGCATGAAGGGAAAGCCAAGCCGTCCCGGTCGTCCTCGCTCATTTGGAATGTCAAGGCGCGCATGTTCTCATTCAGGTGATCGAGTTTTGACGTTCCCACGACCGCGTGAAAATCCGGCGCGGTTTGCAATATGTAATTGAGCGCAATAGCCGACAGTGGAACACCATACTTCTGGCCGAGAGATATGAGCCGACTTATCCTTCGCTCGTCCTCCGGCTTGCGTTCAGCGAAGCGGCGGTCAGTGCATCCCTTTAGGTCGCCGCGCCCCAGCGCTGAGTAGGCAAGGAAAGGAAGACCATTTTCCCGAAGATAATCCACATATGTCCGGTCGCGGGAAATGTTCTGCGCACCCTTCCACCGCTCCCCATCTTTGGCCGGAAGAGCGTTAAATTCATTGCTCACCCACGGCACGACGTTTGCCTCCCGCAAGTAGGCCCGAAACTCCTTGAGCCTGGCAAGAGAGACGTTGGAATATCCGATATTGTGGACCTTCCCGGATCGCAGCAGTTCAATGCTCCACTCGGCAATCGCCTGCGCAGGAACTTTCGGATCATCATAGTGCAATAGATAGACGTCGATGTAATCGGTGGCAAGGGCTCGCAACGAATCGTCCAGTTGGCGCAATAGCTTTTTCCGCGTCAGCGGCGTTCTCCAGAAAAGACTCGGATGTCCGCCCTTCGAGATGATCCGAAAAGCGCCGCGACCCAACGAATGTTTCCTGGCGAAGCGCCCGACAACCCCTTCGCTCCAGTACGTCCTGGCCGTATCGAACGAGTTGATGCCCATCTCAACGGCGCCGTTCAGGATGGCATCCGCGCGCCTGGTCGGAGCGATATTCCAAGACGCAAGATTCGGCACGGCAATCATCCAATCGGTGCCGAGGACTATTCTTGACATTTCGGATTTCATGTCGCTGCGTTAGATGGCGGTCTTGATCAAGCGCTCCGCCAAGCGATGGGCGAGCGCCATGATCGTAAGCGTGGGGTGCTTCTCGCTGAGAACCGGTATCACGCTACCGTCACAGACATAAAGGTTCTTACTGTTGAAATATTTCAGGTCCCTGTCGACCACGCCACCTTTCGGGTCAGCGGCCATTCGACAGGTGCCCGCGTAATGAATGCCTGATCCCGGAGGAGACCCGACGTCATCCACGATGTAACCGCTGGCTTTCCTTAGCATGCGGCGGGCCAGCGCGGCGAGCCGCCGGCCGTGGTCGGCCTCGATTTCCGACGTTTCGTAATCAATACGCACCCGACGTTGTCCGAAATGATCCACCCCATCGGCCAAGACGACCTTGTTTTTTCGCTGCGGAACGGCCGGGCTAAACAACACCAACGTCACCGTGCTCTTGAAGACTTGCCGGGAAATGGTTTCCAACAAGAATCGGGGCAACCGGGGCATTTCGGCCAGATAAAAGGGCACCTTCATGAAATCCGACCAGAATTGGCCGACGAATGGAAAGCGTTTCCCTTGGGAATCCTTGATCTGACCGCCCAGCAATATGTGATCGCCATAACCGCGGTCATCTTCCGCCGGTCTGAACCACAATCGAAAGAGGCTGGTGCCGACGACCGCACGCGGGCTATCCTGCAAAAACTCGCCGACCTGCTCGGCTTTGCTCCGGTCGTCGGCGAAGGAGTTCAGCAGCAGCCGCGGCGATTCGATTGCGCCTGCACAGAGGATGACCACGTCGGCTTCAATCTCGACGATCCGCGCGGTGCGTTCGTCGACCGCCACGACATGGGAGATCGAGAACCCCTCCGCAGTGTCACAGTCGACGGCGGTAAGTCTGATGGCTCTGGTATGTTCGAGCAGCCGAAAGTTCCGCAGCGCTCTTATCTCCGGCAGGAGATGCGTGGAGAATTTATAGACGCTGCCGGAACGGCAGCCGCGCCCGCAATTGCCGCAGGCCACGCACTTTTGCGTTGAATCCGGCCGCAAGTCGACGGCCTTCCTGTTCTCCAAAAAGAAAAGATCCGGGCCGAGCGAGCCGGCGTTCCTGTCGATGAAAACGCGGTCAATTTGTCTGGCGCTGCGGGGCGCGAGAAAGGACCCGTCCGGAAATTGACGCAGACCGTTGCGCTCACCAACCACCAATGCGAGCCGCTCGACCTCAGAATAGTGATCGGCAAGGTCGCCCAGAGAAATCGGCCACCGGCAGTCGTCACTGTAGGAGTGGCGGTTAGCAAAGTCGTCCTCTGAATACCTCAGGCAGATCCCATTCCAGAGGTTCAGCAAGCCGTTGACGTGGTGAATCTGGTAGTGGTGGAATCCGCCTTCCCGTGGACATTCCATGGAGCTCCGGCTACGGGCGTCCGCGAGGAGCGGATGAACGATAGAGATTTCCGGCCTGACCGGGAAAGTGGTATGAGGGCCTATTTCAAAATGGCCCTTTTGTTCAGGGCTCAGCTCGTTTTGAAATTCGGATTGCGCTGGAATACCGCCTGAGTTGATGACCAGCACATCGGCACCCGCCTTCGCCAGACGGTAGGCGAGGATGCCCCCGCCGGCGCCGGTGCCGACCACGCAGAACTTCGCGTGAAGCGCCATCAGCGTCTTCGGGCCGAGCGCGCAAAGGCATCGCTGGCAAAATACAGGTACTCGACAAAATCGCAGAGCACCTTGATTTGGCTCCGGGCGAAATATTGCCGCGGCGTCAGATCAGGCGTCGCATTTTGCCGCCACGCCGTCCACAAAGGGCGGAGTTGGTCGTTCCGCTCCATGATCTCCGGAATCAGGCCGATGAGCGGCTCGATGCGACCGACGTATGGCGAGACCTGGCAGAGTCGCTTGGCCAGCGAGTCGTGGCCGCCCATTATCGGACAATCATCCTTAGGGCTCATCCGAACGGCCATGGAGTCGCGTAAACAATCCACCACGATTCCGCAAGGTTTTCCACCGCAACTACTTAAGCGCTCACGCCTCCAGGGGAGGTTAGACAAGTTTACCACGGCTTGGGAGCCCCGCCTCCGGCGCCCCGGCGCCAGTCAAGATCAAGATCAAGACCGACCGCGAGCGCAGAAAAGAATAGCGAGAAATCGGCGGATTTGTTGTAATATCCCTTTTACAGTCGAAACTATTTCATTAGGGGCGCCGGATGGTCCGCTGCTTCGGAGGGACACCCGCGTTGATTTTCCCCTTTTCCTTTGGCCTGAAGCCGCCATTGACAGGAGGAGCTGGATGAGCGCAGGCGCGGTACAGACGGACAAGGCTCTCACGGAGCTCGCCAGACAAGTCAAGAAGGGGGAGTGCGTCCTGTTTCTCGGGGCCGGCGTCCACGCTCAGCCGGACAAGGATCCCGCGTACCCGCCGGAGCTGGGACCGCTTCTGGGCGGAGACCTGGCCGAGAAACTGGCCCACGAGTGCGGCTATGGCGACAAGTTGCCTCAGGAGTCCCCTCGCGACCTGCAAAGGGTCTCGTTGTGTTTCGAAAATACCCAGGGTCTAGGGCGCGCCAAGCTAATTGAATGTCTTGACGAGTATTTGATGAAGGGTAAGAAACCGTCGCCGATTCTCAAGATGCTGGCGGCGCTGCCGATCCGGATATTCGTTACAACGAATTACGACCGTCTCCTGGAAGTCGCGCTGCGACAGCAGGAAAAGGACCCCACCGTCATCGTCTACGATCCGGAGACCAACAAACCGACCCGGGATCCCACCGACGATCCAACCGAGGACCGGCCGCTGCTGTTCAAGATGCACGGCGACTTGCAGCAAGCCGATTCCATCGTGATCACGGACGAAGATTACATCACCTTCGTGCAGCGGATGGCGGACAAAGGGGAGCTGCACCCGGTCCCGGGAACGATCCGCTATCGCATGTCCAAATGGCCCACTCTGTTTTTTGGCTACAGCCTTCGCGATTACAACCTGCGCCTGCTCTTCCGCACGCTGCGATGGCGCATCGATCCATCCAACTTCCCACCGTCGTTCTCCGTCGATCGCTACCCCGATCCGCTGATTCTGCAGGTTTGGCAGAACGCCAGAAAGTTCATCACATTCGTTCCTCAGGACCTGTGGTCCTTCGTGCCTTGGCTTTACAAGGAAGTTCGAGGAAAAGAATATGGCGACGCCTGAGGCCTCAGCCGGGGTGAGCCCGGCGGAACTTCCCAAATCGCCCTACCCGGGAATTGAGCCTTACAGCTATGGCGACCGCAACGTTTTCTTCGGGCGGGAAGGCGAAGTGCGCGAACTGATCCGGCTGGTGGTGATGTACCGCGGCGTGCTGCTTTTCTCGAACTCGGGGAATGGGAAGTCCTCGTTACTCAATGCGGGGCTCATCCCGCTGGCGATCGCGGAGGGTTATCAGCCGCAGAGGATCAGGGTGCAGCCGCGGAAGGGCCAGGAAATCGTGGTCGAGCGGCTGGCCGAGACCGCCAGCTCGGGCCGGCGCCTGCTGCCTTCCGTTTTCTTTTCGGACGAAACCACCGAGCGCGTCACGTTATCTGTTCAGGCGTTTCTCGACGTTCTCCGCGAAAAGGCCCCGGACCATCACCCGCTCCTGGTTTTCGACCAGTTTGAGGAGTGGGTGACTCTGTTTGAGGTGGGATCGGCGGGACAGAGCACCGAACAGGTGCGCGCCGCCCAGGGGAATATTGGCGAGGTCATCATTACCCTGCTCCGCGATACGAGCCTCCCGGTCAAGGTTCTGATCTCGCTGCGGGAAGATTACCTGGCGAAACTCACGCCTCTCTTCAAGCAATATCCCAGCCTGCCCGATCAATATCTGCGCCTCGCTTCCCTCCAGGGCAGCCAGATTCGCCGCATCATCCGGCAGCCCTTCGAAGCTTACACCGGACGCTATCAGCCCGAGATCGATCCCTCTCTCGCCGAGGAAATCCAGAAGCAGTTTCTCAGCCGGAACTCTGCCGGGGACATCCGGCTCACTGAAGTACAGATCGTCTGCGACAGCCTGTTCGAGAGCGGCGTACCCACCGACAAGCTGGGCGAGTTCTTCGAGTGCCACCGCGGCGTGCAGGGGGTTCTGGAAGACTACCTGGAAAGCGCTCTGCAATCGCTGGAGAGCGAACAGAGGGAACCGGCCATCGCTCTCTTAGGCCGGATGATCACTTCGGCGGGCACCCGCAACGTCATCTGGGAAGGTGACCTGCTGAGCCGCGTCGAGAACGAAGACGGGATCCCTCGCGGCTTGCTGCAGACGACGCTGCACAGCCTGGAGCAGAAGACGAGGCTGGTGCGGCGCCAGCCGCGGCGAGACGTTTACTACTACGAGATCGCCAGCGAATTCCTGGTTGGATGGATCGGAAAGAAGGCGCGGGAGCACGAGCGGGCCGTTGAACAAAGGAAGCTCGACGAAAAGCGGCACGCCGAGGAAGAGCAGCGCAAGCTGGAGGAGGCGCGGCTCAGGACCGAAAGGCAGGCCCGGCGCAGGCGGTTGCAGGTGCTCGTCCTGATGCTCGTAGTGGTAATCGTGGGAGCGCTGGCGATTGCCGCTCTGGAACTGAAACAAAAAGCGGAGCAGGAGGCGAAGCGAGTCAACTCGATGCGCCTCGCACTTTTGGCGCGCGACATAGTTGGAGAAGACCCGGACAGCGCCCTCATGCTGGCGCGGCAGGCACTCTCGGAAGCCACGACTATCGAGGCGGAAAGCATGCTCGCGGATTCGATCCGCAGGGAGCGACGGCAACACCTGCTGAGCACTCTGCGCGGCGATATGGACAATGTCAGTGACATAACCTTCAGCCCGGACGGGGCGCGCCTGGCTACCGCCACCGATGATAAAGACGTCAAGATCTGGGATGCGCTTTCCGGCAACCTTCTGACTACTCTGTCCGGCCACACCGACAGCGTCTACGCGGTTGCTTTCGATCTGCAGGGTAAACGCGTGGCCACGGCCGGCGCGGATCATACGGTGCGAGTGTGGGACTCCGCCACCGGCCGGGCCCTTACCACCGTGGCTGGTTTCTCCGGGGACGTTTTCCGGCCCACGTTCAGCTCGGATGGAAGGTTTATAGCCACGGTTATGAGCGATACCACGGTAAAGGTTTGGGACGCCTCTTCGGGCAAAGAATGGTCGCTCCCTGCCGGCCAGTTGGACGAGGTTTTTGGCATCGCTCTCGCGCGAGATTGGGATCTGCCGAACTCCTCCGGTGGAGAGATTCTTCGCGACAGAAGGTCAGGGCAAATCATCTATGAACCCTTGCGCGGGCGGGATCCCCTGATTTCCGCGCGGGCGTTCAGTCCGGACGGGAGATTCATGGCCACGGGAAAGGACGACGGGAATATTAAGATTCGGAATGCCTCCTCGGGGCGTGAGATCGTCACTCTCGCGAGCGTACGGGGTGGCGCGAGGCAACTCTGTTTCAGCCCCGACGGAATGGCGTTGGCCGCCGCGGGAGACGACGGCACCGTTAGGATTTTCGGCGGAGACACCGGCGAAGTCCGCTATAAGCTGACCGGCCATAAGGGCGCGGTGCGCGAGATGGCTTTCAGCCGGGACGGGACCCGGTTCGCCACGGGAAGCGAAGACCGGAGCGTCAGAGTGTGGGGCATTTCTCCATCGGATGCGCCGGCTTTGTCCGGCTTTCCGGGGTCCATGGAAGCCCTGGTCCTGAGCCCGGATGGGCGACACCTCGCCGTCAGGTCCGCAGGCGCCGTCAAGGTTTGGGACGTTGGATCGGGCCAACCGATCGCGCTTCCAGGCGGGGACACGGGAAGAGTCTCCGTGACGGCTTTCAGCCCCGACGGAAAGAAGCTGGCAGCGGCCGGGTGGGACTGGGTGGTGAGGGTGTGGGATCTCGCTTCCGGACAACTTCTCCCGCTGCTCAAGGGGCACACCTCGAATATCTATTCGATGGCATTCAGCTCCGATGGTCTGCGGCTCACCACGGCGAGCGCTGACAGGACACTCAAGGTTTGGGATGCCTCTTCCGGGCAGGAGCGGCAAACGCTGCCTGGCTACGCGGGCGCCGTGATGGCGTCAGCCTTCGAGCCTGGAGGAAATCGCCTGGCGGTGGTGGGTGGGGACGGAAGCGTCACCGTGCTGGATGCTACCTCGGGCCGGGAGTTGTACAAACTTTCGGGTACCCTCGCTGCGGCCGATAAAGCGGTCTTCAGCCCTAGAGGGGGAATACTGGCAACCGCCGGCGCGAAGAAGGAGATCGAAATCAAACTCTGGGATGCCTCCTCCGGCGCGCCGTTGCGCACCCTTCCGAGCGACACGCGAAATCTGGACCGGCTGAGGTTCAGCCCCGACGGCAAACAACTGGCCGTTTCCAAGCTCGATCCGGATGGCACGATCGAAATCTGGGACACCGTCTCCAGGCGGCTCCTGCACCGGCTGTTGATGGGCCGGACGCGAATCCAGTCCGCCGCGTTCGCATTTGCCCCCAGTGCCAAGCGGCTCACCGTGGTGGATTCTCAGGGCGTCGTTGAAGCCGAGACCCTCGACGTCGGAGACTTGATGGAATCGGCCCGAAAGTACGACAACCGCCCGTGGACTTCCGACGAGTGCAAGAAGTACGTACTCCAAGGAGCGCCATGCCAGGCGGCGGCGCTGCTGGAGGAGGGATCGAAGCTGGCGAAGGAGGGCGATGTGGGCGGGGCGGAAGCCAGGTTGAGGCGCGCAAAGCAACTCGACGCGCAGCTATCCTTCGACCCCGGGGCCGAATCCAGACGAATCGCCGCCGAGAGCTTCATTTCCACGGCCAAGAGTCTCGCCCTGGCCGGCGATCTGAACGGCGCGGTCGCAAGCTTTCAAAAGGCGAAACAATCCAACCCGGATTGGAAGGCCGACCCCGCCGCCGAGGCGCGGCACTGGGTAGCCAAAGCGAAGCTCCAGGAGGGACGAAACCTGGCGAGCGAGGGTGAGTACGCCGACGCGATGGCTGCGTACGAGAACGCCATCCAGATGGAGCCGGGCTTGAGAATCCCGGCCGACGACTGGAACAATGTGTGCTGGTATGGCACCCTGCGCGGCCACGCGCTGCAGGTAATGAAGGCGTGCGACATGGCCGTGACTCTCGAACCCACGAGCGGTGACATTCACGATAGTCGCGGTGTCGCCCGGGCCCTGGCGGGCAAGCCCAGCGACGCCATTCGAGATTTCCAGGTGTTTATCGCCAGGACCAACGACAAAAAGAAGAAATCGGAACGGGAAGCATGGGTAGCGGCGCTGAGCGCGGGCAAGAATCCTTTCACTCCGGCCGTGCTCAAGAAGCTTCAGGCCGAGTGAGTCTTTCGGGTGACGCTGCGGCGCTTAGAGCTGCCGGGAAGCGCCGCCTTCTACCTTCCGCTGCCTTCGAGCGCGTACATCAACGATTGCCGGCGCGGCTCGGAAACCGTCAGCATATTGTCCGGATATTTGCGGTAGCTCAGAATCTGGTTGTAAATGGTGCCCTCCATGCTTACGTTGAGCGCCATGCCGGCCAGGTATTGCAGGCGCAGATTCCCGTCGCGGTTGATCTCCGCTCCCTCCAGCCACGGCAGCAGGTCTTGCCTTTGGCCCGCATAGGTGGCGAGCAGGTCCGTCACCGAGTGGAATCCCACGTCGCCCAGCGACCTGGCGACTTTGGCGTAGTCCGGACGGGCCAGCAGCTCATCGATAGCGTCCACGTTGATTTTCGGGGGCTCCACTTGCCCCAGCAGGACCGTGTCGTAGCCGGTTCCGTTGTTGTCGTTGCCCCAGATCGATCCGTTGGGAAAAACGTCGAAGAAGGTGGCCACTTCGCTCCGCACGGTATCCATGTCGCTCTCGTACAGCGGCACCCACTGGGTCACGATTCCACCCGGATTCAGATGCTCCTTCACTAACTCGAAATACTCTTTCGAATAGAGCGTCGCGCTGCCCTTCACCCAGGGATGGATCGGGTCGGAAGTGATGATGTCGAACTTCTCGCGCGTGGTCCGCACGAAGTGCCGCGCGTCGTCGTAGACGATCTCGACTCGCGGATCGTGCATCACGTTGTAATTCTCTTTGCCGAAGTATTGCGTGGCGATGGGCGGAATCAGCGGCTCCATCTCGCAGATCACGATACGCCGGACGCCGGGATACGGCACAAACGAACCGGCCGTAACCCCCGCGCCGAAACCCACTACCAGCACCGAGCGGGGCTGCTGGTGGAACAGCGCCGGCATGTGGCCCAGCATGCGCTGCAGCCGCATATCATATGGCTCGGTGGACGCCTCAACCTTACCGCTAACGTGGAATTGCACCGCGCCATCGTTCCACTCGGAGATGGCGATGGAGGAATTGATTCCCTCGCCCGAGTACAGGATCTTCGAGGAGGAGGCGGAAATCATGATCCGGCGCCCGTACGCGATGAGCATCGCCGGAACTCCCTCCACATGCGCGGAGAGCCATCCGGCTATCACTAGCGACACTGCCAGCGCTACCGTGCCCAACATGGTCTTCGCACGCCAGACCACCGGCCCCAGAGCCAAAAGGGCGCTGACGGCGGAGAGCACGATGAGTGCGCGCTCGCATCCCTGGGTGCCAATCCACGGGATCAACACCAGGCTGAACGCCAGTGCGCCCAGGATCGCGCCGCCGGTGTTGGCGGCATAGACGCCTCCGACCATGCGGCCCTGGTCCTCGCCGCGCTGCGCCACGGAGGCTAAAGCCAGCGGGAAGCTGGCGCCCCACAGCAGCGTAGCGGGCAGCACGGTCCAGATCGCGCGCGCCAGGTCGATCTGAAAGGTGTACCACGGGCTGGTGGAAAGCAAGGGATTGATGGGCCAGTACGGCACCGAGTAGGCCAGCATGTACGCGGTCCACGCCACCGTGGCAGCGAGCAGCATCTGGCACCAGCCGATCGCGACCCGCGGCCGTATCGACCCGCGCAGTGCGGCTGAAGCCACGCCGCTGCCGAGTCCAATACCGACCAGGAACACCGCCAGAATGATCGAGAAGGTGTAGACCGTCGCGCCCAGCAGCAGGCCCAGCAGGCGCGTCCAGACTACTTCCGCTCCCAGAGCCGTCGCGCCGGAGAGCGCGATCACCACATAAATAGGCCACGGGCCGAGCGCGCGAGTGGCCGGTTCTTTCGGTTCTTCGGCCGGCGCCGGCATCTGAGTCCTTTTGACCAACTGGAAACCAACCAGCGCGACGATGCCGTTGATGAGCGCGGCCACCACGGTAGCCGTGGTCAGATCGTGCACTCGCAGCAGGTAGAAACCGGCCAGCAGGCAGCCGAAAACCGCGCCGGCGGTGTTCGCGCCGTACAGATAGCCCAGCCAGGAAACGCCTTCCGGAGTGGACTCGATCCACCGCGCGGCAGCCGGCAGGGAAGCGCCCATCAGCACGGTGGGCGGGACCAGACAAATGGCGCAGATCAGCGCGCGGAACAAAATGGCCGGCATGCCGTGGCCCACGGCGGCGACGTACACGCTGTCGAGGAGCGGGATGAGGATCAGCACCAGGATGCCGCAGATGCCGATTCCCGCCTCCACCAGGGCATACACGCGCAGCGGATGCATGGCGCGCGCGCGCGCGACGCGCGGCAGCAGAAGGCTCCCTAAACACAAGCCACCCATAAATGTAGCGAGCAGAACACCCAACGAAACCGCCGTCGAACCGATCACCAGTTGCAGCAACTGGTACCAGACGATCTCATAGATCAGCGCGGAGCATCCGCTGCCGGCGAA
>Ga0335081_10018498_pt1 | contig 11265 bp, 9 predicted proteins | sample Lox_Sample_35_FD_206713 | JGI IMG/M metagenome (GOLD analysis project Ga0335081, IMG submission 206713) | Soil microbial communities from Loxahatchee National Wildlife Refuge, Florida, United States - Lox_Sample_3.5 | ecosystem: Environmental > Terrestrial > Soil > Wetlands | place: USA: Florida... | reverse complement strand
GATCGCGCTCACCGTCTGCCGGCACGAGAACTGCGCCTCGATGATGGCCGAGGCCGTCGGCAAGGTCACCGGCCGGCCCGGCATCTGCTTTGTGACGCGCGGGCCCGGCGCCACCAATGCGTCGGCCGGTATCCATATCGCGCGCCAGGATTCGACGCCGATGATCGTCTTCGTCGGCCAGGTCGGCCGGCACATGCGCGAACGCGAGGCTTTCCAAGAGCTGGACTATCGCGCCGTCTTCGGTCCCTCGATCGCCAAATGGGCGACCGAGATCGACGACCCCGCGCGCATCCCCGAACTCGTCTCGCGCGCGTTTCACACCGCCTGTAACGGCCGTCCCGGTCCGGTTGTGGTCGCGATTCCCGAAGACATGCTGGTCGAGCGCGCGCTGGTGCCGGATGCCGCGCCGTTCGAGCCTACTGAAAGCTGGCCGGGCTTGACCGACATGAGCCGGCTGCAAAAGCTTTTATGGGCGGCCAAGCGCCCGGTCGCGCTCATCGGCGGCAGCCGTTGGTCGGAAAGCGCCTGCGCCGCGTTGATGCGCTTTGCCGAGCGCTTCGCGCTTCCCGTCGCCACGACTTTTCGCCGCGGCTATTTGTTCGACGCGCTGCATCCCTGCTACGCTGGCGACATGGGCATCGGGCCTAATCCGAAATTGCTGGCGCGGGTCAAGGCGGCCGATCTCGTGCTGCTGATCGGCGGCCGCATGAGCGAGATGGCGTCGCAAAGCTACACGCTGTTCGATATCCCCGAACCGCAGATGAAGCTCGTGCATGTTCACCCGGGGCCGGAAGAACTCGGCCGCGTCTATCGCCCGACGCTCGCCATCCAGGCGGCGCCGACCGCGTTCTGCTCGGCGCTCGAGGGCTTGCAGCCGCCCAACGACATTCCCTGGAAAGGCGAGGCGGCGACGGCGCATGCCGATTATCTCGCCTGGTCGGAAAAGGCGACGGCGCAGCCCGGTGCCGTCAATCTCGGCGAAATCATGGTGTGGCTGCGGGACAATCTGCCGCCCGAGGCGATCATCACCAATGGCGCCGGCAACTTCGCCGGCTGGATCCATCGCTTCTACCGCTTCCGCAAATATGCCACGCACGTCGCGCCGACGTCCGGCTCCATGGGTTATGGCTTTCCGGCGGCGCTGGCCATGAAGACGCTGCACCCCGAGCGGCCGGTCGTCTGCGTTGCCGGCGATGGCGATTTCCTCATGACGGGGCAGGATTTCGCCACCGCCGTGCAATACAAACTGCCGATCGTCGTCGTGCTCGCCGACAACGGCCTTTACGGCACGATTCGCATGCACCAGGAGCGCGAATATCCCGGCCGCGTCATCGCCACGGCGCTGCATAATCCGGATTTCGCCGCCTATGCGACCGCCTTCGGCGGCTACGGCGCGGTCGTCGAGAAGACGGCGGATTTTCCCGCGGCGTTCGCGCAAGCGGTAGCCACGGGGAAGCCATCGATCGTCCATCTCAAGATCGATCCCGACGCCGTCTCGGTCGGCGCCTCGCTCACCACGATCCGCGCCAAGGCCTTGGCCGGCGGCGACGGCAAGCACGGGACGCATCGCGGCTAGCTCGGTTCATTTCGCTGCGCTGCTCTCGTGGCCGCGATGAAAACGTCTTGCGTCGGTTGCATGAATCATCGTTCACTCATTCGATGCCCTATCGCCGCACCGAGAACGTGGTTCGCCGTCTGGCCGAGCGGGAAGAGGCGATTTTAGCGGCGGCGACGTCCATCGCCGCCGAGGGCGGCATGGCGGCGGTACAGATTGCCGCGGTTGCTGCGCGCGCCGGCATCGCAGCCGGCACGGTCTATCGCTACTTTCCCTGCAAGACCGATCTCCTTGCCGAACTGACGGCTGTGGTCGCCGGCCGCGAGCTTGCGGCTATTACGGCCGCCGGCAAGGCCGCGCCGGGCCCGCTGTCGGCGCTGGCGGCTTGCATCGCCACGTTCGCCATGCGCGCGCTCAAGGAGCGGCGGCTGTTCTGGGCGTTGATCGGGGAGGCGATCGATGCCGAGGCCGATGTCGCGCGGCTCGATTTCCGCCGAGCGCTCTCCGCCGCGCTGGAAGCCCGCATCAGGACCGCGATCGCGGCCGGCCATGTGCCCGACCAGGACGCAAGCATCGCCGCGCCGGCGGTCGTCGGTGTTCTGACGGAAAGTCTGCTCGGACCGCTGGCGCCGCCGCGGCCGGATGCAGCGGTGGCGCATGCCGCCGTGCAAAGCGCGACGCTGCTGGCGCTGCGCGCGCTCGGCGTCGTCGACGCCCGCGCCCGCGGTCTCGTCGTGCAGTACGCGCCGCCATAAGATTATCTAGATCAAGTCTTCTTTCGCCACCTCGTCGAGCGGCAGCGTCACGACCTTGACGCCGCGTTCGTCGGGGTCGTCGGCGGCGTGGAAGCCGAGCTCGCCGCACATCTGCAGCATCGTGCTGTTTTCCGCCAGCACTTGTCCGCGGATGGTCTTGAGCCCCTGATCCTTGGCGTAGGCGATCATGTGCTTCATCATCAGCCAGCCGAGACCATGGCCTTTGAGCCTGGTGCGAACGATGATGGCAAATTCCGCGTTCTGGTCGCTCGGGTCATTGTGCAGGCGGACCACGCCGAGCATCTTGCCGGTGGCTTCGTCGATGGCGATCGAGGCCATCGCGTGCTTCGTGTCGTAGTGGACGAGTTTGTCGATGAGCTCGGGGCTGACTTCGCGCATCGCCGCGAAATAGCGCAAGCGCAGATCGTCGGGCGTGATTTCGCTCAGGCAATCGGGATAGAGCGCGGCGTCCTCCGGCTTTAACGGCCGGAACAGCACCCGCATTCCGTCGCGCAAGGTGAGATGGCGTATGACGTCCAAACCGCGCTCCTAATCGTTGCCGCGCAGGCGGGAACCCATATCCTCTGGCCCCGCGGCGGGCCAGCAACTATGGGTTCCGAGCGCCGGCAACGCTCGCCCGGTCAGAGAGAAAGATCAATGCGACATCAGCGCCGGCACCGTCATCGATTCGAGGATGCCGCGCGTGGCGCCGCCGAGGATGAATTCGCGCAAGCGCGAATGGCCGTAGCCGCCCATCACGATCATGTCGGCGGAGCAATCCGCGGCGTATGACAGAATCGTCGAGGGCACGTCGATATCCGGCGAGGTGATGCGCTTGACGTCGACCTTCAAGCCGTGGCGGGCGAGATGCTGTCCGAGATCGACGCCGGGCAGTTCCCCGACCTTGGCGGCCTTGTTGGCGATGATGACGATCTCGACCTGCTTGGCCTTGTGCAGGAACGGCATGGCGTCGGCGATGGCACGCGTGGCGGCGCGGCTGCCGTCCCAGCAGATGAGAACGCGGTCGAGCTTGAGACCGGTCTTCTGGATGTACGGCACGAAGATGACCGGCCGTCCCGACTCGAACAACACGCCTTCGTCCACCACTTCCACGGGCGCCGATTTGTCGCGGTCGGGCTGGCCGACGACGACGAGATCGAAACGGCGGGCGATACGGCCGAGCCGCTCGGCGGCGCCGGCGATGCTGGCGTTGACGCTGCGCGTCTCGAAGGAGATGCCCGCGCGTTTGGCCGCCTGCTCGAAACGCTCGATCGCCACGCGCACGATCTTCTCGGCCTCGCTGCGCTGCGACTCGATAAACTGCGGCGGGATACCGCCCATGACCGAGCCGGGAATGACCGGGTCGTAGACGAAGGCCATCCCCAAAACATGCGCATCGAACGCTTCAGCCACCGAAATGGCGAAGTCGCCGGCCGGATCGTGATCACCTAACCCGAGATTGACGACGATATCCTTGATCATGATTGTTTCTCCTCACGCGGCCGGTGCAGGCAGACAACCTATAGCCTTTTGGCTGCAACGCTCTTATGCGGCTTTGACCAGGGTCAAATAAGGCACCCCGCAACCTGCACCGCTGCATCGCCAAAATGCATGCTCTCAGCGCTTACTTTTTCTTACCATCCGGGCCGAACTGTTTGAGATAGGCCCAGAGATTGTCGACTTCCTTTTCGTTCTTGATGCCGGGGAAGATCATCTTTGTGCCGGGGATCTTGGCCCGTGGATCCTTGATATATTCCTTAAAGGTCGTCTCGTTCCAGACGATGCCCGAGTTCTTGTTGGCATCGGAGTAGCTGTAGCCGGGGGCGGTGCCTGAATGCCGTCCGTCAAGGCCATTGAGCTCAGGGCCGACCTTGTTTTTTGCGCCTTCACCGATGGAGTGGCACGGGAAGCATTTCTTGAACGATTGCTCGCCCGCGGCGACGTCTTGGGCTTGCGCTGTCTGGGCCATGACCGCCACAGCCAAGGCCGCTATCGTGAGTGCTGCTTTCATCGTTTTTTCCTTATGACTTAACGGGCCGCCCGCCCTAAGGGCCAATGCCTCCCGGCACCTCCCCGGTTGCGGAGAGTTTTGCCAGCCCTATGTGTCAATCGTCAAATGGCTGATATCGTCAGGCTCGGTTGAGAGCCGGGAGTTGTCGCAATGTCGGTGCGGATGCCCGAGGTGGATGAGACGGTGCTGGCGCGGCGTCAACGCATCGTGGCGGCGCTGCAAAGCATCGTACCGGGCGAGGGCGTGATCGCGACCGAGCGCGAAATGAAGCCCTACGAGACCGACGGGCTAACCGCCTACCACCAAATGCCGATGGTCGTGGTGCTGCCCGAGACGACCAGCCAGGTCGCCAAGGTTCTGCGCTATTGCCATGACGAGGGGATCAAAGTCGTGCCGCGCGGCGCCGGCACCTCGCTCTCCGGCGGCGCGCTGCCGCTCGCCGACGGCGTGCTGCTCGGCATGGCAAAGTTCAACCGCATCCGCGAGATCGACTTCGACAACCGCGTTGCCGTGGTCGAGCCGGGGGTCACCAATCTCGCGGTGTCGAATGCGGTCGCCCATGCCGGCTTCTATTACGCGCCGGACCCGTCCTCGCAGATCGCCTGCACCATCGGCGGCAATATCGCCGAAAATTCCGGCGGCGTGCATTGCCTGAAATACGGCATGACCACCAACAATGTGCTCGGCTGCGAAATCGTGCTGATCAACGGCGAAGTGCTGCGCATCGGCGGCCGGCATCTTGATAGCGAAGGTTACGACCTGCTCGGTTTGATCACCGGCTCGGAAGGCCTGCTCGGCGTGGTCACCGAGGTTACCGTGCGCATTTTGAAAAAGCCGGAAACCGCCCGCGCCGTGCTCGTCGGCTTTCCCTCGTCAGAGCGCGCCGGCGAATGCGTCTCACGCATCATCGGCGCCGGCATCATTCCAGGCGGCATGGAGATGATGGATAAGCCGGCGATTCACGCGGTCGAGGAATTCGTCCACGCCGGCTATCCGCTGGATGTGGAAGCGTTGCTGATCGTCGAAGTCGACGGACCGCCGGCCGAGGTCGACGACCTCATCGGACGTATCGAGCTCATCGCCACCGTATGCGGCGCGGTGTCGTGCCAAGCTTCGACGTCGGAACAACAACGGCTCTTGTTCTGGGCCGGGCGCAAGGCGGCGTTCCCGGCGATCGGACGCATCTCGCCCGATTATTACTGCATGGATGGCACCATCCCCCGCGCCAAACTGCCGCTGGTCTTGGCGCGCACCAAGGAAATGGCGGAAAAATACGGTCTGCGCTGCGCCAACGTCTTCCACGCCGGCGACGGCAATCTGCACCCGATGATCCTCTACGATTCCAACAAGCCCGATGAACTCGATCGCGCCGAGCAGTTTGGCGCCGAAATCCTCAAGCTCTGCGTCGAGGTCGGCGGCGTCTTGACCGGCGAGCACGGCGTCGGCGTCGAAAAGCGCGATTTGATGCCGGCGATGTTCTCCGAGATCGATCTTAACGCGCAACAGCGCGTCAAATGCGCCTTCGACGCCAAGGGCCTGCTCAATCCCGGCAAGGTGTTTCCGGTGCTGCATCGCTGCGCCGAGCTTGGCCGCATGCATATTTCGGGCGGCAAGCTGCCATTCCCCGATATTCCGCGATTTTGAGATGGCGCAGTTCGAGAGGCCAACGACCAAAATTCGAATTCAAGAGATGTGTCACGCGCGTCCTGACGAGCTTGCACTAATCGATGAAGCAACTGCGGCCGTTGCGCGCGGCGAGATCGCAAGCGTTGAGGAAGTTGAGGCTGTCTTTGCAAACTATCGTCACTGTCCGATGTCATCACCGGGCTTGTCCCGGTGATCCCGATTCGCGTGGCAAGGTCGTGCCCATTCAATCGGGATGGCCGGGACAAGCCCGGCCATGACTGATGTGATCAAACCCCGCGACGCCAAGGAGGTCGAGGACGCCGTGCGCTGGGTGCTCAGCGACGACAAGCCGCTGGAACTCATGGGTCATGGCACCAAGCGTGCGCTCGGCCGGCCAAGCCAGACCGATATCACGCTCGATCTGTCCGGGCTCAACGGCGTCACGCTTTACGAGCCGCAGGAATTGGTGCTGTCCGCGAAAGCAGGAACACCGCTCGCCGATATCGAAAAGCTGCTCGACGCGAACGGGCAACGGCTCGAATTCGAACCGATGGATTATGGGCCCTTGTTAGGCGGCGAGGCGGGCCACGGCACCATCGGCGGGGCGATCGCGGCAAATTTGTCCGGCCCGCGCCGCATCAAGGCGGGCGCCGCGCGCGATCATTTTCTCGGTGTCACCGCGGTCACTGGCCGTGCCGAAACGATTAAATCGGGTGGCCGTGTCGTGAAGAACGTCACGGGCTACGATCTTTGCAAATTGTTTGCCGGTTCCTGGGGCACGCTCGGTGCGATGACCGACGTCACCGTGAAGGTCTTGCCGAAAGCGGAGACCGAAGCGACCGTTTTGGTCGAGGGTCTCGACGATGCGCGCGCCTGTGCAGCCATGGCTGCCGCCATGGGTTCGTCCTGCGATGTTTCCGGCGCCGCGCATGTGCCCGATCACATCGTGTCCCAATTCGATGTCCTGCCCACCGCCGAAGCTGCGACCATCCTGCGGCTGGAAGGCTTCGCGCGTTCGGTGAAGCATCGCACGGAGACGCTGGTCGCGCTGATGAAACCGTTCGGGCCGGTGACACAGTTCGATGAAAGGGCTTCACGCGCGCTGTGGACCGCCATCAGTCAGGCGAAACCCTTTGCCACTGAATCGGCGCGGTCACGGCCGCTCTGGCGCATTTCGACGGCTCCAAGCCGCGGCCATGAGATCGCGGCGGCGATCACCCCGGCGGCGCAGATATTCTACGATTGGGCCGGCGGTCTCGTCTGGGTGGCAATGCCTTTTGCCGATGACCCCGGCGCGGCGGCGATACGGACCGCGGTGAAAAGCGTCGGCGGGCATGCCACGCTGGTGCGCGCGCCGGCCGCGGTGCGCGCCGCGGTCGACGTGTTCGAGCCGCAAGAGGCCGCCCTGCATATGTTGAGCAAGCGCGTGAAGGAAAGTTTCGATCCAAAGGGGTTGCTCAATCCCGGCCGTATGTGGGCAGGGGCGTGATATGGCAGCACCGCTGACGATCGATGCCGTATTCGCCGCGCTTGAAGATCTGCGCGTCAAGCGGCCGCTCGTGCACAACATCACCAACTATGTGGCGATGACCGTGTCGGCCAATGTCTTGCTTGCAGTCGGTGCCTCGCCGGCGATGGTGCATGCCGCCGAGGAAGTCGAAGATTTCATCGCCATCGCCGATGCCTTGGCGATCAATATCGGCACGCTGTCGCCGTCCTGGGTCGAGGCGATGCACGCGGCCGCCAAGCGCGCCAATGCGCTCGGCAAGCCCTGGGTGCTCGATCCGGTCGGTTGCGGTGCAACCGCCTACCGGACGCAGGTCGCCGCCGAGCTTGCCGCCCTTCGGCCGAGCGTTATTCGCGGCAATGCCAGCGAGATTCTGAGCTTGGCAGGCCAGGTGGGGGCTGCCGGTAAGGGCGTCGATTCGACGGCGCGCGCCGAAGATGCAACTGCGTCAGCGGCTGCGCTCGCCCGGCGTACCGGTTGCGTGGTGGCGGTAACCGGCGCGACCGACTATGTGAGCGATGGAACGAGCTGCGTCGCGGTGCATTCCGGCCACGCGCTGATGCCGTTGTCGACCGCGCTCGGCTGTTCGCTCAGTGCCGTTACGGCCGCTTTCTCGGCCGTCCGGCCACCACGCGAAGCGGCCGTCGCCGCGCTCGCTGTCTTCGGCGCCGCCGGCGCGGTGGCGGCGAAAAAATGCGCCGGTCCCGGCCACCTGCCGGCGGAAATTTGCGACGCGCTTTATCGCATGGACCGGGCAATGCTTGCCGATCACGCGCGCCTGAGTGGCGGATAAAACGTCGCATGCAGACGAATTTCTCGATCACGCAACTGCTCGATCCGCAAATCGCGGAAGCCGAGAAGATTCTGCGCGCCTGCGTGCATTGCGGCTTCTGCACCGCCACCTGCCCGACTTACGTGCTGCTGGGCGACGAACTCGATTCGCCGCGCGGGCGCATCTACCTGATCAAGAACATGCTTGAGCAAGGCGCGCCGGCGACGCAGGAGGTCGTCAAGCATGTCGACCGTTGCTTGTCGTGCCTGTCCTGCATGACCACCTGTCCGTCCGGGGTGCATTACATGCATCTGGTCGATCACGCCCGCGACCACATCGAGAAAACCTACAAGCGCCCGTTTGCCGATCGCCTCATGCGGGATTTGCTCGCGCGCGTGCTCACCAATCCGTCGCTGTTCCGGCTGAGCGTGTTGGCGGGCCTGATCGCCAAGCCGTTCGCGCCCGTGCTGCGTGCAATCGGCTTGCCGCGAATGGCCGCCATGTTACGGCTGACGCCGCCTCGCATTCCCTCGCCGCCGTCAGACCCTGCCGGCAAGGTCTATCCGGCGCAGGGCGAACGGCGCGGCCGGGTGGCGCTGCTCGCCGGCTGCATCAACCCGGTGCTGGCGCCGACGACCAATGAGGCGGCTATCCGCCTGCTCAATCGGCACGGCGTCGAAGTGGTGATTGCCGCCGGGGAGTCCTGCTGCGGCTCGCTCGCCCATCATATGGGCCGCGAAGAGCAGGCGCTGGCGCAGGCGCGCAACAATATCGACGCCTGGTCACGCGAAATTGACGGCGGCGGCCTCGATGCGATCCTCATAACGGTGTCCGGGTGTGGAACCGCCGTGAAGGACTACGGCTTCATGCTGCGCACCGATGCGGCCTATGCGGCCAAGGCGGCACGCGTTTCCGGGCTCACCAAAGACGTGAGCGAATACCTGGCGACGCTCGATCTGAAGTCCGACACGGCGAAACGCCCGCTGACGGTCGCCTATCATGCAGCCTGTTCGCTGCAACACGGGCAAAAGGTGACGCGCGAACCGAAAGATTTGCTTTGCAAGTTCGGCTTCGTGGTCAAAGATGTACCGGAAGGACATCTGTGCTGCGGCTCGGCAGGCACCTACAATATTCTCCAGCCGGCGCTGGCGGAGCGGCTGCGCGAGCGTAAGATTGGCAACATCGAACGGCTCAATCCAGACGTGATCGCGGCAGGCAATATTGGCTGCATCGCGCAGATTGCGTCCGGCACCGCCATTCCGGTCGTGCACACGGTCGAGCTCCTCGATTGGGCGACCGGCGGTCCGGTGCCGAAAGGTTTAGAGAATATCGGGGCGCAGGCCCCGCAGCCGGTGGCCGAAACGGCCCAGGGATGAATCGGGAGGACTTGTCATGGCGAAGAAGGCAAAGAAGCGGAAATCGAAGGCGAAGACACCCAAGCGTGCCGCCGCGCGCAAGCCGAAGTCGAGGAAGGCCCGGCGTCCCGCCAAAGCCGCCGCGCGCAAGCTCAAGCCCGTCAAGGCAAAGAAACCGGCCGCCAGGAAGGCTGCGCCAAAGGCAAACGCAGCGTCGAGATCGTCGACCTATAACATTCTGCTGATGGGCGCCTCTTATGGCTCGCTGCTCGCGTCCAAACTGCTGTTCGGCGGCCATTCGATCCATCTCGTCTGTTTGCCGGCGGAAGCCGATCTGATCAATGCGGAAGGGTTCAAAGTCAAACTGCCGGTGCGCGGACGCAGCGAGCCGGTGCTGCTCGAATCGCGCAAGCTGCCGGGCAAGGTGACGGCGGGGCCTGCGGCCGGCGTCGATCCGAAGAATTACGATTTGGTCGGCCTTTGCATGCAGGAGCCGCAATATCGCTCGCCCGGCGTGCGCGAACTTCTCGACGCGGTGGGCAAGTCGCGGGTGCCATGCATGTCGATCATGAACATGCCGCCGCTGCCCTATATCAAGCGTATTCCGGGCCTCGACTATAAGGCGCTCGAGCCCGCTTATACCGACCCGCGTGTGTGGGATTCATGCGATCCGAAGAAGATCACGCTTAACAGTCCCGATCCGCAGGCCATTCGTCCGCCCGACGGCAAGGCAAATGAATTGCTGGTGACGCTGCCGACGAATTTCAAATGCGCGCGCTTCGAAGGCGATACGGACACTGCGATCGTCCGCCGGCTGGAAAAAGATGTCGAAGCCGCGCGCTTCGACGCGCCGGAAGGCAAGATCGAACTGCCGGTGAAGCTGCGAGTCTACGAGTCGATCTTCGTGCCGCTCGCCAAATGGGCGATGCTGTGCGCCGGCAATTACCGTTGCATCACGCCCGACGGCATGCGCACCGCACAAGAAGCGGTGCATTCCAATCTCGAGGAATCGCGCTCGGTCTATAACTTCGTCAACGATCTTTGCGTGAAGCTCGGCGCCTCGCCGGACGATCTGGTGCCGTTCGAGAAATACGCCGCCGCGGCGCAAAGCCTCACGCGTCCGGCGTCCGCCGCGCGGGCGCTGCAAAATGGGGCGCCCAACATCGAACGCGCCGACAAGCTGGTCCAGCTGCTCGGCCGGCAAAAGGGCGTCAGCCATCCGACGCTCGACGCGACCGTGGCGCTCGTCGATACACGCCTGGATGCCAATCGCAAGAAGGCCGCAGCCTAAGCGGTGGCAAAATGCCGGCTCGCGCCGTTGGGGGAGGGGGACGCCAGCTCATTTTTACCGCCGTGCGGCGGGCCAGGACGACTTATTCATAAGTCGCCGCCGAGCCGGCGGTGCCCACGTGCCTTGTCTGCATTGTGGGCCGAAAACAACGGTTTGGCCCCGAAAATAGTGACTTTGGCGCAACAGTTTATCGCATTCTGTCATAAGTCGTTCGAATCGCCTAAAAAGGCAGCAGTTGCTGCCGTTTTCAGCTTGCCGTTTAGGGCCGGCGGCGATGTAGATTTGCGCGTGTTCTCGCACTGATTTGGCCTGTCCGCCGCGTTGCGGTTCGGTTGGCAAAGTCGATGCGAACGAGTCGGCGAAGTCGTCGATCTCAAGCGAAAGGGGCAGGGT
>Ga0335081_10018497_pt1 | contig 11265 bp, 8 predicted proteins | sample Lox_Sample_35_FD_206713 | JGI IMG/M metagenome (GOLD analysis project Ga0335081, IMG submission 206713) | Soil microbial communities from Loxahatchee National Wildlife Refuge, Florida, United States - Lox_Sample_3.5 | ecosystem: Environmental > Terrestrial > Soil > Wetlands | place: USA: Florida... | reverse complement strand
TGTCCGGTCGGCCCAGTCGTCACTGATGAAATCGATCCCTGGGCGGGAGTCGGAGTTCAAACCAGAGTCAACGGAGAGATTCGTCAGGACGGAAACACACGCGACTTCATCTTCAACCTGGATACAGTCATCCGATATATTGCCCAGGCGATGACTTTGTATCCGGGAGACCTGATTCCGACCGGTACCCCCTCGGGCGTGGGCCCAGTTACAGCAGGCGATCAAATGGAAGTGAGTGTCGAAGGAGTCGGCACGCTGCGAAATTCGGTCGCCGATGAATAATGCCTACTGCAAGCGAAATCGCTCGCGGATCAGCCGCTGCAACCGCGGCCTGTAGATCAGATCAAAAGCCAGTTCTTTGTCGGGGAACATCGCCAGGGCGGCGCGCTTCGCTCCAGCCGCGAGTTCTGAGGCTTCCTCGACGGTCATGTTCGGATCCTGACCGATGACAGACATCACCATATTGATAACCACCTGGAGGCGCCGGATTTTGCGGGCTTCCTCTTCGCGTTCGTGGAGTATGTCTTCGTCCCCAAGCGGGAACCTGCCGTGATTTCCGGTTCGCTGCGAGATGTTCATGGTTTCCCTTTGCCCACAGATTGGATGACGCCCCGAATTCCTCCGTTGCGCCGTCATTACCGCCATTCTGCCTGAAAGAAAAAAGAAAGCAACTGCCCGAACGTGCTCTTCAGGGTTAGTACCTGAAGTGTTTACTCCAACCCGTCATACGCAATTGGCATCAGTTGGAATGAGCTGTTGCCTGGCCTTTGTCGCACTGCGGAGTAGAATTAACCGGGCAACGATTCCGGCCGAGCAGCCGAATTCATAGGGAGGCAGAATGGCAGAATCAAATCTCGCTGAGAGTGTCAATCGTCAGCCAGATCCCAACGAAAAACTGGTGAAAGTGTTTGATTCCGAGCAGGAATCAGAGGCAATCATTGTCAAAGGGCTGCTTGACTCTGCCGGTATCGATAGCGATCTCACGGCGGCCTCGATGGTGCAGGATACCTTCCCTGGACTCGGGGGAATGATCATCCTGGTCCGTCAAGAGGATGCCGAGGCCGCCCGGAAGGCAATCGCGGAGCACCGCGTACTGTCTCCTTCCTCCGATGATGACGATGAGACCGCCGAGATCGAGATTACTGAAGATCCGGGATCGAAGGCGTAACGGTCCGCCCATTCAAATAGAAGGTGACCATTCCATCCAGGTCGGTACGATACACTCGCGTACCGGCCTGCGATAGTTTTTCAAGGGTCTCCATCCTTGGCAGACCGAACGAGTTTCCCGATCCGACAGAAATAATCGCGAACGCAGGCCGCACGGAGTCGACGAGCTCTGGAGTTGTCGCATTCGCGCTGCCGTGATGTCCAACCTTCAACAGACTCGCGCTGGGGTGATGCAAACCCGCGATCCGGCGTTCAACTTGCTTCTCCGCGTCACCCTCCATCAGCACGGATGAGCCGCCATATGCAATTCTCAGGACCATGGAATCGTTGTTGCGGGGCTTTTCGCCGACCGGCCAGTCGCTTGGGGGGAAAAGGACGTCTACGCGCGTTCCACCAAATTCGAATTCATCGCCTTCCCAACGCTGCACAACGTGTATTCCCAGGCCGTGCGCGGTGGCAATCAGATTTTCGAGTGCAGCGCTTGGTGGCAGCAAGCCAACCCACAGCTCATTTGGCCGGAAATTTTTCAGAACTGCCGTCATTCCGCCAATGTGGTCCGAGTGTCCGTGCGTGACCGCGACCGCATCGAGACGAGAGATCCCGCGAGCCCACAAGTAGGGTGAGACGACATCTTCTCCAAAGTCTAGCTGCGAGCCGCCGGGGCCGATCGGCCCACCGGCATCCACCAGCAACGTGCGTCCTGCCGGCGTCACGAGCAGGCTCGCATCACCTTCGCCGACGTCAATCGATGTCACTTCCAGTACGCCCGGATGGATCGCCGGTCTCGGCTGCCAGAACGCCAGCGCGACGGATGCAGCCAAGAGCGCTGCGAGACCAGACGCCGTCGCGATCATCCGCTTGCGAGCGCTCCACATCGCGATAATCAAAGATACCGTGGCCAAAGCGATCACGAATCTCGAGGGCATTGCGACTCGCAAATCGGCCAACTGTAGCCCGCCCAGCCCGCGTACAGTTCCGGTAATCCCCGCCAGCGCGGTGCTAGTAAGCAGCGCCGGAATTCGAGCAGCCCACAGTCCAAAGTATCCAAGTGCCAGAGATAGGACCGCAGCCGGCATCATCAGTTCGATCACGGGAACCACAACAAGATTTGCTGGCAAGCCGATTGTTGTAGCTCGATGAAAGTAATAGGCCATGGGAAGGGCCAGGCCCATCTGCATCACCGTGGAGATGAAGATCAGTTCTGCTGCAGCAAGAAAAAATCGAACTGTGCTGCGAAGCAAGCCCTCCGCCCACTCCCTCCGGACGAACAATGCGATTCTCGATGAGATCATCTGCAAATCCAGCCGGAATTGTGAGACGCGCGGCGGAAGTTGTGCGGCAAAGTCGTTCGAATCCCAATTCGCGAGCGCCAGTTTGTACAGCTGGGAAGTGCGCTCCAGAAAAGGAATCCCGATGCCCGCCACGATCAGCACGCATACGAAGGTCATCTGGAAACTGGGCGTGAAAAGCTGCCGCGGATCGTAAACCAGCAAGGCGAGCGCTGCCGCTCCCAGCGCATTCAGCATGGCCCGATCACGATACATCAGCCTTGTGCTCAAGTACACCGCGCACATCAAGGTCGCGCGCCAGACCGGCGCGCCAACTTCCGTGATGCACGCGTATGCAACGCACATTCCAATTGTCGTCAGCGTTGCCGGAATTTCTCCGATTCGAAGTTTGCGCAAGCTCCAGAACACGACAAACGCGAGAATGCTGATGTTCATCCCCGAAACAACCAGTACGTGATACGTGCCCGACCTCTGAAAATCGACGCGAGTATCGCGATCGATGAAAGCTTCGTCACCGATCACCATGGCGTCGATGAGCGCCGCCTCGCGTGCAGGCCAGATCTCGTGCACTTTCTCGACGACGCTTTGGTGAATCCGGCTGCGCCACAGTTCGGAGCGGTTTCCGGCAAATCCCGGGAGCAGTTCCACATCATTCAGCTTCGCCGAGCCAAGCGCCGCAATGCCGCGGTCCGCGAGATATTCCCGATAGTCGAAAGCCCCCGGATTACGAAAATTCTTCGGAGGCCTAAGGCGGCAAGTCATACGAATGCGTTCTCCGTAATGGAAGACGCGAACCCCAGACTCGTTTGACCCAACATCCGAAAGCTTGGGCGGGAAATCGCTAGTGATCATGAGCGATTGATAAATGTTCAGCCGCACGCGAGAGTGGACGCTGCCCCGTTCGTTGTCTTCCGTTTGAATTTCTTCCGAATCCACATCGACCGTTTGAACGGATTCCGTGTTCTCCTGTCGAATGCGTCCATCCCGGACGACGTGCGCCGTAAGTATGAGCTCGCGCCGGTCAGCGAACGGAAGGATGCTGGTATCGAGACGGCTGCCGCTATTTCGAAGCTGAATGTTCAAGGCGCCGGCCAGCAGGAATACTGAAAATCCGAGAAACCATCCAAGCTTCACTTGACGGTGGCGCAAGTAAACGGCCGTAGCGATGAAGCCCACGGCGCTGACAATCCACCAGGAATTCGGCCGCCATTGATAGGTGCCGGCGATAATGCCCAGGCCATAAGTCGCGGCCGCCCAAAGCATCGGCTGACGCGCGGGTTTGAAGAAAAAAGTGGCAGGTCCTGCCGAAGACGGCGGCGAAATCATGATCGAATACTCCGCAATCGCTGGTGGGCCGTGCGAGTCTGCTTTTGTCAGCGCACCAGGTGCACGACGGTTTCCAGGTGAAACGTCTGGGGGAACAGGTCGACCAGGTGCATCTCTTCGATGCGGTAACCCGAGCCCAGCAGCGTGATCAAGTCCCGTGCCAGCGTCACCGGATCGCACGAAACATAAACAACGCGTGGCGCTTCCAAGGTCACCAACGCCCGCGCCACGCGTTCTCCCAAGCCACTTCGAGGCGGGTCCACCACCGCCAGGTCGGGCGTATGAAAAGTATGAGGGAGGACTGCACCCTTCCCGGACCGCCCCGAATTTTCCAGACCGGACAGATACTGCTCGGTCGTGGCCTGTACTGCTTTACCGTTCGAGGGCAAATTGTAGGAAAGATCGCCTGTGGATGTCTGTGACGACTCAACAGAAACGATGTGACGGATGTCACAAGCTAGGGCTGTGGAAAAAAGTCCGACGCCCGCGTAGAGGTCGAGCGCTGACTCGCCACGCTGGCCATGCGTCACAATCCGGACAAGTTCATCCGTAAGATGGCGGTTCGTCTGAAAAAATGATCCGGCACTCACCCGATATGTCGCTCGTGCAGTCCGGTAAGTGAGATGGGCAGCCCCAACGCCGAGTAGCCTTTCCCGTGAGTGGGACTTACCATTAACCAGCTCTCGGAAGACTACGATTCCGGCGATCTCCGCCATTGAGGCGCGGAACTCTTCCGCCCAGGTTCGAACGGCGGCGCGCCGTGCGTCCGCTGACGCCGAGACTTCGATAAGCATCTCTTGATCGTCAGCCTCAGCGAAGAACTCAATTCCCAGCACACCATTCGGCACTTTTCTCGCTCGCCCGCTCTGCCAAAGCGCTGCAATCCCGCGATTGATCAACGGCGAACTGATGGGACACTCCTCCACCCCGAGCAGCTCGTGCGATCCCATCTTGAAATATCCGGCTTTGAAGTCCGGATTTGTCTGAACCTGCAATCGCGAGCGGTTTCGGTAAGCCCACGGCGGCGAGGGATGTACTTCGATCTCGACAGGCAACTCTAGTTTCGCTGTTCGTCGCAGCGTCTCTTCGAGAATGCCTCTCTTGATCTCAAGCTGATGTTCGTAAGTTGCGTGTTGATAATGGCAGCCGCCGCACGAACTGAAGTACCGACATCCGGGCTGCATGCGACGGGGCGACGCTTCGACGATGGCGTCTGCATGTGCCCGGGCGAAACCGGGTTTCTGTTCGACGAGCGTGGCCTCAATTTTTTCTCCGGCTAAGACGAAAGGCAGGAAGACAGCTTTGCCGCGCCCGTGCTCATCGGCAGGAAGGCGCGCGAGGCCGTCGCCCCCATAAATCATCTTGTCGATGGTCAGTAGCAATGAGAGTGATTCTAAATGACAGTTTTACAGCGCCCGTCCTGCCGCCGCACCTGAGGCCCATGCCCACTGGAAATTAAATCCACCAAGATGCCCGGTCACATCAACGACTTCGCCGATGAAGTAGAGTCCGGGAATTGTGCGCGACTCCATGGTCTTAGCCGACAGTTCGTCGGTGTCCACACCACCCGCGGTCACCTCTGCCTTCTCGAACCCCTCGGTGCCCGAAGGTACCAAATTCCAAGCGTGAATCTGCCGCTCGAAATTCTCCAGAGATTGGTTCTTCCATGACTCGGGCGGATGCAGTTCGATCCAGCGATCCGCCAGTCGGTTGGGAAGAAATTTCTTAAGTTCAGCACGCAAATTCGCGATCGAACGCGTGACTTTTGTATTGCGGAACAATGCAGTAGGTTTCTGATCGGGGGCAAGATCAATCTCGATTTCCCGGCCATTGCTCCAATACGACGAGATTTGCAGAATCGCCGGCCCGCTCAAACCGCGATGCGTGATCAGCATCTTCTCTCGGAAGCGCTGCCCGGCGCAGGATCCAATCACTTCCGCCGAAACTCCTGCGAGATCGCAAAAGCGAGATCGTTCGGGTTCTCCCAGGACTAGGGAAACGAGCGCCGGGCGCGGTTCTACGAGCTTCAATCCAAACTGCCGCGCCAGATCGTAGCCGAATGAGGTCGCGCCGATTTTAGGAATCGAGAGGCCTCCCGTCGCAACGACGAGCGCCGGCGCTTGGAACTCATCGTCACCGGCGCGCGCCACGAATTGCGCCGCCCGCCGCACCTGATGAATCTTTCTGCCAGTGAAAATGCTCACTCCCGCTATACGGCATTCTTCCTCCAGCATTCCCAGAATGTCTCGCGCGGAGCGATCACAGAACAATTGCCCCAACGTTTTCTCGTGATAGGGAATCCGATGCTTTTCTACGAGGCCAATGAATTCTGCTGGCGTGTAGCGGGCGAGGGCCGATTTCGCGAAATTCGGATTCGCCGAAATGAAATGATCCGGCTGGCAATGGAGGTTGGTGAAGTTGCAACGGCCGCCACCCGAGATCAAAATTTTCTTTCCGATGCGGTCGGCATGCTCGATCACAGCAACCCGCCGTCCGCGCTTTCCTGCCTCGATCGCACACGTCAGTCCGGCAGCCCCGCCGCCCAGAATCAACGCGTCAAACGAGTGGTCTTGCACCATCACATGTAGAAAAGGCTGAGCCGTGGGAGGTTGTACTTTTCTAGAAGGCTCTTCTGCACGTACTGCTTCTGCAGTTGCTCAATCTGAGGACCGCACATCTTACGCCGATAGGGCGCGAGATCGCGATCAGCCGCCGTCCGCACACTGACAATCTCTTCGTCAGGAGTCGACGTCAGAAGCATGGCAAACAATTTCTCTTCGAGCACGGTCAGCCGCCTCTCCAAATCCTCCAATCGCGGTGACTTGTTGGCGATTTCATCGCCGAGTTGACGCAGCGTCTTCACTGCCTCGTGGATGAACTGCGAACTGCCCACAGGAACCCGAGCCTTCTCCATTGCTTCCGCATTAGAGCGAAGGAAAGCGACTACTGCGGCGGGTTCGAAGCCCTGCTTGGCGGCGCGCTCGCTCGGTGTTTGCGTGCCTGCTCCCACCGCAGCTTCTTTCATGTCTTCTGCGGCTGTGAGCACTGCCTGCGAACAATACGCCAGGCTGTTAATCTTTTTGGTTTTCGATGGACGCTGATCGTAATGATCGAACGCCGCATCAATCCCCCGCAGCACAGCTTCGAGCGGTACGCCCGCATCTTTCCAGGTTTCGATCAACGCCCAGTCCAGCGTCGAAAGCAGCAGGCCGCCACCGCGACGCTGCAAATAGCGCTCCTCGATTTCCGTGAAGTAGTTGAAGTAATTTTCCACGACAGGTCAGCGGGAAGTACGGGGAGCCGGGGCTGACGAAGCTTCGTTGCCATTTGTAGATTTCCCGGGCTTTGACGAATTGTTTACGGCTTTCGATCCAGATTTGGGTGTCGCGTCATACCGTCCAGCCGAATTCCGTTCCCAGATGATGCGGAGTCCATCGAGCGTCAAAAACTCATCGACGCTCTTCATATACTTCGAACCGGTGCCGATCAACGGGCCCAGTCCGCCGGTTGCGATCACGTGCGTATCTTGCCCCATCTCTCCTAGTAGTCGCTCTAGGATTCCGTCAATCAGCCCGACATAGCCGTAATAAAGTCCCGACTGCAGGCTCCCCACCGTATTCGTGCCAACCACGCGTGCCGGCTTTCGAATTTCCACGCGAGGCAGGCGCGCCGTACGCTCGAACAATGCATCCGCCGAAATGCCAATGCCCGGGCAAATTACGCCTCCAAGATACTCTCCTTTTGCAGAGACGCAATCGAACGTCGTAGCAGTGCCGAAATCAACGATCACGCACGGTCCACCATATTTCTCGAAGGCAGCAACGGCATTCACGATTCGGTCCGCACCAACTTCAGCAGGATTGTCATAGTGCACGGGCATCCCGGTCTTTACACCGGGCTCGATGAATAGAGGGCGCAGGCTGAAGTAGCGCTCGCATACCTGCCGCAACACAGGATCCAACGGGGGAACGACGGAAGACACGACGATACCGTGAATACCTTTCGACTCCAGACCCGCCATCGAAAAAAGATTGCGGAACAGAACACCGTATTCGTCCACAGTGCTCCGGCGTGACGTGGCAACGCGCCAGTTCGCCAGCAGGCGCTTGAACTGGTGCGGGTCTTCATGGTCGCCCGCGGGCACTTTGGCCTCATGTGCGTAAACACCCAGCACCGTATTCGTATTTCCAACATCAATGACAAGAAGCATAAGTAGAGCCGCCGTCCCGCTAGTTGTCCGGTGGGCGTTTCGCGCGGCGCGGATGGGGCAAGAACGCTATCTCTCCCGCACTGTCCCGCTCAAAACAGTTTGCACTCCGTGCGCCGTACGAACCTGCAAAAACCCGCGGCTATCCAGCCCTTCAGTGGTCCCTTCAAACGCTGATCCATTTTCCTCGATCCGCACGTTCTTGCCGAAAACCCACGATGAATTCTGCGCGAATCGCTCCTTTATAGATTGATGCGCGCCCGCATCGTTGACCAATGCCCGGTACTCCCAGTAGAGCGATTTTAGCAAAGCGCCCGCAAGTTCCACGCGAGACCACTCACTGCCCGTCACAAGTCGAAGTGAAGTTGCGGACAACTCCTCCGGGAAACTGGCCTGATTCACATTTATTCCGATCCCGACCACAATATGTCGCACGCGCGTGGCCTCGGCATTCATCTCAGTAAGAATCCCGCAAACCTTCTTTCCTTCGATGAAAAGATCATTAGGCCACTTCAAATCGGGGCAGATCCGATTATCAATCTGACGAATGGCCGCTTGCACAGCCAGTCCTGCCGCCAGCGACAAAATTAAAACCTCCGATGGCGGCAGCAAAGGCCGCAAAATCGCTGAGCAGTAGATGCCAGCCGATCGCGGCGACTGCCACGAGTTCGCGCCGCGTCCGCGGCCGGCGGTTTGCTCCTCTGCCAAGAACACGCTTCCTTCCGGAGCGCCGTCCGTGGCGGCCGCCATCGCAGCTGTGTTCGTCGAACCAATTTTGTAGAAGTGATGCAGATCTTTGTCGAAGATTGTGCCGCGCAACACCGGCCGCACGATTTCAGGAAGCAGCAAGTCCGGTACGGACCGCAGTTGATATCCCGTCGCGGGATGCCCGGCGACATCCACGCCCAATCCGCGCAGTTGCTGAATCAGCCGCCAGACCTCAGAGCGGCTCGAAGCGATCTCCTGCGCAATTTTTGTTCCGCTCACAACCACAGTTGCGTTCTCCATGAGGAGACGCACAATGTGGCCGAGCCGAAGGTCAGTCGGCTGCAGTTCATGCAGGGCAGCACGCGATCTGTTGGTTTTCTGCGCGCGAATTGTAGAGGCCCGGGTAATGCCGAAATTATCGGCGAAACCCGGCCCAAACCACAAATCGCGATCGAAGCATCACGATCAAAAGGGGTGGAAATCCCTTACTGCGCCGTCTCCGTGAAAATAACCACAGGATGCCCCAACGCGTACTGGCCCTCTGCCTTCACGTGCACAGTTCCCGCAGAGGAAGGCAACGTGAGAACAACCGAAGCCTTGCCGCTCGAATCGGTCGTCACTATCTGATTCGACAACGTCCCGGCAGAGGTGTTGAAGAAAACTGTGCCTCCGGCAGCGCTGCCGCCGGATTGCCCAGGATTCAATGTCACAGACAGGTTGAGCTTGCTCCCCCCTGCGCCCTTCTGACCATCACCAGTCTTAGTTAGGGACGCCGGAGGATTTCCCACCAGTATCCATCCGCTCTGCTGCTGTGCGACGCCGTTCGTGTCGGTGCTCGGCACGCTGTAGTGATAGAAGCCGGGCGTGCTTCCTGCAGTCACTGTGATTTTTCCGGTATGTCCTTTGCTGACTGACGGCTGATTCACAACAACCGTGATACCGCTATCGAAAGTCGGCGTACCCAGCGTCACAGTTGCAGATCCTGTCGTGACCTTGGGTTGCAGCACGACGGTACCGCCCGAAGGCAACTGCGTTGTGTCAGGATTCAGATCCCAATCTGCTCCGGGCAATTGCGCGGTACCGCTGATCACCAATAGCGTAGCCGAGTAGGGCGCGAAGCTCATGCTCGACGTCCACTTGGCGCCCTGTGATGCGACGATCTGCGTTGGATTGGCCGACGACAGCGTGTACGACTTGAACTGCTGCGGGTTGAATCCGTTCAGCGTGAATTGCACCTGATCCGCATTCGATGGGTCTTTGTTCAGTACAAGCAGAGTCATCGACTTACCGTTCGCCGCCAAAGCCGCGTAGCTGCTGAACAAGTCTGGATCACCGTTGTTCGTGTCCGAAATTGAAGTAGCCGCGAATCCGTGATGCTGTCCGTCGTAATTTGTGAACAGCTTCAGCGCGAGATAATTCGGATTCCCCGGCACCGGAGCGACCCAGCGCGACGCCAGGCCTAATCTTTCACGACCCATCACGCCGTAGGCGTCAGCGTCTCCCAACGCGGTAGAAAAATCCGACTCACCCGCAAAGCTCGCGCTCCATTCCGTGAAGCTGACTGGCGTTCCCGGATAAATCATGTTCGCCATCGCCCGCATGCGCGGAATGCGGAAAGGAATCGTTTTGTTCGGTTGAATAAAAGTGGCCCAGGGCTGGTTGATGCCGCCCGACTCACTCACGTACGTCGGATCCCAGTAGTCGCGGTAAATCCGCGCAGTCAGAGCCTGCTTCTGTGCCTGCGTCCAGGTCGAAGTGTCGGGGCTGTCGGGATAAGCGTGAACATCGAGTACATCAACTGATCGCGTGTTTGCAACTTGATCGGACCAATAGACCTCATTGAGCCACCACGGCAGCAAATCGACTCCTGCGTGTGCGCCTTTGTCGTTGCCGTCCGCCCCGTTCCAGTAAAACCACCAACAGCAACTCACCGGACCGAAACGAACTGCTTTCGGATCCCAACCTTTCAAATTGCGCGCTTCGGTAATGAACGTGTCCCGCATCTCGTTGTACGCCGTCGGTTGCGGATGGACGTCGCGATGCGTTCCGCCCCAAATATCGATCTCGTTATCCATGTCATAGAGGTGGGGGGCAGTGCCGAACGCCGTTGCCAGAGCAGCCGCCCATTGATTGCGATATACGCTGCCTTGCGGATCTTTTGACCCCGGCTGATCGAGCAGCGGAACGTTGGCGTCAGTCGGATTTGCGGTGAGCGTGGTGCTGCAATCCGTCTTTAATCCGTCGCCTGCATCGGTGTTAAAGGGATCGACGGAACACTGTGCGCCATACTTCGCAACCGAAAAGCTCCAGTGGTCGTTCGATCCATTTTCAGCCGTGTTCGCGACCCACGGCAGCATCACCATCGTCATCAGGGGATGACTGCCCGCGCTCTTCACGTCGGTAATGAATTCGGTCGAGTCAGCATCGCCGATCTCGGAGTAGTTGAAATCTTCGTAGTAATAATCGTTTGCGGAGTTGTAGGTCAGGAGTTTCCAGTTGTAGCGCGATGTCGCATTGCCGCCCCACCGCACGACCGTGAGACCGCTGTCGGTAATCGTGGACGCATCC
>Ga0335081_10018496_pt1 | contig 11265 bp, 10 predicted proteins | sample Lox_Sample_35_FD_206713 | JGI IMG/M metagenome (GOLD analysis project Ga0335081, IMG submission 206713) | Soil microbial communities from Loxahatchee National Wildlife Refuge, Florida, United States - Lox_Sample_3.5 | ecosystem: Environmental > Terrestrial > Soil > Wetlands | place: USA... | reverse complement strand
GTTCCGATTGTCTACTCCAGCTTCGAAGATTTTTGGGAGGCTAACGACGTTTCGATTGGACCGTCGGGCAATGCCCTCCGCGCCATGCGGCCAGAAATTAAGGCGCAGCTTAAAGCTGCAGTACGGAGCCAGTTACCAAGTGCGCCAAGTGGCGAAGTCTGTTTTGAGGCATTTGCTAATGCGGTCAAAGGCAAGGTGGCGGCATAGGCGGATGGCTGAAGGTTTGACGTGCTGAGCTTCAGGCTGATGGTGAACGGGAGGGAGAACCCACCGCCTCCATTGAATGCCCGCTACGCAAAGTGGATAACGGCGCAAGCGCGCCTTTAACTGAAATTGATCAACGCGCCAATCTTACGTAGACCAGTCGATAATCACTGTGACGATCACGATGAGAGCTGCCATCGCTGTAATGGAGCACGCGAACCACATCCTCGACCGGCAAATGGCGAGACCGGTAAGCCCAAGCATGAGCCAGGCCGCTGCGATCAATTCGGCAATGAGGGCAACTCCTTTCGGCGTGATCATGTGCGGTTCCTTGTGGCGAAGGCGCCTATGGGGGTGTTCCTTTGGAAAGTATCCGCTGCAATGTACGACGGTGCATATCGAGCCGCCGCGCCGCCTCTGACACATTGCGACCGCAGGAAGCATAGATGTTCTGGATGTGCTCCCAGCGTGCGCGTTCAGCCGTCATCGGCTGCCTTGGCGGTTGTGGTTTGGAGCCCGTCGTCGCGAGCAGGAGGGCGGCAATATCGTCGGCGTCTGCGGGCTTTGTGAGATAATCGATGGCGCCGATCTTTGCCGCCTTAACCGCAGTGGCGAGATTGCCATAGCCCGTCAGAATGATTGCGCGGGCGTTCGGCTGGCGCCGCTTAAGCGATTCAATAACCGTGAGGCCGCAGCCGTCAGGCAGCCGAAGATCTACCACGGCAAATGCTGGCGCTGTCGACTCGATCCGGATCAGAGCTTGAGCGACCGATACGGCACGTGTCACCCTGAACCCACGCGCCTCCATCGCATGTGCAAGACATTGGCATAGCAGTTCATCGTCTTCGACGACTAGCAGGGGATTTGCGAGGGGCTCAAGCATCACAATCGATTTTTTGCACCGCCCCAGACACAACGGGTCGGAAATAATCGCGTCACATTAAAAGGACCCGTCTGACGGATTAAATGTTTGCAAAGGTGTTCGCCGGCCAGGCACTCGCCGAGCGACGCGCGTTGGGCTGCGGCAATAGGCCTCTGGCCTGCATCATTGTCTGCGCATCGGTCTACAACTACCGTCGCAGTTGGACTTCGAGAGGCGGGCCGCGCCAAAGCCGGCCCGGCCATACAAGCAAACAGTCCGCCTCCGGCTATCTCTGCGCTGCGTTCTGATGAACGCTGCGAGCAGGGCGTCACGCGCAACGACCTGACAGGGAGGAAGCTATGGGCCTCTATCAAACGTATCCGACGGATCGCGGGAATCGGGCGACGGTTTGCGTTGCTGCCGCGCTTGGCGTGTCGCTTGTGTTGCCGGCCGGTGGTCCTGCGCAAGCGGCATCCGGCGGCGATGCCTATGTCATGAAAATAACGACGCCCACCATCAACGCCGCTCCCGACACCTATGCCAGGAATCTGGCAGCGGCAGTGAATAAGGATTCCGGCGGCCGCATCAAGGCCGAGGTGTTCCCAGCGAGCCAATTGGGCTCGATTCCGCGCCAGATCGAAGGCACCCAATTCGGAGCCATACAGTGCGCGGTCATTCCGCCCGATTTCTTCGTTGGCGTCGATCCGCGTTTCCAGGTGCTCGCGGCTCCGGGACTGGTCAGTTCGCTGGAACAGGGCCAAAAAGTTGCCGCCGACCCGGAAGTGCTCAAGCTGATGCTCTCGCTTGGCGCCAACAAGGGCCTGCACGGCGTTGGATTGTTCATGGCTGAGCAGTCAGAGGTCATTTCGAAAACGCCAATAAGGCATCTTTCCGACTTCAAGGGCAAGAAAATCCGGGTGTTCGCCTCCGACTTCCAGACGGTGGCCATGGAGCGACTGGGTGTGACGCCGGTGGCGATGTCGCTCGGCGACGTGCTGCCGGCGCTGCAGCAGGGCGCCATCGACGGCTCCGTTGCCGGCATCCAGGTGTTCACCGGCATGCATTTCTTCGACACTTCCAAATACGTTACCTTGACCCACCAGCCGGCGATCTTCCTCATCGTCGAAGTCAACCAGCATTGGTACAACTCGCTGCCGCCGGATTTGCAGCAGATTGTCACCCGTGACGCCGCGGCGCAGGCAATCGCCATCAACCCGCAAGCGGAAACGATTATCAAGGATTCTGTTAAGGGCTGGCTCGCTCACGGTGGTGAATTGATCGACCTGCCGGTTAAGGAGCAGGCGGAAATGCTCAAAACGCTGACCAGCGTCGGCGCCGACGTGTCGGCGAAGAACCCGACGCTCGCTGCCGCCTACAAGATCGTCACCGCAGCGGCGCAGCGGGCGGCGCCGCCGGCGACGCAGTGATCGGCAGCCCGCGCGATCTCGCTTCCCGCAGCGCAACGGAGCAATCGCATGCAATTGCATGAGTGAAGAAATCTGGCAGTTGCGTTAGCCGCGACGATTTTTTTGGCGGTTTCGGGGTTTGCCCCGTGGCCGCAAGGCAGCAGAACGATCAGAATGATCCTGCCATTCCCGCCGGGCGGCCCCGCAGACACCATGGCGCGGCTTATGGACGCTCCGTACCTGGTCACAGCCTGAGGCCGCGAGAGCGAGATCCAGCGTGTCGGTCACGTCCTGCGCCTTCATCGTCGTGCACAGCTTCCATGCGATGATGTAGCGCGAGAAGTCATCCAGCGCCGTACTGAGGTAGAACCAGCCCCAGCCGGTCACCTTGAGATAGGTGAAGTCGGTCTGCCAGAGCTGGTTTGGCGCCGTCGTCTTGTCCTTGAACTCGTCGGCTGCCTTCATGACGATGTAGGCTGGGCTGGTAATCAGATCATGCGCCTTGAGCAGCCGGTAGACCGAAGCCTCCGACACAAAATAGTTGGCCGTATCGGTGAAGCGCGTGGCCAATTCTCGGGGTGATAGCTCGGGCTCGTCCAGGGCCAGTTGAACGATCCGCTCACGTATTGCGTCAGGGATGCGGTTCCAGACGTGCTTCGGCCTGGGTGCCTTGTCTTCTAGCGCCTCAGGACCGCCGGTCTGCAGTCGATCGTACCAGCGGTAGAACCTTGCAGGCTGGATCCCCAGCTTATCCAGCGTCCGGCGCACTGGCAGGTGGGATTGCTCGACCAAGCGGATGATCTCAAGTTTCTCGGAGGCGGGGTACCACTACACCAATGAGGAGGACGGACAGCAGCTCCGGCGCTATTGGACCAACGCCTGCCGCGACTGTGCACTCAAGCCTCGCTGCACATCCGGCAAGGAGCGGCGGATCACGCGCTGGGAGCATGAGCATGTGCTGGAGGCTGCGCAGAAGCGCCTCGACAAGAACCCCCAGGCCATGCGGGTGCGCCGCGAGACGGTGGAGTACACCTTCGGTACGCTCAAGGTGAGAATGGGGGCGACCGACAACAGGCACCATTGGCTCCATATTTTGTGGCGGCGGCCCTGGTAGCACACAGCCACTGCTCTACAATAACTTCCACGCCGACGTGAACGAAGTTCTGGCTCGCGCCAACTACACGTTCAACTGGGGAGCAAGATAGCAATCTAGCGAGAACACAACACGAGAGAGGCCGCCGCAGGGCGGCCTTCTTATTATCTGCGCTGCACTATGGTCGAAATTGGCCCGTAACTGCCTCGACGGCGAACGGTCGGCGCGGCAGCTTTGTGGGGTAAATCAGCCGCGCGTTCCTTGAGGTGGCGCGGCAGAAAGTGACCCAAAGGCGACATCAGCAGACCAGAATTGTTGCAGCGCAAATCGATCACTGAACCCCGTTCATGCCGGCTATGTTGAAGGTCAAAACGTTGCGACTGCGCCCGACGCCCATTCCGCCGGAAGGCTTTCCCTGCTGTAATGGCCTCGTGGCGCAACCTTTCAGCCGGGGGGCGGGCAATGCGACGACGCGACTTCATCAAAGCGGTGGGGGTCGGAACGCTGACGACGGGGATCGGCGCTAACATCATTATTCCGAGACGGGCCGATGCGGCTCGGAAGACGCTTAAGATCCTTCAGTGGGTCCACTTTGTCCCGGCCTACGACGAGTGGTTCAACGAGACGTACGTCAAGGAATGGGGGGAGAAGAACGACACTGACGTCATCGTAGACAATATCCACAATGTGGGGATCCCTGCTCGTGCGGAAGCCGAGGTTTCCGCTCAGAAAGGGCACGACCTATTTCTGTTCAACTGGCCGCCTCCGCAGTTTGAGGAACAAGTAGTAGACATGCGCGATGTCTACGAAGAGGCCGGGCGAAGGATAGGATCGCCGATCGACCTGGCGGCCAAAAGCACTTACAACCCTAAGACCAAGAAGTATTTTGCCTTCTCGCCATCGTTCACTCCCGACCCTGTGAACTGGCGGGAAGACCTGTTCTCCCAAGTCGGGCTGCCCAAAGGTCCCACGACCTGGGACGAAGTCCGGAGTGCCGGCAAGAAGATCAAGCAGCAGTTCGGCACGCCGTTGGGGATCGGCCTGTCCCAGGAACTGGACACATCGATGGCCATGCGCGCCCTCATGTATTCTTGGGGGGCGCACGAGCAGGATGAGGCGGGCAATCCGATACTCAACTCGAAGCAAACACTCGACGCCATCAAATTCGTGAAGTCGCTCTTCGAGGAGACGATGACACCGGAGGTCTTCACCTGGGACCAGTCCTCCAACAACCGGTCCATGCTGGCGGGCAAGTGTTCCCTGGCCGTCAACCCCATCTCAATCACCCGCGAGGCCGAGAATAAGGGGATGACGGACATGTCCCGGAAAATCCAGCTCGCGAGGGCACTCAAAGGTCCGGTGCGAGCGATCGGACTATGGAACCCAATGAGCTGCTACGTCATTTGGAAATTTTCCGAGAACATCCAGGGAGCTAAGAACTTTCTCATTGACTACACATCAAACTTCAAACAGGCGTTCCTGGCGAGCCAGTTCTACGAACTCCCGTGCTTCCCGACGACCGTCCCAGATTTGAAACAGATCATCGCCAGTGATGATCGTGCTCATCCGACGGATAAGTACAAAGTGCTTGAGGACGTGCTGACGACCAACGTTGGCTACCCCGGCTACTCGAATGCGGCCATTGATGAGATCTCCAACACTTGGGTCCTAAACCTTATGTTCGCTAAGGCGGCATCTGGAGCACTGAGCCCGGAAGAGGCACTCAACGAAGCCGCCCTCGCCTGCAAGCGTATCTTTGCTAAATGGAGAGAGCGGGGACTCCTCTAGAAAAGGGCTGTTTCGGTGGAGCGAGGTCGAATGAGATTGAGCATAGTCGGGGTGACCCTGACGCTTTGGCTCGTCTACTCGCCGGTCGCCGTCGTGGCACAGGCGGAGAAGGTTCCACGCGTAGGATTTTTATGTTGGGTTACCTGCGGCGACGCCTACCATGGTGCATTTTGGCAAGCCCTGCGGAGCCTCGGCTACGCTGACTACAAGAACATTGCTTTTGAATACCGTGCTGCAGGAGGAGATGACGCCTCACTTGACACTCTCGCGGTTCAGCTCGTTGCTCTTAAACCTGCAGTCATTGTTGCCGACACTACCCAATCCGCTCGGGCTCTGAAGAAGGCAACCGAGACGATTGCCCTCGTGGTGATCGCTGATGATCCTGTTGGTTCCGGTCTTGTTTCCAACCTGGCGCGTCCAGAGAGGAACGTTACGGGGTTGTCGTTGGTAGCCGTTGAACTAGCGGCGAAACAGTTACAGTTTCTAGAGGAGGCTGTTCCCGGCGCATCGCGGGTAGCCGTTCTCGGCAATCCTGCCAATCCAGCGACGGCGCTTCGGCTGCGAGCGTTGCAGGCTGCGGCACGAGCGTCAAACGTGACGCTTCTGCCGCTTGATGTGCGTTCGCCCCCCGAGCACGTGAATGCTTTTGTGGTGATGGCCCAGATGCACGCTGATGCCTTAATCGACATTCTCGGCGGCGCAGACCGTAGCAATTCCGCGACGACGGGACGCGTTCTACAGTTGGCAATGACCAACCGGCTGCCAGCCATCTATCAATCGGAAGATTTTGTGTCCGAAGGCGGTCTTATGTCCTACGGCCCGAGCCTTGCCGATGCGTTTAGACAAGCCGCTACTTACGTGGACAAGATACTGAAGGGCGCAAAGCCTTCTGACCTTCCAATCGAGCAGCCGACTAAATTCCGGCTGGTGATCAATCTCAAGACTGCAAAGGCGCTCGGGTTGACGATTCCACTGCCGCTCCTTGGCCGCGTTGACGAGGTCATCGAGTGAAACGGCGCCAGTTCGTTGCGCTTGTTGGTGGGACGGTAGTTGGCTGGCCGCTCTCAGCCGGCGCGCAACGCGCGTCGGAAAAAGTCGCACGCATCGGTATTATCGACGATTCGACAATTTGGGATCCGTTCCGCCAGCAGTTGCGCGAACTGAATTATGTTGAAGGTCAAAATATCCTCTATGTCTATCTGCGAACCGATGGCAGTCCGACGCAACTGGACGCTGCCGCCGAGGCGTTGGCTAGGGTGCCTGTCGATGTGATCATCGCATTCGGCACGCCGCGGGCAAAAGCCGCGCAGCGGGCTACTAAGACAATTCCTATTGTTGCGATTTCAATTAGCAATCCAGTCGGCGCAGGACTGGTGAAAAACCTCGCGCGTCCCGATGGCAATGTTACGGGCACCACGATTCTCGGACCGGATATTGTCACGAAGAAACTGCAGATCCTCAAGGATGCATTTCCGACGGCTTCGCGCGTAGCTTATCTTTGGAATCCTGATAACTCAGCTACGGCTGAGATATTCGAGGATTTGCGTAAAGCGGTTCCGTTATTTCATATGACACTAATGTCGTTGGAGGCGCGAACTGAAGTAGATTTCGATCGGGTCTTCGCCCAGATGTCGTCTGATCGACCCGATGCGGTGCTGACAACGAGCGATCCGATACATCAGGCGCGCATGCCAGCGATCATCGATTTTCTGTTGAAGCAACGTATCGCGGGACTGTTTCAGGTGCGTGAAAATGTCGTTGCCGGCGGGCTGATGTCGTATGGTGTGAGTCTTTCCGAACTGTTCCGAATGGGCGCACGTTACACAGACGGTATTTTGCGGGGCACTAAACCCGCAGATTTACCCTTTGCACAGCCGGTCACCTTTGAGTTCATCATAAATCTGAAAACCGCAAAGGCGATAGATCTTGAGATTCCAACAACGGTTATCGCGCGCGCCGACGAGGTGATCGAGTGAAACGGCGAGAATTCGTTACATTGCTTTTGGGCGGCGTTGGCGCATCGTTAAGGACTGCCGCATGGGCTCAGTCGCCTCAGCAGGCGCGGCGAGTGGGCGTGCTGCTTCCCTTCGACGAAAATGATCCAGAAGCGAAAAGCCGCCTCAAACAGTTTCGCCTGGGCATGCGCGATTTAGATTGGATCGAAGGACGCAATATCCTGGTCGATTTTCGGTTTACAGGGGGAAATTCCGAGGCGATTAGCAGAGGTGTGGCGGACCTGATCAAAGCGGCGCCTGAGGTCATCCTTTCATATTCTACTCCCGGCCTTGCCGCGGTACGTCGAGCGACCAGCACAATACCAATCGTGTTTGTGAATGTGACCGATCCGCTCGGTCAGGGTATCGTTCCAAGCCTTGCCCACCCCGGTGGCAATATCACGGGGTTCTCGTTCATCGAGCCGGGAATGGTCGGAAAATGGACCAGTCTGCTCAGCGATGTTAAGCCGGGCTTGTCGCGAGCCGCATTGATGTTCAATCCCGATACGGCACCGTTCTTTGACTCCTACTATCGTTCATTCAAGGCAGCGCCACGGCAATCCCACGTCGAGGTTGAAGTAGCGCATGTACGCACCGCTGGCGAAATCGAATCGGCGATCGCAAAGTTAGGGAACGAGCAAGGCAGCGGGTTAATGTTAGGATCGGATATTTTCATCGTTAACATGCGCGAGTCGATCATTAAGCTGGCGAATGAGCGAGGATTGCCGACCATTTCCCCCTATCGGCAACTCGTCGTCGACGGAAGTCTGGTGGCCTATGGGCCCGACACTGGCGACATCAGCCGGCGCGCGAGTGCATACGTGGATCGCATTCTCAAGGGTGAGCAGCCGGGCAGTTTGCCAGTCCAATCGCCGATCAGATTCGAGCTTGTCGTCAATATGAAGACAGCCAAGGCGCTCGGCCTGTCGCCACGAGAGTCGTTTTTGGAGCTTTGCGACGAAGTGATCGAATAGGCTCGACACTTCTGCTATGGCGAGAGCCGATATTGGCCGGGGCGCCCAAAATGATGCTCCTGACCGAAGCGAATATCGCCTCCATGCACGCTGATACCGATTGTCGCAGGCTCCGACCCTATCGGCTCCGTGGCTTGGCGCCTACGCTGCCTTATTATTACGACAGGTCGGCATGAGGCGTCGGGAAGTTCTTCAGGTGCTCTGTGGAGCGACTGCTGCGCTCCCTTTCGCGGCTTATGCACAACAATCGAATAAGCCCGGTCATCGTATTGGCATACTTGCTCAGGACCTGCAGCCGGGGCTTCTTGAGACCCTCCGTGATGAGCTGCACAAGCTCGGCTACATTGAAGGCACTAGCATTAGCATTGAATTGCGGAATGCGGCGGGACGAAATGAACGACTTCCGGCACTTGCCGAAGAATTATTGCAGCTGAAGGTCGAGGTGATCGTCGCCGTCAACACGCCCGCCGCGCAGGCGGCCAAGAAAGCCAGCCAAACTGTTCCCGTCGTCATGATGCGTGTAGCCGATCCCGTGAAGTCGGGCCTCGTCGCCGACCTCGCCCGGCCAGGTGGGAACGTGACTGGATTAAGTTTCATGCCGGACGCGCTTGGCCCAAAGGGAGTCGAACTGCTCCACGAGATACTCCCCCACATCACGCGCATGGCTGCGCTTTATCAGGGGGATAATGCCGGAGCGGTCGTGATCGTGGATGAGGTCGTACGCAAAGGCGAACAACTGGGGCTGAAATTTGTGCGGACTCCGGTGCACAATCCCAAGGAATATCAAGATGCCTTTGGCGCCGCGACCGGCGCAAATTGCGAGGCGCTTTTTGTCATGGACGATGGCGCGATCACGGAGCATCGGCAAGAAATCCTTGAACTCGCGGCAAAGCACGCCCTGCCGGTGGTGTCGATCTATAAGGACTTTGCCAAGGCCGGCGGTCTTATTGCCTACGGCCCGAACCTGGATATTGTTTACCGACGCGCTGCGCACTTCGTCGATAAGCTCATCAAGGGCGAACGAGCAAGCGATCTGCCGGTCGAGCAGCCGGTGATTTTCGATCTTGTCATCAATCGGCGCACCGCCAAGGCGCTTGGGATCACCATTCCCCAATCGGTGTTGGTTCGAGCCGACGAAGTGATCGAATAGGTTACATTTTGCTGCACTGCACTTTGGTCGCGAATGGCCCTGAACTGCCTCGATACCGAACGGCTGGCGCGGCAGCTTTCGGGGGCATAGCAGTCGCGCCTCCTGCAAGTTGTCGCGGCAGTTGATGACCCGTTTCGGCATCTCTTCCCGGTTCCATGTTGTGTCGCACAACGCAATCCCGACGCTCGACGGTGTGGTAACCTATAGTGTTGGATACGAGACTCGCACGAACCGGCGCCGACGTGCCGGCAACGCATTATTCAGCCGAATGGTGAGTCGTGGCAACCAATAGCCGCGGGAAGCCGATCGAGATCGCGCAGTGGCTGCGCGAACTAGGGCTTGAGCAGTATACCGGCGCATTTGTCGATAACGCCATCGACGCAAACATTTTGCCGACACTGACTGCCGACGACCTGAAGGATGTGGGCGTGACGGTGGTCGGGCATCGCCGCCGTCTGCTTAACGCCATCGCAGAGTTGGACCGGGGAGGGTCGCCCACTGTGGCCGCACCTGCGGCACATGAGGGGCAGGCCCCGGAACGTAGACAACTGACCGTCATGTTCTGCGATCTCGTAGGCTCGACCGCGCTCTCGACCAAACTCGATCCGGAGGATCTCCGATCGTTGGTCTACGCGTATCATCAGGCAGTCAAGGAAGCCGTCGCCGCATACGACGGTTTTGTCGCAAAATACATGGGCGACGGGGTACTGGCTTATTTCGGTTATCCCCGCGCTCACGAAGATGACGCCGAACGGGCGATCCGAACCGGGCTGCGAGCCATCGATGCCGTTGGTCAATTGGATGTAAGCGGTGCAAAGTTGCAGGCCCGCGTCGGAATTGCCACAGGATTTGTAGTTGTCGGCGATCTGATCGGTGAGGGCTCGGCGCAGGAACAAACTGTCGTCGGCGAGACGCCGAACCTTGCGGCGCGATTGCAAGCGCTCGCTGCTCCCGGCCGGCTGGTGATCGCGGCTGGCACGCGGCAACACATCGGCGAACTGTTCGATCTGCAGGATCTCGGTCCCCACACGCTTGCCGGGTTCGCCGAGCCGCAACCCGCGTGGGCGGTTTTGCGCGAAAGCGCAGAGGTTAGTCGGTTCGAAGCCCTGCACACCGAGACGGCGCCGCTCATCGGACGCGACGAAGAGCTCGAGATCATGTTGCGGCGGTGGGAGAACGCAAAGCTTGGCGATGGACGCGTGGTGCTGGTCGCCGGCGAGCCGGGTATCGGCAAGTCGCGCCTCACCGCCGCGCTTTCCGACCGGATCGGAATGGAACGCCACGCACGCTGGAGATTCTTCTGCTCTCCGCATCATCAGGACAGCGCGCTTTATCCCTTCATCGCCCATCTTGAACGCGCCGCGGGGTTCGTCAGCGACGCCGGCCCGGAGGAAAAGCTCAAGAAGCTTCGCGATCTTGCGGCGCCGACCCTTAGCGAGGGCGACATCGCGCTGGTGGCCGAACTGCTATCCTTGCCCGGGATAACGGCCGCACCTGAGCTTGATCCGCAGCGCAAGCGCGAGAAGCTGTTCGAAGTCCTCCTGAAGCAACTGGAATTCGAAGCACGGGATCGGCCCGTGCTGATGGTCTTCGAAGATGCCCACTGGATTGATCCGACGTCGCGCGAAATGCTGGACCTGACGATCGACCGTGTGCGCCGTCTGCCAGTGCTCCTGGCAATCACGTTCCGTCCCGACTTTCAGGCCCCTTGGGGCGGCCGCTCCCACGTCGTGAGCCTGGTCCTCAACCGGCTCGATGAGGCTGATGGCGAGGCGCTGGTGCAAAATCTGACCG
>Ga0335081_10018495_pt1 | contig 11267 bp, 8 predicted proteins | sample Lox_Sample_35_FD_206713 | JGI IMG/M metagenome (GOLD analysis project Ga0335081, IMG submission 206713) | Soil microbial communities from Loxahatchee National Wildlife Refuge, Florida, United States - Lox_Sample_3.5 | ecosystem: Environmental > Terrestrial > Soil > Wetlands | place: USA: Florida... | reverse complement strand
TACACGGGCTGGGCGGGCTCCAGCAGGCCGCCCAGCGTCCCTTCCGGTACGGCCGTTTCGGCCAGCAGGTTCGTCGTCCCGCCCGGCACCGGCGGCTCGGTGTCCAGCGCGGTGGCCGGCGGCACGGCCGGCTGGAGCACCACGGTCACGGTGCCGAATGGCGGCACGGCGACGACCACCTCTTCGTCCTGCACGGGCAGCGGGCACAGGTCGCGCTCTTCGAGCAGGTCGGTCAGGTGCGCCGCCGCGACCCCGCCGCGCAGCCGGAGCTTCGCCCGGGCCGGCCGCCCCTCGGTCTCGCGCAGCCGCACGGTCAGCCCGCCGGCCGCGGCGGGCGGCCCGGGCCGGCCGCTGGCCAGCGGGTTCCCGTGCGGCTTCAGCGCGCACGCCGTGACCGCGGGGTGATCAACGGAGACCAGGCTGACCCCCGGGGCGAGGGGGGCCGCCGGGCCGCCGCCCTCGCAGGTGATCAGGTCGTGGTTGTAGTCGGACGCGGCGGCGGTGAACCCGGCCGTCCGCCAGTCGCCGGTCCCCGCGGCCAGCGCGTATTCGTACGTGTGGCTCCAGTGCTGCCAGGCGAAGCTGCTGCCGTCCGGCGCGGCGCGCTTATCGCCGTCGATCCACACCCCGGCCGGCCAGGAACTGCACGCCCGCATCAGCGACAGGTGCAGCGTGCCGTCCGTGCTCACGGCGCAGCCCGGAGTGCCCCGGTTGAGCAGCGCCACGCAGTGGCCGGCCAGCGGCTCGTCACTGTCGGCCACCCGGTCGGCGATATCGGCGGCCGGTACCTCGACCACGGCGTCGGCCAGATCCCCGGCCAGGGCGGCGACGGCCGCGGTCAGGGCGCCGGACGCGCCGCCTGCGCCGGGCGCGGCGCCGGCCACGACGAGCACCGGCAGGTCCGCGGCTCCCCGCAGGTCCGCGCTGGGCACGAACGTTTCCGCGCGGGACCTGGCGGCCGGCAGCCACAGCCGGGCGGGGCCGCCCGCTTCGAGCCGGGAGCCCAGTTCCTTGGCGTACGCCGAGCCGGCGGCGCCGAGGGCGGTCGCGGTGAACGGGTTGTCCTCGGGGCCGCCGAGCGTGATCCGCACGTCGGGCAGGTTGGAGTCGGCGTCGAGCGCGCCGTACCGGGGGCCGTCGCCGCGCGAGCAGGTGGCGGTGACCCCCGCCGCGGCCAGCGCCGCGATCAGCTCACGGACCGCTTCCCGGCTGGGCTCCCCGGACACCGGGGTGATCACCTCGGCGACGCCGATCGCCTGGGTCAGCCGCGTGCCGTCCGGGCCGGTGAGCGCGACCCGGGCGGTGGAGCCCACGCCGAACCAGTCGTGCGCCGGATTGTCTAGCGTGAACCAGTGCTCGGCGGTGTCGATGCCCGGATGGCCGAACGGCCGCCCGATGACCGCCGTCGCGGTCTGGTACACCGGCAGGCCGCCCGGCACGTCGGCGGGGAAGCGGACCCGCAGCAGCCGGTCTTCCCCGGCCGACCCGTCCACGTGGGTGCGGAACACGACCCGTTGCTCGCCGTCCCACAGCAGCGTCTCCTGCCTGACGGCCAGGCCGCCAAGCTCGAATTCCGCCACCAGTCGGGAACCGGCCGGGCAGCGTTCCGCCCGGACCCGCGCGGGCGCCCCGGCCGAGCCCCGGCCCGGTCCCTTCGGCGACAGATGCCAGGGGCCCTCACCCCAGTGCGGGTGGGATGGGTATTCCTCGGCCAGCACCATCTCGTTACCGGGGCCGCGCAGCAGGTCCGTACCGGAGCGCTTGTCGGTGATGGCGAGCGTCCCGCCCCGCGCCGGGTCGGCGGTGACCAGGAACGCCTCGTTCTCGATCGAGGTAACGGGGACCTGGGTCCAGCCGGACAGCCCGGGCTCGGCGTCGGCGGAGGCCCGGTAGGAGCAATACCCGACGGCCGGGACGTCGGCGGCGCGGAAGGTCAGCGTCACCTCGGCGAGCGAGCCGTCGGCGTGCCGCCGGATGCCCTCGGCGAGGGCGGGCAGTTCCGCCCCGGCCTGGTCCCGCACGGTGATCCGCCCGGTGCCCGGCTCGTCCAGGGTCAGCGTGAACCGGGCCATCCCGGACCGCGGCCGGGACAGCGTGTTGAACACGCACAGCGTCGTCTCCCAGCCCGGGATCCCCGCGTCGGCGGCCGCGCCCGGCGCGCCCGCCAGGTGCCGCGCGGCCGCGGCCCGCGCCACGTCGCCCCGTTCCCAGGCTTCGCGCCAGCCGGCCAGCAGGTCCAGGTAGACCTGGTCGCCCTCGGTGCCGGTGATCGCGTCGTGGTGCGCGCCGTAGGCCAGCTGCCGCCAGGCCTTGTCGAGCGACTCGGCCGGATACGGCGCGCCGGCCAGCCACGCGAGCGTGGCCAGCCGCTCGCCGTCCAGGCAGGCGATCTCGGCGGCCCGCTGGGCCTGCTTGGTGTCGGTGTAGGAGACGTCCTTGCCGGTGTAGATGGGGTTCATGTCCCGGCTCTGCGGGGTGATCCACGCGCCGGTGCCCGCCGCGTCGGCCCGCACCGCCTCGAAGAAGTCGGCAGGCACCGCGGTCACGAACTTCGGCCAGACGTAACGGGCGTTCCAGTCCCGGTGGATGTCGGTGACCCAGCGCGGCGGGATCACGTGATCGGCGCCGACCGGCAGCATCACGTTGCGGGTCGCGGCAACCTCGGCGAGCAGCCGGAACTGGCTGTACGCCTCGGCCTCCGCCGACGCCAGGTCCGGCAGCCCCTGCATGCCCCACCCGGCGCCGTAATGGTTGGCCATGTACGCGGTGAGCAGGCCCCGGCCGTCCGGGGACATCCACTCGAACTCGCTGGCGAACTGCATGCGCCGGTTGCCGCCCTCGGCGCCGGACGGCCCCCACTGGTGGAACGGGCCGCGCGCCCACGAGGATGACGTCAGCCCGGCCGCGGCCATCAGCCCCGGGTACCCCGGGTCGTGCCCGAAGACGTCCAGCATCCACGCGGTCCGCGGGTCCCCGCCCAGCACGTCGCGCTGGAAGCCGGCCCCGTAGACGGCGTTGCGGATCGTCGACTCGGCCCCGGTGAGGTTGGTGTTCGGCTCGTTGTAGGAGCCGCCGACGAGCTCGATCCGGCCGTCGGCCATGAAGCGCCGCAGATCCGCGCGGTCCTCGGGGAACGCATCGAAATGCGGCTTGAGGTAGTCGATCTCGGCCAGCACGAACTTGTAGTCCGCGTCCTCCCGCGCCTTGTCCAGGTGCAGCCTGACCAGCTCGAATGCGGTCCGGACCTCCGGCAGCACCCCGTCCGCGTCGGGCAGCAGCAGCCGTGACTCGGTGAACTGCCCCTGGGTGCCCCACCACACCGGGTCGTAGTGGAAGTGGCTGACCATCCACATGGTCCAGCCCGGCTCGGCCGCGGTCACTTCGGCGTCCAGATGCGCCAGGGGACCGGAATGCACCGGGTGTGCGCCGGCCCGGCGCACACCCGGGCGGGGCGCGACGGCGGCGGCCGCCGTGACCCGGCGGAGGCTGCCGGGCTGGCAGGGCGCGGCGAACTCCACCGGCACCTCGGCCGTCAGCGTGCCGCCCGGCTCCGGCGCGCTGACCCGGGCCGGCTCGGGGGTGTGCACGCCGGGCCCGTCCACCCGCACGTCGATAACGGTGTCGGCGCCGGTGACCAGGCCGGGCTCGTCGTTGGCCAGGGTGACCCGGATGATCTGCAGCGGGCGCTGGGTGGAGCCGGCGAACAAATCCGTTGACGCAACGCCCGTGATCCGCATGTGTCCATGGTCGCATGCAGCGGGCTCCGGGGCGCGGGCACCATGTCGGAAGAAACGTTTCGAGGGTACTTGTGGAAAGAACTCTTTCGAGAGTATTATTTCGAAATATGAGTTCCGAAGAGGTCAGGCCCTCCCATTCGGCAGGCCAGGATCAGCGGCCGGGCGCGACAGCTAAGCCGGCAACGGCGGACGCCGCGACGGCTGCGGCCACCACGCCGGAGGCTGACGCTGCGCCGGAGGCTGACGCTGCGAAGGCCGCCACGCTGAAGGCCGCCACGGCGGACGGGGCGCCCGGCGCCGCCGATGCGGACGGTGCGCCCGGGACGGCCGATGCGGCCGCGGACGTCAACGCCGGGCAACTGGAGCTGACCGACCCGGCGGTCATGCGGGCGCTGGCGCACCCGCTGCGCTGGGCAATCCTGGAGACCCTGCTGCACGCCGGGACGCTGACCGCCACGCAGGCGGGGGAGATCCTCGGCGAGACCCCGGCCAACTGCGCCTTCCATCTGCGCACGCTCGCCCGGTACGGGCTGGTGGAGGAGGCCGGCGGCGGCAAGGGGCGGGAGCGGCCCTGGCGCCGGGTCCACCGCGGGCTCAGCTTGAGCATGGCGCAGACCGACCCGCAGGCGTCCGCGGCGGCCGACGTGCTGGATGAGTTCTGGACCAGCCGGACGCTGGATTGCGCCCACCGCGCGCTGCAGCGCAAACGGTCCTGGCCCGCGGAATGGCTGGCCAAGCTCGGCGAGAGCGAGATCATCGCCTACGTCACGCCCGACGAGGCCGAGGAATTGCATGAGCAGTTCCTGGCCCTGCTGCGGCGCTTCCGCGCCCGGGCGGACGATCCGTCGGCGCGCCCGGCCGGATCGCTGCCGATCGAGTACCTCATCCTCAGCTATCCGATGCTCGACCTGGCGAGCCTGGCGGTATCGCCGGACCCCGGCCGCGAATCCGCGCCCGCCGGTGACGACGGCCGGACGGACGCGGGCTGAGCCCCGCCCACCCCCTGCATCAGAAAGAAAGGAGCTGCCATCATGCATCCCGAAATCACGTTGAGCCTCTGCCGGCAGCGGCAGCGGGAACTGGCCCTTCAGACCGAGCGGCACCGCGTTCACCGGCCGGCCCGCCGTCACGGGTTCCGAGTGTGGAACGTGAGCTGGACCCGGCTGTCCCCGGACGCCGCGCCCGGGACCGCGCGCCAGCCACGCTCCTCCTGGATGATCATCATCTCGCCGCCGGCCCGCCCGGCCAGGTGACCGGCCAGGCCGGTGACCGCCCGGCCCGGCGGCCAGGCGCCCCGCCGATCCCCGGCCCGGGAGCGGTCAGCGTGACCCGGCGGCCAGCCGTCCCGGCCGCCGGGTGCCGGTCAGCGCGACGAGCGCGCCTAGCACCGCCACCCCGGTGATGACCGCCAGCGCGGGCCGGTAGGCGGCCAGGGTGGCCTGGGCCGTCGTCACGTGGCTCGCCCCGCCGGCGTCCACGACCGCGGTCACCACGGCCAGCACGATGGCCCCGCCGATCTGGAACGACGTCTGGAACAAGCTGGCGGCCAGGCCCTGCTCCCGGTCCGCCACCCCGGCCGTCGCGGCCAGGCTCAGCGCCGAGAACCCCAGGCCGAAGGCGATCCCCACGCCCACCACGGCGGGCAGGATGACCGCCGGGTAATCGGGCGTGACACCGACCCGCAGGAACGAGACGTACCCCGCCACCAGGCAGGCGAAGGCGACGATCGTGAGGGGCACCGGCCCGAACCGCCCGATCATCTGGCCCATCCCGGCCGACAGGATCGCGACGACCACCCCGGCCGGCAGGAAGGCCAGCGCCGTCGACATCGCCGACCACCCGGCCAGGCTCTGCAGGTACTGGGTGAGCAGGAACTGAAACGCGATGTACGAGCCGAACAGGGTCAGCGCGCCCAGGTTGGCGCGGGTCAGCGGGCCGGAGCGGAAGATGCCCAGGCGGACCAGCGGATCCCGGCTGCGGTGCTCGATGGCCACGAACCCCGCGAGCAGGGCGGCAATCACCGCGAACGACGCGATGGTGCGCACGGACAGCCACCCGGCCTGCTGGGCCGAGACCACGGTGTAGACGAGCAGCAGCATGGCGGCGGTCACGATGACGCCGCCGGGCACGTCGAAGTGCCGGCCCCGGCGGTCGGCGCGCTCGCCGCGCGGGATGAGGGGGATCGCCGCGATCAGCGTGATCAGCGCGACCGGCGCCGGCAGCAGCAGCGTCCACCGCCAGCTGACCTCGGTCAGCAGGCCGGACAGCACGAGGCCGAGCGAGAAGCCGCTGGCTCCGAAGGCCGAGTAGATGCCGATCGCCCGGTTGCGCATGGGGCCCTCGGGGAAGTTCGTGGTCAGCAGGGACAGCCCGGCCGGCGCGGTCACCGCGGCGGCCATGCCCTTGACGAACCGCGCGGCGATCAGCAGCCCGGCCCCGCTGACGAGCCCGCCGAGCAGGGACGCCCCGGCGAACAGTGCCAGCGCGACCAGGAAGACGCGGCGCCGGCCCAGCAGGTCCGCGGCGCGCCCGCCAAGCAGTAGCAGCCCGCCGTACCCGAGCACGTAGGCGCTGACGATCCACTGCAGCGACGACGTGGTCAGGTGCAGGTCGGTGCGGATGACGGGGAGGGCAACGCCGATCATGGACACGTCGAGCGCGTCCAGGAACAGTGCGCCGCACAGGACGAACAGGATGGCCCACTGCCGCGCGCCCCACGCCGGGCTCGTCGCCGACGGGCTGACCGGCCGCGGGACGGCGGCAGCGACGGCCGCGGGGACGGCGGCGGCCGGGGAATCCTGAAGGGGTGAGCGTGTCTCCATGGCCGCGACTCTATGCATGCTCATGCACTAGTTGCAAGCACATTTAATGTCCTTGCAACTTTCACGGCGGCGGGCTAGGATGCGGCTGTGGACGTATCGGAGTCCGGCCCCCGGCCAGATCAGGCAATGCCAGATCAGGCCGCGCCGGACGAGGTGGTGGGCGTCTGGCGCGCCATCGCCGCCAGCCACGCCGCCGTGTGCTCGGCGCTGGAGCGCGAGCTCGGTGAGCGGCACGGGCTATGCGTGAGCGACTTCGAGGTCCTGGAGCGGCTCGCCGAGAGCGAGGACCGCCAGTTCCGCGCGCAGGAGCTGGCCGACGCGGTGCACCTGAGCCAGAGCGCGCTGTCCCGCCTGATCAGCCGGCTGGAGAAGAACGGGCTGGTCGAGCGGTGCATGTGCGACATGGACCGGCGCGGCATTTACGTCTCGCTGACCGAAGCCGGGCGGCAACGGCACGCCGAGGCGGCCCCCACGCACCGGGACGTGCTGGCCGGGGTGCTGTCCGGCCCGCTGCTGACCATGGCCCGCGAAGGCCGCGGCCCTCATGCCTGACCGGCCGGCCACGCTGCGGGATGTCGCCGCCGCCGCCGCGGTGCACCCGGCGACCGCCTCCCGTGCGCTCAATCCCGAGACCCGCATCCTGGTCAGCGAGGAGACCGCCCGCCGGGTGACGGAGGCCGCGGTCGCGCTCGGCTACCGGCCGAACCCGGTGGCGCGCAGCCTGCGCACCCGCCGCTCGCACACCGTGGGCGTGCTCATCCCGGACCTGAACAACCCGCTGTTCCCGCCGATCGTGCGCGGGCTGGAGGACCGCCTGGCGACCGCGGGCTACGTGGCGCTGCTCGGCAACACCGACGGCGACAGCGGTAAAGAGCAGATCATCTTCGAGCAGATGCGGGCGCGGCACGTCGACGGTTTCGTGCTGGCGACCGCGCACGAGAACCATCCGGTCCTGGCCGAGGCGGCCCGCGCCGAGGTGCCGGTCGTGCTGATGAACCGGCTCGCTCCCGACCACAACTTTTCCTCGGTCTCGGCAGACAACGAGCAGGGGATGCGGATGGCCGTCGCGCACCTGGCCGCGCTCGGGCACACGCGCATCGCGCACATCGCCGGCCCCCAGCGGGTGTCGACCGGCGAGGCACGGCGCCGCGGCTTCCTGGCGGGCATGAGGGCCTGCGGCCTCGCGGTGGACAGCGACCTGATCGTCACGGCGAACGGGTTCACCGTGGATGAGGGCGCTTGGTGCGGCCGTGAGCTGCTGGCCCGCGGCGCGCGGTGCACCGCCGTGGCGGTCGGCAACGACATGCTGGCGGTGGGCTGCTACGCGGCGCTGGACGAGGCGGGCCTGCGGTGCCCGGACGACCTGTCGGTCGTCGGCTTCAACGACATGCCGTTCGTCGACCGGCTGCGCCCGCCGCTGAGCACGATCCGGTTCCCGCACTATCAGCTCGGCACGGAGGCGGCCCAGCTCCTGCTGGAGCGGATCACCGGCCGCGATAACCCCGTTAAGATCCTCTACCTGGCGCCGGAACTGGTGGTCCGGGGCTCGACCGCACCGCCCGCCGACGCCGCCGGGCCCGACGGGGAAACCGGGCTGTCAGCCCGGCCGGTTCCGTTGCGGCGGTCCCGGCCGGCCGAGTCGGCCGGGTAGGAGCGGGCAAAGCCGGGGCTTTGCCCGCGTGTTCAGATCCGCTGGACGCGGCCGCCGAAGAAGACCTGAGTCTCGGCGAGCTGGCCGTCCCGCACGGTGATGAACTCGGTGGACCAGGCCTAGCTAGCTCCTGGCCAGCGCGGACCGCAGGAACTCGACGGTCCGGCTGCACGCCAGCCTGGCCGCGTCCTCGTTGTAGGTGCCGAGCAGGTTCTCATCGTTGAAGAACGCGTGCCCGGCGTCGTAGAAGTACACCTGAACCGGCACGCGCCCCTGGGTACGGACCCGCTCCAGCACCGCGCGGGCATGGTTCGCGGGAATCGCCTGGTCCCGCTCGCCGAAGTGGCCCTGGACGGCGGCCCGGACACCGGAGTAGTCCGCGTCGCCCTGCAGGAAGCCGTAGAACACCACGGCCGCCGCGACCTTCGTCCCCGCGCGCGCCGCCAGGTGCAGCACAAACGATCCGCCCATGCAGAATCCGACCACGCCGACCGCGTCCCCGGTGACAGCCCGCTGCGCCAGCAGGAAATCGACCGCCCCGGCCAGGTCGCGGGCCGCCCCGGCGGGGGACAGCTGCCCGGCCAGGGATTGGGCCTCCGCCTCATCGTGCGTGGTCCGGCCGCCGTAGAGGTCCGGCGCCAGCGCGACGAACCCCTCGCGCGCGAAACGGTTGCAGACGTCCGCGATGTGGTCGGTCAGCCCCCACCATTCCTGGATGACGATGAGCCCCGGGCCAGCGCCGCTTTCCGGCACGGCCAGGTAACCGTGCGCGGTGCCGCCGTTGATCGGGAAGGTGACGTTCTGGTACGGCGTCTGATCCGTCATTCGGGTGTCCTCGTTTCCGCCGCGGACCCGAGCCGGGCCAGCGCGGGGCCGGAGAGCCGGTAGTTGTCCCAGTCGTCCATGGCCCGGGCCCCAATGGCCCGGTAGAACTTGATGGACGGCGTATTCCAGTCCAGCACGGCCCACTCCAGCCGCGCGTATCCGCGCTCGGCGCAGAGCCGCGCCAGCTCGGCGAGCAGCGCCTTGCCGAACCCGCGGCCGCGCGCCGCCGGCTCGACGAACAGGTCCTCCAGGTAGATCCCGTGCGTGCCGGTCCACGTCGAGTAATTAACGAACCACAGCGCGCACCCCGCGACCACGCCGTCATCCCCGGCCGCGACGTGCGCGAACACCTTGGGATCCGGGCCGAACAGTGACCGGCGCAGATCCTGCTCGCTCGCGGTGACCGCATCGAGGGATTTCTCGTACTCGGCCAGCGCCCGGATGAGGCGATAGATCGCCGCGACGTCGTCGGCGCGCGCAGCCCTGATCACGCCTCAAGCCTAGTGCGGGCCCTCGTCAGCAAATCGGCCAGCGGCTTCCTCGGCAGCGACCAGCCGTTCCACTGTGGCCAGCGGATCGGGGTCCAGATCCGGCGGCACCAGCCGCGCGTGCAGGTCGTCAGCTTTGGCGGCCCAGCCGTGGTCGGCGTGCTCGGCCTCGTCGAGCTCAGCGTGGGCGCGCAGAGCGTCGAGTTCGTGCCAGGGCAGATGATGGCGGACCGCCAGCCGGAGCGCGGCGTCGGCGGCGTCGCGGCCCTGAGTGAGGCAACAGGTCCGCATCTGCGTTAGTGGCCTGGCCGGTGCGAATGCGCGCCCGTGCGGCCAGGGCGGAGGAGTGGGCGGGCACCATTCCGCGCGGGGTGGCGATGGCGATCGCCTCGTCCACGTGCCGTTCGGCGGCAGCCCGGTCGCCCTGGGCTCGGGCGCAGTCGGCCAGGACAATCAGGGTGACGGCCAGTTCGGTAAGGTAATCGCCGTCGCGAAGGCAGGTGGCCGCGGCGGTCAGATGCTCCCCGGCCGTTTGGGTGTCCCCGGCGGCTAGGGCCAGCCGGCCGAGGAGGCGGTCACAGAGGGCCACCATGCTGTTCGAGTCGTGCTCCTGGCAGATCTCAACGTTGCAGAGGGTCAGTTTTCGGGCACGCTCGGGCCGCCCGGTGCGGAGCAGCCACTCGGCCCAGCGTGTCCCGTACCCTGAGCTCAGATGGTTACCCTCCCCGTCACAGCCATAGTAGATCTTGTCAGCGATGTTGAAGTGCTGCTCAGCCTCCGCCGTATCGCCAGCCAGATCCGCCACCCAGGCCAGGCGGGCGTGTGCGAAAGCTTCCCGGTAGTGGGTAGTCTCCTTGTACGCGAGTGCCTCAATCGCAACATCCCGGGCCGGTCCTGGATGCCCGAGTTCGATCAGGCAATCGGCCAGGCCCAGTAGCCCGACCGCAAGGTTGCGCGCATCTTCGGCGTCACGAACCAGTTTGACGGCGATCGAGTAGTACTCCTGAGCCGAGGTCAGATCGCCAGCCATCAATGCGAAGACTGCGCCCTCATTTGCGTAGAACCCCTGACGTTGGCTACCGAGATGAGTCGCACAGGCGTCCCGGAGGATGGGGGTGGCCACGAACGCGCCCGCGGCGCACTGCCCTAGGCGGGCCGCCGGTAGGTCCCGCCAAACCGCGCCATTGTCGCTTCGCGAACGGTAGATGTCGTCCGCGGCTGCCCACTGGTTGGCGTCGAGGAGCAGCTCGATGGCTTCGACGACCCGCAGTCCGTCGGCCCGGCTGGTCACCATCTCGGTTGGCAGCCCGGCCAGGGACGTCTCCGCTGCGATTTCGGCGGCGTCCATGGCCAGCGGCCGGAACGTGTCGCGGACCAGCGGGTGGGCGGAGATCGTCCCGTCCGGGTGCCAGGAGGCCAGCCCGCTCAGCCGGTCGCGTATGGCGGCCTGGACCATGGCCGGCGTCCACCCGGCCAGCCGGTCCCCAAACATTTCATGCCGGGCCACCGCGAGTACCGCGCCGGCCGGAACCGGCCGGGCGAACAGCGACACCGCGGCCAGCAGGTACCGATCCGACTCAGCGAGCCGATCAGCGTAGAACGTCAGTACCCTGCCGACCCGGGCGTCGGTGCGAGCGGCCGCGTCCAGTTCGGCGCGCAGCGCGGTCAGGTCGCCGGCGTCCAGGGCGGGCGGCCAGCAGCCCGGCCAGGGCGCCGGGGGGCCGGGCGGGCCCCTCCACCGCGC
>Ga0335081_10018494_pt1 | contig 11267 bp, 9 predicted proteins | sample Lox_Sample_35_FD_206713 | JGI IMG/M metagenome (GOLD analysis project Ga0335081, IMG submission 206713) | Soil microbial communities from Loxahatchee National Wildlife Refuge, Florida, United States - Lox_Sample_3.5 | ecosystem: Environmental > Terrestrial > Soil > Wetlands | place: USA: Florida... | reverse complement strand
TCACTTTGTCCAGTTGCCGATGTCATCTTCGTTCCCGGCTTTGCCGTCCGCGCCGGTGGAATAAAGGTCGTAGCCGCTGGGATTATGCCGGCCGGGATAGACGTAAATATACGGATTGTTCCAGGGGTCCACCGGCAACTTTTCCAGATACGGCCCATGCCAGTTCTTGGCGTTGCTGGGCTGCTGCAACAAGTCCTGCAGGCTTTTGGGATAAAAACCATTGTCCACCTCGAAGGCGTCGAGGGCGGTTTTGATTCCGCCGTTGATGTCCGCCTGCGCCGCGGTGAGCCGCGCCTGTTCGCTCCGCCCCGCGATCCGGGGAATGACCAACGCCGCCAGGATGCCGATGATGGTAACGACCAGCATCAATTCGACCAGTGTGAAGGCGTGACGATGAGTCCGGAGTTGGGCGTTCGAGGTTCGGGGTTCAATTTTCATAGGTTGTGCAATTTCATTTGATGTATTCGCTCATGGTGAGCACCGGCAGCAGCATGCCGATGAAAATGGTGCCGACAAACCCGGCGATGAGAAACAACATCAGCGGCTCGACGAACGCCACCGCGGTCTTCAAATGGCGGTCCAAATCCGATTCGGTGACGCCGGCAATCCGGACGAGTTCGGCATCCAATTTGCCGCTCTCTTCCGCCACGGAAACCATTTCCAAAACCGAACTGGAGAACAAATCCTTGCAATCCGCGAGGCTCTGGCCCAGTCGCCCGCCCTGTTGCACGCGCTGAATGGATTCGCCGACCGCGTCCACGAGCACCTGGTTGCCGATGGATTTGCGGGCGACATTCAAGCCCTGCACCAGCGGCACGCCGGCGCCGAGCAACGTGCCCAGCATCCGACAGAAACGCGCCATGGCAAATTGCGCGACCAGCGGCCCCACGAGCGGCGAGCGCAACACCAATTTTTCCCAGACGCGCCGCCCTTTTTCCGAAGCGAACCACGTGCGCACCAGCAGCACCGCGCCGAAGATGACCGCCGCAACGAACAAGCCATAGGAACGCACCGCGTGGCTGACCCCGATGATAATCTGGGTGATGAGCGGCAGCGCGCCATGGATGCTCGCAAAAACATTTTGAAATTTGGGGATGAAAAACACCAGCAACAGCGTCAACACCATGAGCGCGAGAACGAACAAAATGCAGGGATATAACATGGCGGTCATCACCTTTGATTTCAGCTCCTTCTCGCGCGATTGAAATTCGGCGATCTGCGCCAGCACCACGTCGAGAAAGCCGCCGGCCTCGCCTGCTTCGACCATCGCCACATAAACGCGCGGGAAAACGTCCGGTGACTTGGCCATCGCGTTGGCCAGCGACATGCCGTCCACAACCAGGTCGTGAATTTCCTTCCATTTCGCCGCGACGAACGGCACGGTGGCTTCCTTATAAAGGATCACCAGCGCGCGGCTCAGCGGCACACCCGCGGCGAGCAGGCTGGACAGCAGCCGCGTAAAGTTTTCCAGCGCCTTGGCGGGAACTTTTTGCGTCCGGAAACTGAGGGAAACTTTTCCAAGATTTTCCAAACCGGCCGGCAGACCCGAACCGTTTTTTGCGGCGGCGACGGCCCTTTCCACGAGATTCACCGGACGCAGGCCCAGCGTTTCCATCTGGCGCAGCGCATCGGGCCGGCCCGCGGCGTCCAGCTGGCCTTCCGCGATGGTGCCATCGTTCTGCAATGCTCGATAGGAGAAGGTGGGCATGTTTCAAAATGACGAATGACGAATGACGAATGACGAACCAAACCCGAAGCTCGAGATGCAAATTGCACTTGCGGACAATCCCTGTTTTGCCTGAATTCGGATTTCGGATTTCATCGGTTACCTCGCTACGGCAATGCCAGCGGTCGTCTGGCCGTCCGCCGCCCTGCCCTTCGTCGTTTGCGCCACTTCCTTGGCGGTCGTCACGCTCAGGACTTCTTCCACGGTCGTGACGCCCTGGCGGACGAGGCGCCAGCCGTCTTCGGCCAGAGTTTTCATGCCGGCGCGGCGCGCGGCGTCGCGAATCTGGTCGGTCGAAGCATTTTTCAAAACGAGCTGCCGAATCTCGCTGTCACTGTCCATCCACTCGAAAATCGCGTGCCGCCCAAAAAATCCGGTATTGCGGCATTCGCGGCAGCCGATGGAGCGATAAATCGTGGTTTTCGCCGGAATGCCGAGTTTGTCCTTGAGCGCCTGCGCGGTCGGCGAGTTGTCCGCCTGCTTGCAATGCGGACACAGCACGCGCACGAGGCGTTGCGCCAGCACGGCTTCGAGCGACGACGACACCAGATACGGTTCGACCCCCATATCCACGAGCCGCGTCACCGCGCCCGGCGCATCGTTCGTGTGCAACGTGGAAAAAACCAGGTGGCCCGTCAGCGACGCCTGCACCGCAATCTCCGCCGTCTCGTGGTCGCGAATTTCGCCGACCAGAATCACGTCCGGGTCATGGCGCAAAATCGAACGCAACCCGCGCGCAAAGGTCAGCCCGGACTTTTCATTGACCTGGATTTGATTGACGCCTTTGAGCTGGTATTCCACCGGGTCTTCCACCGTGATGATTTTGCGGACGGCGTCGTTGATTTCGTTGAGCGCGGTGTAAAGGGTGGAGGTTTTGCCGCTGCCGGTCGGGCCGGTCACCAGGATGATGCCGTGCGGCAATTCGAGGACGCGGCGAAAACATTCCAGTTCGCGTTTGTCCATGTCGAGCTCGGCCATGCCGCGCAAGGTGGCGTTTTGCCGGAGCAACCGCATCACGACCGCCTCCCCGTGCAGCATGGGAATGATGGAAACCCGGATGTCCACCTCGGCGTCCTCGATGCGCACCTTGATACGCCCGTCCTGCGGCAGGCGCTTTTCCGCAATGTTGAGGTGACTCAAAATCTTGACGCGTGAAACGATGGCCGGTTGAAAACGCTTGAGTTGCGCCGGCACGGAAATGTCCTGCAACACGCCGTCAATCCGGTAGCGGATGCGGAATTCGTCCTCGAACGGCTCCAGGTGAATGTCCGACGCACGCAGTTCGATGGCGTCTTTCAACACCTGGTTGACGAACCGGATGATGGAGGCTTCGTCTTCGGCCGCGGCGGAGAGGTCGGTGTCTTCGGCGTTCTCGTCAACGACCTGGAACGATTTGTCCTCGTCCAGCGTGCCGATGGTGTCGGCGCCGACGCCGAGGCGTTTCTTCATTTCGCGCTGGATCGCTTCGCTGGAGGCGAGGACGGGCTTGAGATTCAAGCCCGTCAATGTCTTGAGCGCGTCCAATCCCTGCGTCGCGAAGAGACGGCTGGTGGCCACTTCGACCGTGCCGTTGAGACGCTTGAGCGGAAGCAATTCCTCCTTCAATAAAATGCGTGCGGGGAAAAGCGAGAGAAGCTGGCGGTCCGGTTCGACATCGTCCAGCGTTGTGTAAGCCAGGCCGTATTCCTTGGCCAGCCAGCGGAGAACATCCTCCTCGCTCTGCAGCGAGGACCGGGCGCGGGCCAACGCCACCGCATCCACCGCCGACAGTTGCTTGCCGGCCACCATGCGGTCAAGCAACTGTTTCAGCGGCGAATCCTGGGTTACGGTCTCGTTCATTTATTCTGGAGCGGCGGTCTGCGACCGCCGCCGTTGCCAATTGACAGTGCGACGCTCGTGGAGCGTCGTTACAAATTCCAATTATTCCAACAAGCCCAGCAACGTGGCCTGGGCTTCCTGTTTCACGCTCAACACCTTGCGGAGGTCTTCCTGCGCCTGGGTCAGCTTGGCCTGTTTGGCTTTCTGCGAAGCCTCGTATTTTGCCATGGCGTCCTTGATCTGCGCGGCCGGCGCGTTGTCATCAATCGCTTTTTGCAGCGCCTCAGCCTCCGGGCTGGGTGGCGGGCCAAAACCGCGTCCGCCGCCGGGTCCGCCATTGCCACCACCGCCGCCACCACCGCCGCCGCCGCGATTGCGGAACAAGCGGCCCATGCCGCCAAAGCGCCCGCTCATGCTTTCGCGCTGCGCGGCTATCACTTTTTGCACCAACGGCTGAACGGCGTTCCAGTCGGCATCATTGGTGAAATTCAATTCCTGACGATAGCGGTCCATCATCATTTGCTGTCGCTGCGCATCGCTCATATTTCGGAAGCCGCCGAATCCACCGCCACCGCCGCCACCGCCGCCGCCACCGCCGTTGTCATTTTGCGCGGAGACAGTGCCGGCGCCCAACATCAGGGCGGCGGCGACCCCGCAGATTGTTAACAGTTGATTCACTTTCATCGAACGTTCTCCTCTCGTGGGTAGTTTGTGTTGTGTTTTTTTGCCTCATCGGCGGACGCCACATCAAGCTGCCCGTCAATGGCAGGTTCTGCTTTTGCAAAGAACGTGCCAGTGCAAAAAAACCACTGTTTCCCAAGGAAACGCCCCGGCGCGCTGCGCAATTGCTGCTCAACCCGCGCCGCGCCGTGCAGATTTTGCGCGTTCGACCGGCCGCCGATTTGCGTTGCCAGCGGCGAGCGTCGGTCTAAAGTATCCGGCATCCGGATGAAGTTTTCGCCGTTCATGTTCGGTTTGACATTGCTGGCACTGACCAGCGCGCGGGCGCAGGTCAGTGTGGAAGTTGTGCTGGACCAGGAACAATTTCTGCCGAGCGAATCCGTGCCGGTAGCCGTGCGCATTACTAATCGTTCCGGCCAGACGCTGCATTTCGGCGCCGACGCGAACTGGCTCACCTTCAACGTGGAATCGGCCGACGGTTTCGTTGTCGTCAAAAACTCGGAGGTGCCGGTGGCGGGCGAATTCGATTTGGACTCGTCGCAAATGGCGACCAAGCGGGTGGACCTGGCCCCATATTTCGTCCTGTCGCAGGCGGGACATTATCGGATTATTGCGACCGTGCGCATCAAGGAATGGCACGCGGCGGTGACCAGCCCCCCGAAAGGTTTCGACGTCATCCACGGCGCGAAATTGTGGTCGCAGGATTTTGGCGTGCCGGCGCCCGCGGGCGTGACGAACGAGGCGCCGGAAGTCCGGCGTTATACTTTAATCGAGGCGAATTACCTGCGGTCGGAACTGCGGCTCTACGCGCAGGTGAGCGACGAATCGGAAGCGCGCGTGTTCAAGGTTTCGGCGATTGGCCCGCTGGTTTCGTTCAGCCAGCCGGAAGAGAAACTGGATCGCCTCAATAATCTGCACGTGCTTTACCAGAGCGGCGCGCAGGCGTTCACCTACTCGGTCATCAATCCCGGCGGCGACGTCATCCGGCGGGAAATGTATGAGTACTCCAACTCGCGTCCGCGCCTGAGCGTGAAAGACGACGGCGACATCGCGGTAGTCGGCGGCGCGCGCCGGGTCAAGCCGGCGGACCTGCCGCTGGTGAAACCACCAAACGAAGTGCCGGTGTCCGCCAAGCCGTAAACCGAAATGTGTCTGCGCATTCAGAGCGTTAGCCTCATCTCTGAATGGCCGAATTTCGATTTGGGAGAAGATGCTGATCCAGCCTTGTTCCACAGGATCATTCGACAATCGCCCTGTATTTTGGTGCCGGGTTCGCTGAGACAAAGGTGTCTCATGCCGGAGACGGCCGAATTGATTCTCTCCTTTCAATCGTCCCTGCGGGATTTACCGGTCAACCAATACGTTCCCGGCGTTAAAACGTTCTCAGACCGTCCCATTGGGACGACTGCATTGCCTGTCATTGCATCAAATCTTTGGACGTCGTGACCTGGGCCTGCATATCGTGGATAATTTGTGTGGCGCGGGCCACAGCGTGGTCCTGCGTTTCGCCCAGGAATGATTTCAATCGCAACCGCACCGCCGCCATCGGGTCGCCGTTGCGGTCGCGCAATGGCAGGGTGACGGCCACCACGCCGGGGCTTTTGCCGAACGAGATCGTGCCATCCGCGATGGCGGCTTTCTCCGCGTCGGTCCCGGGTTGGCCGATTTCCTTGGCATCATTGCTGGCGATGACATGCGTCTGGCCCTGGCCGTCGAGCGCGTAGATGCGCAGGGTAAGAATACGCGGTTGTTGCTGCATGATGCTGTTCACCAGCGCCTGCGCCGCCGGCACGCGCGGTTTGTAATCAATCGTCGTGTCGCCGAAATAACTCACGGCATCCGACATCGTCCAGAAACCGACTTTGCCAGTGGCAAAGGTATTGGGCACCTGCAACGGCATGGCAAGGGAATCGTCGAGCCGGCAGTTGATTTGGATGCCTTCGCACTCGACGGTCAGCGTGTGCCAGACGCCGACGGCGATGTTGGTGCCCAGCGTGAACGGGTCTACGAACTGGCCGTTGACCATTTTGTAAAAGCGCAGGTTGTGCCCCAGCGCGCTGGCGCGGACGACGTAAAAGTTCGACGCGTTCTGGAAGCGGAACACGATGCCCGCCATCTGCTCCGCGACACCGCTAACGATTTTGAATCGCGTCGTGAGCTTGAAATCATCGAACGTTTCGCCGTCGTAAACGAGCATGGGGAACCGGTTGTCGGTGGGGTCCTGGCTCAGTTGCGCGAGCACGGAGTGGCGCGTGACGACCGGCGCCTTGTCGGTGAGCGGCGCGAACGCCGATGGCACTTCGTCCTCGACGACTTTCCATTCGCCCGGCTGGCCATTGCCGGCCAGTGCGCTATGAAAGCCGGCCGGCATTTGGCCGGCCGCGAAATCGCTGAAATCAATTTTGATTTGCGCGCCGAAGATTGGGGCCGTCAGACCCAGCCAGAGACAATAAATAAAACATCGCATCGCCCGGAGGTTAACAAAACCCGCGCGCGCGACAAGCCATTGCACCGGAGTGGTGGTTGAGTTGGCGACGGATTTCTTTTTCGACGACTTCGAAAGCGAAACTGGCCCCAAAAGCGGGGCTGGGCCAATTTCCGCCGCGTTTGCCACATCGCGCTGCCCGATTTTAGTAACTTCTCATCTAAACCCGACTAAGCCCCGCTTTAACTCCTTTGGTGTCCGTTTTGGTGCCCGCTACTCGGACTAACTGAACATGCAGGATACGAGATATGATTCCAGAGATCACGACAAACATCGACAGGCACATTGTTGTTGGTTCGGGAATGACAAACGGTACCCAAGCTCCCGAAGTATCAATGGTAAAATTAGGCCCGTTATAGTAATCTTGAATGCTAGCGGGAGAGGAGTCTGCCCAGATGCGATTCTCGTCTGCGACAAGAAACCAATCAGGTGCCCCCGCGCCGGTGCTCAATGCAAGAGCTATTTCGGAGATGCCACTCGGCCCCCATTCCATCGTAGCGCTCCGGCCGTAAAGGTCGTGAGGTAGATTAACATTATATGTGCTGCTTAGGTTGTCCGATAAGGTGACAGACACAATACGCGATGGATCGAAGTTGCCAGAATATGACGGAGAATTTAACACGATTGTGCCCGACAAGCCGTATGGATCCCCATCAAAGGAAGACCAGACATACGTGGTGTTTTGCGCCAGGCACGATGAACCGATGGATAATATAATAGTGGCCGTACTACATAAGAATCTAATTTTTGTCATAATCTATAATGTGATTTACTATGTGTAGTAATCCCATTTCTAATAACACAAAGGCCGATTGTCAAGGATTTTTTGGGCGACGGCAGACTATTCTCCGATGCAAGGCCTGCATTGTAATGCATTTGGGCTATTCCGAGGCCCAATCGTTCTGAACTCATTCGAAGGCCGGCGAAGTCGTTCGGCCCCCGTTACCAATCAGCCGTAGAAGCTCGCACGCAAGGCGCGCCTCAAAACCTGGCTTTCCGAATGGAGTGATGGCATGAACGAGCGCAGCGGTGGCGCAACGTCAAAAGCGATTCAGAAATAACAAAGCGGCTTCACCAGACATTGAAGCCGACATCGTACGCGCGTTGACGGAATTTAACGGAGGGAATCTGCGACGGGTCCATGGAGCGCCCCCGCGTCCACTCCCTGCCCTGAAGTTGGCGATAAAACCGGCGCGGACCAAACCAGTGAATCGGTCGTTTGGAAATCGTCCGTGTTGCCGATCGCCTTAACATAATTTGTGCCGCCAGACAAAGTCAGTGGCCAGTTGAAAATGCAATTGGTGCTGACGCGGGCGCCCTGCGAAATGCCGTTCAAGAAAAGTTCGACTGAACCGCAGTTGCCGTAAACCCTGGCGGTAATGACATTGGTCAGCCGGTTGGTGAAAGTGTGTCCCGTGATATAGACCATCGGATTGGTCGTCCAGTTGGCTTTGTAATAGTAGAAAGCGTCCTTGCGCACCTGTCGGTCGTAGGTGACCAGCCCCTTGTCATTGCGTCCCGGCGTGTCACCTTCGTTGCGCCCGGCAACCGCAAAATCAAACATGTTCCAGACGAATTTGCACCAGAGGAATGGCCGCGCCTGCATTTCCTGCCAATACGTCTCGTGAAAAAGGTTCTCGTATTCTTCAGGATGGTAATGGCCGGAATTTTCCGGCTCGAGCACCGGGTCTTCGCTGTGCTGATAGATGCTGGCCCCGGCGCCATATTCACTCACGCCAATGCACCGATCCGGATAATGGCAGTGGATATTATCGGCCCAGGGGCCGAACTCTCCGAGCTTGCCATCATACCAGCCGAAATACCGGTTGATGGCGTTTAACTCGGTGCACCAGTTGGATGGCTCGTCGTCCTGCGCGTTGGCGGCGGAAGTGGAAAGACGTGTGGGGTCTTCCCGGGCGACGAGCCGGGTCAGTTGGCGGACGAGATTGACGGGCCGGGGCCCGGGATGCATGGTAATCTCATTGAACACTCCCCAGCAGACCACCGACGGATGATTATAGCGTTGCCGAATAAGTTCGACCAGTTGCTGTTCGGCATTGGCGTAGAAAGCCGGCGATTCGGTGATGCGGTTCACCAGCGGAATTTCACTCCAGACCACTATCCCGTGTTGATCCGCCAATTGATAAATATAATCATCCTGCTCATAGTGCGACAGGCGGACGGCCGTGGCGCCAATCTCCTTGAGCAGCATGAAATTCGTGTCCCGCTGCGCGTCGGTAATGGCCCAGCCGCGATCCAGCCAGTCCTGATGCATACTCACCCCGTGCAGATCATAATGTCTTCCGTTCAGAAAAAAGCCCTGGTTCGGGTCCACGCTGAAGTAGCGAAAGCCCAGCGGCTGCGAAACCATGTCAATCGCCTCGGAGCCTTTCCAGACCTCGGTAAAGGTCCGGTATAAATACGGGTCGGAAAGCCCGTTCCACAAATGCGGTGTGGCGATCGTTGTGTTGGCCACCAGGTTGGTGGTCGCCGCCGGTTCCAGCGCGGCGACATTGGTGAGCACAGCCACGATATTGGAGGCCGCATCGGTGAGAACCGTGCGAACCGTGATGGCTTGCACCGTCGCCGTCGCATTTGAAAGCATCGCGGTTACCTGGAGGTTTGCCGAATTGGAGCTGACCCCGGTCGTCCGCAAATAAATTCCCGGAGAACCGTAATCCAACGGCGAGATTTGCACCGGGTCAGTCACCAGCAAGTGGGCGTCCCGATACAACCCGCCAAAAAACGTGAAATCGGCCGACAACGGCGGAATATCGGCGTTCAAGGCATTGTTGACCTTCACGGCAATCACATTGTCCGCCCCGACCTTGAGATAAGGAGTCACATCAAAGGCAAAGGCGGCGAATCCGCCCCGGTGCTCGCCGACGAAGTCGCCGTTGACGTACACCTCGGTTACGGAAAATGCGCCGTCGAATTTCAGGAAGAAATGGCGGCCCGCGAGGCTCTGGTCCGGCGTATAATGCCGGCGGTACCACCCCACGCCCCGATAGTAATTTTTCACACCATCCTGGCCGTCCAGATTGTTCCAGGTGTGCGGCAGATTCACGTTGGTCCAGGACGAATCATCAAATCCCGCCGCCAGCGCGCCGGGAATGTCCTGCCGGACAAACCGCCAATCTGAATCCATTTTCACATCGATACGGTGGTTGGCCGGAGGAGTATAACTCCGGGCTGCCGATGAAAACGTCGCGCAAGAAATCAGCAGCCAAACCGAGGACGTTCGTCTTAACCGGGAGGCAGCGGCAGCGGCAAAAGGACGACAAACAGATATTCGATTCATTTCAGCGTTATTGGCAGAAATTTTACAATTCGCATTTTGTTTCAACCGAGCCGAAGAAGACATCGGATGATACTTGAACAGGAATAGTATAAAGACTGCGGGAAACCGGCTCATCCCTCTTTCGAGGGGTGGCCAGCGGCCTTCAAAATGCCGGAATGCGAGAACAGGCCGCCAATGGCTTCACAGGTGGATGATGCCCCGCTGGAGCGCCGTCGTCACGGCCTCCGTCCGATCGGCCACGCGAAGTTTTGCGAGGATGCTTTTCAAGTGGTCCTTCACGGTGTGTTCGGTAATGTTCAAAGCGTCGGCGATTTCCTTGTTGGCCAGTCCCTTGGCCAATTGGTTCAACACTTCCACTTCGCGGGACGTCAATTCCTCCAGCGATTTGCGCGAGGCAAGCTGGCTGGCAACTTCCTTGGGGATCCAATTCTGTCCAGCCGCCACGGCCCGCAACGCGGGAACGAGTTTGTCGCCGGTGGTGTTTTTGAGCACGTATCCTTGCGCCCCGGCGTGGAGCGCCCGGTAAATATCTTCATCGCCGTTAAAAGCGCTCAATACCAGAATTCGCGCCGAAGGAAATCTGTTTCGGATTTCCATCGTCGCCTGGATGCCGCTTTTACCGGGCATCCTTAAATCCAGCAAGGCGAGATCGGGATGATGTTTGGCGAAGAGTTCGAGGGCCTGATTGCCGTCGCTGGCTTCCGCCACCACTTCCATATCCGGCTCGGTGTTGACGAGCGCCACCAGGCCCATCCGAACGATGTAATGGTCGTCGGCGATCAATATGCGAATCTTTTCCGATTTTTTCATGGCACCACGACGCTGTCGGCAGCGGATGGAGACTGAAATTCCAGTGACGGATTTAACGGGATTTCAACGCGAACCGATGTGCCGGCTTCCGGTTTGCTGGCAAGGATGAACCGTCCGCCGAGCCGTTTGGCGCGTTCGGACATGCCGAGCAGGCCGAAGTGCCCTTCGCCCGGGCCCCCGGCCTTTGCGGGGTCGAACCCAGCCCCGTCGTCCTTGATCTGCAAGCTGACCTGTTGGCGTCCGAAATCCAGCTGGATATTCACCCGGGTTGCGCCGGAATGCTTGATAATGTTGGCGAGCGCCTCCTGGCCGATGCGCAAAAGATTCTCTTCAACGATTTCCGGCAAGGGTTGCGGTTCGCCCCTGGTTTCAAAGCGCACTTGAACATTGGTTCCGGAAGTGATCTGCCGGGCGCCTTCGGCCAGGGCGGCGGACAGATCAAATTG
>Ga0335081_10018493_pt1 | contig 11267 bp, 8 predicted proteins | sample Lox_Sample_35_FD_206713 | JGI IMG/M metagenome (GOLD analysis project Ga0335081, IMG submission 206713) | Soil microbial communities from Loxahatchee National Wildlife Refuge, Florida, United States - Lox_Sample_3.5 | ecosystem: Environmental > Terrestrial > Soil > Wetlands | place: USA: Florida... | reverse complement strand
CGTTCTTTCAGGTTTTGCATCAATTCCTTTAGCTCATAGACTTGCTTTCTCCGTCCATAGCTGAAGGCGGCAAAGGCCACCGCGACGCACATTACGGAAATGGGCAGAACGACGCCGAGATGATAGGGCAGGGATTGCAGGCGCTCCCAGGAAAGCGCAGCCAGCGCGGTTGCCAGCAGCACAACGAACATCAGCGCCAGACGCCACAACCGGGTCTCTTCCACTTCGAGCCGGCCCGTCGAACGCGACGGCTGCTCAATTAGCTTTTCGTGATCCAACATAATTTGGAGGCACTCCGATTCGCCCTTCACTCAGGCAAATCGGATTCGCCGGAAGCCTTCCCGCCATCCTAGTGCAGTCTGAAATGAAGCGTGTTAGGTAACGTGGTTCTCAATGGTTACGAAAGTTTCAAGTTCAGATGTCACAACCCGGTTGTGATGGTTATCACGTACTTCGGTTCGCGGCAGCGATAGGTTAAGCACGCACAGCGGCAGCGATGGGTTGTTGCCGACCAGCGGAAGTGTCTCCGTATAGTTCCATGCTCTACAAAACTCTCAGCGCTGCCGTTTACGGCATTGATGCCAACATCATCCAGGTGGAGGTGGATGTTTCCGGCATCAAAACCCCGGAAGACCACTTCCACACCGTCGGCCTACCGGACGCGGCCGTGCGCGAGAGCCGTGACCGCATCCGCGCCGCGCTGAAGAACTGCGGTTACGACATCCCGCCCACCCAGATCACAATCAATCTCGCTCCCGCCGACATTCGCAAAGAAGGCTCCGGCTTCGACCTACCGATGGCGCTCGCCATTGTGGGAGCTTATGGCGGATTGAATAAGAAAGAAGTTCCTGACTGCCTTTTTGTCGGAGAGCTTTCGCTCGATGGCGGGGTCCGGGGCGTGCGGGGCGCGCTCCCCATCGCCATCGAAGCGCGCGGGCGGAAGATCCTACGGCTCGTGGTGCCCGAGCTCAATGCGCGCGAAGCGGCGATGGTCGGCGGCGTCGAAGTCTATCCGGTCAAATCGCTCATTGATGTCATTCACTTTGTCAACAGCGGTAATGGCGTCCTGCCACTCAAGGTGGATGGCGACACTCTGCTCAGCGAAGCGCAGCATTACGTCGTGGATTTCAAAGACGTCCGCGGCCAGCAGACCGCCAAGCGCGCGCTGGAGGTCGCCTGCGCTGGCGGCCACAACATTCTGATGATCGGTCCTCCCGGATCGGGAAAAACCATGCTGGCCAAGCGCATGCCCACCATCCTGCCACCCTTTTCCTTCGAAGAGGCGCTGGAAACGACCAAAATCCACAGTGTTTCGGGCGTGCTCGATCCCGGGGTTGGCCTGGTTGGCGTGCGGCCATTCCGCTCGCCCCACCACACAATCTCTGATGCCGGCCTGATCGGCGGCGGGGCCATTCCCCGGCCCGGCGAGGTCTCGCTCGCACATAACGGTGTGCTTTTTCTCGACGAGCTTCCTGAATTCCCGCGCAATGTACTGGAAGTAATGCGCCAGCCGCTCGAAGACGGCACGGTTTCCATCGCCCGCGCTTCTATGTCTTTGACCTTCCCGGCGCGCTTCATGCTGGCGGCCGCCATGAATCCTTGTCCTTGCGGTTACTTCAATGATCGCACCCGCGAATGCCACTGCAGCCAGCCCATGATCCAGCGCTACATGGCCAAGATTTCCGGGCCGCTGCTCGACCGAATTGACATTCACATTGATGTGCCCGCGGTGAACTACAAGGAAATGCGCGCCGGCACCGAGCCGGAAAGTTCCGCCCAGGTTCGCGGGCGGGTCATGGCGGCGCGGGACCTCCAGCTCCGGCGCTTCTCCGGCGTCAAGCGGGAAAAACTATATTGCAACGCGCAAATGTCGCCGCGCCACATTCGGGCACATTGCGAGCTTTCCCCTGACTGCGAGAACCTACTGGAGCGCGCCATGGTGCAGCAGGGCCTGACGGCGCGCGCCCATGACCGGATTCTGAAAGTCGCCCGCACCATTGCCGATCTTGAAGGCGGAGCCGCCATCGAGCCCAAGCACCTCGCCGAAGCCATTCAGTACCGCACGCTGGATCGCACATTCTGGGCATAGCCGCCCGGCGCGCCGCCTTTGACTTCTGCTTCTCGGTTCATCCCTTGGTAATAACTCCAGGAGTTACCTCAAGGAAAATTCCCAAAATGACAAATCACTGATTCCACAGCAGTAGCAACCGCTAAAGCGAACCTCCTGATGCCCACGCAATGACGAACGAGAATTTGTGATCTTGATCACAGAATTCCGGGCTAAACTGCGCCGATAGTAAGCCTTCTGCGTCACCGGTGGAGAATTGAAGGGGCTGCTGACGAGGCAAGCGTCTTCAAGTGAAACAGCCTGAGGGCAAACGATGCACCCAAAGCTTTCGCGCACGGTCTTATTGTTGTGGATCCTGAGCCTGTTTGGCACAGGCGCTCTTGCCTCATCCCACATGCAAAAGAAGGCTCCCGACCCCAGCGCGCAGCCCGCGAGCGAGTCCGCGGCCGGCGCCGAACCGGTTGATGCCTCCCAATACGTTGGCTCGGACACCTGCAAAACCTGTCATCAGGCGGAAGGCGACAGCTACGAGCGCAGCTCGCACTGGAAGACGATGAAACCGCCACACCAGGGCCCGCAATGGGAAGGTTGCGAGGCTTGCCACGGTCCCGGCAAGGCCCACGTTGATGGCGGCGGAGACGTCTCCAAGATCATTGATTTCAAGAATCTTTCTGCGAAGCAATCAAGCGAGCGCTGTCTCAGTTGCCATCAACTCAATGAATCGCACAGCAACTTCATGCGCTCTTCGCACATGAAAAGCGATGTCGGCTGCACCAGCTGTCACTCCGTGCACTCGCCCCATGTCGAGGAGCACCTGCTGACCGCTTCTCAGCCGCGGTTGTGCTACGGCTGCCATCGCGAAGTGGAGCCGGACTTTTCCAAGCCCGCCCATCACCGGGTGAACGAAGGGCTGGTGCAGTGCAGCGATTGCCACAATCCGCACGGCACGTTTCAGGAACATCAGCTGCGCGTGACCGGAGCGGAGCAGGCCATCTGCTTCAACTGCCACGCCGATAAGGCTGGGCCGTTCCAATATGAGCATCCGCCCGTGAAGGTCGAAGGCTGCACCGCCTGCCACACACCCCACGGCTCGGCCAACGCGCATTTGCTGACCCGGCCGCAGGTTAACCAGCTCTGCCTGGAATGCCATACCCTGACCGGCGCGAGCATTGCGCCACTCAGCCCGACGTTCCACAACCAGGCGCAGAAGTACCAGGCTTGCACGCTTTGCCATACCGCAATTCATGGCTCCAACACCGACCCGACATTCTTTAAGCGATAGGAGGACAGCGGCATGAAACGCTATGGCTGGATCTACGGTGCGGCCTTTCTGCTGCTTGCCTTAGGCGCAGGGTGGGGGCAAAGCGGCAACCCGGCCACCACCACCTGGGATCCGAATGCTTCGCAATATCCTCATCAAAGCGCGGCACCGCAACCGGATGCGACCGCGCAGGAGTCGGAGGCAGCTCCCCCCCAGTGGAACGGATACGAGGTCCACGGCAGCCTGGATTTCGGCGGCCGCGGCGTTTCCAGCTCCGGCGACCTTGGGCTCTATTCAACCTATGTCAACCTGCAGAGCGGCCCGCGCCTGCTTGACCAGTCCATCGAGCTGCATTCCATCAATCACAACGGCTTCCTGTTCGACGACCTGACTTCGAGCAGCTTCGGCTATGGCGGCGACCCCAACGACATGACCCGCCTGCATATGGACAAGGGGAATTGGTACGACTTCAGCGGCATCTTCCGCCGCGATCAGAACTTCTGGGACTATGACCTGCAGGCGAATCCCCTGAATCCCACAACTTCCAATCCCTCGGTCCCCATCAATGATTCGCCCCATCTGCTTAATCTTTCGCGCAAAATGACCGACCTCGATCTCAAGCTGCTGCCGAAATCGAAGATCCGCTTTGACCTGGGATATTCCCATTACTCGAACGGCGGCATGGCCTTTACCACGGACCATCAGGGCACGGAAGCAGAACTGTTCGAGCCCACCCGCGACCAGACCGACACGTACCATGCCGGCATCACCTGGCTGCCCGTCGCCCGCACCACGATTTCCTACAACCAGTACGTTACCCACGACAAAAGCGACACTAACGACTTTCTGGGCATATTTCCGTATGCTCTTTCGAATGGAACACCTGCGAATTTGGGGATCTCATTCAACACCACCGCCGGCCTTCCCTGCGCGGCGCCCGTTACAGCCAGCGGCGCCGCCAACCCGACCTGCAACCTTTACACCGGCTATTCCGACTTTGCCCCTTACCGCACCAGCCTGCCCACCGAGCAGCTGAGCTTTCATACCAACTACTTCAAGCGGCTCGATATCAGCGGGCGGGCGAGCTATACCGGGGGCAAGAGTACGCTGCTCAGCTCCAACGAAACGTTTACCGGCTTTATCTCCCGCACCCACGGTGTCTCGGGAATTGAAACCGGCGCCGGTTCCACCAAGAACATCACCGTCGGCGCCGATCTCGGCGTGACCTACAATTTCACCGATAAACTCCGCATCAGCGATTCTTTCCGCTGGTACGACTTTCGCTTGCCCGCAACAGCTGTCTTTGATTCTTCGGCACTGTTCAGTCCCTCCGCCATCGTGGCGCCGAACACATTTTCGGCCGCCGCCTGCCCCCCTCCTTATACCGGTCCCGGCTGCCCGCAGCACAGCTCGAGCTCAGGAGCCGACCTCAGCACGGATGCGACCGCGAACTATGAGGCGCAGGACCAGAAAATCAATACCTTTGAATTAGAGTACGATTTCAACCGGAAAGTCGGCGCCGATCTCGGCTACCGCTTTGAACGCCGGGATATCTCCCTGAATGGCACCGATACTGTGATCTCCACCTTTTACCCCACTCTCGCTACTCGCGGCGCCGGCTGCAGCGCCGCCACGCTGGTCAGTGGAATATGCACCACGACGGCGTTCTCCACCGGGCCGCAGGCGGTTGAGATCAACGATCATGGCGCGCTGTTTGGAATCTGGGCGCGGCCCATTCGCGGACTGCGCCTGAACGGCGATGTCGAGATTGACTCCGCCGACAACGTGTTCACCAACATCATGCCGCGCCACCTGCAGTGGTATCGCGTGAAAGGGACTTACACGCCTAAGAACTGGCTCAACGTCTCCGGGGGAGCAAACATTCGCGAGGCGCGCGACTTCTCGCACAGTCTGGACAATCTGCAGCACAATCGCAGCTATACGGTGGGCGTGGTGATTACCCCATCCGCGCGTTGGGGTTTTGATTTCAACTATAACTACGACGACCTGCTCACCAACATCAACATCTGCTTTGTGGAAACGCCGACTCCGTCCTTTGCCAGCACCAGCGGCGCTTTGTGCGGCCCGGCCTATCTGAGCGCGCTCTCCTTCTACCATGATCTTTCGAACTTCGGCTCGGCCGACGTCATGCTCAAACCCGTCAAGCGCGCCACTCTGACCGTGGGCTACACCATTACCAGCACCAGCGGGTCCAGTCTGCTGCTCAACCCGCTGCAGGTGCCTGGGCCGGTGGCGTATAACTACCATCTTCCCACTGCGGCACTGGCCTATGACATTACGAAACACGTAACGTTTAAGACCGGCTGGAACTTTTACGACTACAATGAGAAGTCGCTGCCCGGGCTCGTTGCGCCCCGGGACTTCCGCGCCAACGTCTTTGCGACTTCATTGCGCTTTTCTTTGTAACCCGATTTCGAAAGGAATGCAGGCGATGCAAACTTCCGGAAGCAAGCGCATGATGATCTTCACCACCATCCTGATTCTGGCCGGCCTGCCCCTTGCGGCCATAGCACAAAGCGAGGCCACCTTCAAAGCCAAATGCGCCATGTGCCATGGCGCCGACGGCTCGGCCAATAGTCCAGCGGGCAAGAGCATGGGAGCGCGCGATTTTCGCTCGCCAGAAGTGATGAAGGAAAGCGAGGCCGAGCTGCAGCAGGCCATCGAGAGTGGCCGCAAGAAGATGCCCGCCTACAAAGGTAAGTTGAGCGACAGCGACATCCAGGGACTGGTCAAATACATCCGCCAGCTGCAAGGAAAGTGACGAAGCCACAGCAGCACTTCACGACGGTGAATTCCCATTATGGGAGAAGGTGAGCACCTGCCTCCCCCATCTGCTCGCGACCCAGAGCCGGGTCTGGTGCGCAATTTTATAAGCCTGGGGGGCGCCGCTTTGGCGGCCATCTCCCTCGCCAACATCATCTTCCTCATGCTGGTGAGCTGGCTCTCGCCGCAACCCAGTCCTTACCTCGGCATTCTCGCCTTCATGGTCTTCCCCGGGTTTCTGGTCCTGGGACTGCTGCTGGTTCCAATTGGCATGGTGTTCGAGCGGAGAAGAAGGCGCCGGGCTGCACCGGGTGATGTCCCGCAGTTTCCCCGCATCGATCTCAACAGCCCCGCCCAGCGCAGCGCCTTTGCCTTCTTTGTTTCGTTCAGCGCGGTTTTTCTTCTGCTGAGCGCCGTCGGCAGCTATCGCGCCTACGAGTTCACCGATTCGGTGCAGTTCTGCGGCCAGCTGTGCCATAGCGTCATGGCGCCGGAGTTCACCACGTATCTGCAGTCGCCGCACGCCCGCGTTGCCTGCGTGGAGTGCCACGTGGGGCCGGGCGCGGGCTGGTACGTGAAATCGAAGCTCTCCGGCTCCTACCAGGTCTATGCGACCGTCTTTCACAAATACCCGGCGCCGATACCCACGCCCGTCGCCAACCTGCGCCCGGCGCAGGAAACCTGCGAGCAATGCCACTGGCCGCGAAAGTTCTACGGTGCGCAACTGAAAGTCTTCTACCACTACGCTTCCGACCAGAACAACACCCCGCGCGAGATTCGGATGCTCATTAACATCGGCGGCGGAGAGCCCAGCAACGGCGTGCCTTCCGGCATTCACTGGCACATGAACATCGCCAACCAGATCACCTATATTGCGACCGACGCGCAGCGCCAGGTCATTCCCTGGGTGCAGGCCCGGGACCTGCAGGGAAAAGTGACGGTTTACACGGTGAAAGACCCTCCGCTGACGCTGGCGCAGATTAGGCAGGCGGAAAAGCGCCGCATGGATTGCATTGATTGCCACGACCGCCCCAGCCACATCTTCACGCCCCCTGACCGCTCGGTGGATGAATCACTGCGCGCCGGCCGCATTGACGCTTCCCTGCCGTTTATCAAGCAACAGGCGGTCGCTGCCCTCACGAAGACGTATGCCAGTGACGCGGAAGCGGACAACGCCATTGCGTCCGACTTGCGGCAGTTCTATCACTCGAAATATTCGCAGGTTTATACCACGCAGTCCCGGTCGGTTGAAACAGCCATCACGAATGTTCAAAGCATTTACCGCTCGACGTTCTTTCCCTCGATGAAAACGGACTGGCGCTCCCATCCCGATAACATTGGGCACTTTTACTTTCCGGGCTGCTTCCGCTGCCATGATGGCCAGCACGTCAGCGCTGAAGGCAAAGTCATCCCGAAGGACTGCAACACCTGTCATACCGTGCAGGCGCAGATGGAGGGCAACGCGCCCCTGATGGCCACCGCCCCGGCGGTCAGTTTTCAACATCCGGTTGATCTTGGCGATCTGACCCAGGTCAACTGCAGCGACTGCCACTCGGGCGGGGTCGGCCCCTAGGCGGGCTGCGAAGCATCGTCTGTAGAATGAACCACTTGTGGGGAACTGTAAGCTTCGATACAGGGTACCGAAAGTGATACTTGACCCAAGCCACGATTCCCGTTAGAGTGACAAGTTCCACGGGCAAACCGAGTTTTTCCAAGTTCGTCCGACGGGCCTCCGAAGCACCTGAACAATCCAGAAGCGAAGAAACTTTCGGGGCTTGCGAAGCATCATAATGTAAGTAGGCTGGAGCTTTCCCAAACAACTCAAGCGAATCCAGAGACTTAGGAGCTGGGATTCCAGCGGCCCGTTCTGCTGTGCGCCTGGGGAATGTGGTTGGCTACTTAGTTCAGGAGAATAGGCGAAATGAAGCGTTCTGATCGCGTCTTTGATGCTTTACACACTTTGCGCAACCGTTATATGCTTTGTCAGCTCGCGTCCAAGGCCACCCGTAAGTTTCACAAGCCCAATACCCGTATCCAGGAAACCATGAACGAAGTTCTGGAGCGGATTGCAAGCTCGGAACGGCAGGCGGTACTGGCTGAGCCGGAAAACTTTACTGAGGCGCAACGGCGGGCTGCGTAGTCAGCCCCGCCGCTTGGCCCGCGTTGATTTCTTTCCCTTTTTGTGACCCTCCTTAAATCTCCTCGCAGGTGACTCAATGACCATTGCTGAACTCAAAGAAAAGAACATAACGGAGCTGACCAAGATCGCCCGATCCTTGGACCTCCCCGGCGCCAGCGGCCTGCGCAAGCAGGACCTGATCTTCAAGATCCTGCAGGCGCAGAGCGAAAAAGAAGGACATATCTTCGCCGAGGGCGTGCTGGAAATTCTGCCCGATGGCTACGGCTTTCTGCGCTCGCCCGACTATAACTACCTGCCCGGCCCGGACGATATCTACGTTTCCCCGTCGCAGATTCGTAAGTTCGACCTCAAGACCGGCGACACCATCAGCGGACAGGTGCGCCCGCCGCACGAGGGTGAGAAGTATTTTGCTCTAGTCAAGATTGAGGCGGTCAACTTTGAGTCGCCCGAAGAAGCGCGGAACAAGATCCTGTTCGACAACCTGACGCCGCTCTATCCTCAGGAGCGCATTAAGCTGGAGACGGCGCGCGAGAACGCCAGCGCCCGGGTCATGGATTTGCTGACCCCGCTAGGCAAGGGACAGCGCGGCCTGATCGTCTCCCCGCCGCGCGCCGGCAAGACCATGCTGCTGCAGAACGTGGCCAATTCCATCACCGCCAACCATCCTGAAGTTGTGCTGATGGTTCTGCTGATTGACGAGCGCCCGGAAGAAGTCACCGACATGCAGCGCTCGGTGAAGGGCGAGGTGATTTCTTCGACTTTTGACGAGCCCGCGGCGCGCCACGTGCAGGTCGCGGAAATGGTGATCGAAAAGGCCAAGCGGCTGGTCGAGCACAAGCGCGACGTCGTGATTCTGCTCGATTCCATCACCCGCCTGGCCCGCGCCTATAACACCATCGTTCCGCCCAGCGGCAAAGTGCTCTCGGGCGGCGTGGATTCCAACGCTCTGCAGCGCCCCAAGCGCTTCTTCGGATCGGCCCGCAACATTGAAGAAGGCGGCTCGCTGACCATCATTGCTACCGCGCTCATTGACACCGGCTCGCGCATGGACGACGTGATCTTTGAAGAATTCAAAGGTACCGGCAACAGCGAAATCATCCTGGAGCGCAAGCTGGTGGACAAGCGCGTGTTTCCCGCGATTGACATTCAGCGCTCCGGAACGCGCAAAGAAGAGCTGCTGATTCCGAAAGAAGACCTCAGCCGCATCTGGGTGCTACGCAAAGTGCTGAACCCGCTTTCGCCGGTAGAAGCGATGGAACTGCTGATTGATAAGCTCAGCAAGACCAAGTCGAACGGCGAGTTCCTGGCCAACATGAGCAGCCTATAAAACAACCGGGCTCGCGGGCGATGAAGCGCATTCTCCTTTCCTGGAGCAGCGGCAAAGACAGCGCCTGGAGCTTGCATGTGCTCCGCCAGCGCTGTCAGTATGAAGTAGTCGCCTTACTCACCACCTTTAATCAGGCATCTGATCGCGTGGCCATGCATGCCGTGCGCCATGCGCTGGTCGAGCAACAGGCTGCCGCCGCTGGCCTTCCGCTGTGGAACGTGCCGTTACCCTGGCCGTGTTCTAACGAGCAGTACGAAAAGCTCATGGCGGAAACCTGCTGGAAGGCGGTTGCCGGGGGCATTCAGGGCATCGCGTTCGGCGATCTATTTCTCGAAGATGTCCGAGCTTATCGGGTCAAGCAATTAACCGGGACCGGCTTGGAGCCCATTTTTCCCATTTGGGGAACGCCGACGGCTGCTTTGGCCGAGCAGATGATCACTGCCGGTGTGCGCGCCAAGCTGACCTGTATTGACCCACGAAAGCTGGATGCGGCCTTTGCGGGAAGAGAGTTCGATCTTGAGTTACTCCAGGACCTGCCGCCGGCGGTTGATCGGTGCGGAGAAAATGGGGAGTTTCATTCTTTTGTTTACGGCGGCCCGATGCTGAATCATTCATTGAAAGTCAGCGTAGGAGAAATTGTCACTCGAGACTCCTTCGTGTTTGCCGATATACTTCCTGTCTAAGCCGGGGCTACTCGGCTGGGCACGAGAAAGCAAGGTAGAATGGCGCTGCCGTCTGTTATTATGGCCAATCGGAGGGGGATTTCATGGCAAATCTGTCCGCAGTAGTTCAGCAGTTAAGGAAAGAGCGCGCCCGAGCCAGCAAAGAAGTAGAACGGCTGGACGCCGCGCTAAGGGCCCTCAGCATTAGCAGCAACGGCGGCTTCGCCCCTCGGCGCAGGCTGTCGGCTGAAGCCCGCAGGAAAATAGCGGCCGCGCAAAGGGCCCGCTGGGCACGAGTGAGGCGGGAAAAGAAAGCTGCGTAATCTCCGGCTCAAGGCACGCCCATGCTGCGCTAGCGTGGGCGTGAGTGTCTTTCTGAATTTCTAACTCCGATAGTCTGCTTTTCCCCTTTCGAGTATCCCGCACCGATCCCAAAGAATCTTCCGGCTTGAAGCTTGATTGACGACGGTGTTTTCGTCGGCATTTCAAGATACAGCCACCAGCCTCAATGATAAAGGGCCGCATCCATCTGGAATGCGGCCCTTTGTTTCTACTTGCTCGGCTTTGTCTTGCCCGCTTACTGCACGATGGTGATCGAGACCGACGCGTTGTGCTGCGTGCTGCTCCCACCCGCGCTGGCCGACGTGGTGACTGTCACGGTGAAGGTCCCGGTCGGAGTGAAAGCATGCGAACTGCTGGAGCTGCTGGCAGCCCCACAACCGCTGAGCGCGAGGATCGCAATCAGCAGGATGGCGAGCACGAGCATGGCCAGCCAACGGCGGCGGTTCTTGCGTTGCACGCTCCCCGCGCCGGCGATGACCAATCCAGCGAGGCCGTTCGGCAGGAAGAACAACCCGGCCGGCCAGTTCGAAGAAGGCTGCCCTGGCATCGCCGGCATCTCCAGCGCCGCCGCGGCCGCGGTGGTGTTGACCGTCATCGTCACGGTGACTGGTGTGTTGCTGCCATCGAGCGCCGCCGGAGACGGCTGGAAGCCGCAGGTCGAGTACAGCGGCATGCCCTGGCAG
>Ga0335081_10018492_pt1 | contig 11267 bp, 17 predicted proteins | sample Lox_Sample_35_FD_206713 | JGI IMG/M metagenome (GOLD analysis project Ga0335081, IMG submission 206713) | Soil microbial communities from Loxahatchee National Wildlife Refuge, Florida, United States - Lox_Sample_3.5 | ecosystem: Environmental > Terrestrial > Soil > Wetlands | place: USA... | reverse complement strand
ACATTTCGAGCCCCAATGGCTGATGTCCGACGCTGACATTGAGCGCGCCCTGATTGTGTCCGTCAAGCGCCGCTCCGCCGGCATATTAGCGCCAGCCGCGGCAGAACGATGCGGCAGCCGCGCTGAACACGCCCGCGGGGTGGAGGCCCTGTGTGGATGCGCGGCCGATGGCGAGGCCGCCGAGCCACGCCGCCACTATCATAGCGCCAAGCGCGACGCCAGCGAGCAAGGGGGCTGATGATCTCCGATCGATGCGCAGGATCCTCTCCTTGATGGCAGCTTAGCCTCGTGAGGTGTAAAGGTCCTTCCGGAGAAGGGCCCCGCACAACCGGCCGGCGCCCGCGCGAGCCAGATCGAGCGGCTCGCCTCCATCATCGCCTAGCAACGCTCGGCGGCAGCGGTGGTTGCTTGGCTGCGGCGGAAACGGGCGGGTTGCCGGGTTCATTCTGCCGCCCAAGCTGGGCGCCGACGCGCGACAAATGAGCCCCGCCCTGGGATTGGCATGGCAGGACGGGGCTCGGCGCTGTTGTCCAGTCGGAGGGCTGAACATGCGAATGCTATGAGCGCCGGTTTAACTGACGGTTGCCGAGTGCGATCAGAAGCGCAAGAAACGACCGTTCGCGTTACGATTCTGCGACAGTACAGCCGCCGTGAGATAAGCTGCCGGTATGCCCGCATTAGAGATATCGCGCTTAGCCGAACAGTGGCTCAAGTCTCACGGCGACAACGCCGTGGCTATGGCGCGTGACATGGCGACCGAGCTGGACGAATCCGGAAACACCGATGGCGCCACCATGTGGCGTCTGGTCATCACCGCAATCGAGAAGCTTCGCGAGCCTAAGACCAAGTAGGTCGTCACCGATCCGTGGTGATGTAGAAGCCGTCCGGACCTTCGCTCCCCATTTTCTGAGCCTCGCGCGGACTGACCGACCGGCGCAAGCGCCTCGTCAAAAATGCGGCCACCTCTTCCCAGGTGGTGGCAGAACCGACCGGGACATCGTTGACGTAAATCGTCTTTGCCTTGCGCCGCATGCGCCTCGCGCCACGATCGCCAGGAGTCTGGCGTTCAACCCATACGGCATCATTGAACGAACAAATAGAGAATTGGTTGCGAGCGCCGGGCCTTGGATCCCGCCCGAGCCCTCGAGATGGGCGTCGGGCTTGCTCCAAGCGTGGGCCTGCTTGCACTCAGAACAGGATACTCGGTTGAGGCCGATCGGGCGGCTATGCCAAGTCGCTGGATCGGCGGTGAGGCCTGTCGGGATGGCGCGGCCCGTCATCGGGCAGCGGATCATGACCCGCAACAGGTTCGACTCTTTGTCCACCATTGCGAGCACCTTATCGGACTACTTCATTCTACGCGCCGTGAAGGCCACGTGTCGCCGCCTCGATGCCCATCTTTTCGGGAGTGGAACGACCTAGCAGCTCAGCCAAGGGCTGCCGTTCACTTGGCGGCAATGCTGGTCCTCCACACTCGGCCGATGGACCGAGACCGCGACGCCTGGATTTTGGCCGCAAAGCTCCTCGCGCTCCACGGCGAAGCAGCCCTGGACGCTGTGAGCATCCAGCTCGCGACGCTCCAGCGCCTCGTTGAGCTGAAACGGGATGCGGAGGACGCGGCGCTGCTCAAGTTCTGGCGCCACACCGCGGATGCGATGTTGACGATCTTTGCGGCGAAGCCGGCCGGACCGCATAGCCTCAACTGAGCGGCACCACCTGAAGGCCATCGCAGATCGCTGACGCGTCCTCGACGGGCAAGATCGAGCCGGCGCAAGGTTGTCCTCGCGTCCGGCGGTGCGCCGGAGAGAGCCGGCAGGGATGACAACGCGCCCGGCAGCCTATTATGCTTTAGTCGTCGCGCATCCGTGCTGGGGAGAAGCCGATGAAGATGCCCATTATTCTAGCCGTTGCCGCCTCGACCATTCTGGTCGGCGCTCCGCTCGCTCAAGCCTTTCAGCAGGTAGAGAGCAGCAGCGTTCCGGCCGTCAACGCGGCACGGGTCGCGGACCCTGATGACATAATGGAAAATATGGACAATCAGGCTTCGGGCAACGGCAGCGTGGTGACGCCTTTCGGCAATTCGCTCCACTTCGGTACGTCGAGCACCAATAGCGGCAGTTCCGATGGCAACAGTCCATTCCTGGAGAGCCCGGCAAGCCGCACCGTTCCCTCGCAGGCGCGATAGCATCCGAAGGGGGTACGGTCGTGCGGGACAGATTCATCAGCCGAAGGGGCTTCCTCCTGAGCACGACGGCCAGTCTCGGCGGCGTTCTGGTGCTCGTCACCGGAAGCAATCGTGCCGCGGCGTTTGAGGTCCAGAACCTCGGCCCTGGCGCGCCGCTTGCGCTCGATATCCAGAACCGTTGCAGCGCCGACGCGACCCATGACGACATCCGCTCCGGCCTCGAGCATGATCTGCTGCTGCGCTCGGCCGCTCCCGGAACAACGCTAACCGAAACCGCCTTCTGCCCGCTCTGCGGCTGCCCAATCATCGCCACGCGGTACGTGAAGTAGGTGGCGGCAACGGCCCGCGTCAGCAGATCACTATCACCGCCGGCCGTCGCAAGTCCTGCGAGACGCTAGGCGACGATCGCTGTTTGCCCTGGGCGCGGCCGGCGCATACCCCGGAGGGCAAACCTCAAACGCACGGCGCCAGCATTGGCGATGGCGACCTCCTCACAATCCGACACGACGGATCACGAATTCAATCCATTGCCTCTCATCAAATGGGTACTTATCTAACTGAATATACTTCCCCTCTGGTTGCCATAGAACCTTGCTTGAGAGGACGAACGTGTCTGACGAACGCACCTCGGGCGTATTCACCAAAGCGCTAACCGCCGACGGTCAAAGCCGACGAGTGCTCGACGCCCACCGTGCTGCTGAGCCTCTCTTTAAGGCGCCAGTGCAACCTGCGCCCATCAACGGCCAATTGCCGACGACCGACGGACCGGCACCGACCGAGCAACCATCTCAGCGGAAGCCGCGTATTTTGGCGGCATCACAAGCAGCGACGGAGCGCCCGAAGCCCGAAACAGAAGCTGCCGGACAAGAAGCGGTGAAAGAACAGCCGGCGACCGAAATCCCGGCATCCGAACATAAGCGCGTCCGGGTTTTGGCAGAGTATGGAATGACGCTTCCGCAAATTACCAAATTGTATGGGGTCACTCTCAACGAGGTGAAGCGCATCGTCAGGACTTAAGCGCCGATCTTCCCCGCTTCGGCCGCGAACCCGACTTCCGCGACACCCAAGAGCCGACCCGCGTCAGCGGGCTCACCTCGGAGTGCCCCACCGGGCCATCGCGTCTGCTTACACCTGCGGACCGGACAACATAAGCAGAAGTGGCGGGGCGCCGCGTCAGCGTCGCAGCCAACGCGGCCCGCCACGAGGGCTCGTCAATCGTCATTCCACACATTGAAGGCGGCATCCCAACGCGCAATACGATCGCCCCGCATGATCCAGAACTCGAAACCGCGCCCTTTCTTTCGCTTATTCCCCGATTGAGCGTCGGTCCATTCAGATATCCAAGTGACGCCAATTACGTTTCCGCTAAGGCTTCTGAGCGTCTTCCGACACGTGAAGTCCTTGAGCCGCGGCGGAAACATCTTCGTCATGAAGTCGCGCAACGCGGCTTTGCCTCGTATTTCCGGAAACTGTCCATAGTGCACGACGCAGTCGTCGGTGAATCCTGAAATGAAAGCCCCGACATCCTTCGACGTCGTCACCTCAGCGAACTGTTGGACGAGCGCTCGGGCGTGTGCGACCGTTATCGTGGAAGCGCCGGCCTCAAGAGCTTCATCGGATGTCCCGTCCACCAGGTCGCGCTGAACCATTTGCACCCCCTCGCGGTTCTTTCGGAGTGATGTTATCGGGATCGACGAGCGTCCGACATCTTTTTCGCGGGGATGGCATAGTTGGATCAATCATAGCGGTAACGGACGACGTCTTGGTGTTGATGTGAGAAAGCCCTAGCCCAGGCGGCGTCAGTCTTTCCGCCCCGGCGAGCCGAAGCACCTCGCCTCGCCTAGGTGTGATCGCGTGATAAAGGGCACCTGCCGTCTTGCCGAGGGAGAGTAGCTGTGCGCGGAGTTTTTGGTTTCGTTGTAGCGACCTCACTGGGTCTGGCGGTGGCACAGGCGGCGACGGTCAACATCCTGGCGGCAGAGAATTTCTATGGCAATGTCGCCGAACAGATCGGCGGCCCCGAGGTCGACGTCGCCAGCATCCTCACCAACCCCGACCAGGATCCGCACCTATTCGAGGTGAGCGCCTCTACCGCGCGGAAGATCGCCGGCGCGGAGATCGTCATCTTCAACGGTGCCGGCTACGATCCCTGGATGGTGAAGCTGCTCTCCGCCTCGCCCGCTGCCGGCCGCGCGACGATTGACGTAGCGAGGTTGATGCACAGGAAATCCGGCGACAACCCGCATCTCTGGTACGATCCCGCCACCATGCCGACCCTGGCCAAGGCGCTCATGGCGTTGCTCGTCAAGCGCGACCCCGCCCACCGTGCGGCCTATGCGGCGAGGCTGGCCCGCTTCGAGGCGTCGCTCAGGCCGCTTGCCGATGAGATCGCGACCTTGCGGCGGACCTACAAGGGCACGCCAGTCACCGCGACCGAGCCGGTTTTCGGCTACATGGCCGCCGCGCTCGGCCTCGAGATGCGAAACCCTGGTTTTCAGCTCGCGATCATGAACAATACCGAGCCCGGTGCCTCGGAGATCGCCGCGTTTCAGCACGACCTGAGGAGCCGGGCCGTCAGGCTCCTGCTCTACAACGTCCAGACGAGCGAGGCCTTGACCGAACGGATGAAAGCGCTTGCCCGGCAGTCCGGGGTGCCCGTGGTCGGCGTCAGCGAAACCGAGCCCGCCAACATGAATTACCAGGCCTGGATGATGTCGCAGCTCACCGCGCTGGGGCAGGCGCTCTCGAGCGAGCAGCGGTGACGCCATCGAGCTCGACAATCTGACGCTGCGGCTCGCCGCGCCTCTCTGATAGACGCGCCGCCGACCTTCTCCATCACGCTGCCTCTCATCGCTCTGCTCGTGGCCGGACCGTCGAAACTTCGCCGTTGCAACGCCCGCCGGCCGAACTTCAGAAACGCGATAGGGCCCCTAGCATCAGCAGGCCGGCGAATCCCACGATTGCGGCCGAACCCAGCAGCCTCAGAACGCGTTCAACGCGCTCGACGTGAGGACCGGCTCCGAGACTGAGGCGCATCAGGAGGCGCCGCGCGACGATACCGAGCATGCCGACCGCTGAGACCGTGACCGCCATGCCAAGGGAGAGCGCCAGTACCGCTGCAATTCCGACGCCCATTGCGTCGTTGGCGAGCGCGAACAGCATGATGATGATCGCGCTGGCGCAAGGCGCCACGCCGATCGCTGCGATCAGGACGCGCTGTCCGTTGCCGCGCGCGCCGGCCGGCGCGCCGTCATGGCCGGGGCGACTGCACGCGAGGTCGTGGACATGACCGGACCCGGCCGGCGCATGGACGTGCCTGCGGCCGGTCGCGGCGCGCCAGAACAAGACGAGCCCGATCGCGGCAACGATGCTGTAGCTCACACAACCGACGAGTGCGCCCTGGTTCGCCACGCGCAGCTCCTTGGAATGCAGCACAAGCGACATCACAAAGACGATGGCGATGGCGGTCAGGCCTTGCATCAGCGAGATGAGGCCGCCCATGAAGAAGCCGCTGAGCCAACGGGCTTCGTTGGCGACGAAGTAGGAGCCGACGACGGACTTGCCGTGACCGGGTCCCGCGGCGTGCACCACGCCATAGAGAAAGGCGAGCGCGAGGATGCCCAGCATCGCAGCCGCCGATCCGCTGTCGTGCACCGAACGGAACTCGCGGCTGATCGTGTCGTTGAGCTGCATCTGCATATGGCCCAGGTTCCGCAACAGTCCGTCCGGCATGAGGAATATCGTGCCGGTCTCGACCGGCGCTTCATGCCTGCCGTTGAACGGGTCGGCTTCGGCGCAGTTCAGCCGGGCCGTCGCCCAAAGCACCATCGTCAGAACCAGAAGCAGCCGGCGCATCAGGGTGCCGGCCCCCGATAGGTGCAGGAGACGAGGTCGCTATGAATGCGGCCCCAGCCCACTGAGTCGCGCCATACCACTTTGCTGCTGCAAGAGGCGCCAAGCGCCGATCCGCCGACCGCCGCCACGGGAGCGTTGGCCGCCAGCTCGTAATAGACATAGTAGGACGGGTCGAACACGGTGATCTCGACCTTGTTCTCCGGACGCAACTCCTTGGGGGCGGGTTTCAGCGGAATGACGAAGCTGTAGACCATGTCGCCGTCGACCAGGGTTGCCGAGAAGTCTGTCGGCACGCCGAGCGGCAAAGGCGCGCTGTTGAGGGTCACAGTGGTGAAATAGTGCTCGTCCTGGAGGTCGACGAAGCATTCGTCGTGCAGCTTCTTCACATCCTTCGGCGTGAGCGGCCCCGCCTTCGAGGCAACGTAGTCGTGGCGCATCATCGAGCTGTACATCGGGTCGAAACGCCAAGTCAGCCGGAAGCCGGTGAGACCCGATCGGTCGAAAAGCGCGACGACATGCTGCTTGATGAAGACGTGGGGATGAGCCTGCACCACCGCCGGCCGCGATGCGAGGAGACCGGCACTGACGGCGCAGGCCGCCCGGAGCAAGTGCTTCGTGCGGAGCCCGATCATTGGCGCACGCTACCACAACCGCTCGCCGCCCGGGAGCAGCGGGGCCGGCCAGAATGTCGCAGGGAGGGAGTCGCCCGATCTGGCGAATTCTTTGTCGAGACGCCAGCAACGCCAAGCCGCGCTGCTGAGAAGCCATTGACGTTAATGGGGCCAACTGTTGTATAGTACAAACCAATCGGTTCGGCTGACGCGGCGCGAGGTTTGCCATGGGCGGTAACAGTTTGAATCGCCGAGCATTTCTACTGAGCACAGCGAGCTTTGGTGGCCTTCTCGCACTGGTTTCCGGGGCCGGCTCGGCTGCCGCTTTCGAGGTGGAGAAGGTCGGACCGCAGAGCCCGCTCGCCCTCGAGATCAAGAACCATTGCAGCACTGACGTTTATCACGATCAGATCCGCGCTCGGCTCCAGAATGATCTGCTTTATCGCACTGCGGCACCCGGAACCCTGCTGACGGAAACGGCGTATTGCCCGATTTGCGGTTGTCCGATCATCGCCACTCGTTATGTGCAATAGGGCGCACCTCGAGCTTACGAGCGACCGTTTGAAACTGGCTGGTGTGTTCGTCAAAGCGGCGATGTCGTTTCGTTGTGGAAGATGATTCGTGCTCGGCGGCAAGCTGGGACGGCAGCGGCGGCGGCTCTCCTGCATCATCCTTGCAGGGTTGCTCGGCATGTCGACAGCCGCCTTTGCCTCGGACGCGCAGCGGATGGTACTCGCTCCGGCAGCGTGCCGCGTGCTGGCGCCGGGTGCCTATGACGATGTCGACGCCTATTGCCTCGACCAGTCCCGGGCGCGTCCCGCGGATGGCGCCATCTTGTCCACCGTCCCCGCGGCTGTAGACGACGCGTCGGTCAAGATCACCGGCATGCCGCCGCTGACGCTGTCGCAAGCCCTGGCGCAGCGTATCGTCGAGATCGCAGGCCGTGGCAGCAACCGCGTCGTCGGGCTGAGAAACCTCACCGACCGCACTGTGGAGATATGCGTTGATGGGCCGACGGTTGTGATGGGTGCTGACGGCGACACCCGCGATGTCGAGCGCATTCGCGACCAAATCGCGCGGCTGCTGCACGCGCGCGAGGGTGCTCAGGGAGATTCGCATGAGGCGATACAGCAAAGGCTGTGGGCGGCGGTCAACGCGAGCGACGACACCGAAAGCAAGAAATCGACGCGCGATCTCGTGCCCCCTGTGGTTTTCCCGCCTTTGCAGAAACCTGCTTCAGCGGCGCCGCTTCGCAAGAAATGCGCCGGTCGAGCGGACAACGTCGATGTCGAGATTTGTACGGAATAGGCGAGCGTTATGAAGGAGCCCGGCGCCGCACCTTCGCGGAGACCGCCCATGCGTCGCCTTGTTGCTGTGCTCGCCGTCGCCGGCGTGCTGCAAAGTGCTGGCGTGGCCACTCATGCCCAGAGCGAAACCGGGGAGCCCGGCATCTCGCAGATCCGCGACGCCGAAATCGAACAGGATCTCCGGCAATGGGAGATGCCGGTGTGGAAGGCGGCGGGCCTCGATCCGAACGCCATGCACATTATTCTGATCGGCGACGATGAGATCAATTCGTTCGTCGCCGGCGGACAAAACATATTCGTTTACACCGGCCTGCTCACCCGTTCGGACAGCGCTAATCAGGTGATCGGGGTAATGGCGCATGAGACGGGTCACATCTACAGCGGCGATCTCGCACGGATGCGCGAAGCCCTGCGCAAGGCTCAAATCGCCCAGATCGTCGGTATGATCGCCGGTGCGGCGGCCGGCGTCGCGTCGCGGGATACGAGTTCCGCGGTGGCCGGAATGGCGGCAGGGGAGAGCTTCGCAGAGCGAAACTTCCTTTCCTTCAGTCGAGGCCAGGAAGGCGGGGCGGACAACGCGGCCATAGAGTTCCTCGAGTCGACCGGCCAATCGCCTCGGGGGCTCTTGCAGTTCATGCAAAAACTTCAGCAGGAAGAGACGTCCATGGGCATCCACGAACTGCCCTATCTGCGCACCCATCCTCTAACGCAGGATCGCATCGACAATCTGGAGCATGCCGTCGCCACCTCGAAATACGCCGACGCGCCAGAGCCCGCCGCTTACGCGGTGGAACACGCGCGCATGGTGGCGAAGTTGGTTGGCTTCCTATGGCCGCCCGCGCGCGTGTTCGAAAAATACCCGGAGACCGACAACAGCGTCGCAGCCCGCTACGCCCGCGCCATCGCCTATCATCGCATGAACAATGAGGACAAAGCTCTGAAGCTCGTTGACGGCTTGATCGCCGAAGCGCCGAACGACCCATTCTTCCGCGAACTACGGGGACAATTTCTTTTCGAGGCGGGCCGGGTCGGCGAAGCCGTCACGCCCTATCAACAGGCCGATCGACTCCTGCCGGACAACCCGCTGATCGAGACCGAGATGGCGCAAACGATGGTCGAGACGGGCGACCGACGCTATCAGAAGGAAGCACTCGACGCGCTGAACCACGCTGCCGTCAAGGTGCCGGACGATCCGCTAACCTGGCGTCTGCTGGCGACGCTTTCAGGACAGGAGGGGAAGGAAAACCAGGCAATCCTTTACACCGCAGAAGAAGCTTATGCCGAGGGCCGGTACAAGGATGCGAGGGGCCAAGCACGGTATGTGGAAAAGCTGTTTCCTTTCGGCTCGCGTGATGCGCTCCGGGCCCAGGACCTCGAGAGCGCGGCTCACGATGCGCTTGACGAATCGAGGTAGCCGCGCACCAACAGCATGCGGCCGAGGCAGCCCCGGAGATGCGCGACCTTCACGGCCGCCGTTAGGCCGCTCTGCAGCGCCGGAATTGGTCACCGGTGCGGCATAGCCCTGGCGCTGCGCCGGATCGAGACACACTTCCAAAATGCGTCGAAGATGGGGGTCATCTGCCCGCAGCGCCGCACGCTTTCTGCGCCGCCCGCAACAGCACTCGGCGCTGGTGCCGGATCCCTCGCGCGGATAGTTGTTCGGGTATCGCACGCCTTCGGCAGCAGGCGCGGATCATATTACTCGACGGGACACGACCTGTCCCAAGCCGCAATTAAAGAACTCAGCGTAGCCCGCGCTTCTTCACGCCGCTACCGATACGTTATACTATTACGCGCCCATCGCCCGGAGGTGAGGCAATGGCCCATTCGCCCGCAGCGGTTATGCCGTTCCAGACCCAGAGCCATGACCATGAGAGGTGCGTCGAGGACGCGCTCGACCTCGCGGCGCAGCTTTGCGCCGAGCGCGGCGCCCGGCTCACCGAGCTGCGCCGCCAGGTGCTGCAGCTCGTCTGGCGCGGCCACGAGCCGGTCGGCGCTTATGCCGTGCTCGAGGCGCTGCGCCGCTTGCATGCAGGCGCCGCGCCGCCCACGGTCTACCGCGCGCTCGATTTTCTCATCGAGCACGGCCTCATCCACCGCATCGAATCGCTCAACGCCTATGTCGGCTGCCCGCGGCCGGAACGGCCGCATGTGAGCCAATTCCTCATCTGCGGCGGCTGCGGCGCCACCGCCGAGCTCGACGACCCCGCCATTGCCGCCGTGCTGCGCCGCGCCGCCAAACTCGGCTTTCTCGTCGAGCAGCAGACGATCGAGCTGCGCGGCCTCTGCCCGCGCTGCCGGCCGTCCGCCAGCGCCGACGGGGCGGCCTTGCGCGCGCGCAAGTGCCGGCCAAGCCATGGACTAAGCACATCCCACTAGCATTCACCCGTAACCCTATAGCTGGGGGCGCCGCGCGTCTCGCTCGCGGCGCTCTTCACCACCGGCTCGCCGCGGGCGCGGCGCGGCACCGGGCGACGATCGAGCACAAGCCTTGAATCTTGCACGGTTCAGTCATATTCTATTGATCAATGGATCGACGGAATATTGCATTGAACCAACGCGGCGCGCATGGCGGCCATCGACGCCGTCGTCCGGTGCCCCTTCCGTCGTGGGCGCAAATTGAAGCGGCAGCCGCGATATTCCGGGCGCTTGGCGATCCGGAACGACTTCGGCTCCTGCTGCGGCTCGCCGAAAGCGAGGCGTGCGTGTCGGAGCTAGCTGAGGACGAGGGCGAGAAGATTACCACTATGTCGGCGCGACTGAAGACTTTGTCGCTCGTTCGTTTGGTCAGGCCGCGGCGCCAGGCCAAGCACATGTTCTATGCCCTTGCCGATGAGCACGTGCTGCCCCTGATCCGCAACGCGATCGACCACGCGGCCGAGCGTCGCACCGCGGTGTCCGCAGCTTCTGGACACGGAAAGGATACGAGCCGATGACGACTTGTTCTGCACGGACCCACGCCGACCATGCCCATCAGCACGGACCGGGCTGCGGACACCCTGCGGTGCGCCACAGCGGCCATATCGACTATCTGCACGACGGCCACCTCCATCACTCGCACGAAGGTCACGTCGACGAGCACGTGATCGAGGTGGTGGGCGAGAATCCCGTCCGCTGCACCTCCGGCCATCGCTGCGGTGGGCATGAAGCGGGCCACAAGCATGGCCCCGGCTGTGGCCACGCGGCGGTGCCGCACGGCAATCACGTGGACTATCGCGTCGCCGGCCATCTCCACCATCCGCACGGCGATCACTGCGACGACCACGGTCCGCTGGCTTCTGCCTAGCGCCTAACTGTACTTACGGGGGC
>Ga0335081_10018491_pt1 | contig 11268 bp, 12 predicted proteins | sample Lox_Sample_35_FD_206713 | JGI IMG/M metagenome (GOLD analysis project Ga0335081, IMG submission 206713) | Soil microbial communities from Loxahatchee National Wildlife Refuge, Florida, United States - Lox_Sample_3.5 | ecosystem: Environmental > Terrestrial > Soil > Wetlands | place: USA... | reverse complement strand
AAGGGATGCGCGACGAGGCGCTCATTCTCTCCGAGCAGGGCGAGGAGCTGCGCGTCGGGCTCTATCTCGACGAGCGCGTGCTGGCGCAGCTGGGGCGGTCGGCCTCGGACCCGTGGACGCACGAGCGGCTCTCGGGCTTCTGCGCCGCGGCCGAGGGCGTCTCGCATTTCTTATACCTGGTACACCGGGCGGGGCTGGGCGGGCAGGTGTCGCACCTCGAGCTGGAAGCGCAGGCCGAGCTCGACAAGTACCTGGCCGTGCTCCTGCAACTGTGGGCCACCGGCCGGCGCGCGGCCTCGCCGGCGCTGCGTCGGCGGCTGTTCGAAAGCTTCACGCTGCGCCCGGGGCTCTCGGCCGCCGAGCGCGACCGCTACCGGCTGGCCTCGGCGCTCGCCGCCGCATGCGCGAGGGCGCTCGAGGCGCGCTACGTCCTGCAGGGCCGGCTCGACGCGCTGCTGCGCGAGGTCCGCCGCCTGTACAGGATGTCAGGTGGGGAGAAGTTCTCCGCCCTCGCACAGGGCGCGGTGGCCTGGGCCGCCTGACGCAGGTCTTGCATGCATGAGGCTCGCACTTGCAGCGCTCTTCACCATCGTGCTCGGCGCCGTCCTGCTGCTGGCGCTGCCGCGGCCGAGCCACCCGGGCGAGCTCAGTAGACCCGCTTACGCACTTCTCTCAAGAGCTCTTCGACGGTGAACGGCTTCTCCAGATAGCCGTCGACCGGCGCGCCGTGGAGCGCGTCGGGGGGCATCGCGCTGACCACCACGATCGGCACCCCCGCCGAGCGCCGGTTGGCGCGCAGCTCGAAGACCACCTGCCAGCCGTCCTTCTCGGGCATCAGCAGGTCGAGCAGCACCATCGAGGGCAGCCCCACGTCGAGCAGCTCCAGGGCGTGCTTGCCATCGGAGGCGGGAACCGCGTCGAAGCCGGCCTGATCGAGCGCAGTGCAGATCTGCGTCCGGTGGTCCGCGTCGTCGTCGACCACCAGTACGCTCGGACGGGGCATTCGCGGGCCGGCATGTGGGCAAATTTTTGCTGTCCCGTGGATACGGGATGGCCCGTGATTGTCTTTTTCCGAACGTCCGGCCGGCTTCGAGCGACGTCAGTCGTGCGTGCACATGCCGAGGCGCCTTGCGTCCCCGTCGCCGACTTCCGTCAGCGCTTCGACGCGCCGCTGCCCTGGGGCAGCTTCTCGTTGTCGTACTGTCCCGCCAGCGCGGCGCGGACGGGACGGTCGAAGCGGACCTTCCCGGTAGCCACTTCGCGCAGCGCGAGCACGGGCGGCTTGTCCTTCGCCTCGATCAGCGGCCGCGCGCCCGCCATGAGCTGCCGCGCGCGCTTGGTCGCGAGCAGCACCAGCGCAAAGCGGTTGTCCACGAGCGGAAGGCAGTCTTCGACGGTGACGCGGGCCATCGGGTTCTCCTGAAGGGACCGGCTGGATAGCTGATCAGCAGCGCAAAAGCAACTGTTTGCAGCTACTTGCTCGCCTGTTCCTTCGCCGGCGCATCGAGCGCGTCGGACGCGTTCCACGGCCAATCGTCGACCGTACCCTTCTCCACCCGCGCGAGCTGGCTCACGCCGTCGGCGATGACCCAGCGCTTGCCGTCTTTTTCGGCGCCGACGCGAACCTTCGCCAGCACCTTGCCGCCCTCGCCGAGCAGCGTGGCCGTCCTCGGCTTGTCGAGCCCGTACTTCGCGAGGTCCTTCTGTGCCGGCACCGGACCCTCGAACGCGGCGGCCCGCAGCGAGGTGATGGCGTAGAGCGCCGACGACGCCTTCCACCTCTTCGCCGGGCCCGGGGTCGGCGCGACGACCGCGAACGTCTCCTCGGCAAAGCCGCCGTCGGCCGCCGCCGGCTTGCTCCGGCTGATCTTCACCGTGCCCGCCGGGCTCTCGAAGTCGAGCTCCTTCACGGCCTCCTTGTCGGCGTGCACCAGCGACTTGTCCTGCAGGTCGAACGGCTCCTTGTCGAGGTCCTTGAGGATCGACGCGTCGACCTCGTAGACCACCGGGCTGTCGTCCCGGCGCGCGTACGTCTTCTGCGTCACCGCGCCGCTCTTCGCCTGGCCCAAGGTCAGCGTGCGGGTGCCGGCGCCGGTACCGAGCTTCACCACCGCCTTGGGAATGTCGAAGCCGAACTGCGCGGGCAGCACCGCCTGCTCGGCCGCGATGCCCGTCGCGCGCAGCGACTTGAGCGAGCTGACGATGCGGTCGACGGTGCCGGAATCTGCCGCCGCGCCGCTGCCGAGCTTCCACGCCGCGCCGTCCTTGGTCAGCGTGTACGGCGACTTCACGCCGCTCACTTCGATGCTCTTCACCTCCGCGTTCTGGTCGAGGTGCGCCACCAGCTTGTTGCGCAGGTCGAACGGCGACTTGTCGAGGTTCGACTTCACGTAGCCGTCGACCACGCGGATGGTCGGGTCGCCCGCGCGCTGCACGAAGAGCGTGTTGTCGAAGGTGTTGTCGATGCCGACGCGCAGGCCCTGCTCCTTGCCGTCGTCGAGCTTGATCATGACCGCGATCCTGGGCGCGTCGAGCCCGTACTGCTTTGCGTCCTTCTCCTCGCCGAGGTCCTTCTTCTGCTTCAGTCCGGTGAGCGTGTTGAGCAGCGAGTCGACCGAGCCGTCGTCGCCCTCGGCCTGCACCGGCTCGGTCAGCTTCCAGTTCTTGTCGCCCTTCAAGAGCGCGACCGCGACCTTGCCGTCCTTCTCGATGCGCACTTCCTTCGCGTGCGCCTTGTCGAAGTCGAAGAGCTTCTCGCTCTTCTCCTTGGCTTCGGCCTTCTGCGCCTCGTCCTTGTTCGCCCACAGGGCCAGCCCGCCGGCGGCGCCGGCGACGATCAAGAGGACCAGCAGGCCCAGCAGCGTCTTCGTCGTCTGTTTCATGGCTTACCGGCTCTTGCGCGTCTGCCACACCACCAGCCCGGCGAAGAGCAGGCCGAACGGCAGCACGTCGAACGCCCACAGCGTCATCAGGTGCTTCTGGTCCGCGGAGAGGAACAGGTGATTCGACTGCCGCTGCTTCGGACGGATGGAGATCTTCGACTCCTCCTTCGCCGTCCAGCTCACCGAGTTGAGCGCGAAGTCCTTGTTGCCCGACAGCCGGTAGTAATTGTTCGACGCGAAGAGCGAGTTGCCGATGACCACCACGCGCGCCTCGCTGTCGCCCGAGCCGTGGGTCGCTGCGACCGCGAGCGGCACCGGGCCCTTCAGGTCCTGGCCGGGGTCGAACTGCACCTTGCCCGACGCGAGCGACGACGTCTCACCCCACGCGTTCGGGCCGGTCTTGGCGAGCTCGACATCGGTCCAGCCGGCGGGCGGGCTCGGCAGCTTCGAGACGCTGCGCGCGACCGGGAAAATGGTGGCCAGCTGGAACGGCGAGCTGCGCGGCGCGGTGATGGCGTGCTCGGTGTACTGCTGCGCGATGGCCACCTCCGGGTTCTGCGCTTCGGGGTCGATGACCTCGTCGTTGCCCAGCTTCACGCCCCAGCTCTCGAACGCTTTCTCCAGGCCGCTCTGGGTGCCGGGGTCGATCATGGCGACCAGCTTGCCGCCCTTGTTGACCCAGTCCTGCGTAAGCTTCGCCTCGCCCTCCTGCAGCGACGCGACCGGGCCGGCGATGACCAGCGCCTGCGCGTCGGCCGGCATCTCCTTGTGCTCGGCGAGCACGATCTCGTCGGTCTGGTAGCCCTCGGACTTGAGCGAGTCGACGAACTGCTTCATGCCGCGCTCGGTGTTGTCGGCCACCGCGTGCTCGCCGTGGCCCTTGGTGAAGTAGATCTTCTTGCTCGAGCCCTTGGTCACGTCGATGAGCGCGTTGGTGAGCGCCTCCTCGGTGATCTCCTTGGCGCGCGTCTCCTTGTTGCCGCTCTTGACGATGATGCGGGGCCCGCTCTGCGAGATGTTCAGCTCCTTCACCTGGCCCGGGTGCTTGAACGGGTCGACGAAGTCGACGCTGAGCTTGTCGGTCTGCGCCTTGTACTGGTCGAGGCGCGCCTTGAGCTCGCCGAACTCCGGCTCGCTCGCGGCGTAGAAGGCCTGGACCTTGACCTCGCTCTTGAGGCCCTTGAGCACGCCGACGGTCTGGTCGCTCAAGGTGAAGATCTTGTCCTTGGTCAGGTCCCAGCTCTTCGGCTTCTTCACCACGGCGTAGTTGATGCCGATCAGCGCCGCGATGAGCACCGCCGCGCTCACCGCGCTGACGGTGCCGAAGAACGCGCCCCGGCCGAGCGGGTTTTCGCCGCGGTTGGTGACCAGCCAGAAGGCGACTCCGCCCACGCCGAGGACGAGCCGGGTGATGACGGCAGCGCTGGCGACGGTGCCGGTGACGAACAGCCAGTTGAACACGGCGCTGAAGAGCACGACCGCGCCGAACAGGCCGCCGATGCGGCCCCAGTTCTTGAGATTCATGTGGCTCAGCTCCAGCGGTGCGACTCGACCGCGCGGTTGGTCGCGAACAGGCCGAGGATGATGATGGACAGGAAGTAGACGATGTCCTTCAGGTCGATGGTGCCCTTGCTGAAGGAATCGAGGTGGCTCACGGAAGCCAGGTAGGTGACGAAGTCGCGCACCCAGCCTTCGGCCTCCTGCGCGGTCCAGCCGATGATCCAGGTCATCAGCAGCACCACGAAGGTGATCAGCGCGGCCACCACCTGCGACTCGGTGAGCGAGGAGATGAACAGGCCGATGGCCATGAACGCGCTGCCCATCAGGAACAGGCCGAGGTAGCCGAGCAGCACGCTGCGCCACTCGACGCCGTTGGCGTCCTTGGCAACGAATTGGACGAGGAGCGGATAGGTCAGGGTCAGCGCCAGCGCGCAGACGAGGATGGCGAGCGAGGCGAGATACTTGCCCCACACGATCTGGCTGGGCGTGATCGGCGTCGTGTACAGGAGTTCGATGGTCTTCTGCCGCTTCTCCTCGGCCACCAGCCGCATGGTGAGGAACGGCACGATGAAGATGAGGATGACACCGAGGTTGCCGAACAGGTTGCGGAAGATCGCGTCCTGGAAATTGAGCCGGTTCATGATGTCCGGCTGGTTGAAGCGCATGTACATCATGCTGGCCTGCTCGTACGCGCCGAGCAGCCGCAAAAAGAAGTACGACCCGATGACGACGAAGAGCGTGAACATCACGTACGCGATGGGCGTCGCGAAGTAGATGTTGAGCTCCTTCTTGGCGATGGCGATTGCGTTTCTCATGTCTAGGCGCTCGTCAGCTTCAGGAAGATTTCTTCGAGAGAGGGCATGGGGCCGATCTGGCCGTCGGCGGTGGCCTGGCCGGCGTGCGCTTTCTGCAGGCCCTGCAGCGTGTCGTCGGCGACGACCTTGCCCTGCGAGATGATCAAGACGCGCTGGCAGGTGGCCACCACCTCGGGGAGAATGTGCGTCGACAGCACGATGGTGTGCTTGCCGGCCAGCGACTTGATCAGCTCGCGCACCTCGATGATCTGCGCCGGGTCGAGGCCCACCGTCGGCTCGTCGAGGATGAGCACCTCGGGGTCGCCGAGCAGCGCCTGCGCCAGGCCCACCCGCTGCCGCTGGCCCTTCGACAGGTTGCCGATGACGCGGTGGATGAACTTGTCGCAGTTCGTTTGAGCAGCAACTTTCGCCACCTCCGACTCGCGCTGCTTGCGGCCGACGCCCTTGATCTCGGCGACGAACTTGAGAAAGGCGCGCACCGTCATGTCGGTGTAGACGGGCGGCGTCTCGGGCAGGTAACCGATGCGGCGCTTCACCTCCATCGGCTGCTCGAAGACGTCGAAGCCGGCCACCCTGGCGCTGCCGCTGGTGGGCGGGAGCACGCCGGTGATCATGCGCATGGTGGTGGTCTTGCCGGCGCCGTTGGGGCCGAGAAATCCGAGGATTTCTCCCTTCTCCACCTTGAAGCTGACGTCGTTGACGGCCTTCAGATCGCGATACGATTTCACCAGATGGGAGACTTCGATCATCGATTGTCCTCGCAAGGAACGGGCGGCAGGAAAACAGCCCTCGCGCGCCGTCGCTTCCCGAAAAGCGGGCGCAATCTAGAGCAAGAGGGCGTCGTGTCAAGCAGTCAGGCGGGCGGTCGGGGTAGACTTATGTCGTGGGCGTGATCGTCCAGAAATACGGCGGCTCGTCGGTCGCCGACGTGGACAAGATCCAGCGCGTGGCCGAGCGCGTGGCGGCGACGCGCGCCGGCGGCCGGCAGGTGGTGGTGGTGGTCAGCGCCATGGGCGACACCACCGACGAGCTCCTGGCGCTGGCGCGGAAGGTCTCGCCCAATCCGCACCGGCGCGAGCTCGACATGCTGCTCACCGCCGGGGAGCGCATCAGCATGGCGCTGCTCGGCATGGCGCTGCACGAGCGCAAGGTGGAAGCGGTGAGCTTCACCGGTTCGCAGAGCGGCATCATCACCGACGGCGCGCACACCAACGCGCGCATCCTCGAGGTGCGGCCGGTGCGCATCCTCGAGGAGCTGGCGCGCGACAAGGTGGTCATCGTCGCGGGCTACCAGGGCGTGTCGCGCGAGAAGGAGATCACGACCCTGGGCCGCGGCGGGAGCGACACCACCGCGGTCGCGCTGGCGGCCGCCCTGGACGCCGAGGTGTGCGAGATCTGCTCCGACGTCGACGGGGTCTACACCGCCGACCCGCGAATCGTGTCGAACACGAAGCGGTTGGCCGAGCTGTCGCACGAGGAGATGCAGGAGCTGGCGCTGGCGGGCGCGAAGGTGCTCAACGCGCAGGCGGTGGAGTTCGCGCGCGACCGCGGCATCACCATCCACGCGCGCAGCACGTTCCAGAGCGGCCCGGGGACGGTGGTGAAGAAGAGCGCGGTGCGCGAGCTGCGGATCTCGGGCGTTGCGCTCGACAGCGAGATCCTCGTCGTCCGCGGCGCTGACCCGGCGGTGCTGTCGAAGCACGGCGCGTGGCCGCGCGAGATGTGGGACGACCGGGCGATCATCTCGCTCGAGAACGTCCACGGGCTGCCCGCGCTGCTCGATGACTTGCGCGGCGCGCAGTGCGAAGAGGATCTCGCGCAGGTGGCCGTCGTCGGCACCGGCATCGGCGCGTCGAAGGAGCCGCTCGATCGCGCGCGCAAAGCGCTGGACCTGGAGCCGCGCAGCGTGCTCATTTCGCCGCTGCGGATCGCGTTCCTGGTGCCCCGCGAGTCGGCCAGGGATTGCGTGCGCCGCCTGCACGCCGAGTTCGTCGAGAGGAATTGAATGCCCGCGAAAAACGCGAAAAAGAAGAAGCCGTCCGAGGTCGAAGAGCTGAAAGCAAAGATCTCCAAGGCGCTCGGGGTGAACGGAGGCGAGGCGGAACTGCGCGCGCTGCGCGCGCTGGCCGATTCGCTCGGCCTGTCGGCGAACAAGATGCCCGCGCAGGCTCCGGCGGCGGCCCCGGCAGCGGCCGAGCGGCCGCACACCACGCCGGGCGCGTACCTGCCGCAGCGGCTCTATCTGTTGATGGACGGCCGCGGGCTCGACGGGCGCGGCATGCCCCAGGAGGTGATCGACCTGCCGTGCATCATCGGCTCGTCGAAGAAGTCGAGCGTGTGGATCAACTCGCCGCAGATCGAGACGCACCACCTGCGCATCACCCACGGCGACGAGGGGTGGGTGCTCGAGGATCTCGGGTCCGAGCACGGCACGTTCTTCGGCGACGAGAAGATCAAGCGCCGCGTCATCCAGGACGGCGACGAGTACCGGCTGGCGGGCTACCTGAGGCTGCGCACCGAGCTGAAGTGAACCTGGTTCGCTGGCGGTTCGTGCTCGCCGCGGCCGCCGCCGCAGCGGCGGGCGGCTGGCTGCTCGACGGCCGCATCGGCTGGCTCGCGGCCGGCGTCGCCGGGTTCGACTGGGCGGTGGCGAGCCTGTTCCTGCGCATCAGCGACGTGCCGGACGACGAGCGCAAGGGCGTGCCGGGGACGGACTATGTGCGGCGCAATGCGGGCATGCTGATGCGCGCGGCGTTCATCGCGCTCGGCGTGTCGCTGTTCGGCCTGCGGCCGCTCGGCTGGCCGCTGCTCGGCGTGCGGCTCGCGTTCCACGCCGTCGGGTTCGCGTACGCGTTTCCGACGGTGGTCCCGCGGCTGAAGGAGGTGCCGGGGGCGCGCTGGGCGGTTCCCGTGCTGCTGCTCGCGGTCAGCGCCGTGGGCGTGCCGCTCGCGCTGCGCTGAACCGGCGGGCGGTGCGCGGCATCGGAAATCGCATGCGCTACCTGGAAGATCTCCGCGAAGGCCAGATCATCGAGCTGGGCGAGGAGACCATCTCCGAACGGGAGATCGTCGAGTTCGCCCGCCGCTTCGACGCGCAGCCGTTCCACGTCGATCGCGAGGCCGCGCAGCGGTCGATGTACGGCGGCATCATCGCCAGCGGATGGCACACGGGGTCGCTCTTCATGGGCCTGCTCGTGCGCGGGCTGCTGCACGACGTCGCCAGCCTGGGCGCGCCAGGGCTCGACGAGCTGAAATGGCTCAAGCCGGTGCGGCCCGGCGACACGCTGCGCGCGCGGCTGACCATCCTCGGCGTGCGCACGTCAGCCTCGAAGCCCGATCGCGGATGGATCACCGGGCTCGGCGAGCTGTTCAACCAGGAGGGCGAGCTGGTGATGACGATTCGGTGGCCGGCGATGATCGGCCGACGGCCAGCTCGCTGAGATCCTCGGCGGCGACGACGTTCGGGTGGATCGCGCGCGCCTCCTGCGCCACCGCCTCGCCCTGGACGCTCGGGGAAAAGTGCGTCAGCACCAGCATGCGCGCGGCCGCGTCGGCGGCGATCTGCGCGGCTTCGACGCCGGTGGAATGTCCGCGCTGGTGGGCGAGGGCCGCGCGCGCGTCTTCGTAGGTGGCTTCGTGGACCAGCGCGTCGGCGTCGCGGCCGAGCTCGACCGCGGCCGGGCAAGGCACGGTGTCGAGCGCGTAGGCCACCGACGCGCCTCTTTGCGGCGGGCCGACGAGGCCGTCGGGAGCGATGGTGCGGCCGTCGGGCAGCGTGACCGGGCGGCCGCGCTTGAGCTCCGCCAAGAGCGGCCCGCGCGGCACGCCCGCGGCGTCGCTCTTCGCGACGTCGAGCGTCCCGGGCCGATCGGGCAGGGCGACGCGATAGCCCCAGGTGGGCACGCGGTGCTCGAGCGCGCGGCTCTCGATGTGGAAGCCGTCGAGCGCCACCTGCCCGCCGGCGCCGTGCTGCTCGACGACGTGGACCTCCATGTCGCCGGTGCCGAGCGCGCCCGCCCGCTGCAGGTGCCGGAGGAGATCGGCGATGCCCGGCGGCCCCGAGACCAGCAGCCGCCGCTCGCGGCCTTCGAGCGCGAGCGTGCCGAGCAGGCCGGGCAGGCCGTTGAAGTGATCGCCGTGGAGGTGCGTGATCAGCACCGCGTCGAGCCGCGCCAGGCTGAGGCCGGCCCTTTGCGCCGCGAGCTGCGCGCCCTCGCCGCAGTCGCACAGCACCCACGCGCTCTCGGCCGCGACGGCGAGCGCGGAGGCGCCGCGACGCAGCGTGGGGCGGCCGGCGCTGGTGCCGAGCGGGACGATGCGCAGCTTCACTCCCGTTCCAATACCACCGCGCCGCGGCCACGCATCTGCACGGAGGCCTCGCGGATACGTGCAGCCCCGGAGTCGAGCAGCACGCGCCATCTGCCGGCGGGCAGCTTCGCGTGGCCCGGTTCGAAGGCCGCGACCAGCAGCGCGCGGCCCCGCTGCAGGAAGAGCAGCGGGCCCTCGTGCCACGCGTCGCGCGGCGCGCCGTGCAGGCGACGCCGCAGCTGCAGCAGCGCGCGGTGCCATCGCCGCGCCCCGGCGTCCTGCCTTGAGCGGTCGAGCTTGCTGCGCAGGAAGGTCTCGGGAGATTGCGGGTCGGGAATCTCGCCCTGCCAGGCGAACGCCTTGAACTCGTCGCGGCGCCCGTTGCGCACGGCCTCGACCAGCGCCGGGTCGCCGTGGGATACGAAATATAAAAACGGCTCGCGCGCCGCCCAGGACTCGCCCTGGAAGTAGAGCGGCAGCGCCGGCTGCAGCGCGATGACCGCGGCCGCCGCCCGCAGCCCGCCCTCGTCGGTGAGCACGCTCAGCCGCACGCCGCGGGCGCGGTTGCCGATCTGGTCGTGGTTCTGCGCGCACACCACGAACCGCTGCGGCGGCAGGTGCGCGGCGGGGAGGCCGTGGGCGCGGCCGAAGGAGGGCTTCAGCTGGCCGTGGTAGACCCAGCTTTCTTTTATGGCAGTTACTAACTTTTCTACCGGTAACTGGTAATCCTGGTAGTAACCTCCCTTTTCACCAGTTACTGCCACATGAAGGCAGTGGTGCAGGTCGTCGGCCCACACCGAATCGATGCCGTACTCGTCCACCAGCCGCGGGTCGTTCAGGTCGCTCTCGGCGATGACCAGCCCGCCGTCGGCGTGCACCGCCTCGGCGATCTCCTGCAGTATGTGCTTCGGCGAAGCGTCGACGATGCCGTGCACCGCGTCCAGCCGCAGGCCGTCGAACCACGCCACCCATCGGCGCGAGCACTCGACGAAGTAACGACGCACTGGCTCGAGCGAGAAGTCGAGCGCGTCGCCCCACGGCGTCTTGTGCCTCGAGGTGAAGTAAGGCCCGAACTCGCCGAGGTAGTTTCCTTCGGGCCCGAGATGATTATATACGACGTCTAAAAAAACCGAGAGCCCCTGCGCGTGCGCCGCGTCGATGAGCCGCGCGATGCCCGCCGGCCCGCCGTACGCGGCGTGCGCAGAGAACGGCGCGACCCCGTCGTAGCCCCAGTTGCGCTCGCCGGGGAACGCCGCGATCGGCATGACCTCCACCGCGTTGAACGAGTCCGCCGCCAGCTCGGGCAGGTGCTCGATGGCCCCGTCCGCGTCGCCGCGCTGCGAATACGTGCCGAGGTGGATCTCGCAGAACACCAGCTCGTCGAGCGGCACGCGGCTGCGGCCGGAGCGCGGCCCCACCGAACGCAGGTCGACGACCTCGCTCGGTCCGTGCACGCCCTCCGGTTGCAGCAGCGAGGCCGGGTCCGGCCGCTCGCGGCCGTCGGCAAAGACATAGCGATAGCGCTCGCCCGCCCGCACGCCCGGCAGGTGCGCGGTGAAATACCCGTCGGCGTCGGGCCGCAGCGGGACCGCCGCGCGTTCGCCCGCCTTCACCGAGAGCGCCTGCGCCCGCGGCGCCCAGACGCGAAAGTGCGTGCCCTCCGCATCGGGCACGGCTCCGAGCCATGGCTTCCAAGGCATGGGGCAATCTATGTCAGCGCGACGGAGTCGGCTCGAACTTGAACGGGTACGCGACGCGCAGCT
>Ga0335081_10018490_pt1 | contig 11268 bp, 12 predicted proteins | sample Lox_Sample_35_FD_206713 | JGI IMG/M metagenome (GOLD analysis project Ga0335081, IMG submission 206713) | Soil microbial communities from Loxahatchee National Wildlife Refuge, Florida, United States - Lox_Sample_3.5 | ecosystem: Environmental > Terrestrial > Soil > Wetlands | place: USA... | reverse complement strand
CCAGGCGCGGTTCAACGCGGCCGGTCCCAGGTAATCCGGGTTCCACCTCACGACGTCGCATGCGGCGTAGCAGATGCCGCAGCCGATGCATTCGATCGCGGCGTCGGCCTCGCGCCGCGCGCTCGAGCGCGGATCGACCCTCGCGAACTCCTCGTGGCGCGTGCGCGTCGGCACGAACTGCCCGCGCGCCCGCCCCCACTTGTCGAAGAATTCGCGCATGTCGGCGACCAGGTCGCGCACCACCGGCATGTTGGCGAGCGGCGCGAGGGTGAGGGCCGCGTCGCGCGCGACCTTGTCCACGTGCGTGCGGCAGGTCCAGCGCGGCTTGCCGTTCACCATCATGGCGCACGAGCCGCACATGCCGACGCGGCAGGCGAAGCGGTAGGCGAGCGTGGGATCGATGAAGCGCTGGATGTGGGTGACCACGTCCAGCACCGTCTGGCTCGCGCGGCGCGGCACCTCGAAGCGCTGGTAGCTGCCCTCGGCGCCGCCGCGCCACACGTCGACCTGCAGATGCTCCATGCTCGCGCCTTCGTCGTGCGCGTCAGGCGCTCTCGTAGAGGCGCGTGAGGACGAACTCGCGGTGCCCGAGGGCCTCGGCCGCCGTGAGCCGGCCGTTGGCGGTGCGGAACATGCACTCGAGGAGCTTGTCGCCCGCCTGGTCCGGCGTCATCTGCCGCTGCAGCAGGCCCGAGACGTCCACGTCCATGTGCTCGCTCATCGTGCGCACGGTGCGCGGGTTCGCCGAAAGCTTGATCACCGGGAGGATCGGATTGCCGATGATGTTGCCCTGCCCCGTCGGGAAGAAGTGCACGGTGTAGCCGGCGGCGGCGACGAGCGTCACCATCTCCGCGGCGGCGGAGGAGGAATCCATGAACCACAGCCCCGGGCCGGTGGGCGCCTCGGCCTTGTCGAGCACGCCGTCGACCATGCACTTGCGGCCGATCTTCTGGATGTTGCCGAGCGCCTTCTCCTCGATCGTGGTGAGGCCGCCCTCGATGTTGCCCTTGGTGGGCTGGGAATCGCGCAGGTCGCTGGTCTTGTGCGCCTCGACCACCTGCTGGTAGCGGTCGAACATGAACTGGAACTTCTTCTTCACCGCGTCGTCGCGGCAGCGCGCGGCGACCAGGTGCTCGCCGCCGGTGAGCTCGGTGGTCTCGCCGAAGCAGAGCGTCACGCCGTGCGGGTAGAGCTTGTCGAACGCGTCGCCCACCGTGGGGTTCGCGCCGCAGCCCGACGTGGTATCGGACTCGCCGCACTTGGTGGAGACCCACAGGTCCTTGAGCGGCCGCTCCTCGCGCCTGAGCTCGCTCGCCCACTGCACGAACTCCTTCGCCTTCTTCGAGGCGCGCAGGATCGTGTCGTGGTCGCCGTGCTGCTCGATGCCGAAGTACGCGACGGGCTTGCCGGTGGCGGCGATGCCGTCGGCGACTTTCTTCGCCCACTGGTCCTCGATGCAGATCACCACTACCGCGGCCACGTTCGGGTTGCAGCCGGTGCCGATGAGGGTGCGGAAGTGCAGCTCCAGGTCCGCGCCGAACTGCAGCCGCCCGTAGGGGTGCGGGATCGCGAGCGTCCCCTTGATGTTGTTCGCGACGGCCTCGGCCGCGGCGTTGGAAAGGTCGTCGACCGGCAGGATGATGATGTGGTTCCTCACGCCGACCCGGCCGTTCTCGCGCTTGTAGCCCCAGAAAGTGGCCTTCTTGAGATCCATGTGTCGCTCCGTCTGTCTACCAGCGCTTGGTGCGCAGGTTCTGCACGTGCGTGTGCTCGCCGACCTGGATCGGCGCGATCGTCTTGCCGATGTCCACGCCGTACTTGATCACCGTGTCGCCGCTCTTCAGCGCCTTGATGGCGAGCTTGTGGCCGATCGGGATGTCGGACTTCGACGTCACGTCGATCGACTTGTCCTGGTCCATGATCCAGCCGTTGAGCTTCTGGCCGGCCTTGACGCCCTCCACGACGACCACACCGACCGAGTCGTTCTCGTCGTGCACCACGAAATGGATCATCCTCGCGCTCCCGATGGGTACCCTCAGCCCATCGATGCTAGGCGCGGGCGCCGTCCCGAGTCAACTAGATGAGTTGCATGATATCGCGCCCGTGGTATCGTGCGCGCCATGGCAACGCCGGCCGCGCGCCTCCTTTCGCCGCTCCCCGCGAGCGACCGCCCGCTCTACGAGGAGGTGCGCGCCCGCCTGATCGAGGGCATGTCGCAGGGCACCTGGCAGCCGGGCGAGGCGATTCCCTCGGAAGCCGGGCTCGCGCGCGCCTTCGGCGTCGCGGTGGGCACGGTGAGGAAGGCGGTCGACACCCTGGTCGCCGAGCAGGTCCTGGTGCGCCGGCAGGGCAAGGGCACCTTCGTCGTGAGCCACGACGGCCGGCGCCTGATGTTCCACTTCTTCCACATCGTGGAACGGGGCGGCGCGAGGACCTACCCCGAGGTGCGCACGCTCGACTTCCGCCGCGACCGCGCGGACGCGGAAAGCGCGGCGGCGCTCGCCATCGCGCCCGCGGACAAGGTGATCCGCATCCGCAACCTGCTCCGCCTCGAAGGCAGGCCGGCGATCCTCGACGACATCACGATCCCCGTGCAGCTCTTCCCCGGGCTCACCGAGAAGACCTTCGTCGCGAGGAACAACACCATCTACCACCTCTACCAGAGCCGCTACGGGATCAACGTGCTGCGCACCGACGAGCGCCTGCGCGCCGTGCTCGCCACCCGCGACGCGGCCGCGCTGCTGCAGGTCGCGCCCGGCGCGCCGCTGCTCGAGATCCGCCGCGTCGCGCTCACCTTCCGCGACCGTCCCGTGGAGCTTCGCCTGTCGCGCGTCGACACTTCACGGCACGACTACCACAACACGCTCGGCAAGGACGTCGCCGCCTGATGGCCGCGGCGTCGGGCCGGGGCGCGGCGCCGATCGCGACACGTTCGGGACGCGCTCCCCGAGGCTCAGCCCTTGCGGCCCTTCGCGCGCTTCTCTTTCTTCCTCGGGGCCTTGGGCTTCCCGGCCGCGGGCTTCCCGGCCGCCGGTTGCGATTCCACCGCCCCGCTCGCCTCGGCGCCTTCCTCGTCGGGCGGCGGCAGCGTCTCGCGATCGTCGGCGCTCGCGAGCTTCTCGCGGATCCGCGCCGCCTTGCCCGTGAGACCTCGCAGGTAGTAGAGCTTCGCGCGCCGCACGTCGCCCTTGCGCTTCACCTCGATCGAGGCGAGCGACGGCGAATAGGTCTGGAACGTGCGCTCCACGCCCTCGCCGCTCGAGATCTTGCGCACGATGAACGACGAGTTGAGGCCGCGGTTCCTCTTGGCGATCACCACGCCTTCGTAGGCCTGCTCGCGCTTCTTGTCGCCCTCGACCACCTGCACCTTCACGACGACGGTATCGCCGGGCGCGAACTCCGGAATCTTGCGTCCGAGGCGCTGGATCTCTTCGTTCTCGAGCTGCTGGATCAGGTTCATGGCATTTCCTTTCGTCGCGGCCTTCCGGCCTTTCGCGCGAGAGCCGTACGGGTACGGATGCGCGAGGTTTGTTATGTCCCCCGCTCGCTGCGGTATTCCTCCAGCAGCCCGCGGTCTTCCTTCGAGAGCGCCGACTCGTCCAGCAAATCGGGCCTGCGCTCCCACGTGCGCCCCAGCGCCTGCTTGCGGCGCCAGCGCGCGATCGCGGCGTGGTTGCCCGACAACAGTACCCCGGGCACCGCCGCGCCCTGCCATGCCTCGGGCCGCGTGAAATGCGGCCAGTCGAGGAGCTGCGCCGAGAAGGATTCCTCGACCGCGCTCCGCGCGTCGCCGAGGCTCCCCGGAAGGCGCCTCACGAGGCAATCGATCAACACCATCGCGGGCAATTCGCCGCCCGACGTCACGTAGTCGCCGATCGAGATCTCGCGATCGACGTGCTTCTGCACCAGCCGCTCGTCGACGCCCTCGTAGCGGCCGGCGACGATCACCAGTCCTTCCTCGGGCTCGAGGCTGCGCACGATGCGCTCGGTGAGCCGCTCGCCCTGCGGCGACATCAGCACGACCGCCGGCCGCGCGACGCCCACATCCTTCTGCCTTCCCTTCGCCGCCTCGATGGCCGCCTGCAAGGGCTCGGCCATCATCACCATCCCGGGACCGCCGCCGTAGGGCCGGTCATCGACCCTGCGGTAGGCGTCCGCGGTGAAATCCCGCGGGTCCCAGGTCTTCAGCCCGAAGAGACCGTCCTCGAGCGCCCTTCGCGTGATGCCGTAGTGCGAGACCGCCTCCAGCATCTCGGGGAAGATCGTGATCACGTCGAAGTGCTTCACGCGTCGTAATCCGCCTTCCAGTCCACCGTGATGCGGCGCGCGTCGCGGTCCACCGACCTCACATACTCGGCGACGAACGGAATCAGCCGCTGCACCGCGCCCTTCACCACCATCACGCTCGTCGCGGCGGTCGCTAGGAATCCGTCCACGGTGCCGAGCGTCCTGCCGTCCTCCGCGCGAACCTCGAAGCCCTCGAGGTCCACCTGGTAGAGCGTTCCGTGCTCCGCCTCGCCGAGCGCCGCGCGCGGCACCGCGATCGCGCATCCGCGCAAGCTCTCTGCGGCCGTGCGATCCGCGCAGCCGGCGAGCCGCGCGACCGGACCCTTCGCATGCAGCTCGAATTCCTCGAGCGCCATCTCGCGCCAGCCGTCGACGGTCTCGATCACCCAGCTCGCGTACCGCGCGAGGCCGTCGGGGCGCTCGGTGTAGGGCTTCACCTTGATCCAGCCCTGCACGCCGAAGGCGCCGGCGACGCGGCCCATGGCGACAAGCTTCGACGCGTCCCCGTCGAAGGAGACCGCCGCCTTAGCCGGCGGGTTGCGCCTGCCCGGCCGCCTCGCCCCTGCCACGCTTGATGATCTTCCTCACCGCGTCGGAAGGCTGCGCGCCCTTGCCGATCCAGTGCTCGACGCGGTCGAGCGCGATGCGGTACTTCGGCTCGTGCTCGGCGGCCTTGGGGTTGTAGAAGCCGATGCGCTCGATGAAGCGCCCGTCGCGCGGCATGCGCGAATCGGCGACGACGATGTTGTAGAAGGGGCGGTTCTTGGCTCCGCCGCGCGCCATGCGAATCACGACCATTGCGTCGATCTCCCGGGTGCCCGTTGCGAACGGGCAACATGAAACGGAAAGCCGAAGATTATACCGCAAGAGGAAGGGCGCAGCGAGCGGCCCCGGCGCTAGGTAGTGCGTCAGTGATGCACTACCCGGCGCTAGTACTTGAACTTCCCGTCGCCCCCGATCACGGCGAGCTCGACGTAATGGCTGCCCTGCCGGCGGTCCGGCCCGAAGGTCACGGTGTAGCCGCCCGCGTCGTAGCCCTTGAGGCTCTGCAGGCCACGGTAGAGGCTCTCGCGGGTGACCTCGGGGCCCGCGCGGCGCATCGCCTCCACCAGCACCTTGGCCGCGATGCACGACTCGAGGTTGGTGTAGTTGAGCTCTCCGAGGCCCGACGCGCGCATCAGGGCGCCGCATTCCTTCACGACCGGCACGACGATCTCGGTGGGCGGCGGCACCACGCCGGAGACCGAAACGCCCGCCGCATCCGCGCCCGCCACCTTCGCGAGCTGGCTCGGTCCCACGAAGGAGAGCGTCGTCATGCTGTACGGGTGGTTCGCCGCGTGCAGCATCTTCAGCACCGCGGCGGTCGAGGCGTAGGACGTGGTGCCGACGATGATCTCGGGATCGCTCCGGATGATTTCCCGGACCTGGGCGGGCGTGACGTCCTTGTTGCGCAGCAGCTTCACGCCCACCGGCTTCTTGCCCGCCGCCTTCATGATCCGCTCGACGGTCGCGTAGTTCTCGTTGCCGATCTCGTCGTCGTAGTGGATCACCGTCACCCGCGTGAGGCCGAGCTCGCCCCAGTGCTCGAGCACCTTGGTGAGCTCGTCGGCGTACGAGGCGCGCATCGCGAAGACGTACTGGTTCTGGTGGTAGATCGCGTCCGCCCCGGTGAAGGGCGCGAAGAAGGGCACGCGCTTCTCCTTCACGATCGGCATCGCGTCGAGGGAAAGCGTGGTCGAGCCGAAGCCGAACAGCGCGACCGCGTTCGACTCGTTCACCAGCTTCACCGCGTTGGCGCCTGCGGTCTTGCGGTCGTTGTGGTCGTCGAGCGTGACGAGCTCGATGAGCTTGCCGTGCACGCCGCCCGCGTCGTTCACCTTCTTGAAGTAGGCGAGGGCGCCGTCGCGGATGTCCTTGCCGAGCTCGGCGTTGGAGCCGGTGAGGGGCGCCGATTCGCCGACCACGATCCTGTCGGCGGCGTGGGAGGCGAAGGCGAGGGCGAGGAGCGCGGCTCCCGCGGCGAGGCGGCGGTGCAGGTGCATGGTGCGTTTCCGTTGCGTGGGGGATCGGGTCAGCGCGTGCCCGGGAGCATGCCCTTCATGCCGCGCAGCATGCGGCCGAGGTTCCCGCTGCGCATCATCTTCATCATCTTCTGCATCTGCTCGAACTGGGTGAGGAGGCGGTTCACCTCCTGCACCTGGACGCCCGCGCCCGCCGCGATGCGGCGCTTGCGCGAGGCCTTGATGAGCTCGGGCTTCCTGCGCTCGAGCGGCGTCATCGCGTTGATGATTCCCTCGGTGCGCTTGAGCGCCTTCTCCTGCAGCTGCGGCGAGGACTGGGCCATCTGCGTGATCTGCACCGGGAGCTTGTCCGCGAGGCTCGCGATGCCGCCCATCTTCTTCATCTGCTGGAGCTGCGCCTTGAAGTCCTCGAGGTCGAAGTCCTTGCCCTTCTTGAACTTCTCGGCGAGGCGCACCGCCTCCTTCTCGTCGACCTTGGCGCGCGCCTCCTCGACGAGCGAGAGGATGTCGCCCATGCCGAGGATGCGCGAGGCCATGCGCTCCGGATGGAACGGCTCGAGGCCGTCCATCTTCTCGGAGACGCCGACGAACTTGATCGGCTTCCCAGTCACGTGGCGCACCGAGAGCGCCGCGCCGCCGCGCGCGTCGCCGTCGAGCTTGGTGAGCACCACGCCGGTGAGCGGCAGCGCCTCGTTGAACGCGCGCGCGACGTTTACCGCGTCCTGGCCCTGCATCGAATCGACGACGAAGAGCGTCTCCACCGGCTTCACCGCGGCGTGGAGCGCCCTCGCCTCGTTCATCATCTCCTCGTCGATGGCGAGGCGCCCCGCGGTGTCGACGATCAGCACGTCGTGGAAGTGGCGCTTCGCGTAGTCGAGCGCGGCCTTCGCGATGTCCACCGGCTTCTGCGACGCATCCGAGGCGAAGACATCGATCTCGAGGCTCCTGCCGAGGGTCGCGAGCTGCTCGATCGCCGCCGGACGGTACACGTCGGTCGAGACCAGCAGCACCTTCTTCCGGAGCGTCGCCTTGAGCAGGCGCGCGAGCTTCCCGGCGCTCGTCGTCTTGCCCGAGCCCTGCAGGCCGGCGAGGAGGATCACGGCGGGCGGCTGCGCCGCGAGGTTGAGGCCCTCGCTCGCCCCGCCCATGAGCTCGACCAGCTCGTGGTGCACGACGCCCACCAGGGCCTGGCCCGGGGTGAGGCTCCCGATCACTTCCTGGCCGAGCGCCTTTTCCTTCACCCTGCCGATGAAGTCCTTCACCACCGGGAGCCCCGCGTCCGCGTCGAGGAGCGCCAGGCGCACCTCGCGCAGCATCTCCTGCACGTTCTCCTCCGTGATGCGCGCGTGCCCGCGCAGGGTCTTCACCACGGAGGAAAGGCGTTGCGTCAGGGCGTCGAGCATGGGGAATTGGTAAACTGATGGCTGATCGGAGTTGCGGCAGCGAAATGCCTGATTTGCTTTTATATTTTAGCACCGCCGCGGTCTGGCTCCTGCTCTCGGCCGTGGCATGGCGCGCAACGCGCCCGGCGCTCGCCGCGGCGAGCGCCGGGCCGCGCGAGGACGCGCGCCTGGAGACCGTCTTCGTCCCCGTGGCGCTGGTCCTCAACGGCATGCTGCTCTACCGCGGCATCGTGAAGCCCGACGGCCTCGACATGAACGTGGGCAACGGCGTCGCGATCCTCGTCTGGCTCACGGTGCTGATCTACTGGGTCGCCGGGCTCGCCTTCCGCGGCCTCGCCGGGATCCTCGGCCTCATGGCGCCGATCGCCTTCTGCGCGGTGGTGCTGCAGGCCGCGACGATGAACGTGTACCACGTCGTGAATTACGGCGGGGATCCGCTCTTCGCGCTGCACTTCGCGATCGCGATGCTCGCCTACGCGCTCTTCTTCGTGGCGACGATCCACGCGCTGGTGATGCTCGCCGAGGAGAAGTGGCTGCACCGCGGCGTGCTGCCGCCCTTCATCCGGCAGCTGCCGCCGCTCCTCGAGATGGAGGCGCTGCTCTTCCGCATCCTCCTCGCGGCGTTCGTGCTGCTCACGCTCACGGTGGTCTCCGGGCTCTTCTTCTCCGACGAGCTCTTCGGCAAGCCCTTCGAGCTCACGCACAAGAACGTGTTCGCGATCCTCTCCTGGTTCATCTTCGGCGGGCTGCTCGCGGGCCACTATTTCCGCGGCTGGCGCGGCCGCACCGCCGTGTACTGGACGCTCGCGGGATTCACCGCCCTCCTCCTCGCCTACATCGGAAGCAAGGCCGTCCTGGAGCTGATCCTCAAGCGCGGCCTCACGCAGCCTTGACCGACGCGGTACCCATGCAGTGGCTCTTCGTGGCGCTCGCGGCGCTCCTCGCCGCCTCGGGCTTCTTCTCCATGTCCGAGACGTGCATGATGGCGCTCAACCGCTACCGGCTGAAGCACCTCGTGCGCGAGGGCAACACCGGCGCGAAGCTCGCATCGGCGCTCCTCGAGCGCACCGACGAGCTGCTCTCCTTCATCCTCGCCGGCAACACGGTCATCAACGCGGCGACCACCATCCTCGTCGCCGAGATCTGCCGCCGCTTCTTCGGAACGGGCGAGTTCGTGCTCGCGATCGCCACGGTCGCCGCGAGCTTCGCGATCCTCATCTTCGCCGAGATCGTGCCCAAGATCCTCGGCGCCACCTACTCCGAGACGATCGCGCTCGCCGCCTCCTACGTCCTCACGCCGCTCATCCGGGCGACGCGCCCGCTGATGTGGATCGTCAACGTGTTCGTGCGAGGGTTGCTCAAGGTGCTGCGCATCCGCCGCGTCGGGGAGGGCGCCTCGCAGCCGCTCAGCATGGAGGAGCTGCGCACGCTCGTGCTCGAAGGCGGCAAGTTCATCCCGAAGAAGCACCGCTCGATCTTCCTCAACCTCTTCGAGCTCGAGGACATGACGGTCGACGACACGATGACGCCGCGCGGCAAGATCGAGGCGATCGACCTGAACGACGACATCGAGGACGTGAGGAACGCCATCGCGACCTCGCACCACACCCGGCTCGTGGTGTGCGAAGGCGGCCTGGACAACACCGTCGGCACCCTCCACGTGCGCAAGGTGCTCAACCTCAACCGCCGCGACGAGATCGACCTGCAGGCCCTGCGCTCGATCATGCGCGATCCCTACTTCGTGCCGGAGGGGACGCCGCTCCTCACGCAGCTCAGCAACTTCCAGGAGAACCAGCGCCACATGGGCCTGGTGGTGGACGAATACGGCGAGATCCTCGGCCTCGTCACCATGAAGGACATCCTCGAGGAGATCGTGGGCGAGTTCACCAGCCAGGCGATCGGCAGCTCCGCGCTCTTCCACAAGGAAGCCGACGGAAGCGTGATCGCCGACGGAACCTGCTCGCTGCGGGTGCTCAACCGCAAGGCCGGGTTCGACTTCCCCCTCGAGGGCCCGAAGACCATCAACGGCCTGCTCCTCGAGGAGGTCGAGGACATCCCCGAGGCGGGGACGACCATCGTGGTCGCCGAGCACCCCGTGGAGATCCTGCAGGTGCAGAACCGGATGGTGAAGGTGGTCCGGATCCTGCCGAAGGCGGCGCCTGCGCGCAGCCGCGAGGCCGCCTAGCGCGCGGCCCCCGGCGCGCCGTAGCGCGCCACGAACCCGCGGTCGATCCGGTCCTTCCAGCGCCAAACCCAGCCGCCTTCCCACGACCAGCCGTCCCAGACGCCGACCGCGTGGCGGTTGCCGGTGGATATGAGGGCGAGGTGGCGGGCCGGGCTCTCGTGCGGCTGCAGCGGCCTTCCCTCGAGGGCCGCGGCGAGGTTCGCGGCGAGCGCGGGTCCGGCGCGCACCGCGAAGACGCCGGCCTTCGCGTGCGGCCTTCCCTCCACCGCCGCGCAATCGCCCGCGCCGAACACGTCGGGATGGGACACGGACTGGAGCCGGTCGTTGGTGAGCAGGAAGCCGCGCTCGTCGGTGGAGAAGCCCGAGGCGCGGATCCACGGCTGCGGCGCGCCTCCCGTCGCCCAGAACACCGCGTCCGAGGCGAACTCGAGGCCCTGCTCGAGGCGCACGTAGTCGCGTCCCACTTCCGTCACCGCGCTTCCCGTATGGATGCCGATGTTGCGCCGGCGCAGCTTGCGCACCAGGCGCTTGCGCGCGCCCGCCGGGTACTCGGGAACGAGGAGCCCGGTGTTGGTGATGATGCGCACGTGCGCCCAGGCGAGCCCGAGCTCCTGGCGCAGGCGATACTCCATGGCGAGCGCGACCTCCGCCCCCGCCGCGCCGCCGCCCACCACGCTCACGGAGCCGACGCGTCCCTCGCGCGCGCGCACCAGCACGTCGCTCCATCCCTTCACCGCCTTTTCGAGCGGGCGCATCACCACCGCGTGCGAGTCGACGCCGCGTACGTCGTGCCCGTAGGGCTGCGTGCCGACGTCGAGCGAGAGCACGTCGTAGGCGACGTTCGCGCCGTTGTCGCAAACCACCGCGCGGTCGGTCGTGTCGACGCGGATCGCGTACGCCGGCATCAGCGTCGCGCGCGCGCGCTCCGCGAGCGCGCGCAGGTCGATCGTGCACTGGTCGATCTCGTAGTGGCCCGCGAAGAGGCCCGGAACCATCCCCGAATAGGTGAGCCACGGGTACGGCGTCACCATGGTCACGTCCCAGCGGCCGCCGTCGCCCTCGGCGAGGCTGCGCAGGACCTCGACGTGCGCGTGGCCGCCGCCGAGGAGCACGAGGCGCTTCATCGCGCGTCCCCGGCGGCGAGCGCGACATCGCCGAACCACGCGGTGGCGGTCTCGTGCGTCTGGTCGGTGTCGTTGCCCACGGCGATCCCGGACACCGCGTGCAACGCCGCTCGCGCGCCGAACGCGGCGCGATAATCGGCGACGAGGTCGCGACGTTCGTCCACCCATCGGCCCGCGCGCGCGGGACCGCTCTCGAGCACGATCATGCGCACGCGGTCGGTGTAGGGGCTCCAGGCGGCGGTCCCGAC
>Ga0335081_10018489_pt1 | contig 11268 bp, 10 predicted proteins | sample Lox_Sample_35_FD_206713 | JGI IMG/M metagenome (GOLD analysis project Ga0335081, IMG submission 206713) | Soil microbial communities from Loxahatchee National Wildlife Refuge, Florida, United States - Lox_Sample_3.5 | ecosystem: Environmental > Terrestrial > Soil > Wetlands | place: USA... | reverse complement strand
CCACTTACATGATAACGGACAACCTTTCATAAATACGGTCGTGCGGATACCCGGCCCATCATGGATGGTAAATTCTTTAATATCGAAAACGATTCCAGATGTCATGATCTATCCAAATGTGACTCATCAGTCATCTAACAGGTTACTGCTTCTTGAGTTCGATGACCAACTCCTTTGCGCGGGTCGAAGCGGAAGCGGCATCAATGGCGCATAAATCTGCGCCAATCTGATTCGCAAAGCTTTCGGTCACTGGCGCGCCGCCGACCAACACTTTCACTTGATCTCGTAAACCATTTCCTTTAAGAGCTTCAATGATATCCTTCATGCGCGGCATGGTTGTCGTGAGCAATGCTGAACATGCGACCAGGTCGGGATGATGTTCTTTCACAGCCTGGACATATTTTTCCGGGGGAACATCCACACCCAGATCAATCACTTCGAAACCGGCGCCTTCCAACATCATGGCGACCAGATTCTTGCCAATATCATGCAGATCGCCTTGCACGGTACCAATGACCACTTTGCCAATCGCTTGCACCTTTGCGTCGACAAGGTAGGGCCGCAATATCGATAAACCACTTTGCATGGCACGCGCCGCGATCAGCATTTCGGGAACGTAGAACTCACCACACTCGAACAACCGGCCGACCTCAGCCATGGCGCTGATCAATCCCTGTTTGAGAATTTGTTCAGCGGATAGATTCTCTGCAATCGCCTTCCGCACCAGATCTTGAGTCTGATTCCTGCTGCCTTCAATCACACTTTGACGTAGATCATCGAGAACGGTCATGGGTTTTCTCCTTAATGATTCTGATAGCCTGGCTGGTTTTGAATTAGATCAATAAAAGCCAGCATATTGTCCAACGGAACGTCACCTTCCACATCATGGGCCGGGGCAAAGATGTAGCCACCCATATGACCCATTTCCAACAATCTCTGAGTTTCCGCTCGAACATCCTCAACTGTGCCATATGGCAAGGTCCGTTGAGTGGATAAGCCGCCATGAAATACCAGCCGACCGCAGTACTTTTGGTGAAGAGCTGCCACATCCATCACCTCGGGTTGAAATGGATTGAAGCAATTCAACCCAATGCCAATTAGATCATCCAACAACTCATCAACATCTCCGCAGGAATGGATGAACACATATTTATTTCCCGCGTGTACTGCGCTGTACATGCGCCTGAGAACCGGGTAAATAAATTCATGCCATAGTTTCGGCCCCATCTGCAATCCATGTTGCTGACCCCAGTCATCTCCGAAATACACCGCGTCGATGTCGTTCTTCAGCGCCTCATTTACTTGAGCAATGTTGTAATCCGCAATGGAATTCAAGAGCTCATGAACAAATTCCGGATTATCGTAAAAATCCATCAACAGGTTTTGCATGCCGCGCAAAGTCCAGGCGCGCTCATAGAGCGAAAAACCAATTTGAAAAACGCGGAAGCGATCGGGATATTGGGCGATGCGCTGAGGAATGTCGATGAAAAAGCGCTGATCAAGCGGGTCAGGGAACGTGTAATGTTTTAGCGTCGGATCCGACAACACACAACCCTCGACATTGCCAATATCCTTGTCAATGCTGCGGTCCCAGATCACACCAAAGACATCCCTCAAGTGATTTTCGCCCAAGTCGGTGAAAAAGCCGATATCACTACCCAACTTCAGAAGATGGTTCTGTAATGCGTCTTCCAAAGCCGTTGAACCATAATGATCCTGCAATTTGTCCCTGGCTTCCTTGGTGAAACCGCATGACCAAGGAACATAAGGCGTCTCCTGCCCCTTCAGCACTGCACGGATCACTTCACGCTTCGTCATATTCATTTAATCCTGTTTCTTTACTTGCCGCCAACCAGTGAACGATAAGAAGTTTGCTTTATCGTATTAACCATTGCCCAGAAATTTTCCAGCGGCGTGTCAAGTTGCAAGTTATGTGTGGGACCGATGATCAAGCCACCGCCGTGTCCAATCGTTCTCAAACGCAAGAGGACCTCATTCTTCACGTCGTCCGGTGTACCGAACGGAAGAGTCTGCTGGATATCCATCGAGCCCCAAAAGCACACCTGATCGCCGAAATCATTTTTTAATTTGACCGGGTCCATGGCCATGGGCTGGATGGGGTTCAGAATATCAATACCGATTTCAATTAATTCCGGGATGATCGGATACACCACCCCATCCGTATGATAAGCAATTTTAATCTGCGGATTGATGGCACGCAATGCGGCTATCAATTCCGCCATACGCGGCTTGAAGTAAGTCCGCCACATTTTGGGCGACATCAGCATCGAGTTCTGGCCACCCATATCATCCCCCAGCCAGATCATATCGGCCCCCAGTTGGACCAGTTTTTGTGTGACCGCCATGTGATAACGAAACGGAAAATCCAGCACGCAATTTGCTCGTTCCGCATCCGTAGCCATATCGATCATCAATTGTTCATAGCCGCGCAATGCCCAGGCACATTCAAAGATCGTCGTAGGAGTCACGCCGACAATCCAATAATCGTCGTGGAAGTCGCGCATCGTCCGTTCGGTATCCACATACAGTTCAGGACGATTCGGGTCGGGAGGTGAATAGGCATCCAAAGCAGAATCATCCGACAAGGGATGACCAAAAGGTTCGGTATATTTTCCCGCGCCAAAGCGAGTCTGGTATTCGATCGTTCGCCAAGTGACTCCCCATTCATCGCGATAACGATCCACATCCTGATAGCCATTTTGATAATAGCCATTCACCCATCCGACCGAGGTTAAGAGCATATCCTCATCCAAGGCACGTTCAAGTTCATACGTGTTTCCGCCACCATGCGGATTATGCAAGCCCTGACCTTTTAGCTTCAGATCGGCCTCGAGCCTGGTCGCAAATTCAGGCGTGAAACTTACTTGCATCGGGCATCGATCGGGTTCCTGATGATTAAGCGCAGTCAAGACGCGATCGCGATGGTTCATAGACACCGATCCGATTCAATCAGAGTGTTAATTGAATGACCCAGAGTATCAGATTCCATATTTGCCATATTCCAGCGCAGTATCAAATGCAGCAACTATATTCTCTGGCGGAACCAGAGCCTGAATGTTATGAACTGCAGCGAACACAAAACCACCGCCCGGCGCGAGATCGTCAATGCGGCGCTTCACTTCATCGACCACTTCCTGAGGCTTGCCAAAAGGCAGTACATGCTGCGTGTCAACGCCTCCGCCCCAGAAGACGATATCGCGGCCGAACTGGGCTTTCAACTCTTTCGTGTCCATACCTTTAGCTGAAACCTGAACGGGGTTAAGAATATCAAAACCGATATCAATTAAATCAGGAATCAAATCTCGCGTTGCGCCACAACTATGGTAGAACAATTTGGCGTTCGTCTTGCTCTTGATGGCTTCCACCAAACGCTTTTGCTTGGGCTTGATAAGCTTCCGATATAATTCCGGCCTGATTAACCAGCCGTTTTGTCCAGCAACGTCGTCCCAGTAGGTAAAGACTTGAATGTATGGACCGACACAATCCAAATAACGATTGCAAGACTCGATGTAAATGTCAGTGATCGTTTCCATTAATCGGTCAGCAAAAGCCGGTTCGCTGATCAAAGCCATCAGGAAATTCTGCAATCCCATGACCCTTGCCGGTTGTTCAAAAATGCCGCCACCGATCACAGCGCTACCGACCAGGGCATAATCACTATTCTCATATAATTGCTTTGCCAACTGGCCGAGTTGCGCATTGACTACCTGAGGATCCGGTCGCGGCCAGCGATAAGCATCCAAGGCGTCCATGGTTGCCTCTTTAATCGGGAAATCAACCCAATCAAAATAGAACCCTCTCGCTTTGGGCATGTGCAACTTTGAGCCCCAGCGATCGAGGAAGGCATAATAGTCCCCTTCCTCGAAAATCTCCACTCCGCTGGTGGTTGCTGCTGGCAACTGCACCATCCGAAAGTCTACGCCAAAGCGCTGCATGAAAGCTTCGCTGACATAGGGTAACTGCTGGACATAATCCAGCAGTTTAATCTCCTCAGCCGGTAACCCTAGATATTTCTCCAGTTCAACGTAGGTTCGATTGGCAATCGAGGAAACAATCGTCGCGCCCAGATCGATTGGAATGCGATCGGGCTCTTTATGATTGAGGGCCAACATAACCCTCTCGCGGCAAGTCATTCCTTTATCATCCATTGAATCAAGACCTTATGAAATCGACGATAAGATAATTGCAAAGGTATACCGAGTAGAGAAAACGTATGCTGACGAACGCATCATTCATGAGATTAAATTATCCTTGTCTTGTACAATAATTTTGCATCAGCATGGGTTCTCGACTACAATTAACCGAATGGAGCTGCTATAAACATCTTCTCTCGAATCCTTTGCTGGTCCATCCTCGCATTATTTCTGTCTGGATGCAAAACCCAGGCAATTTCTCAAACTTCTGCTAGTCCCTTGGCTGAAGGCCATGTTAAGATCCTAAGTCAACGCCAATATGATGTGCAACAACAATTAACACTTGTTAATGATGGCCCGGGTCAGCCAGAGAAGCAAAATGTTTGGGTGGCATTGATCCGGGACTTTCCTCCATACCAGACAGTGATATCCATGGCTGTTTCTCCTAACGATTATCAGGTTGTGGTTGATGAATACGGCAACCACTATGCTGAATTTGATTTTTCCAACCAGCCTGCCGGCACCACCCAAACAGTAAAAATCGATTATCGGGTGACGGTAAATGAATTGGCCTATGATTTATCGGGCTGCCAAGGAGAACTACCGCAGGTGTTCAATCAACCCGAACTACATATTGAATCCGCCAATCCACAAATTGTGGCGCTCGCAAGCAACCTCTCACAAAGTAAAGGCACCGTTTGCCAGAAGGTTCGGGCATTTTATGATTACATCGGCAATACGCTGGTCTACACTTATAATGGAGCAAACTGGGGAGCACAAGCAGCGTTGGGGCCGATGGGAGCGGATTGCACTGAATACACTGATCTGCTTGTAGCACTTAGTAGGGCAAAAGGGATTCCGGCACGCTACTTCGAAGGATTGTTGTACCTGGATCAAGGAACGAATGCCCTCGCTAAAACTGAGCATGCGTGGCCAGATGTGTATATGCCATCGATCGGATGGGTTGCAGTGGATCCCACCCTGGGACGGCCTCAGGTCAACCGCGATATGTATTTTGCTCACTATACGCCAGATCATATTATCGTCACGATGGGAGTAAATCCATCAGTATTACGCGGCGGTGATTATTGGACGGAGCTTTATTGGCCGGGGAACAGTACCAACATACAGGTATCGGGCAATTGGCAGATCGAACTTGTCAATAAATAGGGCTGCTCCCTTATATGAAACGCTTACGCAAAACTGCTTGCACGGCAACCGACACGACAATAATAAAGCCGTAAATCAATTGCGTCCAATAGGCCAGCCAACCGGAGGCAACAATGCCTGGTTGGATGATCGCGATCACAAATGCGCCAACAACAGTGCCGTAGATCGTACCGGTACCACCAAAGACCGACGTACCACCCAGGAACACCGAAGCCAGCGTGTTCAGCAAGTAGCCATCACCCATGGTGGGCCAGAAGAACAAGAGCGATTCACTAACCATAAAGCCTGCAAACGCAGCCACTAATCCAACTAAACAAAAGGCAATTATCTTCGTGCTGTTTACATTAACGCCCATCAAGCGGGCGCTATCCTCGTTGTCCCCGGAGAGATAGACGTGTGCTCCATACTGATGCCGATTCATGAAGAACCAGGCAAGTGCTCCCAAAATAATAACCCAGAAAAACTCCATCGGGATTTTTCCGAAGAGTTTACCGGTCAATAACGGATAAAGCACTGTGTCCTTGACCTCGACCATGCCGCTGCCCTTACCGTTCGTTGAGATCATGACCACCCCACGCCACAAGTACTGGGTACCAATCGTTGCAATGAGCGAGGGAATGCCTAGATTGACCACGATTAATCCATTAAGCAACCCAGCGATTAGTCCAGCCAGCAGGCATGCGATAAATCCCAACCATACGTTATTTGTCGCTACAAAGACAAGCTCGTAAGCGGCCACCCCCCAAGCCATTACGGACGGGAAGGAAAGATCAATTTCCTTGATGATGACAACAATCGTCTGTGGAATTGCCATGAGCGCAAAGAATGGCGTGGTCAGCATCAACGAATTATAGATATCGTACGACTTGAAAGTGGTAGGCGCTCTCCAGAGGAAGAATAACCAGATCAATATGGCAACGATGGTAAGAGCGATCTGCAACGCCCACTTGCGCAGAAATTTAGTAAACCCGCTAGCCCTTACGATCCGGGCTTCGTTCTTGGCTTCAAGAGTGGTGGTCATATCTTAATCTCCAGTCTTCCGTCATTTGGTTGCAGATTGATTCTGGTCAAGGCTGCCAGTCTGGGCAACGCGGTAGAGTCGATCGAGCAATTCATCCAATGTCAATTCGTTCTTCATATACTGACCCGCTATGGTACCGCGGTCAATCACCACGATGCGATCCACCACTGGATAGACATGGAAAATATTATGGTCAATAAAGATGCAGGATTTTCCGGCGGCTTTAATGCCCGCCACAAAATCTAGGCATTTTTTGGTTTCGGAAAGCGAAAGCCCCATGGTAGGCTCATCCAGCATGACCAACTCCGCTTCAAAATACAGCGCACGTGTGATGGCCACGCCCTGGCGTTCACCGCCCGAGAATGTGCCGACGGTCGATTCTGGCGTTACTGCCGATGAGGTAAACCCCATCACCGTTGACATCAATTTCTTGGTTTCGTTTCTCATTTTCTGGATATCAAGGAGACCCCAACTATTAGTGATTTCCCGTCCGAGGAAGATATTGCGCCACAAAGTTTGCTGGTCGGCTAGAGCACGCTCCTGATAGACAATTTCGATGCCCAGGTCGCGCGCCATCGGAACAGAAAGGTGATCAATTTTCTCGCCCTTCCAATAAATCTCACCGCCTGGATCGGACTGGTAATAGCCGGTAATGATCTTTACCAGTGTCGATTTTCCGGCACCATTATCACCAAGCAAGCCAACAATTTCATTGCTGCCTACATGAAAATTCACGTGGTGGAGGGCCGCAACTTCCCCAAAGGTCTTTGATACGTTTTTTAATTCAAGCACATGAGTCATACGGTCACCTGATATTTGGGGGTGCAGGAAGAATTGTCCTGCACCCCCTTTTCTATTTAGAAGGGTCTAACGGACCCGCCGCATCATTATATCAGCAGGTTACTCTTAGCGAATGTTCTTCGCGGCTAGCGGTGCAATAAGGGCAACGTTGTTCTTATTGACAAAGCCAGCGCCGGTATCGATGGTCAAGCCTGAGAAGGCATAAACCTTGGTTAAGCAGATTTGCAGGATCGGCAGATAGCCCTGCAGCCATTCCTGCTGGTCAATTACCAGTTGAAGGTAGCCGCTATTGATGGCATCCACGGTGGCGGGGGACATATCAAAGCCGGCCATGAAGATATCGCCCGGGTTCTTGCCAGCAGCCTTCAGATAGGTACCTACGGTCGCGGTCAAACCACCATGGTCGGTAACGATCAGCTTGACATCCGGGTGCGCTGAAACGTAGCCAGTAAAGGTGGCTGTACCTTGGGTCGGATCTGCATTGGTGGCGGAATCGATCTCGATGTAATCAACGGTCAAACCAGCCTTGGTAAGCGCATCGATAGCACCCTGAGTGCGTTCGCCACGGGTGGGCTGAGATTTCAAACCCCAGACCATAGCCCGGTCACCGGATTTCACACCAGATTCCTTAATAGCTTCCTGGCCCAGTGAGAAACCAGCATTGTAGAGGTCAGCGCCAACATATCCGAAGCCATTGGCGGCATACTTTCCCTGAGCCAAAGGCAGGGGTGTATTCTGGCTGGTGACAATGATACCCTGAGCCTCAGCAGCATCAATTAGAGAATCAAAAGATTGATCGCCGGGGTGACCCATGACAGCAATGCCGTCCGGCTTGGTAGCAGCGGCTTCTTGGAACTGCTGCGTCATGGTTTGGGGATCCCAGTTCGACCACTCATAGCTGACTTGGGCACCGGTATCGGCGGCAGCTTGCACCGCGCCGTTATAGACATTCACTGCAAAGACACCACCCTGCGGGCCGCCAGGGAAGAAGACAATGTGGACATTGGAGCACCAACCACCAGAAGCTGCCGGAGCACCACCTTGCGTAGCAGCCGGCGCGGCCTGAGCCGTAGTTGGGGCTGGAGCTTGAGTCGCTGGAGCTGGGGCAGCTGGGGCTTGGGTCGCTGGTGCGCACGCGCTGAGCGCCAGAGCGCACAATGCTAATAGGGTAATTCCTCGTAAAGCGTGCTTGAACATTTGAAACTCCTTTCAATCGTGCTATGTTATGAAGTCAACAGTTATCGTTTATTGGTACATTCTTTACAATTCTTGTTCTATCCTTCTCTAAGTATCTCGATAAACCTCCTTTCATGGGTTTCACAATTTCTCCCTATGGAATCGGCGATGATACATACAGCCGGCCGAGGAGTCGAGGATTATTTCAAAGCAGAATTGCTCGCACGGAAGCATCTGGATGGCAACGCCAATTTCAGAACAGGCATTTCTCTTTTTTGATGCCGCCTCTTTGTTTACATAATGCACGATTATCTGATTTGTTTTCATGCTCTTAATCTCAATGAACTATCCCGGACAACCAATGTTGGTTCCAAGTTAATAGATTTCGGGTCCATTAGGGTCAATTCCTGCCAGCCAGCCTCGATGATTTTAATAATTTCTCCTACAGCCACTTTGCCGAGGTTATATAAATCATTTTGCACAGTCGTCAGGGAAGGCCAGAAAAAAGCAGATTCTGGAATATTATCAAATCCCACAATCCCGACATCTTGAGGAATCCGCACTCCTTTTTGGTGGGCAATCTGCATTGCCCCGAGCGCCATCTGATCATTAGCGACAAGGATCGAATCCATATCGGTGTACTGCTCAAAAAGTTGTTCAGCTGCCCGAGTGCCACTTGCCGACGACCAATTTCCCTCTACCCAGGAATAATCATGATATTCAATGCCCACTTTCTCCAACGTGTCTTTCCACGCTTTCATCCGCTGGCGTGCTTCCCACCAATCCAAGGGACCCGAAATATGACCGATGTGACGATATCCCTGCTCAAGCAGGTGGGACACTGCCATGCATCCGCCCGAGTAATTATTTATCGATACAACAGAAATATTTTCCCGCGGCTCCATGGTTAAATAAACAATGGGGATCTCAAAATCCACCGCTAATTTATTTACCCAACTTCGATTATCGCCCACTTCCTGCACAGCCCAGATAATTCCATCCACATGACGAGAAATAAGGGAGCGAAATATTGGCTCATTATTATTGGCATTGAAATGGGGCAATTCTTTTAGAAGGAGAGCATAACCGGCTGCCTCCAAAGCGGCTGTTATGCCGTTTAATGCAAGAGATGGACCGATATAATTCAATCCAGCAGTGACGACTCCCAACGTATGACTACGTTGGCGAATCAAGCTCCGTGCCAATGCGCTGGGCCGATAGTCCAACTTTTCTATAACCTCCTGCACGCGTGTACGAGTTTCTCGAGAAACATCTGGCCTTTCATTAATTACACGGGAAACAGTCTGGGTGGACACACCTGCCATAGAAGCCACTTCCTTAATAGTAGGCCGAACAAATTTTCTGCGCATTGTTATCGTTCCCGTTATCGATAACATTCTAATCATATATTAATAAACAGTCAAGAGATGACCTTTGTATTAAGCTTAAAAAGCTCATCCTTCATGAGAAAACATGCCATAAAATATAGGAACCAAGACCCCCATATTGCACACATAGTCCAAAGAATTGAGACACAAAGGCTTCAACCGTAAAGAATGAAGCCTTTGAATCTCCCATGAAAGTGTAAAGCTTTATTGCTTGGCTTTGTAATGGATTGGTGGAATTGCTCTTAACCGTTCAGCAGAAATTTCAGGAGTGATGTCGCGTTGCGGCATGGCAAGCATCTCATAGCCTACCATAAACTTGCGGACCGTTGCCGAGCGTAACAGCGGTGGATAGAAATGTGCGTGAAGAGTCCACTCAGGGTGGATCTTATTATCAAAGGGAGCCTGATGGAACCCCATGGAATAAGGAAAGGAGATATTAAATAAATTATCGAAGCGACTAGTTACCTGCTTCAAGACTTCTGCCAGCGCCACAGTCTCAACTAATGTCAATTCTGCCAAGTAAGCCGTGGGGCGATGAGATATCACCAATATTTCAAATGGCCAGATTGCCCAAAACGGTACCAGCGCAGTAAAGTGCGAATTCCGAAATACGATCCTTTCCCCGCGCCGATGTTCCTCTTCCAGGTAGTCAATCAGTAAAGGTTTACCGTGTTGCCTGAAGTATGCAGTCTGAGAAACAAGCTCTTTATTGATCTCATTCGGCAATTGTGACTGTGCCCAAATTTGGCTGTGAGGATGTGGATTAGAACATCCCATCATCGCGCCTTTGTTCTCGAAGACCTGCACATTCGTAATGAAATCTTTTTTACCCAACTCTTCGGTTTGTTCCGTCCACGTGGCGATGATGTTTTGGATGACGGGGAGATCAAGCTCTGGGAGAGTGAGATCATGGCGGGGAGAAAAACAGACCACACGGCAGAGTCCGCTCTCAGCTGCGGAAACCAGCAGGGGATGAGTTGAAGCGTAAGTTTCTGCATTCAAATCGGACAATAGTGCAGGGAAGTCATTATCAAAGACAAATGTTCCTGAATAATCTGGATTTTTGATTCCGCCAGCGCGTTCGTTCCGTGGGCATAAGTAACAAGTTGGATCGTATTGCGGCAGACTTTCGACAGGGGCCTTTTCGATCTGTCCCAGCCACGGACGTTTGGCGCGGTGAGGGGAGACCAGCAGCCAGTCTTCGGTTAGGGGATTGAAACGACGATGGGGTAAATCAAACATTGATAAAGTCTCTTGGTCCTTTCTCTACAAAACTATTTCTGCGGGGCTTGAATGATTGCAATTCCTTGTCAGACCTTGACGAAAAAGGAAGGTATGTAATTTGCATCAGCCATATTTCAAAGCAATTTAGAATGGAATATCATTTATCCCAATAAAGAAATCCCAAGGCAGGGGAATTCATGCAAGTTCTATCAAAGTTTAGTATAACTCAATTGACTGATGTACATCCTTAATTAAACGCAGGAAAGAAAAAGCTGAACTCGCAAAAGCCTTTGTTCAATCACGGAAAACTGAGTCACGAATCACGATTATTATA
>Ga0335081_10018488_pt1 | contig 11268 bp, 6 predicted proteins | sample Lox_Sample_35_FD_206713 | JGI IMG/M metagenome (GOLD analysis project Ga0335081, IMG submission 206713) | Soil microbial communities from Loxahatchee National Wildlife Refuge, Florida, United States - Lox_Sample_3.5 | ecosystem: Environmental > Terrestrial > Soil > Wetlands | place: USA: Florida... | reverse complement strand
GCTCGGCGAGTGCGACGGCGAGGTCGAAGGCGCCATCGCGATCGACGCCGGCGCCGACCACGAAGGCCGGCCGCGCCGCGCGATCGAGCGCATCGCCGAGCTGCGCCAGCAGCTCGGGCGCGGGGCGCAGCGCGGTCGAGACCCGGCGGGCCGGCAGCGGCTCGGCGGGCTGGTCCCAGTCGTCGACCGGGATCGACACGAAGGTCGGCCCGCACGGCGGCTGCATCGCCACATAGTAGGCGCGCGCGATCGCGGCCGGCACGTCCTGGGCGCGCGCCGGCTCGACGGCCCATTTGACGTAGGGCTTCGGCAGCTCGGTCGGCTGCATCGCGTAGAGAAACGGCTCGGTCGGCAGGATCGCGCGCGCCTGCTGGCCGGCCGTGACGACGAGCGGCGTGCGGTTGCGAAACGCGGTGAAGATCGCCCCCATCGCGTGGCCGACGCCGGCGGCCGCGTGGAGGTTGACGATCGCGGCATTGCGCGTCGCTTGCGCGTATCCATCGGCCATGCCGACCGCGGCGCATTCCTGCAATGCGAGGACGTAGCGGAAGTCGTTGGGAAACGCGCGATAGAGCGGCAGCTCGGTCGAGCCCGGATTGCCGAAGATCGTCGTCATGCCGAACGAGCGCAGGAGCTCCAGCACGGCGTCGCGGACGGTGGTCGATGAATTGGCGCTCAAGCGTGTGTCCTTTCCTGCGGTATGACGCATTGTAGAAAGCCGGTCACCGGCACCGCAATTGCCCCACCGTAACGGCAGCTGTGCGCATGCTCGGTTGCATCGGCGTGGCGGGATCGCTAAATCGGGGCGCGGCGGCCGAAGAATCGGCGGCCGGACGGGTGTGAGCATGCGCGCGGAAATCGAGAAGCTGGTCGAGGAGATCAAGCAGTCGGTCGGGCTGCTGAGGAGGCATCTTTGACGTCGACAAGGCGCGCGCGCGTCTTGCCGAGCTCAACAAGCTCGCCGAGGATCCGAAGCTCTGGGACGACCCGCCGAAAGCGCAGCGGCTGATGCAGGAGCGCACCGCGCTCGACGACCAGCTCGCGGCGCTCGGCCGCATCGAGCAGGATCTCTCCGACAATATCGAGATGATCGCGCTCGGCGAGGCCGAGAAGGACGACGGCGTGGTCGCCGACGCGGAAGGCGCGCTCAAGGCGTTGCGCACCGAGGTCGGGCGGCGCGAGCTCGAGGCGCTGCTGGCAGGCGAGGCGGACGCCAACGACAGCTATCTCGAGGTGCATGCCGGCGCCGGCGGCACCGAGAGCCAGGACTGGGCCGCGATGCTCCTGCGCATGTACACGCGCTGGGCCGAGCAGCACGGCTACAAGGTCGACTATCTCGAGGAGACCGCCGGCGAGGAGGCCGGCATCAAGTCGGCGACCGTGCAGATCAAGGGGCGCAACGCCTTCGGCTGGCTCAAGTCGGAGGACGGCGTGCATCGCCTGGTGCGCATCTCGCCGTTCGATTCCAACGCGCGCCGCCACACCTCGTTCGCGAGCGTCGGCGTCTTTCCGGTGATCGACGACCGCATCGTCATCGACATCAAGGAGTCGGACGTGCGCACCGACACGATGCGCTCGGGCGGCGCCGGCGGCCAGCACGTCAACAAGACCGAGTCGGCGGTGCGCCTCACCCACATCCCGACCGGCATCGCGGTCGTCGTGCAGGCGGAGCGCTCGCAGCACAAGAACCGCGCCGCGGCGTGGAACATGCTGCGCGCGCGGCTCTACGAGCGCGAGCTCAAGAAGCGCGAGGAGAAGGCGGCGGCCGAGCAGGCCGCCAAGACCGACATCGCCTGGGGCCACCAGATCCGCTCCTACGTGCTGCAGCCCTACCAGATGGTGAAGGACCTGCGCACCGGCGTGTCGACCTCGAACACCGGCGCGGTGCTCGACGGCGATCTCGACGCGTTCATGCAGGCCGCACTGGCGCAGAAGGCGTTCGGCACCGAGCCGACCGAGGTCGAGGACGTGGAGTAGGCAATCGTAGATCCCATGGGATCTACGAGAGGCGCGTTATTGAATCGCGCCGAGCCGGATGCCGGCGCGCAAGAATTTCTCCGGATCGACCGCCTCGCCGTTGATGCGGGTCTCGTAGTGCAGATGCGGGCCGGTCGAGCGGCCGGTCGAGCCGACCTCGCCGATGGTCTGGCCGATTCTCACGCTCTGGCCGACCGCGACGTCGATCGCCGAGAGATGGCCGTAGCGGGTCGCGAGCCCGTTGCCGTGGTCGATCTCGACCATCTTGCCGTAGCCGCCGCTCCAGCCCGCGGCCGTTACGGTGCCGGATGCGGTAGCGCGCACCGGCTCGCCGACGTTGCCGCGGAAATCGATTCCCGTGTGCATCGCGGGGCGGTTGAGGAACGGGTCGAGCCGCACGCCGAAGGGGGACGACTCGTCGAGTTCGCCCGGCACCGGCTTGCGGATCGGCAGCGCCAGCATGTTGTGGGCGAGCCGGTCGGTCTGCGCCCGCGCGAGCGCGATGCGGTAGACTTGGCGATCAAATGCATTCGCGCCGGGAGCGAGCCGATAGGGTACGAACGGGCCGCCGACCGGCCCGTCGGCGAGGCGCGGCGCGTTGTGCAGGCCGAGCTCGGCGAGCACGCCGCGCATGCGCTTGAGCTTGCTGTCGTAACCCTGCTCGATCGCGTTGAGCGAGGTGGTCTGGCCCGCCTCGATACGGTCGAGCGAATCCTGCAGGCGGGTGATCTCGCCGTCGACGCCGCCGCTCATTGCGAGCGCCTGCCGGCTCTCGCCGAACGGCACCGATGTGAACCAGTCGATGCTGGCCTCGCGATCGCGCGGCGGCGCGGGCGGGGCCGCGCGGTCGCTCATCGGCGACGGTTTGGGGCCGCCGAGGCTGCGGCTCGGCGGCTTGATCGAGCCGGTGATCGATGGATCGCTGAGCGCGCCGAGCGAGGAGTTGCGTGCCTCGAGCGCGGCCTGGCGCTTGGCGATCTGGTCGAGCCGGCGCTCGAACTGCTCCTGGTCGAGCAGCTGGCGGCTGGTGACGCGGTCGACCTGGGCGCGCATCTCGGCGATGCGGTCCTCGTAGGCGAACTGCATCGCGGCCTGGCGCGCGATCAGCCGCGCGAGCACGTCGTCGTGGAATGCGAAATAGGTCGCGGTCACGGCCGACCAGCCCGCCATGATGACGAGCGCGCCGACGCAGATCCAGAACGCGACCGGCCCGATTCGGACCTGCCGGCCTGCATGACCGAAGGTGAAGTCCTTGGCGGCGTTGTGCGTCCGGGCCGGATTGGCGGCATGGGCGCGGCGCGGCCGTGCATCGTGATGAGGGGCCGCCGGCGACGCCGCGTACCACCCGGCGTGCGCGGCGTGACGGTCATGGTGACCATCGTGGTGCCCGTCATGATGACCGTCTCGGGCATGCCCGTGTCGATCGCCAGAACGGTGAGGGGACGCGGCTCGCTGGAACATCGACGCTCCGGCGCCGTCTCCAGGGAGCGGAGGGCGACGCTACGGCGTCGAATGTGCGTCGTGTATGGTTAATTTTCTCTCAAGTGGTGTCTGAGCACTGCGGGATATGCCTAACGATTTCCGGAGGATGTTTCTTTCTTCTCGCTCCGCTTTGCGGGGAGGGTCGGTGAGGCGGCGAGGAGCCGCAAGCGTACAAGGCCTGGGCTTGCTCAGCCTTTGCCGAGCGCCTTCACGGCGGCGAGTACCGCCTCGGCGTGACCTTCGACCTTCACCTTGGGCCAGACTTGGGCGATTCGGCCGTCCGGACCGATCAGGACGGTGGTGCGGGTGATTCCCATGAACTTGCGCCCATACAGCGACTTCTCGCCCCACACGCCGTAGGCCGTGAGCATCTTGTGGGTTTCGTCCGAGGCGAGCGGGACACGCAGGCGATGTTTTGCCTTGAACGCGTCCTGCGCTCCGACCGGGTCGGCCGAGACGCCGACGACAGCGGCGCCGGCCTTGGCGAAGTCGGCCGAAAGAGCGGAAAACGCCTTCGATTCGATGGTGCAGCCGGGCGTGTCGGCGCGGGGGTAAAAGAAGAGCACGAGGGGCTGTCCGGCGAAGTCCGCCAAGGACACGCTGCCTCCGCCGTCGCGCGGCAGGTTGAAAGGCGGGGCTTTGCCGCCGATTGCGAGTGTGGGCGTGGTTCCCTGGCTCCCCTTGTTGATCCCCTTGGCGGCGCGGGTGGGCATGTGCCTTCCTTTCGACTCTTTCGCACGGTCATTCTACGGTGGCCTCACGGTTTGGGGAGGGGCGCTGTTGGGTCAAGGGTTTTTGTGATCGAAGCCCTTAGGCCCGGATGGGGATGCGCCTTGACCTGCGGCATCAATGCGGCAGACAGGCGGGGGATGCCGATCCGGCATGACAGAGGGGACCAATAGGCGGCTGGCGGCGCTCCGCGGTCTGGAGGAGAGCCTGCGGGGCCACCGGCATGCGCAGCCTGCCGAGACGCCGGCGGCCGGTACCGACGAGCCGTCCCGCCTCAAGCGCCGCACCGCGCGCGCATCCGTGCGCCCAAGGGCGGCGCCGCAGCGCCGCTGGCGGCTGCCGACATTCGCCCTGCCGAAACTCGCGCTCCCCGGCGTCCCGCGATTCCTGCGCAGCCGCGGCATGCGCCGCTTCGCGATCGTGCTGGCAAGCCTTTTTGTCGTCGCCGCGGCCGGTTGCGGGGCGCTTTGGTACCGTCTCTCCAGCGGCCCGATCACGCTCGATTTCGCCACCGACTGGCTGGCCGCCGCGATCAAGGAGAATCTCGGCGATGCCTATCGGGTCGAGGTGGGCGGCACCGTGCTCGAGCGCGACGAGAACGGCCGGGCGGCGCTGCGCATCCGCGACATCGTGGTGCGCGACGGCGAGGGCGGCGTGGTCGCCAACGCGCCGCGCGCCGAGGTCGGGCTGTCCGGCCTGAGCGTGCTCAGCGGCCATCCGCGCGCCGAGAGCCTCAACCTGGTCGGCGCTGCGCTGTCGCTGCGGGTCGAGCCGAACGGCGACGTCGCGGTGTTCGCCGCCGCCGACAAGCGCCCGCTCGCGCGGGCGCCGATGCTCGCCTCGGCCGATTCGATCGTGATCCCGACGCGCAGCCTCGCGGGCGCGCCGGCGGGACCGCAATCCACCCCCGCACCGGCGCCCTCGGCCGCGTCGAAGAGCTCCTCGCTCGACAATCTCGGCGCCTTGCTCACCTGGCTCGACGGCGTGAGCAAGCTCGGCCTCGACGGCCACGACCTGAGCGAGATCGGCCTCAAGAGCGGCAGCCTCACGGTCGAGGATCAGCGCAACGGCCAGCAATCCAAGTTCGACAAGATCAACCTGAGCCTGACCCGCCACGCCGAGGGCGAGGTGGTGCTGCGCATCGATTCCGACAATGCGGAGCGGCCCTGGGTGCTGCTCGCCGGGGTCAAGCCGCTCGGCGAGGGCCGCCGCGCGGTCAGCATCGAGGCGCGCAAGATCATGATGCGCGACCTGCTGCTGGCGCTGCGCATCGACAACGGCCAGGTCAACCCCGACCTGCCGCTGTCGCTCAGCCTGCGCGCCGAGCTCGCGCGCGACGGCACGCCGCAGATCGCGAGCGGGCAGCTGCTGCTCGGCCCCGGCACCATCACGGACGCCAAGGATCCCAACGCCCAGCTCAGCATCGACCGCGCCGAGGTCAGCCTCGACTGGGACGCCGGCCGGCGCGCGCTGGCGGCGCCGTTCCAGATCGTATCGGGCGGCAACCGCATCACGCTGGTGGCGCACGCCGAGGCGCCCGCGCAGGCGGGCGGGCCGTGGCGGATCGGGTTGACCGGCGGCGCGATCGTGCTGGCGCCGCGGACCGACGACGACGAGCAGCTCGTGCTCAACCGCGTCGCCGTGATGGGGCGCTTCGACCCCGCCAAGCGCCGGCTCGAGATCGAGCACACCGACATCGCCGGCAAGGACGTGGCGATCGCGGGCTCCGGCTATGTCGATTTCTCGACCTCCGATCCGCGCCTGGTGATAGGGCTGACAAGCCGCAACATGACGACGGCGGCGTTCAAGCAGATCTGGCCGGTGTTCGTGAACACGCCGGTGCGCAGCTGGGCGCTCCAGCATCTGCAGGGCGGCTCGGTCGATCATGTCGACATCGCGACCAACGCGCCGTTCTCGACCCTGGAGACGGGCGGACCGCCGGTGCCCGACGGCGGCCTGTCGATCGAGATCGTCAACAGCGGCATCGTGGTGCAGCCGGTCGACTCGCTGCCGCCGATTCACGACGCCGACATGGTCACCCGCGTGTCCGGCCGCAACGTCACGATCAGTCTCGGGCGCGGCGTGGTCGATCTGCCCTCAGGCCGCAAGCTCACGATCGCCAACGGCGTGTTCGAGGTGCCCGATACCCAGGTCAAGAAGCCGCCGGCGCGCGTGCGCATGCGCATCGAGGGCCCGGTGCCGGCCGCCGCCGAGCTGTTGGCGACCGACCGGCTGCGCGAGGCCTCCGGCGCGCCGCTCGATCCGTCCGGCAGCAAGGGCACCGTGTCGGCGCAGGTGACGCTCGGCCTGCCGATCGATCCCGACATGCCGAAGGGCAGCGTGAAGTACAGCGTCGTCGCCGACATCGCCAATTTCGCGGTCGAGCGCTTCATGATGACGCAGCGCATCGAGGCGCAGACCCTGCGCGTCACCGCCGACAACGACGGCTACACGGCGCGCGGCGACATCCGCGTCGGCGGCATGCCGGCGCAAGTCGACTACCGCAAAATGCGCGACGACGGCGAGGGCGAGCTGCGCCTGCAGGCGGTGTTCGACGACGCGGCGCGCAGCCGCTTCGGCTTCGACTTCAACGGCGCGCTCAAGGGTCCGGTGCCGGTGCGGCTCGGCGGAAAAATCCCGGCGTCGAGCGACCAGGACAGCCGGTTCGCGATCGAGGCGGATCTGAGCCAGGCGAAGATCGACAACCTGCTGCCCGGTTGGATCAAGGACGCGGGCAAACCGGCGCGCGCCACCTTCACGATGACGAGCCGCAAGAACGCGAACACCCGCATCGACGACGTCGCGATCGACGGATCGGGAGTCTCGGTCAAGGGATCGGTCGAGATCGACGGCAACGGCGAGGTGGTGGCGGCGAACTTCCCGACCTTCGCGATGGCGGCGGAGGACAAGGCGAGCCTCAAGGCCGAGCGCCTGCCCGATGGTCCGCTGAAGGTGACGATGCGCGGCGACGTCTATGACGGCCGCACCTTCATCAAATCGGTCATGGGCGGCGGCGCGTCCAAGGAGCAGGATTCGCACCGCAGCATCGCGGACCTCGATCTCGACGTGAAGATCGGGGCGGTCGCCGGCTTCCACGGCGAGGCGTTGCGCGCGCTCGATCTCAAGCTGCAGAAGCGCAGCGGCGTGGTGAAGAGTTTCGGGCTCAACGCCAAGCTCGGCGTCGACGCGACGCTGCTGGGCGATCTGCGCGGGCGGCCCGGCGCCCGCCAGGTGCTCTACTTCGAAAGCGCGGATGCCGGCGCGCTGCTGCGCTTCACCGATACCTATTCGCGCATGAACGGCGGGCAGATCTGGGCCGCCATGGATCCGCCGACGCCCAACCATGCGCCGCAGGAGGGCCTGCTCAACATCCGCGACTTCACGGTGCGCGGCGAGCCGGCGCTCGACCGCATGGTCTCCGGGTCGCCCGGCGCGCAGACCACCGGCGTCGACTTCTCGCGGATGCGCGTCGAGTTCCTCCGCTCGCCCGGCAAGTTCACGGTGCGCGACGCGGTGGTGCGCGGCCCGGTGGTCGGCGCCACCATGGACGGCGTGCTCGACTATGCGTCGAACGAGGTGCACCTGCGCGGCACCTTCGTGCCGCTCTACGGTCTCAACAACATGTTCGGGCAGATCCCGATCGTCGGGCTCTTCCTCGGCGGCGGCGACAAGGAAGGCCTGGTCGGCATCACGTTCGAGGTGGTGGGCCCGCCCGGCACGCCGACGCTGCGCGTCAACCCGATCTCGGCGGTCGCGCCCGGCCTGTTGCGCAAGGTGTTCGAGTTCCCGAGCAGCGTCCCGGGCGAGCAGTACGATCCGCGCACCAGCTACGCGGACCGGGATCGGTGAGACATTGAGTAGCTGATCCGTAGGGTGGGCAAAGGCGCGGAACGCGCCGTGCCCACGCGTGGTGGGCACGCTTCGCTTTGCCTACCCTACGGATGACGGCTCATCCTCCGTCAGATCGGCTTGAGCAATACGTGCCGCTTGCGGCCGAGCGAAAGCTTGATCACGCCCTCGGGCGTGAGGTCGTGTGCGGTCAGCGTCATCTTCTCGTCGGTCACGGGCGTATCGTTGACGCGCAGCCCGCCCGCCTTGATCTGGCGGCGCGCCTCGCCGTTGGAGGCGACGAGCCCGGTCTTTTCCGCAAATGCGGTCAGTACGCCGATTCCCTTCTCGAGATCCGCCTGCGGCACCGCGACGGTCGGCAGGCTGGCGGCCAGCGTGCCTTCCTCGAATGTCTGCCGCGCAGTCGCTTCCGCCTCGGTCGCCGCGTCGCGGCCGTGCAGCAGCGCGGTCGCCTCGGTGGCGAGCACCTTCTTCGCCTCGTTGATCTCCTGACCCGCGAGTGCGCCGAGCCGGGCGATCTCGGCGAGCGGCAGGTCGGTGAACAGCTTGAGCAGGCGCGTGACGTCGGCGTCCTCGCAGTTGCGCCAAAACTGCCAGTAGTCGTACGGGCGCATCATCTCGGCGTTGAGCCAGACGGCGCCGCTCTCGGTCTTGCCCATTTTTGCGCCCGACGCGGTGGTGAGTAGCGGCGTGGTCAGTGCATAGAGCTCGGCATTGGCGAGCCGGCGGCCGAGGTCGATGCCGTTGACGATGTTGCCCCACTGGTCGGAGCCGCCCATCTGCAGGATGCAGCCATGGCGCTTGAAGAGCTCGACGAAGTCGTAGGCCTGCAGGATCATATAGTTGAACTCGAGAAACGTCAGCGGCTGCTCGCGGTCGAGGCGCAGCTTCACCGAATCGAAAGTGAGCATCTTGTTGATGGTGAAGTGGCGCCCGACATCGCGCAGGAACGGGATGTACGCCAGCGCGTCGAGCCAGTCGGCGTTGTTCGCCATGACGGCGCGCCCCTCGGCGAAATCGAGGAAGCGGGCAAACACGGTCTTGATCGAGGCGATGTTGGCGTCGATCTGGGCCGGGCTGAGCAGGCTGCGGGTGGTGTCCTTGCCGGAGGGATCGCCGATCTTGCTGGTGCCGCCGCCCATCAGCGCGATCGGCCGGTGGCCGGTCTTCTGCAGCCAGCGCAGCATCATGATGCTGATCAGATTGCCGATGTGCAGGCTCGGCGCGGTGGCGTCGAAGCCCACATAGGCCGTGACCGGGCCGGCCGCCGCGCGTTTGTCGAGCGCGTCGGGCTCCGAGACCTGGTGGATGAAGCCGCGCTCGGACAGGGTTCTGAGGAACTCGGACTTGTAGGCGCTCATGACGGGCGTTGGTTGCTGTCATGGCCGGGCTGTTCGGCCATCCACGTCTTGCCGCGGGGCCAAGGCGTGGATGCCCGGCACAAGGCCGGGCATGACGGTGTTTGAAATGCTGCGGTGGTGTAACAGGTCTGCGGTCCGATTCAAACCGACGGCCCCTGCTTTCCAATACGGTCCCCCGCCGATAAGGTTGCGGCCCCGAATTCCAACTCGGCCGGAGCGCGATCGCGCAGCCAGCGCCGCCGCAGGGAGATGCCCCAGATGACGACCTATTCCGACGTCCAGCTCTTCATCGACGGTGCCTGGCGGCCGGCCGCGAGCGGCAAGACGCTCGCCGTGCTCAACCCGGCGACCGGCGAGGAGATCGGCAAGGTGGCGCATGCCGAGAAGGCCGATCTCGACGCGGCGCTCGCCGCCGCGCAGAAGGGGTTCGCGGCCTGGCGCAAGGTGCCGGCGCACGAGCGCTACAGGACGCTGCGCAAGGCGGCCGAGATCCTGCGCGCCAATGCGAGCGAGATCGCCACCAAGATGACCATGGAGCAGGGCAAGCCGCTGGTCGAAGCCAAGGGCGAGACGCTCGCCGGCGCCGACGTGATCGACTGGTTCGCCGAGGAGGCGCGCCGCGCCTATGGCCGGACGATTCCGGCGCGCGTCGACGGCGTCTATCAGCTCGAGATCAAGGAGCCGGTCGGCGTCGTCGCGGCGTTCACGCCGTGGAACTTCCCGATCAACCAGGCGGTGCGCAAATGCTCGATGGCGCTCGCGGCCGGTTGCGCGATCATCATCAAGGGGCCGGAGGAGACGCCGGCGGCCTGCGCGGGGCTGATCGACGCCTATGCCAAGGCGGGCGTGCCGGCCGGCGCGATCAACCTCGTGTTCGGCGTGCCGGGCGACATCTCGTCCTACCTGGTGCCGCATCCGGTGATCCGAAAAATCTCCTTCACGGGCTCGACCGCGGTCGGCAAGCACCTGGCGCAGCTCGCCGGCGCGCACATGAAGCGCGTCACCATGGAGCTGGGCGGCCACGCGCCCGCGATCGTCTTTGCCGACGCCGACGTCGACGCGGCGGCAAAGATCCTGAGCTCCAACAAGTTCCGCAATGCCGGCCAGGTGTGCGTCGCGCCGACCCGCTTCCTGGTGCAGAAGCCGGTCTATGAGGATTTCGTCGGCAAGTTCGTCGCCGCCGCGAAGGCGCTGAAGGTGGGCGACGGGCTCGACGAGAAGACCCGCATGGGCCCGCTCGCCCATGCGCGCCGGCTCGACGCCATGGAGGCGTTCGTCGGCGACGCGATCGCCAAGGGCGCCAAGGTGGAGACCGGCGGCCGGCGCATCGGCAACAAGGGCTATTTCTACGAGCCGACCGTGCTCACCAACGTGTCGCGCGAGGCGCGCATCATGAACGAGGAGCCGTTCGGCCCGGTCGCGGTGATCGGCGCGTTCGACACCTTCGATGACGTGGTCAGCGAGGCGAACCGGTTGCCCTACGGGCTCGCGGCCTATGCCTACACGCGCTCGGAGAAAACCGCGGCCGCGATCGGCAGCGCGGTCGAGACCGGCATGATCTCGATCAACCACCACGGCCTCGCGCTGCCCGAGGTGCCGTTCGGCGGCGTGAAGGACTCGGGCTACGGCACGGAAGGCGGCGCCGACGCGCTCGATGCGTACCTGGTGACCAAGTTCATCACGCAGATGAACGTGTGAGACATGTAGCCTGGATGGAGCGAGGCGAAATCCGGGACGAGCGTCATTCCGCCGCTCTCCATGCGGGCTTCTGTAACGGGCCTTGGTGTGTCAATCCCTGTTTCCACTTGCGAGGATCCTTTCGCCGGGGTCGTGCTTCTGTCCGGGGTCGGCGCGAAGGCCGCCACCTGAT
>Ga0335081_10018487_pt1 | contig 11268 bp, 10 predicted proteins | sample Lox_Sample_35_FD_206713 | JGI IMG/M metagenome (GOLD analysis project Ga0335081, IMG submission 206713) | Soil microbial communities from Loxahatchee National Wildlife Refuge, Florida, United States - Lox_Sample_3.5 | ecosystem: Environmental > Terrestrial > Soil > Wetlands | place: USA... | reverse complement strand
TTTGATTCAGCCTAGGCAAAGTTTGTAAAGGAGAGCGTTTGCGGAGAAGGTTCAAGAAATGAACGAGAGCATCCCGGCGACGAGTATTCCCGCAACTACAGCCACCAGAAAAGCAAAGCCCTGGCAACGGCTTTTGCCTTTCCTCATCACCGCCGGCTGCTTTGCCTACCTCTACGTACGCCTCAGCCGTGGCGCTGCAGCCGAGGGCACGGGGCTGCTTCCTTATCTTCTGAAAAGCTTCGAGAACGTCAGTTGGCCTCGCTGGCTGGCCTTGATGATTCCGTATTGCTTCCTTTATCTCCTGCTCGATAGCGCCGTAGTTTGGAGCGTAATCAACTGGTTCAATGCCAAGATCCGCTACGCGGATATTTTGCCTATTCGCGCCAGCGCTTACATTCTTTCGCTCGTGAACGAGCAAGTCAGCAAAGGCGCCATCGCCCTCTATCTCAATCGGCGCGACGGCGTGCCCGGGTGGGAAGTCGGCTCGAGCATGCTCTTTTTGATGTTCTGCGAATACTACAGCCTGATCCTCTGGGGGACCATTGGCGTCACCTTGCGCTGGGATACCATCCAGCCCGTCTTTCACGTGATTCCCTGGATCGCCTTGGGCTCGTGCCTTTTCTTCGTCCTCTTTTATCTATTCTTCCGCGGCGCGATCGGCTCGGGGATCGCTTTGCGCGATCGCCCCGTCCTGCGCGCCTTCCGCCTCGCCAAACTCTGGCATTACGCGGCGGTGATTCTGATGCGTGCGCCCCTGGTGATCGCCGGCGTCATCGTCTATACGCTGGCCCTCCGGCTCTTTGGCGGCTCTGTTACTTTCACTGAGATGCTCGGTTATCTGCCCGTGATTTTCTTTGGAGCGGCCATGCCGGGTCCCATGCACTCGGTAGCCATCCTTTTCTGGGTCCTGCTCTTCCCCAACCGCCCCGGCCAGATGACCGCCTTCGGTTTCGTCATGCACAATTTCTTTATCTTGTTTAACGCCGCTGTCGGCCTGCTATTTTTGCGGCGAGCGACTCGCGAGGTTTTCGGGTAGTTCCCTCCTGGCGATCAGGGCCCGCTGGCTCATGGACACCAGCGTGCTCAAAACCAGCCCCCACACCAGAATCGTCAGCAATGGCTGTAGGAATCGCGCGCCCAGCCGGATTAAGATTTCGACCACGGTCGGAACGAAATAAAGCATGCCATTGTAGCGGCCGAGTTTGCTCCCGCGCAGCTTGCCTTGCCGGTGAATCCAGTATGAGTCGATCGTGTACTGCGCGAACGCCGCCGTGATACACACCGGCAAAATCCAGGGAAACACGCCCCGATATGCGCCGGCAAATATGCCGCTGGTGACAAAAAGAAAATCGCTGGTGTGATCGAATGTCCCGCCGAACGGCGTGACGGTCCCCCACCGCCTCGCAATCGGCCCATCCGCAAAATCCGTCAATAGCGCCACCACCCATGCCACCAAAGCGAACCCGGCTGAACGCGCATCTCCCTTGGCCATGAAAAATGCAAACGGGACCACCAAAAGCAGTCGAACAGCGGTGAGGGCGTTGGCCATTGGCCATAATTCTATGGCTATCGGGCCTTCGTTGACACGAATAGTGCGTAAGAATATGCTTTTTCACGGAATTAGGTTGTACTGGAAATTTCCACCGAAGGCTCCCTATGCCGGACGTTTCCGTTCCTTACCACGTCGACGCCGCTCTTGAAGCCGGGTTAGAGGGCCGCGGCGTCTCCCGCGAAGATGCGCTTTCGTTGATGAAAGACGCGCCCTTGCCGGCATTGCTCCAGGCAGCCGCTGCCCTGCGCGACCGCTACAAAGGGCCTTGGGTTAGCTACTCCAGAAAAGTCTTCGTTCCCCTCACGCATCTTTGCCGCGACTATTGCGGCTATTGCACGTTCCGCGCCGATCCGCAGGCCGGCGTGCAACCTTACATGACGCCCGACGATGTGCTGGCCGTGGCGGAGGCGGGCCGCCGCGCTGGATGCAAGGAAGCTCTGTTCAGCCTGGGCGATCAGCCCGAGCGTATCTTCCCCGAGGCAAAAGCGTTCCTAAAGGCCTTGGGATTCGACCGCACCCTCGAATACCTCGCCGCCATGTGCGAGCTTGTCCTGGAGAAGACGGGCCTTCTCCCTCATTCGAATCCTGGCTTGATGAGTTCCGACGATCTTCGCCGCCTCCGCGAGACCAACGTCAGCGTGGGACTGATGCTCGAAAGCGCGAGTCTGCGGCTGGGCCGCCCGGGCGGCCCGCACTGGCGAGCGCCGGACAAGGTTCCTTCTCTCCGCTTGCGTACTATCGACGACGCCGGCCAATTGTCCATGGCTTTCACCACGGGCATTTTGATTGGCATCGGCGAAACTCCCGAGGAGCGCGTCGACGCTCTGCTGGCCATTCGCGCCGCCCATGAGAAGCACGGTCATATCCAGGAATTGATCATCCAGCCGTTTCGTGCGAAGCCCGATATTCGCATGTCTCAGGCGCCGGAGCCCTCTAAGGACGATTTGCAGCGCACAATCGCCGTGGCGCGCTTCATTCTCGGCGGCGAGATGAATCTTCAGTCGCCGCCCAACCTCCTCTCCGAGGACTATCCCGATTTGCTCCAGGCCGGCATCAACGATTGGGGCGGAATCTCCCCGGTCACCAAAGATTTCATCAACCCCGAAGCGGCCTGGCCGCAGATTTCGGCGCTCGCGGCGAGAACTGCTTCCGCCGGATTCGTTTTGCGCGAGCGCCTGGCGATCTATCCGGAATTCTCATCGCGCGCGGAGTTCGTCGATCCACGTCTCCGGCCGCACCTTGATAAGCTCAGAGGCGAAGACGGCTTTGCTCGAGGGAGTTGTGACCCATGCTGAAAGCAATCCATCCTGAGTGGAGAGAAATCCCCTGGGATCGTGCCCTTAAGGCGGCCAGCCTGCATGTCGCCGGCCTCCTCGAGAACGCTATCGCCGGAAAAGATCTCGATTTCGAGCAGGGGCTTGCGCTGGCCAACGTCGATGGCAACGACCTTCTGGCTCTGGTGAAAGTCGCCGACGAATTACGCCGGCGCGTAGTCGGCGACAAGATCACCTATGTAGTGAACAGGAATTTGAACTTCACCAACGTTTGTATCGTGGGTTGCGCGTTTTGCGGCTTCAGCCGCGGACCGGATGCGCCGGACGCCTATTTTCACTCCACCGACACGCTGCTGGCCAAATCGCTCGAGGCCGTCGAGCGCGGCGCCACCGAGGTGTGCATTCAAGGTGGTCTTCCGAAAGATTTGGACGGAGACTATTACGTTGAACTTCTGCGCGCCATCAAGGCCCGCCTGCCTGAACTCCACGTGCACGCCTATTCGCCAATGGAAATTACCTACGGCGTGGAAAAGACGCGCCTGCCGCTGCGCGACTATCTGCTGATGTTGCGGGAAGCCGGTTTGGGCAGCATCCCGGGAACGGCCGCCGAAATTCTGGACGATAAGGTCCGCCGGTCGCTGAGCCCTAACAAGTTGAAAGTCCGCCAGTGGATTGAGGTGATTCGCACGGCGCACAGTCTCGGTATTCCCTCGACCTCCACCATCATGTACGGACACACCGAGCTTCCCGAAGATTGGGTCAGGCATATTCTATTGCTGCGCGAAATTCAAAAGGAAACTCGCGGATTCACCGAATTCGTTCCCCTGGGATTCATCCATTCCCAGACTAAGCTCTTCCAGATTGGCGGCGCGCGCGCCGGCCGTTCCGAGCGCGAGGATTTGATTATCCATGCGCTCGCCCGCGTGCTTCTGCACGGCTATATCTCCAACATTCAAGTCTCCTGGGTCAAACTCGGTTTCCAGCAGTCCTTGGATTGTCTTGACGCGGGAGCCAACGATTTCGGCGGCACGTTGATGGAGGAGAGTATCTCCAAAGCTGCGGGAGCCAATTTCGGCGAATACGTATCGCCCGGCGAATTCCGCGCTATGATCCGAAGCATCGGGCGCGTTCCCGCCGAGCGTTCCACGACGTACGGTATCCGCAAAATCTTCGAGCATCCGGACGCCGAGGAGCGCCTGCCGCTCGAGCGCATGCCTGTATTCGCCGGCGGCATGGACCATGCTCCTGTAACAGTCACCGGCTACTAGCGGCCTATCAGCGATCGCGCTGAACTGATTTGTTTGGAGGTATCGATATGCTAAGTGGAACCCTGGCTAAGAAACTCCACGGCCTGCCAATTCTCCCTGCCCTTACAATTCTCGCTTTGCTGCCTCTCGGTGCGCGTGCCCAAGCGGACGCCGCTCAAGCGCACGTCGCCACCGCCAAAGCCGCTGTTTCGCCTCAGCCCCCCAACCCGCACCCTTGGGAGGTCCTCCAGTCGGCGTTTGACCAGATGTGTGCCGAACCGAAGCCAGGAGCAAGGCCGCAGCCGGTCGGCAAGGACGTTCCGCTGGAGCCCGGCGAAGCCGCAAAACTAACCCCTACTCCGCGCGACAAATGGTACGAACCGCCCGCAAAAGTCTTCGACAATCTCTATTACATCGGCACCAAAACGGAATCCACCTGGGCGCTCACCACCTCCGCCGGTATCATTCTGATCAACACCAATTTCGATTGGCTTACGCCTATGCTCCTGGATGAGTTGCGTTCCTTCGGGCTTGATCCCGCGAACATAAAATATGCCGTGATCGTGCGTTCCCATTCGGATCAGTCCTGGGGAATCAATGCCCTCAAGAAGATTGTCCCTTCGGCGCACGTCATCATGTCGGAAAAGGATTGGGAGTTCCTCGCCAACGATAACTCACCGGCCCGGGTTAAGCCCGTGAAGGATATGGTGGCCAAGGATGGCCAGAAGCTCACGCTTGGCGATACGACCGTCACCCTCTACTCCACTCCGGGCGCCTCGGCGGGCAATCTCTCCATCGTCTTTCCCGTGAAGGACGGCAATCAACGGCACGTCGCCTCCATGATCGGCGGCACAACCATGAATCTCGTGCAAGGAGGCGTTCAGGTATTTCCGGATGCGAAGACGATGACCGAGACCTACATAGCCTCGGCCAAGCGCTTCAAGGACATCGAGGACAAAGCCAGGGTCGACACGATCATCTCCATACATGGCGTGCTCGATAATCTCCATGCCAAGCTGGAGGCTTTGCAGTCCCGCAAGCCCGGTGACCCGCATCCCTTCGTCAGCAAAGACGCCGTCGATCGCCTGAGCACGATCGTGATCGAGTGCGGTGAAGCCAAGCTAGCCTGGGGCGCCGCTAGTTCCTGGCGCTAGCATATGGTCGCGCGGCGCAGAGGGTGGCCGCGGCCCTTATAACCTCCCCGGCAGGTTTCTTGACGTATGCCTGCTGCGTGCGGGCCATTTCAGGCTATAATACCCGCCAGTTTTAGGGAGCCTTCGGTACAACCTCATTCAGGACTTATGGGCACCAAGAGCCGAAGCCCAATACAACGGCTCTTGAGAGGAGATGCGACCCATGAAGAAATCCGACAAGAGAATGGTTGATCGTCGCAAGTTTCTAAAGGGCGCGGCTGTCGGCGGTGTGGCCACCTGGGTTGCGGGCGCCGGCACATTGAGCGCTCAGCAAACCGTCGCGGCGAAGGTCTCGTCGGTCCCTCCCGTGCCGCCGAAGGAAGCCGATCCACCGAGCGAAGTCAGTATGTTAACCGTCGACCGCTCAGGCTCCGACTTCATGGTCGATGTCATCAAATCTCTCGGTTTCGAGTACGTGGCCTCCAATCCAGGCTCCAGTTTTCGCGGCATTCACGAATCGCTGATCAACTACGGCGGAAACAAGAATCCTGAGTTCATCACCTGCTGTCACGAAGAGTCCTCGGTTGCCTTGGCCCAAGGTTACTCCATGGTGGAAGGCAAGCCCATGCTCGTCCTGGCCCACAGCACCGTGGGCTTGCAGCATGCCTCCATGGGTATCTACAACGCTTGGGCCGGCAGAGCGCCCATCCTCATCATGATCGGCAATACCATTGACGCTACCGAGCGGCGGCCCGGCGTGGAGTGGTATCACAGCGCCCAGGATGCGGCAGCCATGGTCCGCGACTACACCAAATGGGATGACACTCCCATCTCCTTGCCTCATTTCGCGGAGTCCACTGTGCGTGCGTACAGGATCGCCATGACTCCTCCGAGGGAGCCGGTGGTGATCGTGCTCGATAGCGCCCTGCAAGAAGCTCCTATTGCCAATAACTCCTCGCTGCGCATACCCAAGCTCACGCTGGACGCGCCTCCGCAAGGAGATTCCGGCTCGGTCATGGAAGCGGCCAAGCTCTTGGTCGCGGCGCAGAATCCGGTAATCGTTGCGGGACACGTGATTCACTCCGAGGAGGGCATGCGCAATCTAATCGCCCTCGCCGAAGCTCTTCAGGCGCCTGTGATCGATCAGGGTGGCAACCTGCCGTCCCGCCACCCGCTCAACCAGTTGGGCGGCCGCGCGTTGATTGGGGAAGCGGATGTGATTATGGGCCTCGAGGTGGACGATTTCTGGGGCACGGTTCACTCCTACCGCGACCAACTCCACCGCAGTTCGCAAACCCTTACCCGCGCAAACGCCAAGCTGATCAGCATCAGCGCCCTCGATCTCTACACCAAGAGTAATTACCAGGATTTCGAGCGCTTCCAGGAAGTCGATATCGCCATGGCCGCGGACCCCGAGGCCACTCTTCCCGCTTTGACCGCAGCCATCAAGCAGTTGACCACCGACGACCGCAAGCGCGCTTTCCAGGATCGTGGCGCCAAAGTTGCCGCGGCCAACCAAAAGGCGATCGAGCGCGCCCGCACCGATGCGACTTATGGCTGGGACGCCAGCCCCATCAGTTCGGCGCGGCTTTCAGCGGAAGTCTGGAACGCCGTTAAAGGGGAAGATTGGGCTGGCGGACTCGGCGGCACGGAATGGAACTACGACAAATTCTATCAGCGTACCCGCGGCGGCAGCGCCGCTGGTGTCGGCTTCGCCTCTCCCTCCGCCGTCGGCGCCGCTCTCGCTCATCGCAAGCATGGCCGGCTCTACGTGCATCTTCAGACCGATGGCGATCTGATGTACGCCAACGGCGTGCTCTGGACCGCCGCCCATCATCGCATCCCTCTTCTCTCCGTCATGCGCAACAACCGCGCCTATCACCAGGAGGTCATGCACATCCAGCGCATGGCCAACCGCCACCAGCGCGGCATCGAGAACGCCGGCATCGGCACCACCATCGTCGATCCCAATATCGATTACGCGATGCTCGCGAAGAGCATGGGCTGGTATTCCGAGGGACCGATTACCGATCCCAAGGACTTGGGTCCGGCGCTCAAGAGAGCGGTTGCTGTCGTGAAACGCGGCGAGCCGGCTCTTCTCGATACCGTCACTCAGCCCCGTTAGAACACCAGAAAAGAGGCCGCATGCGCACATCTCAGCGAAGCAACAACGCTCTTCCGCCGGCGCGCGGGCCGCACCCCGTGCGCCTGATCACCCTATTGACGGCCGTGTTCGTTGTCGCGGGAATATCGCTTCTGGCGCATTCCGATGTGGCCGCACAATCCGGGAGTGAAGCCCCCAAGACTGCCGCCAACGCTCCAACGGGGAACGCCCAGCACGGCAAGACGCTTTACGTCACCGACGGATGCTATGAATGCCACGGCTATGCGGCCCAGGGCGGAGCGGGCACGGGCCCGAAGCTTGGCCCCAATCCGATTCCCTATGCCGCGTTCAGCTTCCAGGTCCGTTCTCCGCGCGATGAGATGCCGCCCTACACCGCCAAGGTGCTGTCCGACGCCGATATGGCGGATATCTACGCGTTCGTGCAATCGCAGCCGCAGCCGCCCAAGCCGGATTCTGTTCCGCTGCTAAAATAGTTCGCCGCGAGACGATCGCTCCTCGTCGTTCTCTTCAAGCGAGATCGCCTCTAGTTCAGGATAGTTCCGAACCAGAGGCTCGGGCGCTCTTACTTTGCGATCCTCCAGCATCGCAATCAACTCCAAAGCGTTGACCGCGGCTTTCCCCAAATTGTGATTGTTGGCCACCACGTAAGTTGCCTCCGCCTTGGAAGCGATCTCCACCGTCCGCTCTTTCCACTTCTCCAGTTCCTGCTCCGAGTAAAGATAGTCGTAGCGGTCCCGCACGTTTGTTTCCGCGAACCACTGCCGGTAGTTCCTTCCGTGCAGCCGGACATATCCGATCGCCGAAGTCACTTCCGTCCCCGGTCGAATCGCTCGGCCCAGCAGCGGCTGATCGATATTGCATAGCCCGACCTTTAGCTCCGCCAACCAGGCCAGGATTTCCGGATCGTTCCAGCTCGCGTGGCGGATTTCCAGCACCAGCGGATAACTGCCAAACCGCCCGGCTAAATCGCGCACGTAATCCCGATTCTCGTCTGTGCATTTGAACGAAATGGGGAACTGCGCCAGGACCGCTGCCAGCATCCCCTCCTCGGCGATGGAATCGAGCCCCGCCTTGGCGTCCCGTTCGTCGGTTGGCCCGGGACGAATCGTCTTGGCGGAAGTCGGCTCGAGGATTGCGATGGGAGAATGCGTGAAGGCGCGATTCAGCTTGGCGCTGAAAACGAACTGCCGATTTTCTCGCAATGCCATCCGGCACCACTGCTTTCCCACCGCCGGCTTGATGTGCCCATAAAAGGAGTTGTTGATTTCAATTAGGCCGAAGTAGCGCGCCAGATACCCGATGCGCTCCTTGGAATTGAGAGATTCGGGATAAACGACCCCTTGCCAGTCCTTGTAGGACCAGCCCGCCACGCCCACGATGATCTTTCCGTGCTTCGGCGCCATACATGGGCATTATCCAGGTTTTCAGGAGGATTCAACCAACTCAGCGGGGCGCGTACTCCATCACTGTGACTCCATCGGTTTTCCCCAAATTGCGCGCGACGTAGGAATCTTTCGTCCTTTCCGTGATCCAGCTCAGAGTCTCCTCGGACGCCTTGTAGCCGAGAGCGAAGAATCGCTGCCTCGCGGGCGTCGCCGTGGCGAGAAACTTATTTATCTGCTCCTCGGCTACGCCGTTGAGTGCGCGTGGCAGCGGAACAACCGGGGAATGAACCTTGTAATAAAAGATGGGCGCAAAAGCCGGGCTCGTCGCCTTGTAGACATCGGCCGGCATCGCTTGGAAGTTCGATTCCGTCAAATCGCTGCAGATCAGCAACGGTGCGTGGTCGAAGGCCGCGCTTTTGTCCGCGACCTGCAAGGCGTATTTCCAGCTATATCCGTGAGCGCTGTCCATTGACAATGTAGCAAGCGAAAATCCGCTGAACGTGATCGCCGCCAGCGCTGCGCAAAAGCCCACACGGATCCCTTTGGACGCCAGGCAACTCACCAGGAATCCCCAGCAAAGCGCTACCCCGGGGACAGCAACCAGCCGGTAACGAGCCACAAACACATGTACGCTCGTGAGCGCGCTCACGTCATAGAGAAAAATCAATGGCACGGCGGCAAGCAATAGGCACAGGAGTCCCGTGCGCAAAAACTCCTCGCTGGGGTTCTCTAATTGTCGCAGCATGGCGGCGGTGAAAACCGTGCCTGCGAACAGCAGAGCCACCACGTGGCCCGCGGCTAACGTGGAAACCAGATCGCTGAGTTGAGGAGCGGACTCATAAACTTGAGTTTGGCTCGTCCGAAATAGAAACAACAGCGGACTGATCACCGGAAGCATGATCAGAAGAAACGGCACGCTCGCCGCCACTAGACCGGACACGTACAATCTCCACTGCTTGCCCCTCAGGACGATACATCCAAGCGCGAAAGCGGGAAGGATGACTGCGAAAAGGTAGTGAAAGTAGAAGATGCCTGCCGCGGAAACCCCGAACAGGATAGCGTAGCGGGTCGAGTTCGTTTTCATCCATCGTAAAAAGCTTAGGATCGCGCAGTTGAGGAGGAGAACCGCGAAAGCATAAGGCCGCGCATCGACTGCTTCGAATGCCACGATAGGATGCAGACAAAAGATCACCGTAACAATGGCGGCCACGTCGCGGCTGAAAAGCTCCCGCGCGATGCGATAAGCAACGTAGGCTGCCGCCAGCATGGCCAAAACGGACGGTATCCTAAGGACGACTTCGCTTGATCCGAAAAGAGCTTTCGTCGCCCACAGTATGTAGAAGTAAGCGGGGAAGGACACATCTTGACGCGCCCATATCTCTCGCAAGCCTCCGCTGATTTCCCAGTAGGAGATCGTTTCATCCAGCCAGAACGCGGACTTAATGCTCAAAAACCAGATCCCAATGGACCCGCAAAGCGCGAATATGAAAACGAAGTTCGCGCGATCGAAGGATCGCGTCCAAGGCATACTGTGGTCCTTGGAGACATTTGGAGCCGGCAACGTCGCGCCGGCGCACAGATTTTCTTCAGTCGCTTCCGATATCAAGTGGGGCACGGCCCTTTTTCCTTCGACTGAGTATGATCTGAGGGTCGCAGAATGTGCGGGAAAATGCGGCGCTGGGTAACGTGGCTCATAGTAACGGTAAGGTTACAGACGCGTCCCGAAACCGGCGTAGTGACTCGTCTCTTCGCCGCGGTTGCGCTCGCGGACCGCTTTACTGCGGACTGTACTCCATTACCGTGACTCCGTCGTAGATCCCCAGATTGTTCGCGACGTACGTATCCTTCGTCCGCTTCGTGATCCAGTCCAGAGTTGGGTTGGAAGGGAAAAACCCGAGAGCCAGGAAACGTTGCCTTGCCGGCGCCGCCGTGGCGAGAAATTTGTTCACCTGCTCCATGGCTTCTTTGTTGAGCGCCCGCGGAAGCGGAACCACCGGAGAATAGGCCTTGTAATAGCTAAGCGGAGCGAACAGAATGTCGTTCGCGGCATCCGCAGGCATAGGTCCGAAGTTCGAGTCAGGCATATCGCTGCAGATCAACAGGGGGGCATTGTCGGGGGCCGCGCTCTTGTTCGCCTTCTCCAAAGCGTACTTCCACGTATATCCGTGAGGGTGGTCGATCGAGAAAGTGTCCACTGAAAGTCCGCTGAACGTGACCACGACCAGCACGGCGCAGAAAATCGCGCGAATCGTTCTGGACCTCAGCTGGCTCACCAGAAATCCCCAGCAGAGCGCGACTCCCGGTATGGCAACCAGCCTATAGCGGTCCACAAATACATGAACGCTCGAGTGCGTACTCACTTCGAACAGAATTGTCAGCGGAACAACGGCAAGTAACAATCCCGTTAGTCCCACCTGCAGGGATTCCCCGCTAGGGCTCTCCAACTTCCTGAGCGTGGCCGCAAGGAAGCATACGCCTACAAATACGGTAAGCACGTCACCCGGCGCCAGCGTGAAGAGAAAGTCGCTGGCTTCAGGAGCATGATCGAAGAC
>Ga0335081_10018485_pt1 | contig 11269 bp, 12 predicted proteins | sample Lox_Sample_35_FD_206713 | JGI IMG/M metagenome (GOLD analysis project Ga0335081, IMG submission 206713) | Soil microbial communities from Loxahatchee National Wildlife Refuge, Florida, United States - Lox_Sample_3.5 | ecosystem: Environmental > Terrestrial > Soil > Wetlands | place: USA... | reverse complement strand
GTCGCTGTCAGTTCTTCGGCGCTCATCGGGTCAGTCCCCGCCGTATTGGCCGCTGAATCCCAGCGCCGAAGCTGGTAGCGACGGGTCGAGCAAGCCGGCAGTGATCAAGTGACCAACACTCGGGTTGGGGTACGTCTTGCTTACAGGGGCGCCGCTGATCGTCGAGACTTGGGCGTTGTGGCTGAGAAGCCCGTTGTTGAGCGCCGCCCTAATTGACATGTTGGACGCGATCCCCACGGGCGTGCTCGGGTTTTGCCCGATGGGAGGCGGAGCGGTTCCGTTTACTTTTGTCACTTGGTTACCCCTGATAGTTTCCGGCGAGCGACACGTTCGTGCAGAGCGTGTTGACGCTTACGGGCGCGCTCGTCAACGTTTCAGTAGATGTTGGGGTCGGGCCGTTGACCTGCTGTGCCTGCGCGCCGGTGCCATCGACCAGCTGTTGCAGATCATTCGCGCCATTGGTGGCAGGGTTGCCGGCCACACCGGGGATGGCTACGCCAAGATTCAGCTGCGCGCCGCAGCCGTTGGTGCACAAATCCGCCACGGGCGTCGGGTTGTTCAAGCCGGTGTTGACGCCGTTGACCGAGGATACATTCGCGTTCCGCGGCAGGACGCCTCGACTCATTGCCTCGGCAAGCGGCATCGCGGGCGGTGGTGATACTGCCACCGCGGCCGGAGCACCGCCCGCGCTCTGAACGCCGAAGCCGGGCGCAAGCTGCGCACCGACAATGCCTTGGCCCTGCACGGGCGATCCATAGATAGTCATTTGGTTTCTCCTGTTTAACTCGGCTGCAGTTCGATGACCGCGGCCGCTTTCTTGTTCGCCGTCACGATCGCGGCTCGGGAATACTCCCGAGCAGGTGCGATCCACGCGACGTGTGTCGTCTCGCCAGTTGTGGAATCACGAGTACGTAGGCGGATCGTGCGCGCATTGCTCTGGTTCGCGATCTGGAGCGCTACCTCATCGTCGCACTCAACGAGAAAGCGCTTCTCTTCGACCAGCGGCAGCGTCAGCTTCCCGTGTGGCGGGATAGACTCAAACGGCTTCGGCTCAGCCCATGCGTCTACGACGCGCTGTGCTTTCGGCGTGTCGGATGACGGGCCTCTGCGGGCGTCATCGGCCATCTTTTCGAGGAGGCTGGTGCACCACTCCGCAAGCGACTCCGCGCCCTCCGCACGCCAAAGCGGTGTTGGAACGTCGCGCATTACCGAGCGCAGCGCGCCGCCTTCCCGCACGGTGACACGTGTGGGCACCATGGTGATTTCGGCGCCGCGTGCCTCAAGCTCCGCGCGCGTCTCGCGTTTCGGCATCGGGGCCTTGGCGGTCGGCACCCCGAAGACGTTCCGCGCTCTGTCCTGCTGGTAGACCCGCAGCGCGTGAAAGGCGCTCGGGTTGGTCAGTTCAACGATCGTCATTGTGTTCCTCGGTTAGTTAATGTCGGCCGCGGTTGTGTCGTCTAGCGCAAACAAGCGGCACAGGTCGGCAAACGCCCGGACCAGTTCGCGGCCGACGGCACTCGAATCGACCAGCTGCTGTATCGCTGTCTCCCGTGCGCCTAAGTCGAGTGTGTCGTCAATCATGCGGAGAGCTGCGGAGACTTCGGGATCCGAGAGCCGGGGAAGCAGTGCCTGCAGCCGCCGCCGCGCGAGTGCTTCGTCGATAACGGTCATGCCGTCAGATCTCCGTTGCGCGGCTTCTCGAAAGGGCTTTCCGGCTTAGGCGCCGCGCCCTTAGCCAGCGCGATCGATTCAAGGGCGGTTTGTCGGGCGAGTTTCTTCCGAGCTTCGGCGAGAATTTTCGCCAACTCCTCGCGAGCCGCCTGCGGGTTCACGGGGCGCGGGACGCGCTGTCCGTTGGGTAATGTGATGAAACGATCGTCGTCCGCGATCTCGTCCAGCAGAAGTTTCAGTAAACGGTCATTGCCGGAGTTAGCGCTCGCTTCGGCACGCTCGCGTAACGTCGCGCGCGCAAGCGGCATAGCTCTTGCGATCGCCGCGGAAAACTCCGGAGACGCGCTCAAGTGCTCCTGATAATCGCTCGCCGATAGCGCCAGCTCCTGACGCGCTTGCTCGATCAGCCCGGTATCGATGAATCGTTTGACGAGCTGGCCCTCAATAGCAGGGGACCACGCGAACGCCTCCGGGGCGGGCGCACGTGTCCATGCGATATCGCGGCGGCCGCAGAGATCCTCAAGCGCCTTGCGGAATATCGGGTCCACGCTGGCGCGAGCCTCGACTTGTCCGCGCGTCATGCCGGCGCGCTTGGCCGCGGCATCGAAATCGCGCAGCTCATCGAGCGCGGCTAAAAAGTCCTGCTCTTTCTTCGAGGGCTCCGGGGCCTTGGGCGGGCTCACCAGCGCGGCGAGTGCGGGCGCAGCGGTCACGATCCCCGTGCTGGGATCCTTCCGCGCGATTCGCTCCTCGGGGTAGAACTGCTGCGCCCGAGACTTTCCGTAGATCGGCTCCTCACCAGCCTTAACTCGCTCGCAGTCAGAGCAGATCCGGGTATTAGCTGTCCGCCGGGCTGCAACGTGCGCATAACGGCAAACGTCCCCCGGGAAGCACCAGCTCCAGCCGCGGGACTTGGCCTCCTGAAGCGACACGAACCGCTTCGGCCGAAAGTCGCGGAGGTTTGGCTGCAGCCGCTCGCTCAGGGGCACGCCCAACTCCTCGGCTGCCGCGGTTGGATCCATGGGCGGATAGGTCACCGCCGGCTGTGTCAGGTCATCGTTCGTCACGCTTGCTCGCCTCCTGTATCCGTCTAAGGAAAGCGGCGCGTTGGAGTGGCCCCGAGGCGTAACGAGTTAGGAGCCCCGGCGCGACGATCGGGACGTCACCGTCACTCCCGATCGCTGTGGGGGTTTTGAGATATATGGCGAGGATTGAGCCCAGAAGCCCCGGCTTGCCCCACGAGCTGAGCCTCTGGTTCAGGCGCCGGGCTTAACCCGCGGCAGCCCTCCCATTACGCCCGGCTTTACATAAGCGAGGCGTCGGGGATAAGACTGCGGGGATAAGATCGCCAGCCATCCAGTCCAATCAGCGCCTTAGCGCGACGCTTAGATGCCCCGTTGAGGACTCGAAGCTACGGCCCTCAGGACGGCACAGGTCAGCCCGGGCGTGGGAGGGCCTGTGAGGGAGGCAGGCCCCAAGCTGCCGGGCGCGGCGGCCGCCCTATTGGCTCGGCCTGACAGACGAGTCCCCGTTCGTCAGTCGGCGTAACGAGCCCCGTTACGGCTGGCCGGTTACTTGGCGCGAAACTGATTACAGACTCCGAGCTGAGGGCCTCAGGAGGTTGGTATAGCCCGGGATCCGGGATCGGGAGCGGGTAGGCGCTCGGGGGTGTCGCGGGTGGCACGCATTGCGAGCGCGGCGAAAGTTAGGGAGATAGGGACATTAGGGAGATGGTTTCCGTCAACCCTACCCCGTTTTTACCTGACCAATGACCGATTTTTGGCCGCGTTAAGAGGAAATCATCTCCCTAATCGCCCTATCTCCCTATCCTCGGGCGGCTCAGCCTCCGGGAGATCAGAGCAAGCGGCCAAGCTGACTAGAGGAGCCCCGGGCTCGCGAAGCCAGCCCGCGCCGGCTCCCGACGCCGGGGGATCGTCCCAGAGCAGCCGGCTACTGTCTCACTTGGTAGAGGCCAGTTTATCGGGTCGATTTCCTTAGAGGGTAGGAGAGCGCGACTCCGGATGCGGCCGAGTCCGCGGGGAGGCAACGGCGTGTGACAGACGGGTGGGCGTCTAACATGTTGGTTTGCAGGATACAGCCCGAACGCGAGTTGCCCAGCGCAAAAACGCGTGGTAATGCTAGGGTGGGAGAGGACAGATTTTTGAAGACGCGCAACGGAGCACAAGTTGACGGATTAGGAAGTCCGTTATAGGACTAACACTAGAGGGTACAGATTTTTTGAAAGCGCCCAGCGGAGGTTTGGTCAGCGAATCGGCACCGAGTGCGTTGTATATACGGGGGAGAACGATTTTCGGCCCCTTGACGCGCGGCGAGATGCGCGGTAAGTCATATCTTGAGAGAGACAGATTTTGACGGATCAAAGAATTCGTGGTACGCGTAGGGCCGTAGAGACAGAAATTTGAACGGCCGCTGAGTGGCATCAGCGGTCCCGCCCGAGAGGCGGTAGCGGCGTAAGCGCCTTTGCACCAGAACTCAGCTCGGATTCGCCAACCGAGCAAAAAATCAAAACCGAAATCCTTCCGTTGATCGGCACGGCCTTAGCGTCGTCGCCACAACGCGGCCACGCCGCGACCAGAGCAGGTTGCCCCTGCTCGCGCTACTCGTTTACGTCGAGGCTTCTATGTATATCGAGTTCTCAAGTCCCGAGGTTCTCTCGGATGGGCGGGACCGTTCGGTCATCCGCTTCTACCTACCTCCTAAGCTGGGCCAGCCAGACGCGCATGACTTGCGCTATCGCGGTGAGCATCCTGCCGTCCATGTTTGCGTCCTATGGGGCGCCGACCGCAGCCAGCTCATGCTGGCAGTGTTGGCCGCGCTCTATCTGCGAAACCGCGAAATGCTTGAGCAGTTGGTGGCCGTGCGTCAGGAGCGCGGGCGCGTTGACTTCTGGTGTCGCTCCGCTGAGCACGTCAAAGATCTGCAGCGCGCGTTAGACGACGCCGCGGACGCGGTGCTCTGGCAGCGCGGCAGCTGGAAAATTAACGCCGGTCAGATCGTCCCGTGCAAAGGGACCGCGGTTGACTGGCAGGTGCTGCCCGAAGCCGATCCGACGCTCGCCGCGATCCGCTCTGCCGCCAAAGGTCAAGGGCTCGGTCTCATCTCCTCGCGCGGTGCTCTGTGAGCGCTTCAGATCTGACTCCCGCCGCTGATGGCGGCGAGATTGTCATTGACGAGACGGGCTCGCCGGGCAGCTTTACTGGCCAAATGCTGTCTAGTTCGACTGTCGACGTTGCGCCGCCGTTGCTGGATAAGCCGATCCTGCGGCTGGTAGACGCGGACTTCAAAGAGACGTGCGAGGCAGCCGAGAAGATCTTAGCGCTAAGTATCTACTCGCAGGGCGGAGCACTGGTGCGAATTGGCATTGCGCATGAGGTACGTGAAGATGACACCCTGACCGAGAGAGGGCGCTCAATCGGGAGGGATGGAATAGAGCGCAATCCGGCGCAGTGCTTTCTGCTCCCCGTAACGCGCGAGTTCATCGAGCGTGAGCTGTCCGGGCTAGCGGACATTCAAAAGCCGATGGCGGACGGCAAGTGGAAACGCTGCAGCTGCCCTGAGCGGATCGCTAACAACATTCTGCGTCACGGCAACTCCCCGCACTTTCGACCGCTGGCCGGAATAGCGCGGGCGCCGTTCATCCGCTCGGATGGGTCAGTGTGCACTGAGCCCGGGTACGATCCGCGCTCACAGACGTTGTACGTTCCTAACGCTGAGTTTCCCGAGCTACCGAGTCACATCTCAGAGGATGAGGCGCGAGACGCGCTTGCGGTGCTTCTTGATCCGTTCAGTGAATTCCCATTTGCAACGGAGTCCGCGCGCTCCGCGTTCGTGGCGCACATCCTGACCGAGGCGGCGCGAGTCGCGCTCGACCGCGCGCCGATCTTCTTTTACACCGCCCCGACTGCAGGTACGGGCAAATCACTCCTTTGTGAGATGCCGGCCACGATCGTGCACGGTGTCGAGCCGGCGCTGCGAGATTTTGTCGAGCCCGAGGAAATGCGCAAGACGCTCTTTGCGTCGCTGGTCGCGGGTGACAGAAGCCTAGTGTTTGACAACGCGCCCGGGGGGCACAAGATCCGATCGGCGCCGCTCGCTAAGTTCGTGACGGAGCGGTACGCGATCGAGCGCAAGCTCGGCGAAACCCGGAACCTGTCAGCCATCAATCTGGCGGTTGTCAGCGTGACCGGCAATAACATCACGCCCGCGGGCGACCTAGCGCGCCGATCAGTGCCGATTCGGCTCGATGCCGACATGCCGAGCGCGGACCTGAAGGCGCGCACCTTCAGAATCGAGAATCTGCGTCCGCACGTTCAGGAGCACCGCGTCGAGCTGCTGACAGCGGCCTTGATGGTACTTCGCGGAGGTCAGCAGAGCGGGTACAAGGGACCAACACCTATGCCATCGTTCGAGCAGTGGTCGCGCGCAGTACGTGACCCGCTGCTGTGGCTCGGCATGGCGGATCCGCTAGAGAGTCAGGCAGATGAGGCCGACGACGAAAGCGGCAACGTTGAGGACGCGTTCCGGCTGCTGGCGAAGACGTTCAGCGACCGCGAGTTTATGGCGCAGGACGTGAGCCAGCTCGCGAGCGGGATGTTAGATGCGAGCGGCGAGCTAAGCGGCGCCTTGATCAAAGCGGGATGCATGGAGCCGCATAGCTCTCAAAAGGTCGGCTACTGGTTACGCGATCAGCGGGACAGGTTCGGCGCGGGCCACAAGCTGATCAAGTCTGAGGCTAAGTACAAAGGCAGCGGCACAAAATGGCGGCTGAGGCCCCGCGCCGGCTTGCTTCCGGCGGTTGAGAATTCCGACTTGATTGGAGGTGCGTCATGAGCGCCCAAGCCAACAGCTGGCCGGATCGGATCCATGACGCGCTTAAAGAAACCTCGAACGCGTGCCGCGCGCTCTGGGCAGCGCGAGATCGCAAAGCGCCCGCGTCAGAGCGCGTAAAGCTCAGCCAGCTCGCTGACGAAGCAGCCGCGCGAAGCAACGCGCTGCAGGCGGAGTGTCGCGAAGCATTCTCGAAGTCGCGCGGCTGGCGTTTCAACAGAAATTCGCAGGTGCACGACTTGGCAAACGACGCCGTCGCCTCCAATGGCGCGATGTTCATCGATCACGCGGAGTTCTTTGACACGATCAATCAAAGACAAGTAGCGATGGTGACTCACACTTACGCCCCAACCCAAGAAATTGGCGACTACGCAGGGAGACGCGGGTACCGCGCAGAGCTGCTGCCATTCTCATGGTGGAATCCAGGCGGCTGCCGCGCGGTCGTTTTCACGCGGAAGGTAGGTGCGCAATGGCCGCGCTAACAGAGAAATTGAGCCCCTCCGGCCGCACCTTTCAAGGCGGAATCGCAAAGGCGCCCTTACCGCTGATAGGTCGCGCGCTCAGACCGCCTCCACGGATGGAGTCACCCTATGCCGCATGGCTAATGCAGTGGGTCGTGGAGCCGATAGTACGTAAAGGGTCGTTAGCGCCACACATTGAAAAGATTCACGGGTTTGGACCGAGCGCAGCGTTCGACGCCATCGTCGCCGAGGCAACAAAGAGGTTGCTGCGCGACGAGAGATATTCGGACGAGCTGCCCCCGGCACTAGCTAGGGCGATCGTTGATCGCGACTACGGCCCCATCAATTCGGTCGTGATCAAAGCGGCCGACGCGGCACGGCACAAACTGTTTCCGCAGACGGATGCCGCGGCGAGGCCCGCGATGCGGGACGTAGACGTGTCGTCATTCAGGGATGAGACGTTGGCCGCGATCCCGAAGGCGGAAGCAGAAGCGGCCGAGCTGGCGCGGCCGGAGCGCGAGCGGCTGGAAAACGCGGAGTTTGTCCGTCGCGCAAACGCGATGGCGGCCACGATGACGTCGCCCGAGCGTGAAGTATTGCGGCTGCTTGTTCTCAGGATACTGGTGCATCGGCGCGGCGCGGAAATAGGCCGCGGGCTGCTGTCTGATCGCGATATCGAAAAGCTGACCGGGGCGAGCCGCGAAAAGATTGTCTCGCCGATACGAAAGCGGCTCGAACAGCTGGCGGATCTGTGTTTGCATGCTGAATCAACTGAGAGCGCGCAGGCGCCCACCGCCGATACGGCCGTGCGAGTGGCGGATGACGCCGACGACGTTGAGGCGCCCACCCGACGCAATGGCACAGCGTCCGATCACGACACGCGCCCACTCGCGCGGATAGATCGCGCACTTGGGTCTATCAACACCCGGCATTGGAAGAACTACGACAAGCGGTACGCACTCACGGGCCCCGGCGCCGCTGCCTACGTTCCGCCGCGCGAGTCCGTGCCCGTAGAATTCACGCCAGCTGGGGGACTCGGAGTCATCGCCGGGCGCGGTCTATCGGCCGAGGCACAATCCCGCGGGTCATCGCGTGGTGGCGGCCGCGTCAGCCGCACCCGCAGTGCGGAGCGCGCCGCGGTGTTGCGAGGCTACGCGTTAGACGGTGCGGCCCGAGACGCCCGACTACGGGCGGACGCGGGCACTGCGATTGCACGAGTTGCCAGAGCAACGCAAAAGCAGCTGACGGCAGCCGCGCGCGAGGCGGCAGACTGGGAAAAGCTGGTTAAGCGCGCAGCACGGTTCGGAATTGGAGAGGAGACGCTACGCAGATTCAGGGAAGCCGGCGGCGGCAGCCTCGACGCACTAATGGGCGCCCTCCTCTCTGGGGCTGCGAACGCTCCGTAGGAGCCTAGCCGGCGTCACTGAGCCGGGTTCCAAGTATCCACATGTTTGCTGCGACACTCGTACCACTGCTGGGTCGAGAGATGCCGGGCCCCGTTGTCGTCAACGACAGTAGTGTAGAACCTGCCCTTTTCATCCGGCGATGGAGTATGCGCGAGCATGCGCGCTTCCTGCTGGCATGCCGCCAAGGAATCGTATGTGCGCATCGGCCCGATGCTGCCGGACGTTGGAGAGCAATAAGCCCCCATGTTCAGCAGGGCGCATACGAATACGGTGTAGATAAGCATTGCGGCGTTTCTCGCGTTGCCATTTCCAGACCCGCGGCCCACGTCTTGGCTTCAGCACGCAGCTCGGCTACTTCCTGCGGGGTGGGTTGCCAAGGTGCCATGACAGTAACTGTCGCCCGCGGCTGCGCCGTCTCACTTTGAGCAGCGCGCCCCAGCGCAATCAGGATCAAGACGATAGCGCACGCGGCAACGATGAACAGCCCGAGGTAGGCTGCGGCCCAAGCGAAAATCTGCCCCGGACCACGACCGCGAGTGCGCAGTTGCGCAGTAGCCTGCGCGTACGGTGCGAGCAGCCGGTAAATGAGGATCAAGAGCAGCCCCACCAGAGTGGGTGGAACTGCAGAAAGGATCTGTCCGTACAGCTGCATGACGCGGTTCTCCATCCGGAGCACCGCGACACGTGGCTCGGTCAAGAAGCCGCCCCCGCGAGTGTCCTCTGGCTCCGGCTGGATATCCCAGCGCCAAGTCAGCTCTCGACATCGCTCAAAAAGTTGAGGTGCGGGGCCCTCAACCCCGGCGGCTTGAGGTTATCTCCGTGCCGCCGCCTACCTTTGCCCTTGATACCTTAGAGGCGGCCACAGACTGGCCGCCGATCTCATCTGCCTTACAGGCGGCCCAAACGAGGAGCCGCCCACTATCTATCTCGCGAGCAGTGAGCCTTTTTGATGTATTCGGCCCTACTCGCTTGCAGCGAGCGTATCGGCCACGGGGGATCGGGTCAAAGGCGGAAGGCGGGAGGCGGATCGGGTAGAATGCAGGGCTCGTTTTCGTCCTCGGCGCAGGGCTCCGTAATTGGGCTACGGACCCGTAAACGTGCGGTTACGGCGCCTATTCCCGGCACCACCCCTTCCGCTAATTCATCCACGCGGTCCATAAGCCTCCCCGGCGGCAAATGCCACCCGTCTCTGGTTTGCTACGAGATCCTGCTATCCTCCGCGCCGCTCGGCCCGTCGCCCGAGTGCGTCCCTTCGCCGCGTCAGGGGCGGAAATACCTTTGCTTACGATTAAACTCCGGCGCAACAGGCCGGATCTAAGGTAGCGGCGCCGGTTTTTGAGCGGTAAGGGACGGATTTAAAAGGAATCTCCGTGGGCACTAACCCGGAACACATCAGCACTCACTCCGACGAGGAACCGGTCACCTGGATCGGCCGCGACCGCAGCGGGTTCGATCGGGTCGCGTCGGGCGAGCCGGCCGTGAAGCCGGCCTCGCCGATTGCGCTGCCGGCGGATCCCCGTACCCGGTGGATCGCCATCGGCGTGGGGATCCTCGCGGTGCTCGGCGCGATCGTCTGGGCCACTCACCGCGGGGGTCCCGCGCACGTGGCGCTCGCCGATCAGCAGAACGTCCCCCTGATCTCGGTGATGACGCCGGGCGTCCGTGCGGTTACCTCGAACGTGACCTTCACCGGCGCCGTCTTCGCGCGCTATGACATGCCGATCGGCAACGACGGAGACACGGGCCGTATCGTCGCCGTCTACGTCGAGGCGGGCGATCACGTTCAGAAGGGTCAGCTCCTCGCTCGCATCGACGACTCGGTGCTCGTCCCGCAAGTGAAGCGCCTCGAGGCCTCGCTCGAGCAGGCTCAGGCCCAGGCGGCTCTTTCGGCTGCCGAGTACAAGCGCGCCCTGGGGGTCCAGGCCGCGGGTGCGCTCTCGGCCGAGGACATCGAGAAGCGGCGCGCCACCGCCGTGACCGATGCGGCCAGCGTCAAGGTGGCGGCGGCACAGCTCGCCGAGGCCGAGGCGCGGCTCAACCGCACACGCATCGTCGCACCGATCGCGGGCACCGTGCTGACACGCGCTGCCGAGGTCGGCCAGATCGCAAATCAGGGCGGCCAGGCGCTGTTCCGCGTGGCGAGTGGCGGCGAGGTCGAGATGCGCGGCCAGCTCGCCGAGCAGGATCTGGCGGCGGTCAAGGTCGGCGATCCGGCCACGGTGCGCCTGACGGGGTTGCCGCAGTCGTTCGAAGGCAAGGTGCGCCTGCTCGGCGCCATCATCGACCCGACGACGCGGCTCGGTGAGATCCGCATCGCGCTCAAGCCCGATACCAGCCTTCGGCCCGGCGCGTTCGCACGCGGCACGGTCGCGGTCGGCAAGGCTGAGCGGCCGGTGGTGCCGCAGACCGCGGTGCTCACCGACGGCCAGGGCAGCTACGTTTTCATCGTCAACGGGCAGGATCACGCCGAGCGGCGCGCGGTGCGTGTCGCCGACACTTCCGACGAAGGCGTCATCATCGCCTCGGGCCTGACCGGCAGCGAGCGCGTCGTGGTCACGGCCGGCGGCTTCCTGCACGACGGCGAGACGGTGAAGGTCGCTGCGGCCGCGAACCCGGCCGGCTGACGCTCTTCAGGAGAGGCACTCGTGAAGAACATCTCTGCGTGGGCGATCCGTCACCCGCTGCCCCCGATCGTGCTGTTCGTGGTGCTGCTCTTCATGGGCATCGTGTCGTTCGTGCGGCTGCCCATCACCGCCGACCCCGACATCTCCTTCCCCGGCGTGTTCGTCACCGTCAACCAGCCGGGAGCCGCGCCGCAGGAGCTCGAGACCCAGGTGATGCAGAAGGTGGAGGGCGCCGTCGCCGGCATCGGCAACATCGACA
>Ga0335081_10018483_pt1 | contig 11270 bp, 8 predicted proteins | sample Lox_Sample_35_FD_206713 | JGI IMG/M metagenome (GOLD analysis project Ga0335081, IMG submission 206713) | Soil microbial communities from Loxahatchee National Wildlife Refuge, Florida, United States - Lox_Sample_3.5 | ecosystem: Environmental > Terrestrial > Soil > Wetlands | place: USA: Florida... | reverse complement strand
CCGGTAGATATTCGTGAAGCCGTAGGGATCGCAATCAACGAAGCAGTAGACCGGCATATTCTGCCTATCAGACAAGAGACGTATGAAGCGCCTCGTGGCGCGGGTCGGCACCCCTCCCATTTCGACGATAATGCAATGTGCAGTCTCCCAGAACCGATGATTGTTCAGACGCTGGAACATGCCTCCGGTCTCGATGGCTAGGACAAAGCGTGCGTCAGTCCGGAAGCCGAGATGCTCGGCGGAGCGCGGGATGCTGTAGGCCCCGCTCCCCAGATTGGAGCAGTCAACTTCGACAGTCTCTCCCGTAACAGCATTACGGTCGACTACCACAAGATGGCCTGCAACCGAGCCGCCATGCGTTTCCGGGTAGAAACGTAGTTGCTCACGCGACAGCCCATGTGCAGATGCAACAGCTTCGATGTCGTCCATGACGGCATCGGAGTCTGCTTGCTCGTCGAAGCGACACTCGCCCCAGTTCTTGCTGATGTAGTAGACCTCGCGCTTGGTGGCATAGTCGTTGTGCTCGACCATAGTTCGTGACGTTGCCATCAGACGGAGGGTTTGCGCGAAGGCTCGGGCGGTGTTTACGGTCAAGGTCCGGGTCTTATGTGCATCGCCAAGTTCGAAATAGCCCTTCGCTCGGTCATATTTGACATTGTCGAGGCTGCGGACCGGCATGCTGATGTCTGGAAGCCTACCGTTATCGATATTGACGCGAACCTGCTGGGCGACCGACTCGATAACCTTGATGGTTTTTGCGTCCAGTTCGTTCAGGGCGGCCTTCGGAGAGTTGTTTTTCATGCGACCGCTCCTTGAGACGTACGACTCTTGTTGAGCACATGGTCGAGTTGTTTAACCGTTGCGTCGCGTTCCTTGTCGTCGAGCGCAAGGATCTCCTGCAATGCAATGCCAATGTGGGGCAGGTACTTCTCAATGTACGCGCGTCGATCGTATTCCTCCCGGAGATGCATCTCGCGATGCAGGTAGTGAGCGAGTTTGCGCGCACATTGCTGCAGCCCCAATTTGATCTCTTTTAGAATCTCCGGATAAGGCTCGATCGCCTCTTTGGATTCCGATGTGTAAGGGACCCAGACAGAGGCGACATGCACGAGGATCGCCATAGGCGCGATTGGAAGCGCCCCCTTGGGATGGTGCAAACCATAACCTCGCCAATTGGTTTGAACGACGGCTTTGGTGATGGCGCAACTGGATTGCTGATAGAGAAGCGGCACGCGGTTGGCAAAACGCAGGAGACGAGCAGGCTCGTCGCCATGGGCTATAACGCGCTCAACGGCGCTGGCTTCTAGCTTCTTCTCATGCATATGGCCGCTTTTGTCGACCTGGATGTTGACGTCACCGCCGCGACCATACGCAATCGCGACTTCAACCTGAAATGGGTTCCCGCGGTAGGTTGCTGCTGGTCGGGTGGTGACAGTGTAGAAGTCTGCCGGGACCTCTTTGCGCAATCCTTCCAGCAGTTGTTTTTCGCCGATGGGGACGATGCAATCCGTGCGGGGTGCTGAGACGCGCGTTTTTTGAATAGCCCGATGCAGCGCCGTTGCCTGCGCATGAGCAATGTGTCGGGGATAGGAGCGATTGCTCAGCTTTCTGTCCGATTGCTTACGAGCAAGCTCAATGATCTTGAGCGCTGTCTTTCTTCCCACGCGTGAAAATTCCTCGACGAGAAACCGCAACAACGTCCGGCTTGCCGAATTGTTCAACATCTGAATGAGCCGACCGAGCTCGATGCCGTATGGATGCGGTTTGATTTCCGTCGGCCGAGTTGGGAGCTTTTTGGTGCTTCGAATAAAGCGAATCTGATTACCCTGTGGGCCGTCGTAAGCGATGCTTACATGCGGATTGGCGATCGCCGTTTGCTGCAGGTAGGCTTCAATCGAGTGTGGTCCCTTCTGATAATGGCCTTCCATCTCCATTTCGACCAACGTGCCATGGGGGCGATCCCACTTCAGCTGTTTCTTCTTGTGGATGTCCGGCTGGTTCTTGGCCGTATCGATCGACACGAACATTTCGGAAGCAAACGCATCACCTTTGACACGACTGACAATATGTAGCGGCTTGCCGACGGTGAGCTGGCCGTACATTCCCGCAGCGGAAATCCCCATTCCCTGCTGGCCGCGCGACTGCCTGAGCTTGTGGAATTTCGAGCCGTACAAGAGCTTGCCAAAGATGCGAGCGATCTGGCTCTCAACAATCCCCGGTCCGTTATCCTCGACGATGACCCGCGACTTACCGTAGCCATCCCGTACCTGCACCTTGATATCGGGAAGAATTCCAGCCTCTTCGCAGGCATCGAGGGCATTGTCGACCGCCTCTTTAACAGCGGTGACCAGTGCCTTGGCCGGCGTATCAAAACCCAGTAAATGGCGGTTCTTGAGAAAGAACTCCGAGACGGAAATTTCGCGCTGCCGGCCGGCCATTTCGACGGCCGTGGCAGGTGCTGGTTGTCTGCTAGACACGATTCATAAACCGCGTTTCGTCGATGCAAGAATCTCTTTTCTTTTTAAAAGTTAGCGGTTCTTCAGACGGCACCGTTGACGAAGATCAAAATCAAAGCCGACACCTACGGCACGGCCACCGTTTATATCCTAGATTTCGACTGTTGAGTGCCCGACAGCATTGCCGCGTCACAAGGCCGGAGCTTCTGGCTGGCTGGCGCAATGCGTATAACGAGCGGCCACGATGCCGCCCACCGAGAAATTTCGCTACGTCTCATGTCTGCCCCCTGGGTGGTCGCGCACGACAAAGCAGGCGGGCTGTTCCTCGACAGGCCAAAGCGGCGGGAAGCGGCAATTATGCATGGCCGTGACGATTTTGATCGAAATCAATGCCGGCTTACGATACGTAGAATTAATTTTTGGGGTCCCGGCGATGGCGACAGCGGCCGACTATCGGAAATGGGCTGAAGAATGCTTTGAGTGGGCACGCGGAGCTCCAGATGAAAGCGTGCGCGAGCAATACGCCAGCCTGGGCCGGGTTTGGCTCGAGCGCGCTGCACGGGCGGAGCGTCCGTCTGGCATGATCAATTCGCCAGGGGCGAAAACAGCGCAAAAAGTGGCGTAGCCCTACGATAAATTGGACGCTACTGGCGCTATCGTTTATTTTGGAGCGACTAAAGGGAGGGTCTCATGTCCGACTTGCAGGGGACGAGCAAACCGCAGCGCAAAGAACAGGTCGGCACCGCTGATTTGGCCTTCGTGGCCTATGTCATCATCATTACTGCGCCCGCTGTGATGCTTACGTTGACTCAAATTTATCTTCAAAATCCGAGGTAATCCGCCGTCATTGCGGAGACGCGGCGTCTAGTCGGGGGCCGCTTCAACTACGGCTCAGACCCGTCGCTACACCCGGATCGGAAAACGGCTCATTGACGAGACCGGGCTGAACGAGCCAGGACATGCTGCTCGCGCTCCCACGCCCTTAATAACGGAACCAAGCTCATGCTGAGTTTTGGCTGCATAACGCCGACGTTGCCGTATGCAGCTTAAGCGGCAACCGGCGCGCGCCCCAACGGCCTGCGGCCGCCTCAAAGATACCATGACAAGGAGTGCTGCAAGTGACGCAGCGACCTTCCGCAGATAGATGCCACGCCGTGATGTCATACCGATCGCGGCCGATCAGGACGGCGCCACAGCCCCGGCAAAATGTCGACTGTCCTTCGGGATCGCGGACGTTGCCGGTATAGACGTAGCGAAGTCCAGCGTCGTGGGCGATCTGCCGTGCCATGCGCAGGGTCGCCGGCGGCGTCGGCGGGCGGTCTGTCATCTTCCAATCCGGATGAAAGGCCGTGAAGTGCAACGGCACGTCTGGACCAAGATGATTGATCAACCAATCACTCTGCGCTTCGATTTCCGCTCGTGAATCGTTTTCCCCCGGAATGAGCAGCGTCGTGATCTCAAACCAGATCTTGGTCTCATGCTTGAGGTATTCCAGTGTATCGAGCACGGCTGCGAGCTTGCCAGTGCAAAGATCCTTGTAGAACTTCTCAGTGAATCCTTTCAGATCAATATTGGCTGCATCCATGTGGCGAAAGAACTCGATCCGTGGCTCGGGCGCGATATAGCCGGCGCTCACCGCTACGGTCTTCAGTCCACGCTCGCGGCACGCCTTCGCCACGTCGACCGCATATTCAAGAAAGATCACGGGATCGTTGTAAGTGAAGGCGACCGAACGGCAGCCGCTGCGCACCGCCGCATCGGCAATGGCTTCGGGGGAAGCCACATCCTGAATCCGATCGAAATCGCTGGCTTTAGAGATGTCCCAGTTCTGGCAGAATTTGCACGTCAAGTTGCACCCCGCGGTGCCGAACGACAGCACCGGTGTGCCTGGCAAGAAATGATTGAGCGGCTTTTTTTCGATCGGATCGATGCAAAATCCGGATGAACGGCCGTAGGTCGTCAGCACGATCCGGCCGCTTTGCCGAGCGCGCACGAAGCACAGCCCGCGTTGGCCCTCATGCAGCTTGCAATAGCGCGGACAGACGTCACATTGGATCCGGCCGTCAGGCAGGGCATGCCAATAGCGGCCTGGATGACACTTATCAGTTTGATTCATTGGACGCCCAGTTTAGGCTCTAGATGGTCACTAGTTGGAGGCCGGGCAAGATGCAGACTGGACCACAATCGTGATTGCTCGGAGACCTGCGGTCGCGGGTAGCTTTTATCCGGCGCAGTCCCATCGACTGCGGCAACAGGTTGAGGAACTACTCGCCGCCTGCCGGAGCGCTCTGAAAGCCAGCCCCAAAGCACTGATTGTGCCACATGCGGGTTACGTTTATTCGGGCCGAACCGCCGCCGCGGGCTTCGCAACCCTTTTCAACAGCACGCAGAAATTCGCACGTATCGTATTGGTCGGCCCGGCCCATTACGTTGCCATCCGAGGCGTTGCACTCCCTACCGTTGACGCCTTCGAAACTCCACTCGGCCGCATGCCGCTCGACCAAGCTACCCTAAACGAGATTACTGACTTGCCTTTTGTTTCACGGAACGATGCGGCGCACGCGCCCGAACATGCGCTCGAAGTTGAATTGCCGTTTTTGCAGATTGTTTTACCAGCATTCTCACTGCTACCGCTCGTCATTGGCGACGCTACCGCACATGAGGTCGCGCAGGTACTGGCGCGGCTGTGGGGCGGCCCAGAAACATTGCTCGTCATCAGCTCCGACCTGTCTCACTATTATAGTTATGAGACTGCACGGCGCCTGGATGCGGCGACTGCTGCGGCCATCGAAAATGGCGACTGGGCCAGTTTGGGCCCAGAGCAAGCGTGTGGCTACCTGCCGATCGCTGGCCTTCTTATCGAAGCGAACCGCCGCAACTTGAAAGCCCAACGACTGTCACTGTGCAATTCCGGCGACACCGTTGGCCCCCGCGACCAAGTCGTCGGTTATGGCGCTTGGATGTTCGGCTAAGACCTTCGGCGGTCTCGGTTGGCCACTTCCGATCTCCTGGGATCAACGCCACCTATTTTTCACCCGTGCCACGATATCCACCGGTTTGATGGGCGCATTGGGTCTCGAACCCTTTTCGCGGACGGCGTGCGGCCAAGAACATTGCTCGAAATGCTTGGTGATGGTGTCGGGGATGAATCTGGTGCGAACCGCATACATGTGCCGATCACCATTCGAGCGTTGCTGATTGGCATAGAACCGCTGCGGCACGATCATGTGCAAGTGATCCTTCGCGCGCGTCATCGCGACGTACAGTAGCCGCCGTTCTTCTTCGATCTCGGGCGTGCTGCCGACGGCAAGATCAGAAGGCATGCAGCCATCTACGCAATTGAGGATAAACACCGATTTCCATTCCTGTCCTTTGGCCGAATGAATCGTCGAAAGGATCAGGTAGTCCTCATCAAGTAACGGCGCGCCGGCCTCATCACTGCTCGCCGAAGGCGGATCGAGGGTTAATTCGGTGAGGAAGTGCTGACGGTTCGGATAAGTCGAGGCAATCTGTGCCAGCTGCAGGAGGTCGACTTCCCGTATTCTGGCATCGTCGTAGCGGCGTTCGAGGTGCGGCATATACCACCGGCATGCCAGATCAAATTCTGTCGGCCAACCAGCGGTGTTGCCTCGGATAAGCTTTAAAGTCTCGGCGAATGCAGGCCAGTCCTCTGCACAAGCGGCAGGCGGCTGGAAGTCGGTCAGGGACTCCAGGGGGCTGCTTGCCCCGGCCAACCGTTCGAGAAGGCGCCCCGCCGTGACAGGACCGGCACCGGGAAGAAGCTGGATCACGCGGAAGCCTGACACCCGGTCACACAGATTTTCGGCCCAGCGCAGGAGCGCCAGCACATCTTTGATATGGGCTGCCTCCAGGAATTTGAGGCCGCCGAATTTCACAAACGGGATGTTAAGCCGCGCCAATTCGATCTCGAGCCGAGCACTGTGATGAGAAGCGCGGAACAGCGCAGCCTGCTGTTTAAGCGAGATAGCTGCTTCGCGATGTTCTAGAACGCGCTCAGCCACGTACCGCGCTTGAGCGGTCTCATCCCGCACCGAGATAAGTTGCGGGCGCTCGGCCGAAGGCCGATCCGACCGCAAATTCTTCTTATGGCTCTCTATGGTTAGATCGATGACCGCATTCGCCGCTGTGAGGATTGGCTGTGTGGAACGGTAATTTTGTTCGAGCGTGATGAGATGCGCCGGCGGCGTGAAATGATTAGGGAAATCGAGAATGTTGCGCACCGTTGCCGCGCGAAAGGAATAGATCGACTGAGCATCATCGCCCACGACGGTCAGCCCTTTGCCATCCAGCTTAAGGCCAAGAAGGATGGTGGCCTGAAGACGGTTCGTGTCCTGATACTCATCGACCAGCACATGGTCAAAGCGACCGGCAATATCGCGGGCAATTTCCTCCACTTGCATCATTTGTGCCCAGTAGAGCAGCAGATCGTCATAATCGAGTACGTTGTGGTGCTGCTTGGCCTCAACGTATGTGCCAAACAAGGTTTTGAGTTCATCCTTCCAGTTAATGCACCATGGGAAATTGTTCTCAAGCACCTCATCAAGCGCGGCGTCCGCGTTGACGGCGCGCGAATAGATTGCAAGGCAGGTATTCTTCGCCGGGAAACGTTCTTTGCTTTTGGAGAAACCGAGATCGTGCCGCACGAGGTTCATCAGATCCGCAGAATCCTCGCGATCATGGATGGTGAAGGCTTGACCGATTCCGATCCGCTCAGCGTATTCACGCAGAAGCCGAGCGCCAATCGCGTGGAACGTCCCGGACCAAGTCAAAGCGTCAGCCACGAGCCGTGCCTGGTCGGGGAGAACCTGCGCCGCTATGCGCTCCACCCGGCGAGTCATCTCCACCGCCGCTCGCCGTGAAAAGGTCAGCAGCATCATCCGGAGCGGGTCGGCGCCATGCACGATGAGGTGAGCCACACGGTGGGCCAGCGTATTCGTCTTCCCGGTACCGGCGCCCGCAATGATGAGGAGCGGCGAAGTCCCATGCTCAACAGCGCGCCGCTGTTCTGGGTTCAGCCTGTCTAGGTAAGCTGCTGCTGTCATGAGGTGAGGCGAATCACGAACCCCCACCAGCAAGCACGGCTTTCAGCCAATCTGCAAATACTGCGTGATCGGATACGAATTATAGCGCGCGCTATAGTCAGGGTTGGCGGTCGCCCTCGGTTTCCATCCAACCCGTCGCGGGACCTGCGTCTTCTCGAATTCCGTAATGGTTATTACGCCGGGGCTGGTTTCCTCGATCATCTGTACACGAGGTGTGAGCGATTTCTGTCCAGCGGTGGACGATGTGGCGAGATCACATACCAAGGTTTGTCGCCGCGTTTTATTTGGCCGACGACATTTTGGCCTCATGCAACCGGGTGATGCTGGCAACCACGCGGGCCACTTCATCGTCATCGAGCGGTGGCCTGCAGCGCACGCGATTCCACGCTAGCAAGAGTTCGAGCGCAACCTGCGGATCGACGCGATGCCACAGCAGATGGCCGGTCAGCGAAGCGATCGTCGAGTTGCGTTCGCCTTCTTTGACGCCCTCGCGCACCAGATGCCGCCAATCTTCCAGCGAGCGCCGCGCGCGTACGTCGCCGCCGGCAAACAACAGCCAGCGCGGCAACACGGCCACTGCCATATCGTCCGGAGAATGCCCCCTGGCCCAAGCATAAAGCTGCCCGCTCGGATGCCGCGACGGTGGCGCGACGAAGTAACCCCCGTCACCGCGCAGATCGATGCCCTGCTTGAGCCCGGCTCGATTGGGAACAAAACCGCCGGGGTGCGTGAAATAAAGATGCCGACCGCCGCCGCCCGTCTGCGCTTCCACGGTGTCGGGCAGCTTTTCGAACCGCCGTTCGAGTTCCTCAAAGGAGTCGTCGCCGCCGTGTTTGGGATCAACATCGAGCACAATCAGATTTGAGATCTCGCCGGTGACGATGCCAATATTCGCGTCTGGCGAGTGCGCGAACCATCGCGCTAATGTCACCGCGTCAGGGCGCGCCTGCTGCAATGTCTCCCATCGAATCAGCGGTCGTTTGTCGCCGGGCCGCAGCGGCAGCACGGACCAACCTCGGGCGAGATAGCGGACAGCGGCTTGCGCGATCGGCGGTTGTTGCGTCGGAGAAGCCTGTGCCATCCCTTAGCCCCTCCCGCACGGCGGAACTCAAGCCGCTCAGCGCCGTCAAGATCCAATCAAGAATATCACGCATCTCGGATCTAGAATCGGCTACGCTCCCGCGGTCCGGCTAGTTATGTCTGCCGACGGTGACGCTGCCGAAGACTGCCGAGGCTCAAAAGGCGGAAAAGAAAATTACAGTCAAGGCGAGTGATCTTCTGTCATTGAATTTGCCCGACGCAATACTAAATATGACGCATTAGGCCAGGCTGGGTGGTCACCCCCATCCCCCGACACCCCCTGGCCACTCAGTTTAGAAGCCTAACGTTGAAGTAGTAACCTGTGAACAACCCCAAGCGCGCGTACTCCTGGCTTGGGGTTCTTTTTTGTGACGATTCGCGGGGGAATTCCCATCAAATACTGTTGCAGGGTCGGGTCTTCCGTTCACATTTGAATCAAAGCCGCTTCCTGCTGCCCTAGTCCTCGAAGAACAATCTGTTTCGTCGTGCGTGACGCAAATGGTCAGAACCCGGTCGTCGCTCGGTAGCTTGAGTGCCGTCCAATCTATGCTGGCCTAGGCCACTTTCTGCGCTATTTTCGGTTTTGACCGAATGACTACACCGGATCGAACCTCAGCCCCGCGCGGCGCCGTGCTCACGCTAAAGATACCCAGGACGACGCCCCGTACACCTTGCGGGTCCGCGCCCGCGGTTTGCTTGTGAGGGCTATGCACATTACAGTTCGTCAATATTGGCCTTTAGCCAATAAGCGGCAATGGCGAGCTTCGGGTCATCGATCGCGCCCTCCGCCAGTCGATAAAACAGATCGTCGATGCGGAGCTGAAAAACTTTGAGGTCCTCTTCGCCGTCGCCGCCGCCTCTTCCCTCCCGCTGCACGTCGCTCACTCTGGCGCAATAAAGAAAAATGCGCTCGGAGGAGCCACCTGGAGAGGAGAAAAATTTGGCGATCAATCGTGGATTGTCGATGCGATAGCCGGTTTCCTCGAACGCCTCGCGGATGACAGCTTGGTCAGCGCTCTCCCCGGCATCGATCATTCCGGCGACAAGCTCCGTGATCCATCCGTCGGGGGTGGAGGGGTCGTCGCGGCGCCGTCCGATCAAAGTTGCGGGTTTGAACTGCTCGACCAGCACCACCGAACGGGCATCCGCATCGAACAAGAGCACGGCAGCGGCATCGCCCCGCTCGAACACCAGCCGGCGTTCGTCGCCGCTCATTTTGCCGTCGTACCGCTCATGCGCAACGATCAACTCGTCAACCTTAAAGAAGTCATCGAATAAGCGTCTTTCGCTACGAATTTCGACGTTGCGGCCACCATTCATGGTTAGCTCCGATATAATTTCTAGTTTGGCTTGCGGATCCAAATGGCTTCGATACGCGAATGGGGGAAAGTATCACCTCAAAATCGTCCTGCCGCGGCCGGCAAGGAGCTCGATGCCCATCGGTTTGTCCGGATCCAGGGGTCTTCACTTAATGGAGGTATCGTAGCCTGCCGATAGCGAAGCCGGGAGTCGGGTGGAGATGGCCTCGCGACTGATCGCGAACGACCAGCCAGTTGCGAGGCGCGCCTTAATGCGGCAACAGGCAACAGATCGGACTGTCACGCACAACGCTCGCGTCACGCCGCCAAAAATCCATTCGCCCAGCCGCGAGTGCCTATAATCACCCGCAACGAGCAAGTCATTTTTTGGCTTCGAACAAACTGCAACAAGCACTGAGCTGTGCTCGTGTCTCGCATAGGCTGCAATCGCTCGCAATTCGCATGAATTCGATGCCAACCAAGATACGTCAGCTGCCACTCGGCGAGCCTCGGTCTGTTGTCGATCAAGACTCGATGCCCCTTATCGGCGCTCTCGCGCCGTCGAAGGCACGATACCGACGCGGTATTCGTTGTCCTTGATCTCCTTCGCTACGCCGATCAGCGTGACGTCCTGTTTCTCGTTATCTTTTGCCTCTATCGACCATCAGTTGTTACCTTCAATTACACTCGCAGGTACCAGCGCAAGGCGAGACTCCTGTTGAATTTTCGCTGAGCGAATCGGTGGAAACTCGTCTGCTGTCACGGTCTCGCGCTTTAGGAGTAGATCAGCACCGGCATCAAGATCGGTGCGCCGCCGCCGTAGGATTTCACTCGCGCGCTCCAACGCCTTATCCAATAAACCGCGCACCGCGAGGTCGATTTCACGGCTGGTAATTTCTGCGGCTTCAACGTGCTTCGCCGTCGGAACCAGGAGGAATTGTTGTGAAGCGGGAGCGTAAGTCCGCTGCCCAACTTTCTCGTCCATTCCGTATCGGGTCACCATTTCTAACGCAATTTCGGTGGCCCGCTGCAGATCGTCGGCAGCGCCGGTTGAAACGTCGCCGTCGAACACAAGTTGCTCGGCCGCACGACCGCCCATCAGAACGGCTATTCTATTTTCCAGATTGCTCCTGTTGAGCAGGAACCGGTCTTCCGTCGGGCGTTGAATAGTGTAGCCAAGAGCCCCGACGCCGCGCGGTATGATTGAAACTTTCTGCACCGGATCGATGCCGGGAAGACTTGCGGCCACCAAGGCGTGGCCCATCTCGTGATATGCGACTCGCCGCCGTTCCTCTTGGCTAAGCACACGGCTCTTCTTTTCCAGGCCAGCGACGATCCGTTCGATCGCTTCAGTGAAATCGGTCAGCGTTATA
>Ga0335081_10018482_pt1 | contig 11270 bp, 6 predicted proteins | sample Lox_Sample_35_FD_206713 | JGI IMG/M metagenome (GOLD analysis project Ga0335081, IMG submission 206713) | Soil microbial communities from Loxahatchee National Wildlife Refuge, Florida, United States - Lox_Sample_3.5 | ecosystem: Environmental > Terrestrial > Soil > Wetlands | place: USA: Florida... | reverse complement strand
CGGTGCGTGTTCCTTGGGTCATCACGGTCGAGGCGCCGGGCCGGGATCAGCGCCTGCCGCGGATCGCGAACGGCGCGCCGGCGGGGAGTCTAGCACGGCGGCGCCCGAACATGTGCGTCGATTCACAAGCGATGCGGGGATCCCGGCACCTGAAATACGGGGCCGGAGGCCGGTGGCCAGGGCACGGCACGCGACGCGTCTCGGTCTCTGCCGACCCCCGGGCCCTGATCTCTGGCCCCGGCCTTCAGTGCCGGCCGGATTCCTCGGCCTCGGCGAGCTTGCGCTCGGCGGTCGCGATCGCCTCCGGCGTGGTGGGCGGCTCGCCCGGCTTGTAGACGTAGCGGGCGAGCTGCTGCGGCCAGGGGAGCGCGATGAGCGCGTGCGCGGCCGCGTTGCACTCCTGCGGCTCGCGCCCGGCCGGCACCGCCTCGAGGATCACGTTGTCGTCGCACAGCGGGGTGGCGCGCAGCCCGGTGTTCTTGTCCACCGGCACCAGCGTCACGCCGGCGGGCACGGCGAAGTCCTCCTGGCGCACCGTCTCGGTCTGCGCCTCGAGGTACGCCTTCATGAAGCGCATCCAGGTCGGCAGCGCCGCCTCCGCCCCCGACATGTGGGCGCCGATCGGCTCCTTGAGGTCGCGGCCGACCCACACCGCGCAGGTGATGCGCGGGGTGAAGCCGATGAACCAGGCGTCGGTGAAGCGGTCGGTGGTGCCGGTCTTGCCGGCGAGGTGGCCGGGCAGCGACGCCGCCGCCGCCGCGGTGCCGCGCTGCAGCACGCCCTCCATCACGTGGGTCATGAGGTAGGCGACATCCTCGCGCACCGCCTGGCGCACGCGCGGCTTGGTCTCGAGCACGACGTTGCCCTCGCCGTCCTTGACGCGGCTGATGAAGTAGGGCTCCGGCACCTGGCCGTGGTTGGCGATCCCGGCGTACGCCGCCGTCATCTCCTCGACCGAGAGCTCGAACGAGCCGAGGGCGAGCGAGGAGTAGGGCGCGAGCGGCTCCTTGATCCCGAGCCGATGGGCGACGTCGATCACGTTCTCGCCGCCCACCATCTGCTGCACCTTGGCCGCGCAGGCGTTGAGCGAGTGCTCGACCGCGTGGCGGAAGGTGACCACGCCGTAGTAGGCGCGGTAGTAGTTGAGCGGGCAGTAGGTCAGCTCGTTCTTCTCGTCCGGCAGCAGCACGGGTCCGTCGAAGATCGTGTCGGCGGGCGAGAAGCCGCGCTCCCACGCCGCGAGGTAGACGAACGGCTTGAACGCCGAGCCGCACTGGCGCTTGGCCTGCATCGCCCGGTCGAACTGGGAGCGGTCGAAGTCGAAGCCGCCGACGAGCGCGAGGATCGCGCCGGAGCGGTTGTCGAGCACGAGGATCGAGCCCTCGACCTTCGGCTCCGGCTCGAGCGTCACCTGCAGCGGCTGCGTGCGGTCCGGCGGCACGTCGCCGAGCCGCACCAGCAGCACGTCGCCGCGCCGCATCAGGCGCGTCATCACGCTGCGCCCGGTCCACTGCGCGCCCGTCATCTCGAGGGTGGCCGTGCGCCCCGCGATCAGCAGCGCCGCGCTCGCCGGCTGCACCGCCGTCACCACCGCGTAGGCCAGCTCGTCCTTGCGCCACTTGAGGAACGGCCAGCCCGGGTCGCGGAACGCGGCGGGGTCGCGCTCGCCGGCGGCGAGGGCGTTGCGGCGCGCGCCCGGCCAGCCGAGCCGGTGCTGCAGCTCGACCAGCCCCTCGGTGAGCGAGTCCTCGGCGATCGCCTGGAGCTGCGGGTCGAGGGTGGTCTCCACGTCCATGCCGCCCTCGAGCATCTGCTTGGTGCCGAAGCGATCCTCGACCGAGCGCCGCACCTCCTCGACGAAGTAGGCGGCGGTCGCGTTGCGGTCCTGGTGCGGCGCGACCGCGAGCGGCAGGACGCGCGCGGCGTCGTACGCCGCCTTGGTGATGTACTTCTCCTCGAGCATGCGGGTGAGCACGTGGTTGCGCCGCGCCAGCGCTCGCTTCGGATAGTCGATCGGCGACAGCTCGCCCGGGCGCTGCGGCAGGCCGGCCAGCAGAGCGGCCTCGGCGAGGTCCATCTCCGCGGCGGGCTTGCCGAAGTAGAAGCGGGACGCGGCCTCGACGCCGTAGTTGCCGTGCCCGAAGTTCACCTGGTTGGCGTAGAGCGTGAAGATCTGGTCCTTGGAGAGCTTCTGCTCCATCTCGATCGCGATCAGCATCTCCTTGATCTTGCGGGCGAGCTTCTTCTCGCGCGAGAGGAAGCCGAGCGAGCGGGCGAGCTGCTGGGTGATCGTCGAGGCGCCCTGCGACCAGCGCCCCTTGAACAGGTTGCGCAGCGCGGCGCGGACGATGCCCTGCGGGTCCACGCCGGGGTGCTGGTAGAAGTTCGCGTCCTCGACCGCGATCACCGCGTTCTTGAACACCGCCGGGATCTGGTCCGCGGTCACCGGGATGCGGTGCTCGGCGGCGAAGCTGCCGAGGAGCGAGCCGTCGCGGGCGAGCACCTGGGTCGCGGCGAGCGGCCGGTAGTTCGCATTCGTCAGCGTCTCGACCGCGGGCAGGTCGACGAAGCGCGACAGCGCGAGGCCGATCACCGCGCCGATCCCGAGCCCGATGAACGCGCCGACCGCGAGCCAGCGCAGCAGCGACTTGCCCATCCGGGGGAGATTGCCGCTCGCTCCGTCTGGTGTCAAGCGCGCGGCGCATGTTACGGTGGCCCGCGTGGACACGGTGCCGTCGCAACTGCCGCCGGCGCCGCACGCGTTGAGCGGGCGGACCGCCCGCCTGCTCACCATCGGCGGGGCCGCCGCCGTGCTCGTGCTCGTCGCGTTCCTGCTCGGCGGCATGCTCTCGGCCCGCAAGCTGCTCGGTCGCGGGGTGCGCAAGGTCACCGCGGTGGTGCTGCGCGAGCTGCCCGCGGGGATGACCGCGAGCCGGCGCGAGGAGGTGGCGCGGCGGCTCGAGTGCGTCGCCTGGGCGGCGGAGACCGGGACGCTCGACGAGGCGAGGCTCGGCGCGTTCGTGCGCCGCTGCCGCGACGCGGCCGCCGCCGGCCGCGTCGACCCGGCGCAGCTGCGGGAAATCGAGACCGAGGCGATCGCGTTGTGCATCGCCGCGGGAGGAGACATCCGCTAAGTGGCCAAGCCGTTCAAACTCGCGGCGCCATTCGCCCCGGCGGGCGACCAGGGCGAGGCGATCGCGCGCCTGGTCAAGGGGTTCGAGGACGGCCTGCACGCCCAGACGCTGCTCGGCGTGACCGGCTCGGGCAAGACGTTCACCGTCGCCAAGGTGGTGGAGCTCTTGAACCGCCCGACGCTCGTGCTGTCGCACAACAAGACGCTGGCGGCGCAGCTCTACCAGGAGTTCAAGTCGTTCTTCCCCGACAACGCGGTCGAGTACTTCGTCTCCTACTACGACTACTACCAGCCGGAGGCGTACGTCCCGTCCTCCGACACCTACATCGAGAAGGAGACCTCGATCAACGAGGAGATCGACCGCCTCCGCCTCGCCGCGACGCGGGCTCTGTTCGAGCGGCGCGACGTGCTGATCGTCGCGTCGGTGTCGTGCATCTACGGCCTCGGCGACCCCAACGCCTACTACGGCATGCTGCTCCTGCTTGAGCCGGGCGGCACGCCGGGGATGGACGCGGTCCTCCGGCAGCTGGTCGCGATGCAGTACGAGCGCACCCAGCTGGACCTCGTGCCGGGCGCCTTCCGCGTCCGCGGCGACGTGCTCGAGATCTACCCTCCGTACGAGGACCACGTCGTGCGCGTCGAGTTCTGGGACCGCACGGTCGAGCGGATCCGCCGCGTAGACGCGATCCGCGGCGAGGTGCTCGAGGAGGTGGACCAGCGCCTGCCGGTCTACCCGGCCTCGCACTACGTCGTCACCCGCCGCGTGCTCGACGAGGCGCTGGTCGACATCCGCACGGAGCTGGACGCGCGCCTCGCGGAGCTCAACGCGGCGGGGAAGCTGCTCGAGGCGCAGCGCCTGTCGCAGCGCACGCTGTTCGACCTCGACATGCTCCAGGAGCTGGGCTACTGCTCCGGGATCGAGAACTACTCGCGCCACCTCACGCGCAGGAAGCCCGGCGAGCCGCCGCCGACGCTGCTCGACTACTTCCCGTCCGACTGGCTGCTGGTGGTCGACGAGTCGCATGTCTCCGTCCCGCAGGCGCGCGGCATGTACCACGGCGACCGCTCGCGCAAGGAGACGCTGGTCGAGTTCGGCTTCCGGCTGCCGTCGGCGCTCGACAACCGGCCGCTCACGTTCGAGGAGTTCGAGGGCCGCATCCACCAGGCGCTGTTCGTCTCCGCCACGCCCGGGCCGTACGAGCTGCAGCGCACCGAGGGCGACGTGGTGGAGCAGCTGATCCGCCCCACCGGGCTGCTCGACCCGCGCATCGTCGTCAAGCCGGCGCAGGGGCAGGTCGACGACCTGCTCGCGCGCATCCGCGAGCGCGTCGCCGCGGGCGAGCGGGTGCTGGTCACGACGCTGACCAAGCGGATGGCGGAGGACCTCACGCAGTACTTCGCCGAGCTTGGCGTGCGGGTGCGCTACCTGCACAGCGAGGTGGAGGTGCTGGAGCGCACCGCGATATTGGCCGACCTGCGACGCGGCACGTTCGACGTGCTGGTCGGGATCAACCTGCTGCGCGAGGGGCTCGACCTGCCGGAGGTCTCGCTGGTGGCGATCCTCGACGCCGACAAGGAGGGCTACCTGCGCAGCGCGACGTCGCTGATCCAGACGATCGGCCGGGCGGCGCGCAACGTCAACGGCACGGTGATCCTCTACGCCGACCGGATGACCGACTCGTTGAAGCGTGCGATCGACGAGACCGAGCGGCGGCGCGCGGTGCAGGAGGCGTACAACCGCGAGCACGGCATCGAGCCGCGGACGATCATCAAGGACATCGCCAGCCCGCTGCTGCAGCTCTCCAACCTCGACTACCACGACGCGGCGTTCCTCCCGCCGCGGGTGGGCGAGGTGGACGTGACCGACCCGGCGTCGCTCGCCAAGGCGATCGGCGAGCTCGAGAAGCAGATGAAGTCGGCGGCGAAGAAGCTCGAGTTCGAGGAGGCGGCGGCGATCCGCGACCGCATCAAGGAACTGCGCGCCCAGCAGATCTACAAGACGTGAGGCATGCAAGAGCGAACCCGGCTCGTCGCGCCCGGCCCCGCCGGTCGTGCGATCGGGTGACGGGCTGCCCCGCCTGATCAGAACATCGCCACGCCCGTCCACCCCACGGGTCCACCAGATCTGCGGCCAGCCGCGACCGTGCCGCTGTCGCTCCCGTCGGCCCGGGACGACGCCCCTGAGTCGGCTTGGCCGGTTGCACCACGGTCGCGTGCGCGGCACCTGAGAGGAGCGCATCGAGCGGCAGCCTGCCCCGTGGCGCCTTCACCGATGGCGACGCTGGGATGGTCGATGACTGCGGCATTCTCGGCGACCGCTTCGCCAAGGTGAGTCGCGGAGTGCGTCGCGCGGAGCACCAGGCGGCATCGTCGCGCACGGGGCCGCGCCTCCCCTGCGCGGCCGAGCGCCTCGCGCTGCTTGCGGCCTGCCTGCGGGGCAGGCGCCGAGCGGGGAATAGCCGACGCGCGGGAGCGGTACTCACGTGCACAGGGTTCGCCTGCAACCAGAGGGTGCCGGGTCGACCCCTCGCCGACTCTCGAAGGCGCCGCTTGGCATTGAGGGAAACCCATGGAGGCTGGCATGTCGTTGATCGGCGCACGCAATGTGGTCTCGGTGGTTGGTCTCCTCCTCTGGGCGTCGGGAACGATGGCCGCGTCGCTGGTCTCGCCGGTGCGACGCGCCGCGCCGCCGGTTCCGCCTGCCCTCTTCAGGGCGGCCAAGGCGGCGCGGACCGCAGCGGAGCAGGCCGGTGAGGAGAGCCTGTTCGCGGGCCTGCCGGTGTCGCCGCTCTCCAGCTACACGCCGCCGGCCTGCGTGCCGGGGGTCCCCTTCTCCGACGTGACGTGCACGACGTTCTTCGACCCCTACATCGAGCAGCTCTTCCGTGACGGGATTACGACCGGGTGCGGCGGCGGCATGTACTGCCCGAGCGCCCCCGTGACCCGGGACCAGATGGCCTTGTTCGTCGAGCACGCCATCCGCGGCACGGGCAGCTGGCCGCCCCACATCGTCACCGTCTATCACCGCGAGGCGGCCGAACCCGATTCCAACGCGAATTCGGGCGCCGAGCTGATCTCGATGGTGGCAGCGATCCCAAGCTCGGGCGACGAGGCGCCGGGTCAGGGTAACCCCTGGCTCGTCCGGCTCGGACCAGGCATCTACGATCTCGGGACGAGCACGCTTCAACTCCCGGCCTACGTGTCGCTCGAAGGTGCCGGCGAGGACAGCACGGCCATCGAGGCCTCGGGCTACAGCCTGAGCGGGTACGGCACGCTGATGCTCTCCGGAATCAGCGACGTGCATGACATCGGCGTCTACAACCTGGGGGGCAACACCTACGACATCGCGATCGTCGTCGCCGGTTCGGACAACCAGCTCGTCCACGTCACGGCAATCGGCACGAGCTCGTCCGATGCGACGGGCACGGCGGTCGGTATCTACGCTGGAAGCGGCTCCGACGTGACCGTGAAGGGCTCCCGGGTGTTCACAACCGTCCAAGTGGCGCTCAACACGTACGGCGTCGAGTCGGTTGGGAGCGTCGTGGGGATCAGCGACACCGCGATCTCCGCCGGGGGCGCCAGCGCCTCGGGGGCGAGCTACGGCGCGTACTGTTCCGGTGGGGCTCTCTCGGTCACCAACGGCACGACGATCGAAGTAAGCGACGGCGCGCAACCGGTCGGGATTCACATCGATGGCACCGTGGGTACCAACATCATCCGGGACAGCTTGATAAATGTGTTCGACAACAACACCATCGGCGCACTCGACCTCGACGGGGGCGATGCGATCCTGCAGGACGACGATCTCTACTCGTACAAGAACGCAGTCAGGACCTCCGGGTCCGCCAGCATCGAGATCAACAACAGCCGCGTCGTGGGGCTGACGACGTGGATCACGAACGGTGCCGGGGCCACCGCCAAGGCAGGCGCATCGTTGCTCTCCGGCACAACGAACAACGCCGGAACGCTGACATGCGGAGGCAACTACAGCAGCAGCTACGCGCCGCTCGGTAACGCCTGCCCCTGAGCGACGAATCGGGAGCGCGAGCGTCTCGGCGCAGACTGAGGCCCGCAGGTCGGCCGGCCTGCGTAGAGTTCGAGGAGGCGGCGGCGATCCGCGACCGCATCAAGGAGCTGCGCGCCCAGCAGATCTACAAGACGTGATAGAGCGCGTCCCGAATCACACGGGTTGACCATTGCGGCGATTGCCGGCGTCGCGAGCGAGCGCCGGCGGTCGACTGCTGGAATGCAGGCCGGGTTTCGCCCGGTTGTGCGGTCAAACCAAGGAGGAGGATCCCATGAGACTCGCTCGTTTCCTGGTCGCTCTCGCTGCGACGGCGGTGCCGTGCGCGCCGGCGCTCGCGCAGCAGCCGCACGACAACATCGCGCTCGTCTACTCGGTGAAGGCGAAGCTCACCGACATCGGCAAGCTCGACGCGGCGATGAAGAAGCACTTTGCCTGGCACCGCGCCAACAAGGACGTCTTCACCTGGTTCGTCTGGCAGGTGGCTTCCGGCGACGACATCGGCGACTTCCTCGTCGGCACCTTCGGTCACCAGTGGAAGGAGTTCGACGACCACGCCGCCTTCGACGAGAAGGACGACGCCGACTTCTTCCCGAACGTTCTGCCGCTGGTCGAGAAGTCCACCCTCGGCTACTGGACGATGCTCGCCGACGTGAGCTACCCCGGCAAGGGAACCGAGCCGGCGGCGATGGCGCAGATCACGCACTACTACCTCAAACCCGACGGCTACGTGCAGTTCCTCGACGCGCTCCACGAGATGCACGCCGCGCTCGGCAAGGCGAGCCCGGCGATGGGGATCCAGTGGTACCGCCTGATCAGCGGCGGCGAGGGGCCACAGCTCGTCTTGGCCGTCGATCGCGACAACTGGGCGAGCATGGCGATGCCGGGAAGGTCGTTCGACGACATGCTCGTCGACGCGGTCGGCGCACAGAAGGCGGTGTCGATCCTCACCGCGATCCGTCAGAGCACGCGCTACACGCGCTCGTACATGCTGCGCTACCGGCCCGACATCTCCTACATCGCGCCAAAGTAGCGGGACCGCTCGGGCCCGACGCTCGCCGCCGGAGCGGATCCGCGCCGCCGCCGGCGGCGCGCGGAGGGCTTCGACTATCATCCGCGCGTGACCGAGCACAACGAGGCGCTCGTCAAGCTGGGGCTGACGCTCGCCGCGCTCGCCGTCCTGGCATGGCGAGCGCGGATGCGGCCCCGCGACGGGAAGGCGGGCGCCGCGCTCGGGCTCCTCGGCGTGCTCGGCGCCGCCGCTTACTTCAACTTCCTCACCTTCCACGGCGGGCGGTTCATCCACTTCGCCGAGATGTTCCACTACGAGCTCGGCTCGAAGTACTTCCCGGAGCTCGGGTACGACGGGCTCTACGTCGCCTCGCTCGCGGCGCAGGCGGAGTCGGCGCCGGCGCTGCCGCTGCCGCGGGTGGTGCGCGACCTGCGCACGAACACGATCGTCCCGGTAGAGTCCCTCGATCAGCACCGCGACGAGGTCCGCAGGCGGTTCACCCCGCAGCGCTGGCGCCGCTTCGTCGCCGACCACGCCGCGTTCCTCGACCCGGCGGACCTGCGGGCGCTCAACGGCGTCCGCCTCGACCACGGCTACAACCCGACTCCGGCCTGGACGTTCGTCGGGCGCCTGTTCAACGCCTGGGCACCGCTGAACGCGACGACGCTCCCGCTGATGGCGGTCCTCGACTGGCTCGTGCTCGCCGCGACCTTCGTGGTCGTCTTCCGCACCTTCGGGACCGCGGTCGGATCGACGGCGCTGGTGGTGTTCGGGGTGGGCTACCCGTGGCGCTACGCCTGGGTCGGAGGCGCGTTCCTGCGCTACGACTGGCTCGCCGCGGTGGTGGTCGGGATCTGCCTGCTCAAGCGCCGGCGCTTCGCTGGCGCGGGCGTCGCGTTCGCCTATGCCGCCGCGGTGCGGCTGTTCCCGGCGTTCCTGCTGCTCGGCGTCGCGGCGCTTGCGGTGCGCGACCTCCTCCGGCGGGCCGACCTGCGCTGGGCGCTGCGCTTCGCCGCCGGCCTCGGCGCCGGCGCCGCCGCCTGCGTGCTGGCGGGATCGCTGACCGGCCGGGGTTTCGCCGCCTGGGGCGAGTTCGCCCGCGACATCGCGCGCCACCACGAGAACTGGAGCACGAACGCGGCCGGCCTCGAGCTGGTGTTCCTCGACTCGCCGCAGACCCTGGCGAGCCGCATCCCTCCGGCACCGCTGCAGGAGCGCTGGGCGATCTGGCAGGAGGCGATGAACCGCGCCCACGAGGCGCGCCGTCCGTTCTACCTCGCGGCCGCGCTGCTGCTCGTCGCCGGCGTCGCCGCGGCGGCGGCCGCCCGCCCCGCGCACGAGGGCGCGGCGCTCGGGGCGGCGGTCGTGTTCGCCGCGCTGGTGCTGTCCTGCTACTACTGGGTGGTGTTCGTCGCGCTCGTCCTGCGCCGCGGCGCCGGCGGCGCGATCGGCGTGCTCGGCGCCAACGCCGCCGCGCTGGTCGCGGCGCTCGCGACGGACGACACGCAGGTCGTCTTCGGCGTCTACTCGTGGGCGATCACGGTCGCGCTGGCGGCGCTCCTCGCCCCGGCCGCCGTTCAGGCCATCCGCTCGCGCTGGCAGCCCGTCGAGGCGGAGGCCGACGCCGGGACCGGCGAGCCAGCTCGTCCCGCCGCGCGCACCGCCGGCCGGAGCGGTCGCCGCGCCGCACGCGGGCGCTGAGCCGAACCCGTCGCGGGTGGGTCGCTGGAATCGACCTCCACGGGTGACCGTTTGCCAGGCAAAGCCGTCAATGGCAGAGGGGGTGGTGCATGGACGCCATGCGTGATGTGCCTGCGAGCCGCAACGTGCCCGATGCGACGTTGCGGTTGTTCGAGTCGAGCATTCGCGGCGAGCTGCTGCGGCCAGGCGACGCGCGCTACGAGGCCGCCCGCAAGGTCTGGAACGGCATGATCGACCGCCACCCCGCGTTCGTGGTGCGCTGCCGCGACGCGGCGGACGTCGGCGCGGCGGTCGGCTTCGCCCGCGACCACGGCATCGAGCTCGCCGTCCGCGGCGGCGGCCACAACGTCGCCGGGCACGCGGTGTGCGAAGGCGGGGTCGTCGTCGACCTCTCGCCGATGAAGGGGATCCGCGTCGACGCCAAGGCGCGGTCCGTGCGCGCCGAGGGCGGCTGCACCTGGGGCGACCTCGACCACGCCACCCACGCGTACGGCCTGGCGGCGCCCGGCGGCATGATCTCGACCACCGGGATCGCCGGCCTCACGCTCGGCGGCGGGATCGGCCACCTGACCCGCCGCTACGGTCTCTCCGCGGACAACCTGCTCTCCGCCGACCTGGTCCTCGCCGACGGGCGGATGGTGACCGCGAGCGCGGACCGCAACCCCGACCTCTACTGGGCGATCCGCGGCGGCGGCGGCAACTTTGGGGTGGTCACGTCGTTCGAGTTCAGGCTCCACCCGGTCGCCACCGTGCTCGCCGGGCCGGTCTTCTACCCACTGGAGAAGGCGCGCCAGGCGCTGCGCCTCTACCGGGACTTCATCGACGAGGCCCCCGACGAGGTGAGCGCGTTCTTCGCGTTCCTGGTCGTGCCGCCGGGTCCGCCGTTCCCCGCGCAGCTCCACCACCGGACGGTGTGCGGGGTTTGCGTCTGCTCCACGGCGCCGCCGACGCAGGCCGCGAAGCTGGTCGCGCCGCTGCGGCGGTTCGGGCCGCCGCTGCTCGACCTCGTCGGCCCGATCCGGTTCCCGGCGCTCCAGTCGATGTTCGACCCGCTTGTCCCCGCGGGGCTGCAGAGCTACTGGCGGGCGGAGTTCGCCGACGAGCTCTCCGACGCCGTGATCGAGGCGCACGTCAAGCACGGGCCGGCGGTGCCGACGCCGAACTCGGCGGTGCACATCTACCCGGCGAACGGGGCGGCGGGGCGGGTCGGCAAGCACGAGACCGCGTACTTCTTCCGCGACGCCCGCTACGTCCAGCTCGTCGCCGCGATCTATCCGGACCCCAGCGAGACCCCGGCGCGCGTCAAGTGGGTGCGCGACTACTGGCAGGCCCTGCACGCCCACTCCGCCGGCGGCGGGTACGTCAACTTCATGATGGAGGAGGGCGACGAGCGGGTGCGC
>Ga0335081_10018481_pt1 | contig 11270 bp, 3 predicted proteins | sample Lox_Sample_35_FD_206713 | JGI IMG/M metagenome (GOLD analysis project Ga0335081, IMG submission 206713) | Soil microbial communities from Loxahatchee National Wildlife Refuge, Florida, United States - Lox_Sample_3.5 | ecosystem: Environmental > Terrestrial > Soil > Wetlands | place: USA: Florida... | reverse complement strand
CACCAAGCCGCCGCACTACATCCGCAACGAATTCGGCGCGTCGTTGGGCGGTCCGGTCTACATACCGAAGGTGTATAACGGCAAGAACAAGACGTTTTTCTTCACCTCGTATGAGGCCTTGCGCCAAGTCAGCGACTCAACGTTCAGCACGACCATGCAGACGGACGCAATGCGCCAGGGCGATTACAGCGGCCTGGTGGACAGCCTGGGGCGGCTGTATACGATCTACGATCCATTGAGCACCGGGGCGGCGCCGACATGGGCCCGTACGCCGTTCCCGAACAATACCATTCCGGTCACTCGCGAAAGCCCGGACGCCAAATACCTGTTCAGCATCATGCCGCAGCCCACCTTCGCCAACGTCAACCCCATGGTGGCGAGCAACTATTACGGATTGGTTCCCAGCTTAACGATGGACTACATGGTGACCAACCGCATCGACCAGCGCATCAGCGACCGCGACCAGATTTTCGTCAGAGTCTCCGACAACCACGACAACGCTCCGTACGTCGGAGCCGGCGGCTCAACCAATGTCGCGCCGCTGAGCGGCCCGCTGAACTGGGTGCTGGGCACCTACCATGATGTGAGCGTGGCAACATCCTGGTCGCACACGATCTCGCCTACCTTTTTGAGCTCGACCCGGGTCTCCTACTCGCAGGAGTATAAGTTCGTGGGCTCCCCTAACGATGCTGGCATCGGCAACGTGTCGCAGTACCTGGGGGTGCCGGATCTGGGGAACGATCCAAATAACTCCTATGCGACCAGCGGCATGGGATTCGGGGCCAGTTTTTCCACGCAGCAGGTGCGCTATAACACCAGCAGAATCCTGATTGGGGATCAGGATTTCACGCGCGTGATCGGCAAGCACGAGCTGATGTTCGGCGGACAGGTCCACATGGAATTCGACGACGCGTTGACCGACCACAACGGCACGACCGTCACTTATGACAGCCAGTACACTTCCCTCTTCGATCCGACCAGTGGATCGTCCTACAGTGCCGTTCCGTTCACCGGCTTTTCCGGAGCCAGCTTCTTCCTGGGCTACGCGGGTACGTTTAAGGATACGCAGAAGCGCCCGGAGTGGGACCTGCGCGATAAGGAGTTCACTGGCTACTTCCAGGACAACTGGAGAGCCACCTCCAGGCTCACCCTGAATCTCGGGCTGCGTTACGAGAACATGCCGGCGGAGAGCGTGGCCGGCAACTATGCCGTGGGTTTCGATTTGGGCACCGACTCCATGGTGCTCGGCCGCTCGATCGCGGATATGTACACGGCCAATATGACCACTCCGACGATGATCAACGGGTTGCAAGCCATCGGCGCCAAATTCGAGACGGCGCAGCAGGCGGGTCTTCCCGCGGGCCTGGTATACGGCAACGCCTGGATCTTCTCGCCGCGCGCGGGCTTCGCCTATCGCGTGGGCGATGGCGTCAAACCTCTGATGCTGCGCGGGGGATTCGGAATCTTCGACTCCCAGTCGGCATTACGCACCTGGGATAATCTCACCGGCAGCGGCATCCCCTATGGCTACCCGGTTCAGTACTCGGTAAATAACCAGGCGCTGGTGGGAGTAAGTGGAATTGACGGCCTTCCCAATTATGAATTGCGCTCTCAGCCCCAGTTCACGGCCGGCGTGAATACCACCGGTGTTCTCAGCAATCCGGCCTTCGTGAGCATTACGCCGGGCTGTTGCGCTCTGCAGTTCAACGACCCCCATCAACCGCCCACTCGCGACATGCAGTGGAACTTTTCTCTGTCGCGGGAAATTTCATCCGGCATCGTGGCCAAGGCCACTTACCTGGGCACGCACGGGTGGCACCTGCCGCAGAACGTCAACCTCAATGCCGCCCCGCCCGATTACGTCTGGTACACGGTGACCGGTCAGGCGAAGCCCACCGGGACCTATGCCTCGACGGGAGAGAATGCCTACGACACCACGACGTACGGCAGCATGACGGAGTACATCAAGCAAGGCATCTCATATGCGAATGGCATCGATCTCGAATTGGAACGGCGCTATAACCACGGCTTCGGATGGCAGTTTGCCTATACGATGACCAACGCCTTCACCGAGTCCACCCTGGTCGGAAACGGCGGCGGGTCGAGCGTGGCGCCGGTTGCGGACTACCTGCCAGGCGCGGTCCCCACGGATTTCGACGCAAGAAATCGCTTCCTGAATTACCAACGGGACTCCGCTATTCCGCACCACCAATTGAAATGGAACTGGGTGATGGACCTTCCTTTCGGACGGCAACACCTGCTGGCCAACCATGCGGGAAAGTTTTTGAACACCCTCATCGGCGGCTGGCAGCTCGCCGGCTTCGGGACCTACCAGAGCCGCTACATTGCCCTGCCGACCAGCAACTATGGGCCGACCAGCACGCCCCAGGTCTACGGCACCAAGTACCCGATCGAAGACTGTTCCAGCGGCCAATGCATACCGGGCTACTTATACTGGAACGGCTATATTTCGCTGCCGCTGATCAATCGCACCAACGCGGCCGGACAGTGCACCGGAATCTGCGGCATCCCATCGAACTATACTCCGTCCAACCTGCCGCTGATTCCATACGGCACGACGGCTCTGCCGGCCAATGCGCCCGCCGGCACCAATATGTCGCAGTACTGGGAGACGCAAACCGTTTGGCTCCCACTGAAGAACGGCACCGTCGTACGGAGTACGATGAGCACCAACCTCCCCTACTGGATGAATCAGTATCTTGCAGTCCCGTGGGATTTCAACCTGAGTGCGTCGTTGTTCAAGGCCTTCTCGCTGGGCGAACGCGCGAAGCTTCGCTTCAATGCCGACTTCTTCCAGGTGTTGAACAACCCGGGGCTGCCCACGCCGGGCAGCAACGGCATAATGTACACCAACAATTCCGCCAATTCGCCCCGGGATCTGCAATTGACGTTGCGGCTGACTTGGTAACGCGGGAAGGCAGCGCGGCCCAGGCACAAAGCGTCCCGGCACAGGCGGCCTCGAGAGCCGCGAGAGCATCGACGGGATCTTCGCAGTGCTAACGCGTCCGCCGCGCGGCACCGGCGGACGCCTCCAGGCTGCCTATTAACTGACATAGCAGACGTTGCTTATGCACCAGTCCGGCACCGGACCCGCCGGCCGGGGAGAAGCCGCCCCATGCGGTGAAGGGCACACGCATCAAAACAGCCCACCTGCCGCCGCGGGAGAGATCCTTGGCGAAATCCTTTAAAATTGTGGTCATTTGTTCCGTGAATGGATTTCGGCAGGCTGGACCTCTCAACCGAAGCGAGCGTACAGGCTTCGCAAAAGTGGGCAATCCGATGCGCAGTTTTCGCTTGACAAGGAAGAGCAATAGATGAAATATCAGATGTGTAGTTCTGCATAGCGCCGAACGTGCCAGATTCACCGGATCAAGGAGGTCTCGATGTATTCCTTGGGCGATTTGCAAACGTCCGGCTCAGTCCGGGCGGCACACCGAAAGGGAGCCGTTTTACGCGCAATGGCCTTGCTGGCGATAGCTTTGCCGCTTGCCTATGCGCAGACCACCACGGGATCCATCTCGGGTAGCGTTGTCGATCCGCAGAATGCGGCAGTGCCCCGGTGTTCAGTTACCGCGCTCAATCAAGACCGGGGCTCGGTCCAGCGCACGGCAACGGACATTGCGGGAAACTTCGTGTTCCCGATTCTTCCACCGGGGAATTACACCATCTCCCTCGAAGCAGCGGGCTTTAACGCACTGAAGAGGCACGACGTGGTGCTCAACGCGAACTCAGCGGTCGATCTTGGCACTCTGCAACTCCAGGTCGGAGGCGTCACTCAGGCGGTGGAGGTGGTATCGCACGGGCAGGAGGTGCAGACCGAGACCGCGCAGCGGGGCGACAGCATCATCGGCACCCAGGTCCAGGATATCGAGGTGAACGGCCAGTCCCCGCTCGCCCTGGTAAATCTCGTGCCGGGAATTTATGAGACCGGTTCGGGGGTGGGTGCCGCCTATGTCAACGGATCTCGCTTCGATACGGAGCACGTCATGGTCAACGGGGCCACCGATATGGACACCGGCTACAACAACGGGTGGATGGCCTCGCTCAGCCTGGATGCCGTTCAGGAAGTCACCGTTCTGACCAGCAACTACCAGGCGCAGTACGGCCGGGCCGGCGGCGCGCAAATCAGCATCGTGACCAAGAGCGGCTCATCCCGGTTTCACGGCGCCGGCTTCGAGTACTACCGGGATAAGGGCATGAACGCCAATACCTGGGTCAACAACCGCGTCGGTTTGCCGGTGGCCGCCTACCATTACAACGATGCAGGCTTCAATATCGGAGGCCCGCTGATGCTGCCCCACAAGTTCAATACGGGACGGAACAAGCTGTTCTTTTTCGTCGATGAGTTGTGGGAGCATCGCCTTTCGCCAGTGGGCCAAACCCTTGTCACCATGCCTACGCAGGCGGAGCGGAGCGGCGACTACTCGAACTCGGTGGATCAGAGCGGAAAGCCGGTCGTCATTACGGATCCGACCACGGGTCAGCCATTCCCCGGCAATAAAATCCCGTCGATCCGGCTGTACCAGCCGGGCGTCGCATTGCTCAACCTGCTCCCGCTGCCGAATGCGGTTGGTCCAGGCCATCCCAATTACAACTACATTTCGCAGATCTCTCCCCTGACTCCTCACCGGGAGGACCTGGCAAGAGTGGATTACAACGTTACCTCCAAGTGGCGCCTGTATGGAAGCTTCCTAAATAACTGGACTGAAACCCTGAGTCCATACGGCACGTACGGCGGCACGGCTAATTTTCCGCTTTCCAACTTTGACCAGCGGATTACCGGTTATCACTATATGCTGAACGCCACGACCAGCATCAGCCCGACCGCCATCAACGAGATCCAGTTCGACCAGAGCCACGACTGGCAATATGAAGGGCCGGTGCAGGGATCGGGCGGCTGGACAGCGACCGAGACCGGCGTGCAGTTGCCGCTGCTGTATCCGGCGCACAACGACTTGCTTCCCGGCTTTACTTTCGGGGGCACGCGCATCGCCAACAGCCCGAACTACTCTTCCAGCCAGGAGCCGTTTACCAACGCAAACACGGTCACCGAGGTCATCGATAATTTCAGCAAAATGTGGGGCGACCACGCGCTGAAATTCGGGCTGTACTATCAGCACAACTGGAAAGTGCAACCCTCCGGCGCCAATTATGCCGGGACCTATAACTTCGGCGACAGTTCCATCAACCCGCTCGATACGGGTTTCGGCTTCGCCAACGCGGCGCTGGGTGTTTTCAGCTCATTCCAGCAGGCCTCGCAGTTCGCGCAGGGCTGGCCGCTGTATAACCAGGTCGAATTCTATGCCCAGGATTCCTGGAGGGCGACAAAGCGCCTGACGCTCGACTACGGCATCCGGTTTTACTATGTGGGCCCGGTTCACGACGGCGGCGATCATCTGTCGAACTTCTTCCCTGCCTCGTGGAGCGCGGCCGGCGAGCCTCGCCTCCTGTACCCGGCGCTGAACGCCAGCAACGCTCGCATCGCGGTCGATCCCGCAACCGGCCAGACGTATCCATCCAATCTTATCGGCGCCTATGCGCCCGGCACGGGCAATATTCAGAACGGCCTGGTGGTTCTGGGCCAGAACGGCACGGACCCGAACGTGGCCCAGAGCCCGGGCATTCGTCCCTCGCCGCGTATCGGCTTTGCGTATGACCTCACCGGCCAGCACCGGTTCGTGATCCGCGGCGGAGGTGGAGTCTTCTACAACCGAACGCTGACCGACGTATATATGTACCTGTTGGCCGACCCGCCGGTGACGATTCAGCCCACGGTATTGAACGGACAGGCATCCACCCTGGCGTCCAGCACGGCCATCCTGAATCCCCCGTCGCTCTCCATTTTCAGCAGCAAGCCAAGAGTGCCCGTCACATACAGCTATAGCCTGGGCCTCGAAGGCAAATTGCCGTACAGCCTGTTGCTAAACGCGTCCTATGTCGGTACTGTCTCCAACCATCTGCTGCAGAACATGAATGCCAACCCGGTGCCGTTCGGCGCCGCGTTTCTGCCGCAGAACCAGGACCCCACGCTTCAGAAGCTCTCCCCGAACGCCCTGCCAGGTTCCAACGCCTTGCTGTCGCAGTTCCTGAGACCCTACATCGGCTTCACGGATATGACCGATTACATGTTCTCGGGCAATTCGAACTATAACTCGCTCCAGGTCTCACTCAACCGGCGGTTCACCAGCGGACTTATGCTCGGCATCTCTTACACCAGGAGCAAGTGCATGGACACCACTGACACCTTTACGACCGCCATCCGCTTCGATTCGAACACTCACATGGGTCTCTACGGACCCTGCGGTTTCGATGTCCCGAATAACTTCGTGGCGAATTACGTGTATACCTTCCCGAAGTTCGCTTCCTGGCTGAAGGCTGGGAACAACCGGTTGGCAAAGGCGGTCCTGAACGACTGGCAGATCTCCGGCCAAACGTCGTTTTTGTCGGGCACTCCCTTCACTCCGAGTTTCAGCGCTTCGGGAGCTTCCGGCGTCAACTTCACCGGCACTCCGAGTTGGGGTGCGGCTCTGCTTTGCGTCGGCAATCCCAAGAGCAGTACGAGCGACAGCCCCTATAACCGGCTGAATGCCTCCGCGTTTGCGGTACCAGCGGTGGGTAGTATCGGCCTCGGATGTTCGCGCAACCTTCTGTACGGGCCGGGAACAAACGACTGGGATATGTCGTTGCAGAAGGCCGTGCCGTTGACGGAGCGAGCGCGGCTGCTGCTTCGCGGCGAAGCCTTCAACGTCTTTAACCACACCCAGTTCAGCGGCGTGCGCAGCAGCCTGACGTATTCGAGCCTCACCAACCCGGTGCCCACGAACCTGCCGTATAATTCTAGCGGCCAGCTCGTCAACATCACCGGATTCGGCACGGTGAGCGGCGTACGCGCGGCGCGCGTGCTGCAACTGGTCGCAAAATTCGAATTTTGAGTGCGGCCCACGTGATCGGTGCGCGGAGTGCCGGCGCCCACAGCTTCGCCGGGCCCCAGGAGTTTCGGGCCCGGGGGAATCGCGGTACGACGAGACGGAGGATGGTATGAGACTTCGCAAGATTGCATTTCTGGTTTTCGCCGTTCCCCTCTTGGGCCAGGAGACCCTGCCGGGCACTTCGCGGTTGACTATGACCGGCGACCTGGCGACAGGCATGGTTGATGGCATTCACCGCTTTGTAGACCGCGAGACGGCCGCAGCGCCCGAAAACCGTGCGCGCTACTGGCACCGCGATTACACGTCCCGGGTAGCTTACGAGAAATCCGTCGCGGCGAATCGCGAGCGGCTGCGGACCATGATCGGCGCGGTGGACGCGCGTGCCGGTTTCGAAGCCGTCAGCCTGCTGGCGGACACCGGCGGCGATTCGGTGATTGGCCGAGGCCCGGGTTACCGCATCCATGCCGTCCGGTGGCCGGTTTTCGAAGGCGTGGCAATGGAGGGCCTGATGCTCGAGCCGGACGGCGCACCTGTGGCGCGGGTCGTGGCCCTTCCGGATGCCGATTGGTCGCCCGAAATGCTTGCCGGCCTCGAGTCCGGTACTCTGCCGGGAGCCCAGTTTGCGCGCCGCCTGGCCGAGAACGGCTGCCTGGTCCTGATTCCCACGATCATCGACCGCAAGGATACGTGGTCCGGAATTCCCGGCATCCGCATGACCAACCAGCCCCACCGCGAGTGGATTTACCGGATGGCCTTCGAAGTGGGACGCCAGATCATCGGGTACGAGGTGCAGGCAGTGCTCGCGGCGGTGGACTGGTTCGCGCGCCAGAATGCCAAAGCGGCGGCGCCCATCGCGGTGGCGGGCTACGGAGAGGGAGCCATCGCGGCCTTTTATAGCGCCGCTCTCGACACGCGCATCCAGGCGGCGCTCGTCAGCGGTTACTTCCAGCCCCGCGAGCAGCTATGGAAGGAGCCGATCTATCGCGAGATCTGGTCGCTGGTGCGCGAATTCGGCGACGCCGATATCGCCAGCCTGATCGCGCCGCGCGGTCTGGTAGTGGAATACTGCCGCTTTCCGGTGGTCACCGGTCCTCCCCCTGAGACAGGCCAGCGCAAGGGCGCGACCCCCAATGGAACGATCTCCACACCGCCGCCGGCGGAGGTGCGCGCGGAATTTGAAAAGGCGCAGCACCATTTCGAGCGGCTGGGCGCGGGCGAACTCGTGACGCTGGTGGAGGGCGGCGCGGAAGCGCAGCCCGGCTCGGATGCGGCGCTGGCCGCTCTGCTGAAAGCGGTGGGCGCCCGGCACGCGTTGCGCGCATCCGGCGCTGCCCCACAGCGCGTACGCTCCGGTTCCAATGCCGAAGACCGCATGCACCGGCAGTTCGACACCTGGGTGAACTACACACAGCGGCTGATCCGGGAATCGCCCAAGCGGCGCCAGGAGTTCTGGGCGAAGCTGGACACGTCGAGCCCCCAGCGGTGGAAGGAAACATCGCAGTTTTATCGCGATTACATCTGGGACGAGATCATCGGACGGTTGCCCGCCCCGACTCTGGCGATGAATCCGCGGACGCGGCTCGTCTACGATTCTCCCAAGTTCCGTGGCTACGAAGTGGTTCTGGACGTCTGGCCGGATGTATTCGCGTACGGCATTCTCCTGTTGCCTAAGGACCTCAAGCCCGGCGAACGCCGTCCCGTCGTGGTCTGCCAGCACGGCCTGGAAGGGCGTCCACAGTTCGTCGCAGACCCTAACATCGATAACCGGGCATACCACCACTACGCCGCGAGTCTGGCGGAACAGGGATTCGTCGTATACGCGCCGCAAAATCCATACATTGGCCAGGATCACTTTCGCCTGCTACAGCGCAAAAGCCGCCCGCTGAAGTTGTCGCTGTTCTCCTACATCCTCGGCCAGCATCAGCGCACCCTGGAATGGCTCAAGTCGCAGCCGTTCGTCGACCCGCAGCGCATCGGATTCTACGGACTTTCCTACGGCGGGAAAACCGCGGTGCGAGTCCCGCCCCTGCTCGACGATTATGCGCTCTCGATCTGCGCGGGCGACTATAACGAGTGGGTCTGGAAGACCACCAGCATCGAGTCGCCGTACTCGTACATGATATTGCAGGAGTATGACATGCTGGAGTTCGACTTTGCCAACAAGATCAACTATTCGGATCTCTCGAATCTGATGGCCCCTCGTCCTTTTATGGTGGAGAGGGGCCATCGGGATAATGTGGCTCCGGATGAATGGGTGGCATATGAGTTCGCCATTACCCGTCTGTTCTATTCGCAGATGAAGATCGAAGATCGTGTCGCCATCGAGTTCTTCGACGGGCCGCACATGATTAACGGCAAAGGCACCTTCGATTTCTTGAAGAAGCAGTTACACTGGCCGCAGTAATGGTGTCGACGCAACGGGATTGACGAGGAGAACATGGAACTCGACGGAAAGGTTTGCCTGATCACGGGCGGAAGCAGCGGAATCGGCGCGGCGACGGCGCGCGAGTTCGCCCTTCGCGGCGCGGACATCGCGATCTGCGGTCTGCCCTCGGACAACCCGCTCGCCCAGAGCGTGAAACAGGATATCGAAGCTCTGGGCCGCAGAGCCCTGACGATCACGGCCGATGTTTCGGACCCTGAGGAAACCGTCCGCTGCGTGCAGCAGACGGTGGCAGCGCTCGGATACCTGGATGTGCTGGTCCATTGCGCGGGAGGCCCGGCAAATGGCGGGTTGCTCGATGTGGATCCCTGTAACTGGTACCGGGCTTTCGACATCCACGTGCACGCAGTATTCCATCTGGCGCGGGCGGCGGTTCCCTGCATGGTCGAACGCGGCGGCGGTGCGATCCTGCTGATATCCTCGGCGGCGGGCTCGCGGGGTTGCGCGGGCGCGATTGCCTACGGCGTGGCGAAGGGGGCCATCCCGCAGTTCACGCGGGCGCTGGCGCGCGAGCTGGCGGATTCGAACATCCGGGTCAATTGCGTTTCCCCGGGGATTATTCGTACCCGGTTCCAGGATTACCTCACCTCTGAACAGGTGGAGAACAACACCCGTAATCGCATTCCATTGCATCGCGAAGGCCGGCCGGAGGAGGTTGCCGCGGCTTTGGCCGCCCTGGCCGAAAACGATTTCATCACGGGCGCGGAGATCCCGGTAGACGGTGGGATGACCATGCGCATGGTTTGACGCCGGGCCGGCCCACATGGGGCGCCGGCGCCGCGGGAGAATGGGAGAATCATATGAATCGCCGATCATTTCTTACCACCAGCCTGGCGGCCGCGGCCGTACGGCCGGGGCTCGCTACCGACCGCGTGAATCACCACCTTCCGGCGCGTGATTCGCATTACCGGCAGACGCAATCCTACATCGAGGACATCCCGGTTCCGGAATATCACTGGGCGTCCGACGCCGCCTATCAACGGTTCAACGACATCAAATACGGTGTCCGGCTGCATTGGGGGCTGTACTCGATCCTGGGCAAACCCAAAGAGTCGTGGCCTTTCCTCGAAATGAGCTTCGCCGAGCGGCAGCGCTATCAGGAGATGTACAAAACCTGGAATCCGCAAGGCTTCAACGCCGACGAGTGGATGGATCTCTTCGCCACCTGCGGCATGAAGATGTTCGCCTTCACCTCCAAGCACCACGAGGGGTTCTCCATGTTCGACACGCGCACCCGCGTTCGCCGGCGCGCCAACTGGACGGCCCCCGGCGGGCCGCAGATGGAGGATTGCGATCTTGCCTATAGCATCATGGAGACGCCGTTCCGCCGCGACGTGGTGGGCGAACTCTGCCGCGCCGCGCGGAAGCGCGACATCAAAATCGATCTCTATTTCTCCCATCCCGACTGGTACGACGCCGATTTCCGCCCTTACACCTACCATCCCCTCCAGGTCCCCTCATCGAACGTGTTGACCCTGGACTACGCCACCGCTAAAAAGCGGCTGGGCGACCGGGAGGTGATCGTTCCCGATCCGACTCCGGCCGAAGTGGAACGAATGATGGCACGGCATCGAGCGCAGCTTTCCGAGCTGCTGACGCGCTATGGGACCATCGACATGCTGTGCCTGGACATGTGGCTGGGCCCGAAGGTGTGGCCGCAACTGCGCGAAACCATCCTCCATCTGCGCAAGCTCCAGCCGGATGTCATGCTGCGCGCCCGCGGCATCGGCAATTACGGAGATTACTATACCCCCGAAGGCTTCGTGCCGGGCAATAAGGGCAATACGGATACGCCGTGGTTCGTGATTTATCCGCTGGGGACTTCATTTTCTTACGAGCGCGTGGCCGAGAACCACAAAGGCGCCGCCTGGGTGGTG
>Ga0335081_10018480_pt1 | contig 11270 bp, 8 predicted proteins | sample Lox_Sample_35_FD_206713 | JGI IMG/M metagenome (GOLD analysis project Ga0335081, IMG submission 206713) | Soil microbial communities from Loxahatchee National Wildlife Refuge, Florida, United States - Lox_Sample_3.5 | ecosystem: Environmental > Terrestrial > Soil > Wetlands | place: USA: Florida... | reverse complement strand
GGCACAACGCAGCGATGCCGGGGGCGCGGACACTCAACTCCTCGGAACCGAAGACGTGATAGATGGACACTACGAACACCTCCCCGGAGCCAAGCGCTTTCACAGAGGAAAAGTTCACTTGAAAATAAGAGAGACTGTCTCCATCCTTGACATCAAAGAGGCGCACGCCCGGGTCACCGCCCGCAAGGGGACCTCCCACCTCTTTCTGGAATTTGTTGACGGACTGAACAGAGTTCCAGCCCGGCGCCCAGAAACGCGCAATCAAGGCCGTTGGCGGATTTCCCGCGTACCCTTCCATGGAAAAGGCCAGAGGAGAGTCGCGGTCGTCAGGTGGCTTCGGCTCATGGACGGTCAGGTGAGCAGTGATGGCTGTCCTTCCACTTGCGCGGTGCGCTTGTCTGGGAATCTTCTGCCCCGCCAGGCGGAATCCCGCAACGGGAAACCGGTCCCTGAGGATTTTCAGGGCAGGTATCTCTTCACCCATGGCCGCCGTTACGTCATCCAGATTCTGCCAGGCGGGCGCCCTGATGTATCCAGCAGCTGACATGATGTCCTGTAGCCAGCGCCAGCTTTCCTGCACGTCTCCATCCGGATCCAAGACGCGATAGAACCGCTGGGCGCGCCCTTCACTCGAAACCAGGGTGCCGCTCCCCTCGGCGAAGGTGGCCGCCGGAAGAACCACGTCTGCCCTGGCGGTCGTGGCGCCCTCCAGATGGTCTATACAGATGATATTCCGCGCCGCACCCATAAGGCGTTCCACCAATGATCGGTCGGCGCGGCGATAGAGGTCATTTTCCACGATGATAAGAGTGTCCGCTGATTTCTTTTCAAGGATCTCCGCCGCATCTTCCAGGGGCATCCCCCCGAAAAGACCTATGCCCAGGCTGTTGCATTCCGGTGTGATGTAATAGAGGGACGCATTCTTTCCGGTGGCGCAAAGGGCACGGGCCACGTTGGCAGCCGCATGTATCAGGGCCTCATCGCCCATGGCTGTTCCGGAGATGATCAGGGGGTGTTCGGCCTGGCACAGGGCCTGGGCAATCGTTTCCGCCCGGGAGCGCATATCTTCTGTAAGATCGCGAACGACAGGGGCGTCCTTCTGCAAGGCCTGGGCTACGGCAGACGCCAGTCGGGCGAGGTCATCAGGGGCGGCGCGGAATACGGCCGTGGCCAGGGCGTCAAGGCGGGTTGCCGCAGGCGTAGCAATGAACAGGGGCCCACGCTTATCCTGTATGGCCTCCCGGACGGCGGCATCGTCCCAGTAGGGGATGTTGAGTTTCCGTGCGATCGCCATGGGTTTCTGCCTCACAGAACTATGTAAGGCCAAAGCGAGTCTGGGAGCGGTGTTGGATATATCCTCTCCTAAGATGAAGACGGCATCGCACCTCTCCACATCTTTCAGGGAAGGCACGCGGGCCGGGCCTTTCGCTATGATTTGCAGGATCGTCGCAATGAGGCGGTGATCTCTTCTTCCCAGGCCGCTTGAGAAATTTTCCTGCCCCACGAATTTCAAGAGGGTAAAATTGGCTTCACACGAGGCCCGGGGAGAACCGATGCCGATGACACCTGATCCCGTGTGCATGAATGCGGAGATTGCCTGGAGACATTTTTCTTTGGTTAACCGCTCTGTCCTCCCTTCAGCTGCGGATATCTTCTTGCGGTACAGGGATTGACGGATTCGATCTTCGCCATTGACAAATTCATATCCGTAGCGGCCGCGGTCGCACAGGAAGTAGCCGTTGACCTCGCTGTTGTAGCGGTTCCGGATCCTTCTCAAGGTGCCGTAACGGCAGCCGGCAATGTTATTGCAGCCCACACCGCAATGTACGCAAACAGAAGGCGCGGTCTGCATGTCCCACTTCCTTGTGTAATGCTTCTTCAAGGTCTTGTCCGTGAAAACACCGGTGGGACAGACCTCCACAAGGTTGCCGCTGAATTCACTCTGGAGAACGCCGTCCTCGTGGCGGCCGAAATACACGGAGTTGTGCGAGGCGAAGACATGAAAATCCCTTCCTCCGGCGTAATCCCGGTAGAAGCGGACGCACCGGTAGCATTGGATGCAGCGGTTCATCTCGCAGTTCACGAAGGGCCCCAAGTCCTGATCCATGTAGGTCCTCTTGCGGAAGCGAAACCGGCGGTACACGTGCTCTGCCATGACCGTCATGTCCTGGAGGTGGCATTCGCCCCCCTCGTCGCAAACGGGACAGTCGTGAGGATGATTCGTCATGAGCCACTCTATATTGCTCGCGCGAAATTCTCTCGCCTCGGGATCATCGATTGACAGGCGCGTCCCTTGGGCCGCCGGGGTCATGCAGGACATCACCACCCTGCCATGCCGGTCCGTTTCGTCCCGGAATACTTTCACGGCGCACTGCCGGCAGGCCCCCACAGAATGCATGGCCGGGTGCCAGCAGAAATAGGGAATGTCGAAGCCGATGGACAGGCAGGCTTGCAGGAGATTCTGTCCGTCGCCGACTTCATAAGGTTTGTTATCGATGTAGATGGTGGCCAATGCTACCTCCAGGGACACTTTTTTTCTTTGATGTGTCTCTCGAAATCCTCGCGGAAATATTTCAGCGCGCTCTGAAGCGGCTCAACGGCGCCCGGGGCCAATGCGCAGAATGTATGCCCCGGCCCCAAAAGGCGGCAGTGAGCGGCCAGTATATCCAGATCTTCCTGCCTTCCTTGTCCCTCCTCGATGGCATCCAGTGTCAACGCGAGCCAGGGCAGCCCTTCTCTACAGGGGGTGCACCACCCGCAGGACTCGCGTGCAAAAAACTTGATCAGGTTCAGTACCAGACCCACGGGGCATGTCCTGTCATCTAAAATGATCATGGTCCCTGTGCCCAGACGACTGCCGGCCCTCTGGCAAGATTCATAGTCCATCTGCAAATCCAGGCTGTTTTCAAGGAGGAAATCCGTCGAGGCCCCGCCGGGGATTATTCCCCGCAGGCGATACCCCTCCCTCATCCCGCCTCCGTGTTCTTCCAGTATCTCCCGGATGGTGGTCCCCATGGGAAGCTCCCAGGCGCCCGGTTTTCTTACCTTGCCGCTTGCCCCGTAAATCTTTGTCCCTCCTTCTTCAGAACGGCTGAGCCGCTTGTACCACTCGGCTCCTTTTGAGACGATATGGGGAATGTTGCAGAGGGTCTCGGCGTTATTTACTACAGCCGGCTTCCCCCAAAGGCCGGAGAGCTGCGGAAATGGGGGCTTTGACCGGGGTATGCCCCTTTTCCCCTCCAGGGCATTCAAGAGCGCCGTCTCTTCGCCGCATATGTAACGTCCGGCACTGGCGTGCAGTCGCATGTCCAGGCTGTAGCCCGTGCCGAGAATGTTTCCACCGAGGTACCCGTTCTCGTAAGCCTCCCCGATGGCATTAGTCAGGCGTTTTGCTGACTGCAGGTATGCCCACCTGAGGAATATATAGGCGAAGTCTGCCTGGATGGCGTACGCGCCGATGATGAGACCTTCAACGAGCTGGTGCGGGTTCCCTTCCATGAGAAGCCGGTCCTTGAAAGTTCCAGGCTCCATCTCGTCCGAGTTGGAGATGATGTACTTCGGGTACGGCGCATCGGCGCCCATGGGTACAAAGCTCCATTTTGCCTCGGTGGGAAAACCCGCTCCCCCCCGCCCTCTTAGGTTTGCTGCCTTCACCTCCTCCTGCACCTCTTTGGGAGTCATGTCCCGGAGCGTTTTCCGGAGGGCCTGGTATCCGCCGGTACGCTCGTATTCAGCGATGGTAAGCGGTTGACCATCCGGTCTTATATCCTTGGTAAGAGGGCGCTCCATTTTTTCCTCTATCTATATTGGTCAAGTATCATGTCGATCTTCTCCCTGGTCAGATCTCCATGGAGTTCCTGATCGATCATCATCGCCGGGGCGTGGTCGCAGGCGCCTATGCATGAAACAGGAAGCAAGGTAAAACGGCCATCCGGCGTGGTCTGTCCCATGGTTATCCCCAGGCGTCCTGTCAGATGGGCCAGCATGGTCTCGTAGCCCATGATCCAGCAGCTCACTGTGTCGCAAAGATAAATCACGTGCCTTCCCACGGGCCTGCGGAAAATGAAGGGGTAGAAAGTGGCAACTGCATCCAACTCGTCCGATGTCATGCCGAGGAGAGGGGCAATATCCTTGATCCCCTCGTCCGATACCCAGCCCTGATGTTTCTGCACCACCTTTAATGCCTCAAGGCATGCAGCCTCCCGGTGTTCGTGCTGCCCGATCTCCGTCAAGATTTCTTTCTTCTCTTTTTCAGACAGCATGGTCTTTTCTTTCTCTTTCCATCTATCGGTCCACGTCGGCCAGCACATAGTCAATGCTTCCCAGTATGGCGATTAGGTCCGGGATCATGAGTCCCCGGCAAAGCAGCGGGACGGCCTGCATATGGGCAAAAGAAGGCGTGCGGATGCGCGTACGGTACGACATCGTGCTCCCGTCACTGATCAGGTAATAGGTGGCATTTCCTTTGGCGGCTTCGATGCCGAAGGCCGCCTCGCCCGGCGGTATCACCGGTCCCCAGCTCACGGAGAGGAAGTGGTCTATGAGCGTCTCGATGTGGTGCATGGTCTTCTCTTTCAGAGGCGGTGTAGCAAGGGGATGGTCGGATTTGTAAGGGCCGGCGGGCATGTTGGCCAGGCATTGTTTGATTATCCGGAGACTCTGGCGCATCTCTGCAATCCGGACAACGGCCCTGCTGAAGCAGTCGCCTCCTTCCGCAGTCGGGATGTCAAACTCCAGGTGTTCATAGCCGGAGTACGGACGTTTCTTCCGGAAATCCCATTCGAGGCCGCAGGCCCGGAGATTGGGGCCTGTCATTCCCCAGTCGATCGCCTCCTCCAGGGTGCAGGCGCCGATACCCTTCGTGCGCATTTGAAAGATGCGATTCCCCATGATCATCTGGTCATACTCGTCGAGCTTTTCTGGCAGGTAGTCCAGGAATTCCTGGATGATACGATCCCATCCGCGGGGAAGGTCCTGGGCGACGCCACCGATGCGGAACCACATGGGGTGCATCCGGCCGCCACATATAGCTTCGACTATACGAAATGCCCGTTCCCGGTCGTTGAATGTATAGAACACCGGCGACATGGCGCCCAAGTCGAGGGCGAAGGTCCCGTACCACACCAGATGGCTGATGATGCGGAAGAGTTCGGCCATCATGATGCGGATCATCTTGGCCCGGTCCGGAACTTCGATCCCCGCAAGGGTTTCCACCGCCTGAACATAAGGGAAGTTGTTCATGACGCCGCTGAGATAGTCGATGCGGTCTGTATAGGGGATGAACGTATGCCACGACTGCCGCTCACCCATCTTCTCCGCCCCCCGGTGGTGATAGCCGATATCCGGCACGGCATCGCAGATGTGCTCCCCGTCCAGCGCCAGGACAATGCGAAGAGGCCCGTGCGTACCGGGATGCTGCGGCCCCACGTTGAGGAACATGAAATCCCTGTCCGGAGTTTCACAAGATATTCCCCAGTCCTCGGGACGGAATTGAAGTGCCATATCCTCTGTTTTCTCCTTCTCTTCAGGAAACTCGAACGGTCCCATCTCCGTGGCACGGGCCGGGTGGTCCTTCCGTAGCGGATGCCCCTGCCAGGTGGGGGGCATGAGAATCCGCTGCAGATGGGGATGCCCGTCGAAGCGAATGCCAAACATGTCCCACGCTTCGCGTTCATACCAGTCGGCAGACGGCCACAGATCAACTATAGTGGGGAGAGCCAGGTCGTCTTCCCTAAGCGGCGTTTTGATCCGTACATCTTCATTTCTGTCATAGGAGAGGAGATGGTAGACAACGGCAAAATCGCCCTCGGGCTGGCCCTGTCTGTTGGACCGCACCCGCTCATCGATCGCGGTGAGGTCATAGAGCGTCCGGTATGGCGAGGGGATCTCCGTCTTCAGAAAGCGTAGGATCGGGAGGACCTGCTCCCGTGGCGCCCACATGGTCGGTATACCGTCTTTTGTCCGCTGCTCGATCACGTTCTCTTCACCGAACCGGTCCTGGAGATCCCGTATAATAGAGTGACTTGCTTTAATTGGCATCATAAAATGTCACACCTCATCAGGAGAAGGAAGATTAGTGAGACGTTTTCGTAAGTCTCTTTTCTCGTTCCGGAGAGAAGGCCGTTCCCCTCTTTCCACGACCTGAGACCCGGCGATCCAGCTCAACGGCCTTTTTTCATTTCCGACTGCTTTTCGCAGGAGGAGAAGCCCTTCCAGAAACGCTTCGGGCCGGGGTGGACATCCGGGAACATAAACATCCACGGGAAGGATTTTGTCCACCCCCTGGATGACACTGTAGATGTCATACATGCCGCCGGAGTTAGCGCACGAACCTAAAGAGATCACCCAGCGTGGTTCCATCAACTGCTCATAGAGCCGCATGATCGAGGGCGCCATCTTGATGAATGGAGTTCCCGCTATGACCATTACATCCGCTTCCCGGGGCGAGCCCCTGAGTATCTCCGCGCCGAAGCGTGAAATATCAAACCTGCTCGTGACACTCGTAGCCATTTCTACATAACAGCACGACAGGCCGAAATTGAACGGCCACATCGAGTTCTTGCGCCCCCAGGCCACGAGGTCTTGGAGCTTTGCCAGAATGACACTCTTGGCGATGAGATCTCTGCCCGCGTCTTTTTTCGCTTTTAAAGACCCGGTCGGGCTCCTTTCAATGTGAGACATGATCATCAGTTGCTTCCCCTATCCGTCAATCCGCCTTTCCTGTTTTAAAGTCCCCCAGTCAAGAGCTCCCATTCTCCAAATGTAGAACAGCGCTGCCATAAGGATTCCAATGAAGATCGCTATTGCCAGATAGGCACCCCAGCCGGCCTCCTTCACGGAAACGGCCCAGGCGAAAATAAAGATGGATTCGAGATCGAAGATGACGAAGAACATGGCAACGAGGTAGTATTTAACGTCAAACCGTATCCATGCTGCGCCGGTAGGCATTATGCCCGATTCGTATGGCTCTCCGGTGACTCTCCCAGTATGTCTTTCGCCTAAGATATAGGAGAGCCCGATCATGGCAGCAGCCAGTAGAAGGACAGCCACCACGTAGACGGCCAGAGGCCATAGATTAGCGTATTGCATGGCACGGTGATCCAATGCTTGCTTCCTCAGGAAATAATACTGCGAAACTTCAAATCATTTTGACTAAAAAATCGCCGCCTATTAGGAATTTATCGTTGCAGCTCCGATTTTTTTTTACCATCGGCATAATGCTTAATCTCTTCAATCCAATGCCTTAATTTATATAAGGCAAGGGATGAGAAAAAATGCCTTGAGGGAATAGGCAGTTCCGATGTAGAGTTGTTCCGTGCGAGACACAGGCACGCGACTTTTTTTTTCGCATGCCTGCATCTCTTTCCCAATGAGACTGTGATGCTTGGATTATCTTTGCGAGATGTTCCCACCTTAAATTCAAAGAGACATTTAGACAATGATGGAAGAGGCCGCCTCACCTTTGAATATTCTGATCGTCGACGATGAGTTGAACATTCGCAAGACCCTCTCGGTCTGCCTGGAGATGGAAGGACACAAGGTTGTTGCGGTAAGCAATTACGAGGATGCCATATCGGAGAACACCTGCCGATCCTTTGACGTGGCTTTCGTTGACCTACGACTTGGGACGAAAAGCGGTCTTGACCTCATCCCTGTTCTTCTTTCGGGCTCACCTTGGTTGAAGGTCATCGTCATCACTGCCTATGCATCGATCGATACAGCGGTTGATGCAATGAAGAGAGGTGCTGCCGATTATATTCCTAAGCCATTTACACCTTCCCAGGTAAAACTCTGTGTAGACAAAGTTGCAGAGGTCCGTTCGCTGGAGCAGCGTGTGCATGCCCTCCAGGCAGATCTGAACCGCAGCAATCCCGAAGTGGACCTCAGTACGAAAAGTGCCGACATGCAGCGCGCTATCGAACAGGCGAGGCAGGTAGCCACGGCAGACGCCATTGTCTTGCTCACAGGAGAGATCGGAACCGGAAAAAGTGTTTTGGCGCGGGCTATTCATAAGTGGAGCAAGCGGGCAAAAAAGCCTTTCGCGGAGATCTCATGTCCCGCACTTTCATCAGAACTTCTGGAAAGCGAGCTCTTCGGACACGTGAAAGGGGCCTTTACAGGCGCAGTGAGAGACCATTTAGGAAGGATCGCCTTCTGTGAAGGGGGGACGCTGTTCCTTGATGAGATAGGTGACCTGCCGCTCTCCGTTCAACCGAAGCTGTTGAGGTTCATCCAGGAAAGAGAATACGAACGCATTGGTGATCATGTGACCCGCAAGGCAGATGTCCGCCTAATCGCGGCGACCAATATGGATTTCGAGGAAGCCGTCCGGAACAATCGTTTCCGCGAAGATCTCTTCTATCGGCTGAATGTTATCCAGATAGAGATTCCTCCTCTCCGGGAACGGCCTGACGATATTGCCGGCCTGGCCCGACGTTTGCTCATCTTCTTTGGGAGAAGCCATCACTATGCTCATCAGCGCTTCAGCGACGAAGCTCTCCACGTACTCTGCCGATATCCCTGGCCGGGAAATGTGCGCGAGCTGCGAAATGTAATCGAGCGAGCTTCAATTCTCTGCAAGTCAGAGCTGGTGGGAATCGAATATCTGCCGGAGAAGCTGCTCTTCGCAGAAAACCGTCCCAAGCCCGGAGATCTTGTTTCTCTCGATAAGCTGGAAGAGATGCATATCCGTCGCGTCCTTGCCACTGCGAAATCACTGCAGGAAGCCGCCGATATTCTCGGAGTCGATCAGGCAACCCTCTGGCGCCGCCGGAAACGCTATGGAATCTGACCAGGCATTTCTCATAAAATTACCCTGTCCGTAACAGCTTGCGTTCTGCAAGGTACTTGAGAACGTCTTCTTGCCTAGTGCAAGGCAAAGGGGTTCACGGAAATCTATATGGGCTGATTTTATTGCATTTTTCTTTGGCACGCCAGTTGCTTTGAAACAAAGACATGAGGAGAGAAACTATATTTAGTCTAAGGCAAAAGTTATTTCTTGGCTTCGGCGGCCTGTTGCTGATCATCGCTTTGACCGGCATTCAGGGCATCAGTAAAGTCACGGAGCTGGACGGCGCAATCGATGTTATCCTTCGAGAAAACTACCAAAGCGTCCTCGCCTGTCAAAACATGAAGGAATCTTTGGAAAGGATGGACAGCGGAGTGCTTTTTGTCCTTTCCGGTTATGAGAAGGTGGGAAGGGAAGCCATTGATGGAAACCTTCCGGAGTTTGAGAAGGCCCTGGCAATGGAATTGAATAATATCACCCTACCGGGAGAAGGGGAAAAGGCGGCTCACATTCAGGAACTCTTTACAAAATATAAGACGACCATTCAAGGCATGGAAGATCAAATCACGCCATATAAAAGAAGGCGCGATATTTATTTTGGTGAACTCTTTCCATTGTTTCGCGAGATAAAGGGAACTGCGGATACTATCCTCACCATGAACCAGAAGAACATGTACGATGCGAACCAATCGGCGCGCCACAAGGCAGCCAAGGCCCGCGACCAAATGTACTTTCTCCTGATTCTTGGCGCTGTCTTGGCAGTCGCCTATGTATTCTTAATTGGCAAATGGATCCTCCGCCCGATTGAACGTTTGACGCAGTCGGCTGAGGAGATCAGACAGGGCAATCTGGATCTCACAGTCAAGACCGATACGAGTGATGAGCTGGGACGCCTGTCCGAGGCATTCAATGCAATGGCTGCAAGTCTCAGGGAAGTCCGCCGGAGCGATGAGGCCAAGCTTGTCAGAATCCAGCACTCGACACAGCAGACGTTCGATAATCTTCCAGATGCCGTCGCAATTCTCGACCTTGAGGGAAGGGTGGAGATGGCAACGGAAACGGCCGGAAACATTTTTGGACTGAAACGCGACATCCGGATTGAAAGCGTACCCTTTAAATGGATAACCGATCTATACAGAAATGCCCTGAAGGGCTATCACGCCTCGGAGAAAGAAGGTGCGGCAGCCGTTGTACAGCACTTCGTCAACGCGGAGGAGCATTTTTTCCGGCCGATGACCGCCCCTATCTTAAACAATAGAAGGGAACTTGTCGGTATAATCCTTATCCTCAAGGATGTGACGGATCAACTTGAACAAGACGAACTAAAAAAGGGCGTCATTTCCACAGTATCTCATCAGTTGAAGACACCCCTGACGTCCATCCGCATGGCCATTCATCTCCTACTTGATGAAAAGGTCGGGTCCCTCACTCCCAAGCAGCAGGAACTCTTGATTGCAGCCCAGGAAGACAGCGAGCGCCTTCAGAAGATTCTTGTCAATCTGCTTGATATCAGCCGTATAGTATCTGGCAAAATGGCTATGGATTTTCATGCGGTCCCGCCCCATCAAATCATCTCGGAGATCGTTGAATCTTTCCGGGGAGCGGCCCTCGGCCGAGGTGTGAAAATTCATACATTACTGCCCGGTGACCTGCCCGAGGTCTGGGCTGATACGATGCGAATCGGGCATGTTTTCGCCAACCTATTATCTAATGCCCTGAAGTACACCGCCTCCGGCGACACGGTGACTGTAACTGCACAGGTTGGTGAAGGAACGGTTGAATTCTCCGTTTCGGATACCGGCAGGGGAATACCAGAGCAATATCTTTCCAGGATCTTAGATCCATTCTTTCGTGTTCCGGGACAGGAAGCTGATACGGGCACTGGCCTAGGTCTTTCAATAGTCAAAGAAATCGTCGAGGCGCACGGAGGATCCGTTTCCGTAAAAAGCCGGGTGGGTGAGGGAACCACCGTCTTTTTCACCCTTCCGAAAGCGACTGCAGAAGCCAACTCGCATAGAAATGAGGAAAAGAAACTATAGGGAGGAAGCATTAGATGAATCTTATAATCTGGCTGCCAGCAATGTTTTTCTTGGGTCTTATATCGATGTGGCTATGCTACCTGTTTATGAAATTCTGTGAGAAAATTTAGACAATGGAGTGCGGTGAGCTATGATTTATCTGACGGCAATTGTAGCAGTTTTCTTGTTTGTTTACTTAGTTGTGGCCCTCGTGCGGCCAGAGTGGTTCTGAGCAGCGGGCTTTGACACTGAAGTGAACTAGCACCGACCTTGTCGGTGGCCTTCAAAATGTGGCAAGCCTACGGACAATGTCCTTCGCCTTGCCTGATAAGAATTGAAACGACTACTCTAAAACATTGATCACTAACACTGTTGGTTCACTTAAGTGTGGGGCCTCCGCCCCCACGCACCACTGGCTATGTCAGCGGTTTTGAGAGGTAGATGAAAAAGGAGCTAAGACAATG
>Ga0335081_10018479_pt1 | contig 11270 bp, 14 predicted proteins | sample Lox_Sample_35_FD_206713 | JGI IMG/M metagenome (GOLD analysis project Ga0335081, IMG submission 206713) | Soil microbial communities from Loxahatchee National Wildlife Refuge, Florida, United States - Lox_Sample_3.5 | ecosystem: Environmental > Terrestrial > Soil > Wetlands | place: USA... | reverse complement strand
AGGCCAGCTTCAGCCGCGAGTCAATTCCAACAATCGCGCCCGGCGGCTATGTTCGCCAATGGCCTCCACAATCTCGGTTGCCGTCGCCAGGGCACGGCGGCCGTCCTCCAGGGTGACCTCCGGTGTGGACCGCTCGCGGACAGCACGCAGGAAACTTTCCAGCTCGGCGCGCAAAGGCTCCTGCGGCTTGATCTCCGGCTTGAACGGGATGATGCCCGGAAAAGCGCTGGTGGTAACGTTCACCGGATTGAAGGGATCGAGCTCGGCAGGATCGATATTTTCGCGTTCGACGGTCAGCACCAGCACGTCCTGCCGCGAATAATCGAGTGACAGATATTGACGTGGCTGGAAGAAGCGCAGCTTGCGGATGCGCTCGGTGCTGACGCGGCTGGCGGTGAAGTTGGCGACGCAGCCCGACTCGAATTCCAGGCGCACGTTGGCAATGTCCACCTTGTTCGAGAGGATAGGCAGGCCGACGGCGCGGATTTCCTTCACCGGCGACTTCACAAACGAGAGCACGACGTCGAGATCGTGAATCATGAGATCAAGGATCACGTCCACATCGAGCGAGCGCGGTGTGAAGACGCTGAGCCGATGGACCTCGAAGAACATCGGCTGGGTAAGCAGCGGCATCGTGGCGCGGACCGCGGGATTGAATCGCTCCAGGTGCCCGGTTTGTGCGATGCGGCTGTGCTGACGCGCCAGCGAGATCAGTTCGTCAGCTTCGGCGGTTGAGGCGGCCAGCGGCTTTTCAATGAGAACGTCGGTGCCGCTCTGCATCAGGCGGCGAGCGACCTCGAGATGGGAAACGGTCGGAACCGCGACGGAAGCTGCGTCGATGCCGGCCGCGATGAATTCCTCGATGGAAAGAAAAGCCGTGGTCCCGAATTCTTTGGCGAGAGCTTGCGCGCGCGCATGGTCCGTGTCCGTGACGCCGGCGAACTCGAGCTTATGCGCGGAGTGTGCCTTCAGATCGTGATAAACGCGCGCATGATTGCGGCCGAAGGCTCCGCAGCCGACCACTCCGACGCGCAGCCCGCGGTTGGGATCAGGCATCTTCCGATTGTCGCTTATAGGCGCGCAGGGACGCAAAGACGCGCTCGCGGTGCGCGGACCATTCCTCGCCCAGGATCGCCCAGCGGTCATGATCGCGCCACGCGCCGTCCACCATCAGGTACTTGGGCGAAAAGCCTTCCTTGCGAAAGCCCAGCCGCGAAACCAGGGTGCTGGAGGCAACGTTGCCGGGCTGGATGTTGGCCTCCAGACGGTGGAATCCCATCTCGTAGAAGGCATGCTCGAGGACGAGAGCCAGACCCTCGGCCATGTAGCCCTGCCGCTGCTTGCTGGCGAAGGCATAGAAGCCGAGGTAGGCGCTGCGGAATGCGCCCATCACCGGCTCGCTCACATTGACTACGCCGGTAAGCACCTCGTCGGAAGCGCGGCGCACCAGGAAGCCGATGGTGCGGCGGATGCGAATGCGGTCCAGATACGACTGGAATTGTTCGGGAGTGGAGGGAGCAAAGACCCAGGGCCGGTGCAGTTGCTCGCTGGCCGTCGCCGCCGCCAGGAACTCCGCTGCGCACTCCAGGTTCGGATTCGAGAGGAAAACGCGCATTGTTGTTGGGGACTGGCAGGAGCGACTTGGAAGAGTCTACTACCGGCGATAAGTCCTGCAAAGCTCGGTTGGCAGGCAGCTTGTCTTACCTGCCGGCGCCAAGGCCACCGGTTATGCCGGGGCCCAATCAAGCCGGATCGAGGTTTGTGATCTCGCGTCACACTCAGTTCACCCGCAAATCACTGCCAGTGCATTGTTCATCCCGCTAGTCTGAAGGAAACTTGCGCCACTCCGGCAGAGAAAACCACCGTGCGCTCCCTGGTTTCCCGGTTGGAGATTGCAAAAGAGACTTAGGAGGCGATATGCCATTCACGAAACGGACTCTCATTGTAATCGCCACAGTGGCGCTAGCGCTGGCCGTGCCGGCGGCAGCCGAGATCGTCTACACGCCAACTAATATCTCCATCCCGGTGGGGAGCAGCTACAACATCGACCTGAATCAGGACGGGGTAGCGGATTTCACACTCCGCTCCTCTCTGCTGCAGGACTATTGCAACGATGGGGACGGATTTATGTGGAGCCTGACGGTAACTTCGGCTAATGGAAACGCCGTGGTGACGTCGGTGGGGCACATCAGCTCCACTTACGCCGGAGCGCTGCTCAACAGTGTCCCGGTGAATGGGGGCGAGGGCTTCGTCACGGGATCGTCCGTGATGGCCGCCCTGGCCTGGGGATTTTGCGGAACCGGAACCCTGGGCGAATGGCTGAACCAGCCGGACCGCTATCTGGGGCTGGAGTTTCGAGACGCTGACCACAACGTGCACTACGGCTGGGTGAAGCTCAGTACGGTGGCTTATGTCGATCATCTCGAACATCTGCACACCAGCACTGTGCTGTCGGGTTTCGCGTATGAGACAGTTGCCGGCCGGCAGATCTTTACCGGGCAGACGTCGGATACACGGTAGCCGGGCGCCAGTCGAGCGGTTGGCGTGAGAAAGGGAAGCGCTGCGGCACGACGACGGGGTCGTGTAAGGGCGAGACGAAGCGAGGCTATTGCCCGGGTTCGTGCAACTCTTCGGGGGCGCCGTGACGGCGCAGCAGCTGCGCCAGGTTCTGCGAAAACGCCGAACGTGGCAGGACCATGTCGCAACCGGCCTCCTGCGCCTTCATCTTCAAGTCGCCCTGCACGTGCGAGACGAAGCCGATGATGTTGGTGGCTTTCTTCAGCTTCGACTTGAGCTTGGGAATGGTGGTAAGCGGCTTGGCGCCGGCGTTGTTCAGATCGAAGATGATGAGGGAAGGCTTGTCGTCGCCGTTCTGGCCCAGCTTCTCCTGCAGGTCTTTTTCGGTTTTGACGAATTCGACCTTGACATTCATCTTGCGCGCCGTCTCCTGAATCTTGGCCAGGAAGAACAGGTCGTCGACGAAGGCGAAGATGCGGGCAGGAGCGGTTTCGGAGATCACGGGCAGCGGCTCCGGCTCGGGCGGCGCAAAGGACTTGCCCATGCGGAGGTTCATGCGTCCGCCACGGCTGGGCCGGTTGGCATTGCCGTTGTCGTTGCCTTGCAGCGCACGGTAGCTGTGGTCCATGGGGGCGGTGTAGATGCCGCCGGCCAGCGGGTTCTGGCCGCGCGGGCGCTGCCCCTGCTTACGTCCGTGGGGGCGGTTCTTGCCTGGGCCATGGCGATGCGGTTGCCCTGGTTGTTGCGGGGCGGCTCCGTGCGCGACGGGTCCGCGGCGGCCGCGGCGCCGTCTGCGTCCTTTCCCTCCGGGCGATCCGGAAGGAGGGTTCGGTCCTTGATTCATGCTTCTCTCTTAGTTGGGCGATCCCACATTCATGAACCGCTGTAGCCCGCGCAGTTGCGTACTAGTCAATCGCTGGCGTGGCTGCGGTTGGATACTTTGCTGAAATCGATTCGTTGCGTCCGTCTGGCGCCCAGAAAATTTCCGCGCGAGGAACGCCGGCACGGGAAGTGCGGCGATTGGAGGACGCTTCTATCGTACCCAGCTTTGCGGTCGAAAGGCAAGTGCAAAAGCCGGTCTTTCGTTAAGATGCAGCCTGTTTGCAACCCGATGAGGTTAATTTTCGCGAATTCCGCTCGAGTCTTGGTCGGCGTATATGAACCGGAGACTGACCACCCGGGCTGCCGGGCACGGGTGGTCAGTCTCGACGGAGAGGTTCGCGCCTCAGGCGTTTTGCGTCTGCCAGGCTTGCATCTCGTCAGCCGAGGGGCCGTACATGCCGGGGATCTCGATGTTGTTCAGCCGGAGATAGACGCCGAGCTGGGCGCGATGATGGATGAGGTGGTTCATCACCATGCCGCGATAGCAGCCCGCGCGCGGCATGGAGAAGATGGTGTTCCCCTTGGTGTCTTTCAGGCTCCAGACGACGGGAAAGTCCTCGTCCTGGGCGGCGGCCAGGGCCTCGCGTCCGGCCTTCGAATTCTTGTCGAACATCTCCAGCACCTCGTTGCGCGTCTTCGGCTCGAAGGGCTTGAAGGATTCCATGTCGAACTCCAGCACTTCTTTGGTAAAGGTCTCTTTCGCCCAGCCGGGCAGCTCGGCGACATGGCCGGCCAGGCGGGTCATGGACATCGACTTCTCGTGTGGCTTGTAATCGGTAATTCTCTCAGGCAGGCGCTCCAGCAGCTTGCGGGTGTTGGCCATCTCCTGGTCGTACTCGGGTAGCAACATCTCACGAATCGGCATGATTAAACCTCTCGCCGCAGTGGCGGCAACCGGACTAGTATACACGAAGAAAAAGCGAAACAATTCACCTTTATTGCGACGCACGCACGGCCTGGGCAAGCGTCTTCTCCGGGAGCGGCGGAGCGAGCTTGTGTCCGAGCCTCCGCCCGTATTCAATCAGGGGCTCCTCCAGCAGATGGTAGCTGACCGCGGAGGCAATGGCCGTCAAGGCGATGCTAGCGGCGATGCGCAGCCAGGTCGGGCCCGTCATCCAGTCGAAGCAGTAGTAAATCGCGACCAGGTGAAAGAGATAAATTCCGTATGAGTATTTCGCGATCGCGCCCGCTGCGCTACGCACCCACTTCACCCGCACCTCGCGAAAGAGCGGGATCGCCAGCCCCAGTGCCAGGCACTCGGCCCAGCCGTAGCCGCGCGGATCAAGCCACTGATAGCTCGCGTACACCGCCAGGATGAACGGCGGCCAGATCCACCACCGCAGCCGCGCCTTCGGCTTGCCGAGCAGAACGTAGGCGACGATGCCCGGGACAAAGCAGGGCGCGAAACGCAGGATGTTGTGCGGCCCGGTCATCAGCGGCTGGAAGTAGGCCAACGGCAGCAGTGCGATCCAGACGAGGAGCAGGTTGCGGAACGGATGCCGGGTTCGCGTCACCAGAAACAGTAGCGGCAGCACCACGTACATCTGCACTTCGATGGGCAGGCTCCACAGCGGAGCCAGCGCCATGGGCGAGTGCGTCAGGTTCATGGTGAGCGCGAAGTTCGACAGCAGATGAAATGCGCCAAGCGACGCATATTCGCGTGCCGGATTCGACGGAATGTGCAGCACCGTGACTAGTCCCACCACCAGCGCCGATAGCGGATAGATGCGGAAGAAGCGGCGAATATAGAAGTTGAGGGCGCCGCTGTTGCGCTCCATCGACATCATCAGCACCAGGCTGGTGTGGACAAAGAAGATGAGCACGCCGAACTGCCCCAGCCCGCTGACCCGCCGCTCGGAAAAGTAGCCGTACTCCAGCAGGTGGTAGCCGAACACCATGAGGACGGCGGTGGCGCGCAGGACATCGAGATTGGCGGAGTTGCGGGACATGCGCGGAGCCGAAGCTCCCACCCTACGCCAAAACAGGCGAAAGGATGGAGCACTGGGCGAGGTGACCTACACTCTACCGTAAAGTTAACGGCGGCTCAATTGGCGGTGGGATTGTCCTGCGCTAATCCAATCGGGGCGCCCCAGTTGCTTGGCCAATCGGGTAGAGCGGCGCTTTAGCGCGCTCTAACGCAGTTCTTTACGCCTGTACTTCGAGATGCCTGGACGCGGACCTGAAGGTCCGCTCTACCTACGCCTCCGCTATAATCCCTTGCCATGCCGGAGCACAGGCCAGCGGCGATGCCGTCGTATCGCCTGATGGATCACGATCTGTTCGTGCGTCTGTCGCGCTCGCGCGAGTTGCTGGCCCACTCCTTCGACCGTCCCATCACGCTAGACGAAGCCGCGCGCGAGGCGTGCCTCTCGAAGTACCATTACCTGCGGCTGTTCGAGCGCACCTTTGGCGAGACGCCGCACGCTTTCCTGCGCCGCCGCCGCTTTGAAGAGGCGCGTCGGCTGCTGCTGGCCGGCGATCTGCCGGTCACCGAGATCTGCTTCGAGGTCGGCTACGAAAACGTGCAGTCGTTCAGCCGCTTCTTTCATCAGCTCGCCGGCTGCCCGCCCATCGAGTATCGCCGGCGCGCACGGCCGCTCGTCGTCAATCCCTTCGACTGGCTGCCGCGCGTCATGCCTGCCTGCTTCCGTCATTATTTCGGCATGATTCGCAATTTTGGCTAAGCAGCGCGACCCAGTCTCTGTCATCATGCCTGCATGATCCAAAAATATTCGCACGTGACGCTGTATGTTCTCGACCAGGACGTGGCCTACGACTTCTATGTCAACAAGCTGGGCTTCGAGGTCCGCATGGACCACAACATGGGAAGCTGGCGCTGGCTAACGGTGTCGCCTCCGGCGCAGCCCGACCTGCAGATCGTCTTACTTCCGGTGATGACCGGCCCGACGGTGGACGAGGCCGCGGCGGCGCAGATCCGCGAACTGGTGAAGGGCGGCAAGCTGATGACCGGCGTGATGCAGACCGCCGACTGCCAGAAGACCTACGAAGAGCTGCGCGCCAAGGGCGTGGAGTTTACCTCGCCGCCGCACGAGAAGTTCTACGGCATCGAGGCGATCATGAAAGACCCGTTCGGCAACTGGTTCAGCCTGACCCAGCCAAAGGAGATGAGCGCGAGCAAGGCGGGATAGCCCAACACATTGGAAAGCGGCGAATGTGTGGGGGCACCCGCGGAGGAAGAGATCCCGGTGAGTGCTCCTGTCGGCAGCCATTCGTCACAAACTGCGTCGCTCCTCGCGCCGCCGGAATCTGATGGCTTGAAACCGGAGGCATGCATGGACAAAGTCAATCTGGCGCAGAAATTTTCGCTGTTCAACGAAGCCTACAAGCCGAAGATCATCGGCGAGATCAACGACACCTACGTCAAGGTGGTTAAGATTCAGGGTGATTTCATGTGGCATCACCATGACGTTGAAGATGAGCTGTTCTTCGTCCTCAAGGGCGAGCTGCGCATGAAGATCCGCGAGGACGGCGCCGAGCGCGAGGTCCGCATCGGGCCGGGCGAATTCATCATCATCCCGCATGGCGTCGAGCACTTCCCTACCGCCGACGTCGAGACTCACGTTATGCTGCTGGAGCCGAAGACCACACTCAACACCGGCAACGTGCGCAACGAACGGACGGTGCCGGAGTTGCAGAGGATCTAGAATCTCAGAATGACGATGCACAACGCTCCCGCATATTTCGAGATTCAAGCCGACGACACGGCGCGCGCTATTGCGTTTTACTCTGCGATCTTCGAATGGCGCTTTTCCGAGGCTAAAGGGCTGCCGGTCGAGTACTGGCAGATCGAAACCGCCAGCTACGCTGGAGGACTGCTGGGAAGGCCGATGCCGAAGCCGACCGGGCCCGCGGGCACCAATGCGTATGTCTGCTCGATCCAGGTCGAGAGCTTCGATGCGACGGCGGACAAGATCCTTGCAAGCGGCGGCGCGGTTGCGCTCGGGAAGTTTGCGGTCCCGGGCAAATGCTGGCAGGGGTACTTCATCGACACCGAAGGCAACACGTTCGGCATCTTCGAAGTGAACGAGAACGCCGGACGTTGAGAGCGGCGATCCGAAGGGCCACGTCACTCATAAGCCTTAGGCCACGGGTGCAAGGCGCTGATGGGAACTTCTACGGCACTACGGGGTCGGGCGAAAGCGGTGGCACGGTGTTCAAAATCTCCGGGCCTAGTCCCGCGGCCTTGCAATTCTCTTCCGTGACGCCTTGCCGCTTGGTGGACACAAGAGAGACGCACGCTCCCATCCAGGGTGGTACGTTCCAGTTCTTTATCGTTTCGCAACTTGGTAACTGCAGCATCCCCCCAACTACGGCAGCATACTCGCTGAATGTGACCGTCGTGCCCCCTGGGACGCTCGGTTATCTGACGATCTGGCCAGCGGGCAGAACCCAGCCCACGGTCTCGGCGACGAATTCCCTCGACGGCCGTACCAAAGCCACTGCGGCCATCGTTCCGGCAGGCGCGAGTGGCGCAGTCAGCGTGCGCGCCGCCCAGTTCGGCGCAGGCGTTCGTGTTCAACGCGACGGTGGTGCCCACCAGCGCGCTTGGCTATCTGACGCTATGGCCCGATGGGCAAGACCAGCCGGTGGTGTCGACGCTGAACGCGCTTGACGGCCAGATCACATCGAACATGGCGATCGTGCCGACGACGAATGGGTCAATCGACGCGTTCGCCTCCAACCTGACGCAGCTGGTGCTGGATATATCAAGCTACTTCGCGCCGTAAGAGGGGGCTGAGAGCGGCGATCCCAGATGGCCGCCATGATGTAGCCAGACGTACGTCCCAGCGTGATTGGCTTTCCTACATATTCGAGACTCGCGAATGTGTGTGGGGCACCGGCAAGTGGCTTACTCCACCCCGACTTGTAGTGTGCCGTCTCGCCGAGGTTATTAACTCGGTTTTCAGACCGGAGCGAGTCTCTTCACCTGTCCGCCATTGTGGGGCAGAGCGTGCAGCAACTCGCGAATTGTGCGCTTGAAGATCGGATGACGCACGTCGGGGGCGATCTCGGCGAGCGGCTCCAGCACGAAGCGCCGCTGATGCATCGCGGGATGGGGCACGACCAGCTGCGGCACGTCGATCACGGAGTTGCCGAAGAGCAGAATGTCGATGTCGATGGTGCGCGGGCCTTTGGGCTGGGTACGGCGGCGGCCCATCTCTTGCTCGATGCCCAGCACCTTCGCGAGGAAGAGTTTGGGCATCAGCTTGGTCCGCGCGGCAACGGCGCAGTTCAGAAACCACGGTTGGGCGGCGACGTCCACCGGTTCAGTTTCGTAGATCGACGAGATTGCAATGACCTCGCCCAACTCGGCGAGTTTGTCGATGGCGGTGCGGAGATTGCTCTCCCTATCGCCGACATTCGACCCCAGCGACAGATAGACCGTCTTCTCCACGAAATCATCTTAGCCGCCGGGGTTGGCCTGCATAGTGGCGCGTCGGATTCCCCAGAGCACGGTGAGGGTGCCTGTGCCCGTCGCGATCGTTCAAGCCACGCACTACATCACCGGTGCCGGTGTTCCGTCCGACCATTTCCCAACCGGGATAACCCACACGTCGATTGGCTCAGCGTCTTTGAACTGGGGGTTCAGCATGACCGGCGAGTTGGGAACATCGGCCCCCCATTCCTTAGGATCCAGGTGCGGCGTGTAAATCATCACGTGGGCAAGATTGTGGTCTCCGTTGTCGGTCAGGTACGCCCGCTTCGACATCATGTAGCTCATGGAGCCCGGCTCCAGCGGGGGCAGCTCTTTCTTGTCGTAGGCTTGCTTGTTGGCAGCGATGATCTCGGCCTTTGATTTACCTGCCAGAACCATCTTCGTTCTCTCGAGAGTGGCTGGCAGGATGGATCGCGCCGCCGGGGGATTGAAGCAAACCGGTCCACGGAGCCTGGGATTCCAGAAGTTGGGAGAGTCTTCGGGGGACATCCACGCGCGCTCCACGACGCAAACGAAACCATTCTTGCCTTCAACCGCCGTCACGTAGCCATGTTTTCCCAGCACCATGACGGTCGCGTCGCGCGATATGTCCTCGGGGGCCGCACTGCGCGCCATTGCTATCTCGGTGTCACGATCCTCGAGGTAAAGATGGAGCGGAGCCATGCTGGTGTATTGCGCTTTTGTATCCGGTGTCGCTACTCCGTATGCCGCCCCCAGCCCAAGCACCAGCACCAGAATGGCTGACGCACGTACCCTTGCGATTTTTCCTCTCATTACCGAAACCTCCTTCATAGCCACGTCAGGGTGCCGTCGGCCAGGAAACGAGAACCTCGCAGCCCGGCAGCAATCATAAGCGCCAAGACGGTCCTCACATTGGACGCGGAAATCGCGCCGACGTGAGGGCCGTCAGTCAGAATCAAGCAGGCGGAACCGGCAGTTCAGTCCGGCTTGGCGGGCTAAACTGACGCCGGCTTCAGGGTTGTCTAGAGCTATCTCCCAATGAACCAGGCCAGTAAGCCGCTGCTCCGGCAGGGGCTAAAGCCAATGCTTTTCGAGCGTCTGGACGGCACCGCTGAAGCCATGCCGTTTCAAAACGATTTATGAGATGGCCTCTAGTCGGCGACGGCGAGATGTTCGGCGGGCCAGTCGGCGATGGCAGCTTCCGACAGCGTGATCTCTTCGGCGTAACTCTGGTCGCGCAGGATGCGCGAGACGAGCGCGGTGTGCAGCGCGTGTCCGGCGCGGTCGGCCTTCACGTAGCCGAGGATGCGCTTGCCGAAGAGCGCGAGGTCGCCGATGAGGTCGAGGACTTTGTGGCGGACGAACTCGTCGGGGAAGCGCAGCGGCGGATTGTCGAGGCCGTCGCGCGTGAGCACGACGCAGTTCTCGCGCGAGGCGCCGCGGATGAGGCCCATGTTCAGCATGGCGCGCTGCTGCTCGAGGAAGCCAAAGGTGCGCGCGGCGGCGATCTGCTCAACGTAGCTGCCGTTAGAGAGCTCGACCTGGAAGTGTTCGCTGCCGATGAGCGGATGCGGGAAGTCGATGGCGTAGCTGACGGAATACCGCTCGGCGGGATAAACGCCGATAAACTTGTCGCCCTCGTGCATCTCGTAAGGGCGAAGGACCTTCAGGTAAGAGCGCTTGCGGCGCTGCTGGCGCAGTCCGGCGGCGGTAATCATCTCGACGAAGGGCAGCGCACTGCCGTCGAGGATGGGGACTTCGAGGTTATCGAGCTCGACGATAGCGTTGTCGACGCCCATGCCGATGAAGGCCGACAGCAGGTGCTCGGTGGTGGAGATGAGCACGCCCTTCTTCATCAGGCTGGTGGCGTAGCTGACCTTGGCGACGTTACGGCTGACGGCTTCAACCTCGAAGCCGTCGAGATCGACGCGGCGAAAGACGATACCGGCTCCGGCGGGAGCGGGCAAGATTCTAAGATGGACAGGAGCTCCGCTGTGAAGGCCAATGCCGCTGCATTCGGCGGCCGTGCGAATTGTACGTTCGTAGATCAACGCGAAGAACTAGTGCGCATGCAATAGATTACAGGCCGGGCGGCAGTTTCAGCTGTTGTATTTTATCCACAATTGGGGCCGGAAGCACATCGTCAACTCGGCGATTCTACTTAACAACGATGTAACCCCTTCGCAATGCGGGACATGGGTCGGCGGCGGCAACTCCGTTGCAGTACGCCCCAACTGTTACGAAGGGTTAACTGAAAGGAGTCCCGGCCGCGGCTGCGCAGCTATTTTGCTTGAGCCCTAGGCCTTTCCGGGTGCTGTGGTCTCTTCCGGCGAGTCGCCGCCGTTGCGAATTCTCATGAACTTGTTGAGCATGTCGAACCAGAACGGCGCGCCGAGGGAGATCGCGACGATGCTCAGAATCCAGCCCAGAATGTGATCGGCCCAGCCGGGAA
>Ga0335081_10018478_pt1 | contig 11271 bp, 11 predicted proteins | sample Lox_Sample_35_FD_206713 | JGI IMG/M metagenome (GOLD analysis project Ga0335081, IMG submission 206713) | Soil microbial communities from Loxahatchee National Wildlife Refuge, Florida, United States - Lox_Sample_3.5 | ecosystem: Environmental > Terrestrial > Soil > Wetlands | place: USA... | reverse complement strand
GGCAGGCCAAATGAAGTTCAGTAATGCGGTGTCGGGTGAACACGAAGAGGCCGCAGAGGAATCTCGGTCGAGATTCGTGGGGAAGAAGTTCATCGTCTCGGGACTCCTCGTCGTCGTCCTCTTGGTCTCGGCCTACTACGTGGTGTCGGCCTACGAGGCGTCGGTGGTCCAAACCACGGTCGTCGCAGGTACTATAACCACGATCCAGCTCCCGTCTTCCGCCCCCGGCGCGGCGCCCGCCGCGGGCAACCTGGGAGGTCCCGCGCCGCTGCCGGTGCCAGCGGTTGGAGGAAGCTCTGCCCTGACTTACGTTGTCATCTCGGTCGGCTCAGCTTCAATCACCCAAGTCTTGCCCTGCAGCAGCGTCCACTACACAGTAGGTCAGACGGTCAAGGTCGCCGACCAACAGCTGCGAGACGGGCAGCACCGCTACTTTCCCGACGTTGCCTGCAGGGGTCAGTCTTCGCCGTTCCAGAGCGTGAAGGTCTCTCAGACCACCAATTCCTCGTCGTCGAGCCAATAGCCCTCTTTCGGCGACGCGGTAAGATTGGACGTTCGGCGGCGCATCCGGGACGATCAGACTCGCAAGATGCTTGCGCTTCTGGCACCCAAATGGGTGCTGCAGTCTCCGCCGGGCACCGCCCAGTTTCTCCTCGGATCTCTCAGACGAGAGGGACGCGCGACTCGAACCAGGAGCCGTCTCTCTGAAGTCCTTCGTCGGGTCAATTCCAAGGAGGTCTCGCCAGTACGGACGAGTGCGCGACCTGGGCATGACCGAGGAAGGAAGACGTGACGATGGACCCGTTTTCGCGATAGACCTAAAACGCGCGTTTCCAGCTTCCTGGTTCCCGATGAGAAGGCCTACGAGTCTGCGCCCCGTCCCCATGGCGGCTCTCCTACTGGCGGTTCTGTTTCTCCCGTCAACCCTTCCCCTGTCCTTCGCCAACACACAGACGGTCCTCGCGACCGTGGCGAAGGTGCCCACCCCTGTGGCCTTGGCCTACGATTCCTCGAAGGGCGAGATGTTCGTCGCCGACTATCAGGTCAACACCGTCTCGGTCATCTCCGACGCGAACAACTCCGTCGCAGCGACGGTGCCCGTCGGGATTGATCCCTTCGCCCTCGCGTACGACTCCTCCAAGGGCGAGGTCTTCGTCGCCAACAATGGCAACTCCACCGTCTCGGTCATCTCCGACGCGAACAACTCGGTGGTGGCGACGGTGGCCGTGGGGTCGGGTCCGATCGCCCTCGCGTACGACTCCTCCAAGGGCGAGGTCTTCGTCGCCAATCACAACGACAACACGGTCTCAGTCATATCCGACGCCAGCGATTCTGTCGTCAAGACCTTGACCGTGGGGGTGTCCAGCGTCTTCCAAACCTATACGCCCCGCGCCCTCGCGTACGACTCCTCCAAGGGCGAGGTCTTCGTCGCGAATCTCGCGAACGGCACGCTCTCGGTCATCTCCGACTCGAACAACTCCATCGTCGCGACCGTGCGGCTGACATTGGACGCGCCTGGCGCAGGAAACGGACTCAAGTTCGCGGGGACGGAGCCCATCGCACTCGCGTACGACTCCTCCAAAGGCGAGGTCTTCGTGGCGAACGACGACGGGAACGCCGTCTCGGTCATCTCCGACGCGAACAACTCCCTCGTCGCGGCGATGCTCGTCGGGACAGGTCCGGTCGCCGTCGGCTACGACTCGTCCAACGGCGAAGTCTTCGTGGCCAATTCGCAAGACGACACCGTCTCGGTCATCTCCGACGCGAACAACTCCGTCGTAGCGACGGTGCCCGTCGGGAAAGGGCCATTCGCCGTGGCGTACGACTCCTCCAAGGGCGAGGTCTTCGTGGCGAACGTCGACGGGAACACCGTCTCCGTCATCGGACCTTCGGCAAGTTCTACCACGACCACGCCCTCGCCCGCGTCCTCCTCGACCTTGAGCACGCCTCCGTCCGCTGCCACTTCCACCTCAGGCTCGGGAGCCTCGAGCGAGGCAAAAGCGCCCGCGACAAGCTCGAACGTGATCGCGTTCGCGACCGTCGACGCGGCGATATTGGTCGGACTGGTGACCGCGGTAGCGCTGGATGCCCGCCGCCGCAGGGGACGGTCCGCGCGGCAGGCCGCCACGGCCTGATCGACGTGCGTCAGCGATACCTAGGTGCGCTCCCGCCTGACGAGTCTCGTGCTTGCTATGTTCAAGTACGATGGCTCTGGGAAGGTGGCGGGACGCATTTTGGATAGCGATCCGGCCAGGACCCACCCCGTCTCCGCGCCCTCGTGCCACCGGCCTGCCTCGTCGCCCTTGCAAGGGCGAAACGAGGCGTCGACGCCTTCGTCGCCGTTAGGGTGAGTCGATGAGAGTCAGGACGCTCCTAATCCTGGGAATCGCCGTGCGCGAGGCGTTCAGCTTCTGGACAGGCCACCCGTTCGACTTTGAGATCTGGGTGAGGACAGGCTACTGGGTGGTGAGGGGGCTCAGCCCCTACGCCCCCCTTCCCCTCGCCCCGGGGGTGAGCTTCGCGAACGACTTCGGGGGGATTTTCCACGCGGCGATCGGATACCTGCCTTTCTGGCCGATCCTGCTGGGAGGAATATACGAGCTCTACTCGGGCGTGGGCTTCGGCAACAGGTTCGTCTATTACTTCCTCCTGAAGCAGCCCATCATCTTCGCCGACGTCATGCTGGCTTTCGCTTTGTTCGTCTATGTGAAGCGAACGAACCCAGGCCTAGCCTCCAAGGTCTTGGCGCTCTGGCTCTTCTCCCCAATCACGATAATCGTCTCTGCGATATGGGGAACCTTCGATTCGATGGCGATGCTCCCGGTCATGATGGCGCTCCTCTCTCCTCCGGGACGGGCGAGGTCTGCGTGGGATGGGATCGCCGCCTTTGTAAAGTCCATCCCGGTCATCTTCGTCCTTCCACTCTCCTATTCGCGAGAAAACAGGTGGGTGAACTTGGCCATCGCCCTGGGCGTGCCTGTGCTACTGTCTGTGGTGATCATCTACATCGCGGGGTGGCCGGTGACGGGCCAGCAGTACACGGTCATCACCACGCTCGCGAACACCCTGCAGGAGTACGGCTTCCCCCTCTCGCTGTGGGGGACGTGGGTCTTCCTCAACACCATGAACGTGGTTTCCAACTCGACGTTCCAGAGCGTCATCGGCTGGGGCGTGTATCTCTGGATCCCCGCGGTGGTCGCGGCGAGCCTGTTGGCGAGCCGTTGGTTCGGATCTGACACGGAGCATGGCGTCGTGCAGTCCCTGCTCTTCATCACCCTAACCTTCCTCCTCGTCCGCGGGCAGGTGAACGAGCAGTACTCGATCTACCTCCTCGCGCTCCTCCTGATCGACGTCGCCCTCTGGAGCCCGCAAAGGATGAGGCTCTTCTACGCCGTGACGGGAGTCGTCCTCGCGGCAATCGTCACGAACAACATACTCCTGATCAGGTTCGTCGCGCCGATCTACCCGAACGTGCTCCAGGTCGAGACGAACCTGATCGCCTCGGTGAACGAGTTGAGGAACGTCCTGCTCTACCTCGAGGGGCTCGCGTTCTGCGGGTTGAACATCTGGTACATGGCCGCCTTGATTAAGGAGAGGCGCCCTAGGGGGTACGAGCTTTGAGACCGCGGGATCCGGGGGGAGCGCCTTGGAAGGCAGGCTAGTCGGCGTCTTCGGGACAGACTCGAGCGCGAAGGCCGGCCTCCTCGACCCGATCACGAAGAAGAGCGAGGGGGAGGGAGGGCTGGCGGTTCACCGGAGGGTCGAGGCGGGCGTGAACTATTCCTTCCTCGACGACCCGCAGTTCCCGGAGAAGATACAGGGGTACTCGCGGATAGCCTCCATCGCGGACTACGCGCTCTACGTGCTCCCGAAGTTCGGGAGGATTTCGCCCCCCGACGGGGAGCTGGCCGTCGTCCTCGACGCAGCGGGTCTGGACGGCTCCATCCTGGCGGTCGACGAGGAGCCTCCCTCGGCCATCGGGTCCTACTTCAAGGGGACGAGGCTCGAGGGCTACTCGGCGAGCGGCCGGAGCTCAAAGTCCTCGGTCTTCGACCTCGCCGCGGTCAACTCGGGTCCGAACGTCCCGCCGAAGGGGACGCTGATCTACATCGACAGGGCATTCAGCGTCAAGGGCGTCGGGGTGGTCGTCCTGGGCTTCGTCCTCGGCGGGACGGTTAGCGTGCACGACGAGCTGCGCCTCGTCCCCAGCAACGACGGGAAGAGGGCGGAGGTGCGGGGGATACAGGTGAGCGACGTCGATCAGGAGAGCGTGGGGAGGGGGCTGAGGGTGGGGCTCTCCCTCAAGGGAGTGGAGCTGAAGGACCTCGACAAGGTCTCGTGGATGGACGACGGGACCTTCCAGCTCAGCGAAAGGGTGTCCTTCGGCTTCAGGCAGAGCAGGTTCTACAAGCAGGGCGTCGACGGGAGGGACATGCATCTCCAGCTCCCGGGGGAGATCCTCACTTGCAAGCTCAAGGCGGACGGGCCTGGGAGCGAGCTGGTCACGGCTTCTCTCCCGTCGTCCGCGCCGGTCTGGGAGGGAATGCGGGTGGTTGTCGTCGACCTGAACGGGAAGGGACTGCGCGTGGCGGGGGGCGGGACATGCATCGCCCAATCTTGAACAACGATTATAGCCCTCCCCTCCCTCGCTCTCCTGAAGTGTCGTCAACCAAGAGGGAGGTCGTCACCCTGGGAGGGGGCTGCTTCTGGTGCCTCGATGCCGTCTTCACGGACATCAAGGGGGTCGAGCGGGTCCTCTCGGGCTACTCCGGCGGGAAGGTCGCGAACCCCACCTACGAGGACGTCTGCACGGGCGCCACCGGCCACGCCGAGGTTGTCCAGATCACCTTCGACCCAGCGGTGGTCTCGCTCCGCGAGCTCCTTCACGTCTTCTTCACCCTCCACGACCCCACCACGAAGGACCGGCAGGGAAACGACGTCGGCACACAATATCGCTCCATCGTCCTGTATCGGGACGAGGCGCAGAGGGCGGCCGCCGAGGACGCCATACGGGAGATCGACGAATCGGGTGTCTGGGACGCCAAGGCCGTCACCGAGGTCAAGCCCTTCGAGGCGTTCTACGGGGCGGAGGATTACCACCAGGACTACTACAGGAAGAACCCACTCCAGCCCTACTGCCTGTTCGTGATACGCCCGAAGGTCTCCAAGCTGAGGAAGAAGTACCTCCAGATGCTGAAGGCCTCCTGAGGCCACAAGGCCCTTTTTACGCACGCGCTCCGCCGACCCGGTGTGCGCGAGATGATAGGGGTCTGCGGGACCCCGGGGACGGGGAAAAAGACCGTAAGCCCCCTCGTCGCCAAGCTCATGGGGCTCCCGTCGCCCATTTCCATCAACTCTCTCGCGCCGAAGGGAGAGTCAGAGGTGGACACCGCGCTCCTGCGGCGGAGGCTCCTCGCTCTCGACCCTCCCCGCACGGTGCTCTTCGGCCACCTCCTCCCCCACGTCCTCAAGAGGTCCGAGGCGGGGCTCGTCGCCGTCCTGAGGTGCGAGCCCTCCGTCCTCCGAGAGCGGCTGGTGAGAAGGGGGTACCCCGACGCGAAGGTCACAGCCAACGTGGAGGCGGAGCTCATCGGCGTCGTCCTCGACGAATGCGTGGGGAGGTTCGGGGGCCGACTCGTCCGCGAGTACGACACGACATCGGCTTCGCCGAAAGCCGTGGCCCGCGAGATCGCGAAGGACGCGGAAGCGACGAGGGCGCCCCGCCGGAGGGCGCCCGCATGGATAGACTGGACCCTCGGCTACGACTCCTCCACCAAACTGAGGTCTCTTCTGGGGGGCGAGAGCGAACCTCCCGCCTCCACTTGAACCAGCAGCGGCTTTTGGAGCCTGGTCAGGCTCACCACCGCCTCCCCCACTCCCAGGTTTGATACGTAGGCAAGCTGGTCCGGGGTGAGGTTGAGCGAGTCGCGGACCAGCCTGAGGTCCTCCGCCCACGCCACCCTGTGGATTATCCGCACTCCCGAGTTCTTCACGACCTCGGACGCCACTTGGCTGGGGAACTGGGCGATGAAGAGCATCGACTCGCCGAACTTTCTCAGCTCTGATATCATCCTCTCACCCACGCTCGGCGGGTCTTCGTCCCTCCTGACCGGCGCGATGTTCCGCGCCTCCTCTATCATCATGAGGTGCTCCATCCTCACCTTCCTCGCCATCCTCATCTCGTAGACGAGCTTCATGAGGATGTCCGCGAAGATGCTCCTCGAGAGGGTCTCCCTGATGTTCCCGAGCTCGACGCAGAGGACCTTGTCGAGCAGCTCGTCGACGGTGTGGCTGGAGGGGGAGTTGAACGCCCGCCCGACGTGCCCCTGGGTGAGCGGGACGAGCCTCCTTAGGAGCGCCACCTTCGTCTCGTTGTCGTACGCGGACCTCAGCGGGTAGCTCTCTATCGTGCTCACGAGGGAGGCCAGCGTGGGGACCTCTCTGTCGGCGGCCTCGCTCAGGCACCGCTGGAGCGCGTTTCTGAACATGTACGCCTGAGGGTGGGTGAAGTGATACGTGTCCGAGAATATGTCTGTGACCATCTCCACGTGCTCCGCGGGCTCGGTCGCCGGGCCCATGTCCATCGGGTTTATCGCAAAGTCGTCCTTTCCCGGGGACAGCACCTGACCGCCGACTGACTTCACCAGCCCTGCGTGCTCGTTGTGCCAGTCCAGGATCATCACGGGCAGGCCCATCGCGGCGACCTGGCGCACTATCACCCCGGCCGTGGTCGACTTGCCCGAGCCCGTCATCCCCATGAGGCTGACGTGGCGCCTGAGGTCCTCGAGCTGGAGCCTGAACTCGTGCGAGCTCCCCGACCTCGCCTTTACGCGCCCCAAGAGGATGCCCTCCCCCCGCTCTCCTGACTCCTTTGAGTTCGGGATGTAAAAGTCGGGGACGGCCGCGATCGGGGCCACGCTGGGGCCGTGACCCTCGAAAGACTCGAGGGAGCTTATCGTCTCGGAGTCTGCCACCTGTCTGAGCTTCGGCTCCGCGGGGATGAGCAGGGCCTGGGCGAAGCCGACGAGCTCGGCCCTGGTCAGCCGCCTGACCGAGGAGTTTGGCAGCCCCACCGAGAGCGTGGCGGCCAGCGTCGCCGCGTTCTGCTCGCACTCCACCCTCGCGTCCTGGACCTCCTTCCCTCGCGCGTCGACCCACGTGCCGACGACGAGGTCGAACTCGAAGACCTGGTTCTCCTCGTCCTCCTCCTGGTTGGAGGGCTTCACCATCATGGTGTAGATGAACGGTATCTTCGCCCTGTGAAGCCCGTCCAGCAGGCCCTTCATCCTCTGGTGCTGCAGGGTGATCCTGACCGCCGCGGAGTAGTCGAGCTTAGGCTCCTCGACCGAGTCGGACAGGCGGACGCGGAGCAGCGAGAACAGCCTGATGTTGTTCGCCCTTGTCGTCGCCAGGTACCTCCCCTCCAGCACGGACACCGAGTCCAGCCTGATCGGGACGCCGCTCGTCAGTCTCCACTTGAAGCGAGAGAAGAGGTTCCCCACGCCTCGCCCGGCACCCGAGACGGCGCCCTCCTCGGCGACCATGGTCTCCACCCTCACCAGTGGAACGCGGAGCTGAAGAGGTCGTTGAGGCTCGAGGATATCGAGGTCCAGATGTTGTTCGTCAGGCCGCTCGCCTGCTTCAGTATCGAGTCTACGCCCCCCACGAGGAGCGAGAGTGCTACGAGCGCCACAGAGAGGAGGAGCGCCTCCTCGATGAGCTGAGCCGCCCTCCTGTTCTTCTTCAGTCTTGGGAGAATCCTTTCGATTGTCATCTCCAGAATACCTCGGGCGTTTATTTAACCTCCCACGGCGCAGCGGTCAGGGACCCAGGCTGAACGAGGCGAGCGGCCCCAGGAAGTAGACCACGCCCACGAACGCGACGAGGGAGACAGCGACGTTGACGTACGGCCTCTGAGGCGAGAGGAAGAGCCCGAGGCATATGGCGCTGGGAAGAAGGAAGGCCGCGCCCTCGTACGGGGAGAATCCCGAAGCCGCCCGCGGCGCCGTGCCGAGGGTGATCTGAAACGTCGATATCACCGGGGCGAGCGTGGAGAGCATCCCGACGACCACCCCAGCGACCACCGAGACGATCAGCCCCCTGAAGGCCATGACCTTCTTCTCCATGGCGCGCTTCTCTTTGAGAAGGGTCCACCTGTCGAACATCGAGGAGAGCTTCTCCGCCCCCCTGCTCGCTTCGGCTGAGCTGACCTTGGCGAGGGTCGCGATGAACTGGAGGAGCTCCCCGGACGAACCCGACTCCCTCACCAGGCCCCCTACGGCCATCTCGAACGGGGTGCCGAGGAGGATCCTCTTGACCGCGCCGCGCTCCGCGGCGTCCTTCGAGTCCGAGAAGACGCCCACGAAGGCGGCGGCGAGCCCGAGGCCTCTCGATGAGCGCTTGATCACCGCTCTGAGGCTTCTCATCAGCTCGAGCTCCTCGGCGGTCGTCGCCGTCGGAGGGGACGGGCTCAAGCGTCGCGGCCTCCCCACTTGATGGAGCTCCCGGAGATCGCGAGGGTCAGGTCGAGCACTATGACCTCCAAGACGACCAGCGCTCCCATGGCTGCATACCCCGTCTCCTTGGTCGTAGCCGCGAACAGCATCAGCATGATGGGCAGGAAGAATGAGACGGCTATGAGAAGCGGCATCTTGGTCTCCTCGTCCAGGCCGCTGGAGTTGAGTATCCCGTCCAGCTCATCGCTGCCCTCCTCGACCCTCGCCCTGTCCACGCCCGCCAGCGAGTTGACCACCGTCCTCACGGACTCTGAAAAGACGTGGCTCGCAGGCAGGGCGGCCTCCGTCGCGGACGGGGCGTCGTATCCCAACAGGACCTGCCTCCTCACCTGCGCCAAGAACGAGCTTAGGCGAGGCTCCTCCGCCCGCAGCGCGAGGAAGGTCTTGCTCCGGGAGGACGTGGACTTTAGGTAGATATTGGAGGAGGCGGCGAACGAAGGGGCTTCGAGCGTCTGCTCAAAAGCCGCCATCTTCACGATGCGCCGCGGCGCCGTCGAGAGAAGGTACCCTGCCCCGGCCGCGGCCAGCGCGGCAAGGACGAACGCCAGCGAGCCGAGGCGCAGCTCCTCCCCGACGGCGACTACCAAGACGAACAACGACGCGGCCAACCCGAGCGTGAAGACGACGGCCTTCCTCGGGTCGAGGCCGACCTGCTCCCATGACCGGACGCTCAACCCGTCGCGGCCCTCGCGCCCTGAGCCTCGCCGATCCCCTCGATGTGGGCCTCCAGGCTGGAGAGGAACGCCTCCCTGGTGGTCGACGGGATCGGGAGCTCGAGCTCCTCCCACGAACCCGTCCTACAAAGCAGGCCCTCGGGGGCGCGAACGTACATCCTCCTGAGCCACGGCTCGACGCCGATTCCCCCGTCTTCCGGGGACGGTCGACCGGAGACCGTCGATACGCTCTGCACATACCTCCGAGAGGAGAGCCTCTGAGGCCTGAACATCTGGACTATGATCCCCAGGTCGAGCAGGTTGGCCTGGGAGATCTCGTGGAGCTCCAGCCACCTGCGGATGGCCTGCTCAGGGGAGGACGAGTGGAACGTCTGGAGCCCCCTCACGCCGGCTGAGAGCGCCTGGAAGAACGCCCTGCTGTGCTCCTCCGACTGAATCTCGCCCAGTATCACCATGTCGGGCGAGCGGTGAAGTATTTTCGTAATCTCGGCGGACTTCGTGCGCTGAGCCTCGTCTCCCCTCTCGAAGGGGTCCACGCGGAGCTTCATCTGGTGGTATCCGCGTTCCAGGAGGTCCTTCGTCTCGACGGCGTCCTCGATGTAGATCCGCCTCAGCCTCGGGTCGAGCGCCTCGTCCAGTGCGTTCAGGAGCGTGGTCTTCCCCGTCCCGGTCTCGCCGACTATCGTGACGTTCACGCCCGCCTCGAGAGAGGCGAGGAGGAACGCGGCCGCCTCGACCGAGAGCACGTCCATCCCGACGAGGTCTTGCAGCGTCAGGACGTTGGACGTCAGCTTCCTCACATCGAGCGAGAACCCGCTGACCGCGAGGGGGTCGAGGTCCAGGGAGACGCGGAGCCTCGTGCCGAAGACGTCGAACTCGTTCTTGAGAGACGGATTGGCGTAGTCCAGGGTGTAGCCCTTGAACGTGTCCATGTGGGTCTCGAGGGCCCGCCTCTCCCTCTCCGTGAGGAATATGCGGCTCTCGCACCTCCCGTACTTGGCGTGGTCGAGGTATACGGGGGAGTTGGGAGAGTCTAGGTAGAATTCCTGGACGTTCCTGTCTCTGGAGAGAGCGAAGATGGTCGGAAGCCCCACCGCCTCGAACGCGGCGAGGCGCGAGAGCTCTCTCACCATCCCGAGGTCGCGGATCCTCGAGAGCTCGTGGGCTGCCATCTGGCCGAGGACCTCTATCAGCCTCGTGAATGTGAGGGGTTTGACCTGCTCGGGCGACAGGCGCTCGCTTATCCTCCAGACGGCAGCCCTCAGCAGCGCGAGGTCCTCAGGCCCGAGGACGGGCACGATGTCGTAGAGGGTGGCCCTCGCCCCGGCGTCGCCCCTTCCCCTTCTGATCTCGCACCTGAAGAGCCCGTTCGGATACGACTCCAGAAGGTCCGAGTCGGAGGACTGGAGGAGCTCGACAAGCAGGGGGCCGCGCTGGAGGCCTTTCACGTCCTTCTTCCTGGCGAACAGCAGTAGGGCCTTCTCGACCCGGCCTATCATGCAAGAATTACCGCGTGCTGGTAATAAAGCACCAATACGTGGACGCTTAAATCTCCTCGGCGCATCCTAGGCCGTAAGTCGGATGGTGGAGCTCATCGAGTACGTCATCGTCTTCGCGATCTCCGCAGGGGTCGCGGGAGCGAGCGTGATGCTCGTCGACGGGGCCTTGCCGGGCATGAACGCGGTGGCCGCAGCGTCAACCTCGGACCAGCTCGGCGGCGCGGCGAGGCTCGCGGTGGTCGAGGGAAGGAACGTCACCCTTCTCGTCCCGCTCCAAGACGCCGCCGTATCTTGCGCCTCCGGCTCGCTCTCGGTCTCGATCGGCGGCGACTCCCGGTCTTACGAGGTGGGTCTCCCCTGCTCCTTCGACTTCCAGGGCTTGAGCGGCTCGTGCGCGCTGGTCTTCTCGGCGCCGGCGCAGGCTCTACAGCTCGAGGTGACCTGCTAAGGTGCCGACCGTCGCCGTCTCATCGCAGCTCGCGCAGTCCGTCTACTTTATCTCTATAATCGGGCTCTCGGTGCTCCTCGCTCGCCCAGTGTACCTCGTCTACTCCGCCTCGCAGGAGAGGTCTGCCCAGGTCG
>Ga0335081_10018477_pt1 | contig 11271 bp, 10 predicted proteins | sample Lox_Sample_35_FD_206713 | JGI IMG/M metagenome (GOLD analysis project Ga0335081, IMG submission 206713) | Soil microbial communities from Loxahatchee National Wildlife Refuge, Florida, United States - Lox_Sample_3.5 | ecosystem: Environmental > Terrestrial > Soil > Wetlands | place: USA... | reverse complement strand
TGAAGTCTTCAAGACCGACTATTTCGGAAAGGAAGCATTTCTGCGCCAAGACCCGCAATTACACAGGCAGTTGTGTATCGCGGCCGGTTTCGACAAGATTTACGACCTTGGCCCTAACTGGAGGGCCGAGTTGTCGCACACTACACAGCACTTGTGTGAACATCGGGGGATGGCTGTTGAGTTTGGTTTCATGGACGATGAGACTGACATGATGAGGGTTGAGGAAGAACTCGCAGTAGCTGGATTGAAACGAGTTGCGAGGGACTGTGGCCGCGAACTTGACTTGTTGCATACTAAAGTCGAGCTGCCTAGTGAGCCCTTTCCACAGATGCGTTACCCTGAGATCTACGGTGTTCTCGAGGAGTATGGCAAGAAGGTTCCATATGGAGCTGATATTGGAAAGGAAGGAGAAAGTATACTCGCCAAGCATGTTCTTGAGAAGCATAAGACGGATGCGTTCTTCATTAGTAGGTTTCCGTCAAAGATCAAACCATTTTACGTGATGCGGGTTGACGAGGATCCTCAATGGGCTCGGAGCGTGGACTTCGTTTACAGGGAGATAGAACAATCCTCCGGGGGCCAGCGAGAACACCGCTATGAGAAGATCATGAGCCAACTAAGAGAACTCAACATCAACCCAGAAGGCATGAAGTGGTTCACGGAACCATTCAAGTTCGGCGTCCCTCCACACGGCGGTTTCTGTTTAGGCATTGAGAGGTTTACGATGGCATTCCTACGCAAGGAGAATGTGAGGGAGGCCACTCTCTTTCCTCGAACCCCGGAACGACTAGTCCCATAAAGCGAAACTCAGCGACCTGTTGCGTCTACCAGCCAACAGACACCCTATTCGACATTGGGAAAGCAACAACGGTTATTATTCGCCATAAACCGACTCAACACAGAGGAATAGAATAGTGGTTTCTAAGGAAGATGTCATGGCCGCGCTGAAAAACGTCATCGACCCTGAACTGCATATCTCAATCGTAAACCTTCGAATGGTCAAAGACGTTTCAATTCAGGGAGAAAACGTAAAGATTGCAGTAGCGCTCACAGTTGGCGGGTGCCCCCTCTCCGAGACGATCGCAGGTGACGTCAAGAAAGCCGTAATGAAACTATCAGGCGTAAAATCAGTCGACGTAGAAACCACGGTAATGAGCAAACAAGAACTTGAGGAGCTTAGGAAGAGTATTCAATCGCAAATGGCTGCAACGCAACCACAGAAATCCACCGCAGGCGGTATGCCACCTGGAATCAACCGCCTCGAAAGGAAAGGCGTTAGAAACGTTATCGCAATCATGTCTGGAAAAGGTGGCGTAGGAAAGTCCTTCGTCACCGCGGCTTTAGCAGTTCAACTAGCAAGATTAGGATACAAAGTTGGAATCCTGGACGCAGACATTACCGGACCCAGCATAGCGAAAATGTTCGGACTGAAAGGCCCCCTCTACGTGACCGCTGAAAAACGAGTACTCCCCGCCTTGACCCGAACAGGAATCAAAGTCGTCTCAATGAACCTCATACTCGAGGAACCACAGATGCCTGTCATCGTTCGCGGCCCCATCATCAACAGTGTAATTCGCCAAATGTTCCAAGACATAGAATGGGGCGACCTACACTTCCTCCTAACAGATCTCCCACCGGGAACAAGTGATGCCCCGCTGACAGTGTTTCAATCGCTTCCATTGCAAGGAGTGATCGTAGTAACGACGCCTCAGGATTTGGCGTTAATGGTCGTGGCGAAGGCGATCAATATGGCGAAAACGCTGAGTGAGCAGTTAGGGGCGGTCAAACTTCTCGGGCTAATTGAGAACATGAGCTATGTGCTGTGTTCGCATTGTGGGGAGAAGATGGAGATCTTCGGCCCAAGCAAAGCGCAGGATATGGCGAAGAGAAATGGGATACCATATTTGGGATCGGTCCCGGTAGACCCCGAAATCGCAAAACTAGCCGATGCGGGTAAGATTGAGGACTACAAGAACCCAATCTTCGAAGAGGTAACAGAGGCGGTTAGAGTGAACGCGACTAGGCTGCTTGAACCGGTGCCCGGCGCGATGCCCATAGCCTGGTCAGAGCAGAAACGGAACTGAAAGGGTTCAGACGAACATTAATAGGTAAGACGAACGCCGGGTTCATGGATAATCGGTTAGAGGAATTCGAATTTGGTTACCAAGGATGAAGTGATAACCGTCCTGAAGGACTGCTACGATCCTGAGATCCCGATCAACATTTGGGACCTAGGGTTAGTTTACGGAATCGATCTTCAAGATGACGGTAACGTTGGAATCAAAATGACGTTAACGGCTCCGGGATGTATGATGGGTGGAATGATCGCTGAGGAAGTCAAAGCCAAGGTCAAAGCTATGAGTGGCGTGAAGGACGCGAAGGTCGAGCTAGTCTGGGATCCACCTTGGAGCCCGGACAAGATGAGCGAAGAAGCCAAAGCCCAAATGGGCATAGCCTAATCGCTTTTCTCAACGTTCCTTAGGCAGTGCATGCAGAACTTACGACGAGGTATGTCCGCGCGATAATTGTAGAAATCGAGTTCCTACTCAACGTCGACCTTAGTTAGTCCCGACTGGCTGTTACGGATCTGATAATGATACAAATGCTTCAAGATCGATGAGCAGCCTACGTGCGCAAAGCACCAACCATTGAGATGGGGTGAAGGCCTTGATAGCTGGCCTACTACTTCGCGCCTAATTCTCGTTTCTTTGCCCGTAAGTTGTGGCCATGACATTTCCGGCAGCGGTTCGAGGCCTCAGGATTTCGCGCGCCACAATCTCTGCAAACTTTGTAATGCAACCTAACCTTCTGTGCCAGCTGTTTCTTGACGACATCTGTTATCGGCATTGCAGAGATCCCCTGAAACGAATCGGCAGGGTGAAACGAAACACGGGCATATATACCGTACGTTCCAACAACAAACTCCCTCAAAGAGAGGCCGAACACATGCAAACAGGAGACTCGCTTGAGAAAGTCACAGCCGAAGTAATCGTCTGCCAGAAATGTCGGTTGTCCGAAACGAGAAGAAAGGCGGTTCCGGGTGAAGGCGCGGCCGTCGCGAAAGTCATGTTTATCGGTGAAGCGCCCGGGGAGCAGGAGGATTCGCAAGGTCGACCCTTTGTTGGAGCTGCCGGAAAACTACTCACCGAACTCCTCGCGTCTATCTGTCTAAAGCGTGAGGACGTTTACATTACTAATATCGCGAAGTGTAGACCACCAAACAATCGACCGCCCCGAAAGGATGAGACTTCCGCGTGCAGACCCTATTTAGAAAGACAACTGGCGCTCATACGTCCAAGCGTAGTTTGTCCGATGGGAAATTCAGCAATTCATGCCTTGATAGAAACCGGCGAGTCTGTAACTGCTTTGCATGGTATACCTTACGAAGTTGGTGAGGCCACGTACTTTCCAATGTATCATCCAGCTGCGGCCCTCTACACGTTCCAGCTAAGGAAAGTCATGGAAGAAGATTTTAGAAAATTGCGCGGTCTACTAGATTCACTTCATGCCTAGGTTAGTCTTCTTCAAAGGTTGGTTTGTTGCCAAGAATCGAATCCAACCGTTCCATGACATCCGAACTCAACCGTTCGACTAGGTCCTCAGCCTTCATGTTTTCAACTACTTGCTCAGGGCGTGTTGCGCCAGTTATCACCGTGCTAACGTATTGGTTCTTGAGACACCAGGCAAGGGCAAGCTGCGCCAACGTACATCCTAAGCCTTTAGCGACTGGCGCGATTTGTTTCACTTTCTCTATGTTTGGTTTCGTTAGCACGTACTCCTTGAGCCACTCGTAGCCGGGGAGAGAGGCACGCGTGCCTTGCGGCATTCCTTCATTGTATTTGCCAGTTAACAGTCCTGAGGCGAGGGGGCTCCAGATCGTTGTTCCGAGGCCGATCTCTCGGTAGAGGGGTAGGTATTCCTTCTCAACTCTATCCCGGTGTAGCATGTTGTATTGTGGCTGCTCCATTTGGGGTGGCGTGAGGTGTTGTTCTCGTGCGATCGCATATGCTCTCATTATGTCGGCTGCGCTCCACTCGGACGTTCCCCAATAGAGGACTAAGCCTTGGTGGATTAGGTCGTCCATGGCTCGGACGGTCTCTTCAATGGGGGTGGTTGGGTCGGGGCGGTGGCAGAAGAAGAGGTCCAGATAATCGAGCTGTAATCGTTTTAGTGAGCGACGGCAAGCTTCGTAAATGTGTTTCTTTGACAAGCCCTTATCATTTGGGCCCTCGCCTCCCCAAAACACCTTACTCGAAACAACATAGCTCTCCCGCGGCCAATGCGTCTTCTTGAGAACGTTTCCCATAACCACCTCTGCTTTTCCGGCCGCGTAAGCTTCGGCGTTGTCGAAGAAATTCACACCGGCATCATACGCTGCGGCCATGCACTTCAAGGCGACATCTTCACCAACCTGTCCGCCATAAGTGACCCATGCACCTAACGATAACTCGCTAAGCTTCAAACCCGCATTCCCAAGACGCCGATAATTCAAGACAGATCACAAGGTTCGAACAATCGGCCCAGTAATAAACAATAGACCTTTCAGTTTGGCTTACTGAACGACCTTGCCCTGGATAGATCTCCACTTCTTGGGCTGTAAAACAGATCGAAAAGTAAATTCAAAGTTGCGACTAAAATCAGAAACTCGGTCAGGAACAATGGCAAGCGACCTACTGATTCCGCGATCGCTACGTATGGAAGAATCATTGAAGCCAAAGCCCCTGCACTGAACATAGCCCATATCCTTGTGGAGTTGAGTCGAGCTAGTGAAGCTCGATTTGCTTTCAAAGTGAGAACAGGTAACTTATTGGCAGCAGAGCTAACGACGGGAATGTTGAGTTTCGCAATACCTGACCTCCCTATTCTGTAGTATTCGAACCTAACCCCAACCAATCGTCCAACAATGTAATGCGCAAGGCAGTGAGGGAAGAACACCAACATAGCCATCGAGATCAAGTAAAGGAAGAAGGCCAGTAGTAGATTCTGAACGTGCAAGGCGACGAATAGGAAAGTTAGTGCAATTGCTAGGCCAATCATCTCAACGATGGTTCCAACAAGAATACTAACCCTAGCCATTCGCAGACCTGACCGAATCGCGAAAACGGTTCTCATTTGCCAGAGTTATTTTGTTTCCCGGAGTCTCCAGATCCCAAACTCGCCTACCGTCTGCCTTGTCTCTACGGGGTTATACCACTGCTTCTTTGTTCCAACCATAGACCGCATCTTCCAACCAGTGCTCTTGGGTTCCTGATCGATAGCCTGGCGCAGCGCGTCCACCCTCGAGACAATTGTCTGCTTTTCCTCATCCGTAAGCGCAGCCGCTGCTTCCGTATGCTGTTTCAAACCTGCGAGGTTTGTTGTTACAGTGTACCAGAAACCCCAATCCGACGCAAGAGTCGAGGCTACGAATTTTCCGTCTATCTTGTTTTTCTCCTCTCCGGAAGAAACCTCGTGTGCACGAAGAAGAAGAAGCAGGTCTTTGACGTCTTTCTCGTCCGGAAAGACGATTTGGAGTTTCTCCAGAAGTAAGTCCGCCGGCGTTATCGTTGGTGAGTCGAGTTCAAGTCGTTTCCTAAAATCCAAGGGGTGGTTTGCAGCTAGTAATTTGTCGTAGAACACGTCCACGTAAAACCAGCCCTTTGGGTGGAAGAAGATCTTTCTCTGCGTCGCAGCACTTGACATGGTAGTGCGTCGCTTATCGTAATTCATCTCTTCGAAGAATTTCACAGAGTCATTGCGGAATTTCATGTAAGACATGAAATCGAGATCGGTGTACTCCTGCTGTCCCTCTCCCAGACGCATTAGTTTCTTGGCAAAGTCCAAGAACTCGGAGCAGTGAATGCGAATTGCAACTCCGCCCAACAACCTCAACGGCAACCCGCGCTTATTCGCCTCTTCGACCAGACGCTTCCCTTCTTCGATGAAAACCTCGGTTGGGATTATGCCTCCCCACTCAGAAGGTGCCTCGACTACATGATCTTGCAAAATGCGCACTCTCCACAGGTTAATCACTGTGGGATCGTTTCAAATGGGTTTTTGGGAAGCCTATTATCTGCAGAAATAATCACCAAGATTCCGCTGGGATTTGACATGGTCCGGGATGAGAGCAAGCTTAGTCGCATACGAGAGCGAATGCGACTAGACGGGTTTAGTGCGTTGGTATTGCGCGTTCCAGAAAACGTGACCTATCTCTCTGACGCATGGCCGGGTAGGGGCTTAACTTATCTGGTATTCCCAGTCGAGAAAGACCCTATACTGATTCACCCAGTCGGAGAGGCTGCCCTCCAAACTTGGGTTAAAGACGTGAGACTGTACAAGTGGGAGACTTACGAACAACTCGGCAACTCTACTGACGCAGGCTCAACGGAGGTGCAAAAGGCACTAGCGGACTTGGGCATAAACTCCGGAACAATCGGTACAGAGCAATCCTGGGAACACTACCTCGGTTCCTCCTTACGGTACGAGATGACGGGCATAGGCGAGACGACGATAGCTTGTCTTCGAAATCGACTCACAAACTATCAACTAAAGGACGCCTCGCAGCTCTTAGTCCAAGTGAGATCTCTAAAGACCAAGGAAGAAGTTAAGACACTTAGAAAGGCTAACCGAATCGCACGCATTGGTCTCGAGACGTTTGAACGTAACCTAAAATCTGGCCTAACTGAGATTGAACTGTCCTCTAGAATTGAGCATGACATTATAACGCAAGGTATTGTGAAGTTCCGAGCAAACCGTGTGGTAGCATGCGCTTTCGTTACGTCAGGTCCAACTACAGCTGATGCATACAAGTACGTGATAGGGAACACAAGGCGTAAAATGAAACGTGGGGAGCTTGTGATGCTAGAGCTCGACGTTGTGGCCGACGGTTATAGCTCAGATACGACGAGAACTTTTGTTGTAGGAAAACCCAACAAGAAACAGAAATCGCTTCTTGAGGCGGTCCTTGATTCTGAGAGTACGTCGATCGCTAAGATTACGCCTGGAGTCGGAGCAGCAGAGGTTGCTCAAGCATCAATCGATTGCTTCCGGAAACACGAACTATCTCAATACCTCGTACACAGATTGGGTCACGGAATAGGCGTGGCTGTTCATGAGCCGATTCCGGCACTGCACATCCAGTCCAAGGATGTTTTGAAACCTGGTATGGTGCATAGTGTGGAGCCTGGGATTTATGGAAGTAAGATTGGCGGGGTTAGAATCGAGGACGATATACTCGACACCGAGAAAGGAGCGGAGTACCTCTCGGAATTTCCGCGAATTCAAGATTAGAGGCGAATAAAGTTTGGCGTCCGGCAAGTCTGCCAAGCTCGATAGATTATTTGACGTTGCACTCGTCAGGCCCCCTCCAAACAGTTACTCGAATTGTATCTCCACGAACCCGGCAAGAAGCGAAATTGACGTTGTGCTGGCGAAGGAGCAGCATCGGACATATGTTTCACTCCTGAAAGAATCTGGAGTCACCGTAGTCACACTCCCAGCCGTCGAAGATTATCCTGACTCAGTATTCTTGCAGGACCCAGCTGTTCTAGGTACAGTACGATCAGTCCTTGGTAGATTTGGAGCACAAAGCCGGAGAGGCGAAGAAGAGGCGCTTAGGTTAGACCTGAAGAAATACGAAGAGACGGTAGGTAAACTGAATCAGGTAAAAGCGCCGGGCACTTTGGAGGGAGGCGATATTCTCGTGACTAACACTGGATTGTTTGTCGGAAAGTCACAAAGAACGAACCCTGATGGAATTGGACAGTTAGCAGGGTTTCCCGGCATGAAAGTTAAACCCGTCATGACCAAGCTCTTTCACCTTTTATGCGGAGTGACTTACCTGAGCGACGGTATCATGATCATCTCTCCTCAACTGATTGAGAAGAGCAACTTTCCGGGTTTTAGATTCATTGAGATACCGGAAAAAGATGCGTACTCCTGTGACGCACTCTACCTTGGAGAAAGACGAGTGCTGATTCCATCTGGTTTTCCGTATACGGTGACACAGTTGAAGAAGGCGGGTTATGTCACGGTAGAGGTTGATGTGTCTGAGTTCTACAAAGGGGATGGTGGAGTGACTTGCTTAAGCTCTCCCATCTACACGATACTTTGAAAGAAATAACCGTCACCAATGTTCGTAGTGAATTACTTGACTGGACGGACGCCGGCCGCGCTTAAGCGAAGGGGATTTGACGTCTGGGGCTTGGTGTCCGATTGAGATTACTCCCACGGGGTGGAAGTGGTCGGGGATTCCGAGGAGTTTCCTCATTTCGGTTACGCGAAATACTCCTGTGAAAACGGAAGCTAATCCCTCGTTTACCACTGCTAGGAAAATAAGCATGCAACCACACCCGATATCGAAATACCAGTATGGCGTGGGCCAGTCTATTTCTGACCCATCGTCTTTGACTTTGTCGGGCTCTCGGTATCTGTCATGGTAGAGTTTCTCGCTAGTGCAAGCCACTATGAGCACGGGCGCTTCTGAGATGAAGTGGTGGGGTCGCTTCCCAGCGTAGAAGTCATCCTCTCCTTGTAACTTACCGATTTGTTTCTTCAGCTGCTCGCTGGTCACAACGATGTAGGACCAGCCCTGACTGAATCCTGCACTGGGCGCATGGAGCGCCAGTTCCAGAATCCTATCAACAATTTCTCCGGATACGGCCTTGCGTTGGAAGTTTCGTACCATTCTACGCTTGCGAACTACTCGCTCGAAGTCCATATTCACATCAAGCTGACGTGCTCATGACTATAGGAAGTTAGAAGTTTTCGAAGAAACAAAAAATAGAAAAATGTTCGAACGGTTTACCAGAAATCAGCCTAGTAACGTCTGTGTTTCTGGTAGCATTCTCTACAGTAGACTGGACGGCCTTGCGTTGGCTTGAACGGTACTTCGGTTTCGGCACCACAGTCCGAACAGGTGACCTTGTACATAGTTCGGCCGCCATATCCTTCCTGGCTCATACTCGACTAACACCACTCTATTCTTTAGTTACGCGCGAGATAATACAAAAGTAAAATCCGCAGCGTACCGACCTGTAGGATAGATATGAGTGTAATTAAAGCTATGCGACAAAGGCACGGCAAGAAGGGTGCTTGCGCTGAATTGGGCGAGTCTAGGAAATCAACGCGTTTTTTGAGGTAAATTAGCCCTAATGTACGCGATTCCTCCCGAAACCGAGAAGGTTACATTTACCCTCCACAAGTATGCGTGGTAAGACACGAAATGCGGGTTGCGGCGGGCAAGATAAATCAGCTCAGGGTTGGAGCTGGAAAGCTTACTGAGCTAATCGCCGTAGTAAATCACCGTCGTTTCACGTTGCACAGGTAGAATTCAAGGAGACATGGTCGAAGTGAGAATTGAAGAGATTCGGAACGGTATGAGGAACATCCACATAGAGGGCAAGATCGTTGATATGAATCAATTCATGCTAGTACTCGACGACGAGAGCGGACGAACATTTGTGAGGTACAATTATAGGAATTTGGCGAAACCGGTCCAGAAAGGCGACTTCGTTAAGGTTGACAACGGCGTAGCCGTCAACTACTCTGGGATCCTTCAGCTAAAGCTACCTCGGAACGGTTCCATCACGCCTACTCAATTATCCCCTTAGATGGCCTCTCCCCATTACAATTCATAGTTTTTACCAAGGGAGAACTGGCATGCCAGTTCTGCATTAGCCGAATGTTGTGGATTGCATTCGTTCGGCGGGTGTCTTGCTGACATTGTCGCCTGCAAGAACCACGGTATCGTTTTATGAGTCCGATTTCGACCCTGAGCCATAAGGAAACTGGGAGCTAAATGAGCTTTGACAATTGAAAAAATGCTCAATCCGAAAGTCGTAGCGGCCATAGGTGCAACTGAAACTCAGGGATCAGTCGGCCAGTCAATGATGAGCAACCTGCTCCTAGGCAAAGAACGGAGAAAAATCCACCCTGTAAACAAGAACCGTGAGACGGTTATGGGGCTGACGTGCTACCCGTCGGTTTCTAAAATTCCTGAGCATGTAGATTTGGCGGTAATTGCTACTCCCTCAAAGACAGTTCCGGGCATAGTGGAGGAGTGCGCAAAGGCTGGGGTAGATGGAATCGTCATAATCTCAGCCGGATTCAAGGAGATTGGCGCTGAGGGCGCGAAGCTCGAATCTGACATTAGAGCAATTCAAGCAGAGCATGGAATACGAATCCTAGGCCCAAACTGTGTCGGAGTCACTAGGCCTCCAGTTAGCCTTAACGCAACCTTCCTACGAGACAACCCAGAACCGGGTCAAATCGCATTCGTTTCTCAGAGCGGCGCATTGGGTTCGGCTATCCTCAATTGGGCAGTGAGCACTAGAATAGGGTTCAGCATGTTCGCGTCATTAGGATCAACCCTAGATATTGACTACGGGGACATGATAGATTACCTCGGCGAAGACCCGCATACCAGAAGCATCATCCTATACATGGAAGGCGTTGGAAACGCAAGGAAATTCATGAGCGCAGCCAGAGGGTTCGCCCGAACAAAACCGATCATCGTCATCAAAGCAGGCAAACACGCTGCCGGCGCTAAGGCAGCATCTTCCCACACTGGTGCGCTTGCAGGAGATTTCGCAGTTTATGATGCAGCATTCAAAAGGGCGGGAGTAGTGATGGTTGACGAGATTGGGGACCTTTTCAACTGCGCCAGCGTTTTAGATTCCAGATTTCTCCCGGCAGGCCCAAACCTAGCAATCGTCACGAACGCGGGCGGCCCCGCAGTTCTTGCCGCAGACTCAATCGTTACGCACGGAGGGGAATTGGCGAAACTCTCGGACCAAACGATGCAGACGATGAATGGGGCACTACCTCCTTACTGGAGCCATGGAAACCCAATCGACATACTAGGAGACGCGGACGTCACCAAGTATGAGTTAGCAGTGAAGAGCTGCATAATGGACCCGAATGTGGATGGCTTGCTAGTTATTTACACGCCTCAGGGTGTTGCAGCACCAACGCAAATCGCGGAAGCTATTACGAAAATAGCCGCCGACAGGCGTAAGCCCATGCTAACTGTCTGGATGGGAGAAGATAGTGTTAGAGAGGCACGCGAGATCTTCCGCAAAAGCAATATCCCCACCTACTCAACGCCCGAGGAGGCCATAAAGACGTACATGTACATGTACCGCTACCACCGAAACCTTGACCTTCTCTACCAGACTCCAGAAGATTTATCGGTTGACGCGTCACCACCCAAGAGCCACCTCAAAGTAATGATCAAGAAAGCGGTTCATTCACGATTAGCTCTAACACAATCAGAGGTTGATCGTTTTCTAG
>Ga0335081_10018476_pt1 | contig 11272 bp, 9 predicted proteins | sample Lox_Sample_35_FD_206713 | JGI IMG/M metagenome (GOLD analysis project Ga0335081, IMG submission 206713) | Soil microbial communities from Loxahatchee National Wildlife Refuge, Florida, United States - Lox_Sample_3.5 | ecosystem: Environmental > Terrestrial > Soil > Wetlands | place: USA: Florida... | reverse complement strand
CTTGAGGCGGTGTGGTCGGGTTCGTGTGATCGCGAGGCCGTGTTGCAGGGCGAGGTGTGGCATTGAGACCACTGGAACTGGATATTGATAAGCACGACTAATGGAAGGAATGCCACATGGCGACACTCTCTGACGAACGGGTAAAGCAGGAGGACGCCGCGAGTCCGCTGGCCGCGAACGTTGTCGGCACCACATTCGAGAGCCTTCCCTCCGAAGCGGTCGAGGCGACGAAGAATGATGTTCTCGACACGCTCGGGACGGTGGTGGCCGGCAGTACGTCTGCCGGTAGCCGGGAGGTCGTGGATCTCGGGCGGGATTGGGGTGGCAAGCCGGAGAGCACGGTGCTTGCCTTCGGGGACAGGCTTCCGGCGCCGATGGCGGCCTTCATCAACGCGACGATGGGTCATGCGCTCGACTATGACGACACCCATGACAAGGCTGTGCTTCATGTCGGTCCGGCTGTGATCTCTTCGGCGCTTGCGGTGAGCGAGCGTGTGGGCGGGGTGGATGGAAAGGCGTTGATCACGGCGGTCGCGCTTGGCGCTGACCTTATCTCTCGTATGGGACTGGCGACCACGCAGTCGATTCACGAGGGTGGGTTCATGTTCACGCCGCTCTACGGGTATTTCGGCTCGGCCGCGGCCGCCGCGAAGATCCTCGGGCTCGATGAAGGGGAGGTCGTCAACGCCTTCGGGATCGCCTACGCGCAGGCATCGGGGAACGTCCAGGTCAACATCGATGACGAGCACGCGCTCACGAAGCGGCTTCAGGTCGGATTCGCGGCAAAGGGTGGCCTGATGTCCGCGCTGTTGGCGCAGAGGGGGCTCACGGGCGCCCAGCAGAGCATGGAGGGCCGCTTCGGGATCTTCAACCTGTACCAGCGCGGTCAGTACGACCGCTCGACGCTTCTGGACGGGTTGGGCGAGCAGTTCGAGGTCGCCAACCTCAGCTTCAAGCCTTACTCGTGCTGCCGGCAGATCCATGGTCACGTTGACGCCGCGCTCCAGCTCCGCCAGGACTACGGGCTTAAGCCCGAGGACATCGAGACGGTCACGATCTTCGTGAACCGAGACCCGCATCCGCTGTGCGACCCGCTCGAGTTGCGGCGTCGTCCCACGGAGGAGGTTGTCGCCCAGTTCAGCATTCCCTATTCGGTGGCCGTCGCGCTCACCTACGGAAAGGTGCTGATCAAGGACTACACGCTCCCTGCTCTGAGCGATGAGGCCGTGCTGGCGGTCGCTGAGAAGGTCAGCCCGCAGTATGACTCGAGCCTCCCGACTCGCAGCGTCCCGCCTGCCCGGATAGAGATCGTCACCCAAGACGGACGCAGGCTCAAGTCCGATGACGTTCTGGTCGCTAAGGGGCATCCGGATAACCCCATGAGCTTCGCCGAGCTCGCCGACAAGTTCAGGGACTGCGCCTCGCACTCGGCTGGAACGCTGGACAGCGACGCGGTCGAACGTGCCATCGAGCTCTGCGCCAACCTCGAAACGCTCAACCACGTCAGCGACCTGGTCAAACTTCTGACGCCCGCGGCGGTGGTCGCCTAAGTACCAACCCGGCCCGACCAAACACCACCCCCGCGCACACCGGCCCCACTTCCGCCCACAAGGGCCGCCACCGACACAGCGTAGCCGTGGTGAGCAAGATACGGGACGCGTCAGCGGGCTACCAAACCGGATAAGGAAAGAGAATGCAGGTCACTAGGAATTCGGTCGATACAACCAAGCAGCCCGGCGAGCGCTTCAGCGGCGATGTCTACGCCGACGTCGTCACGACGGCGTCGGCCGACTCGCACGTCAAGGCGAGCCATGTCCATTTCTCGCCGGGTTCGCGCACGGCGTGGCACAGTCACCCGAAGGGGCAGACGATCTACGTCACTGAGGGGATCGGTCTATGTCAGAGGCGCGGTGCGCCGATTGAGGTCATTCGTCCCGGCGATCGGGTCTTCTTCGAGCCTGACGAAGACCACTGGCATGGGGCTGCGCCTAACCGCTTTATGACCCACCTCGCGATCGTTCACGTCACGGAGGACGGGAAGAGCGCGACTTGGGGCGCGCACGTGAGCGAGGAAGAATATTCGGGGGCCCGGGCAAACGATAGCCACAGCGGCAGCTGACCGCGCGTCTGGAGGCTGATGCGATCGCTCTCCCCACGGACTACGCGTACAGATGCGAATAGTAAATGGAGCGCATGTGACGACAATCAGTGACATCCCAAAGACCAGCAGGACAGCGATCATCGCAAAGTTCAATGAGCCGCTGGAGATCGTCGAGCTCCCAGTCCCGGAGCTGGTGCCAGGCTCCCTACTCGTGGAGATTGAGCTCTCAACCGTATGTGGGAGCGACGTGCATCTATGGGACGGCTCATTGAACGCGACCACCCGTCCCGTCGAGCTACCTCTAACAGGTGGCCACGAGATGGTCGGCCGTGTGGTCGCATTCGGGAGCGACGACGAGCGAGTCGATTCGGCCGGGGCCAGGCTAGACATCGGTGACCGGATTGTGTGGACGAATGCCGCCTGCGGGCACTGTCATGACTGCGTCGTAACGGGGAACTCGAATCTGTGTCGAAACCGGCAGGGTCACCTCTCCGTGAAAGCGAACGAGTCGCCGTACCTCACCGGTGGGTGGTCCCAGTTCGGCTACGTGTTCCCGACGTCGGGGCGGATCCGCGTTCCCGATGATGTCAAGTCCGAGTGGGCGTCCGCCGCGAGTTGTGCGCTGCGCTCGGTAATCCCTGGCTTCGAGCGGCTCGGCAGCATCGAGCCCTGGGAAACGGTGGTCATCCAGGGCGCTGGCCCGCTGGGCTTGTTCGCCACCGCGATCGCCAGTCATGCAGGGGCGGGAAAGATCATCGTCATTGGCGATCCGGAATCGCGTCTGTCGCTCGCCCGAGACTGGGGCGCCACCGACACAATCTCCGTCTCCGAGCACGCCGACGCCGTCAGCAGACTAGACGCGGTACGAGAGCTCACGGGCGGGATGGGCGCCGAGATCGTGATCGAGGTGTCTGGGGCGCGAACGGCGTTTCCAGAGGGCCTCGAACTCGTTCGCCGCGGAGGACGTTTCGTCGTTATCGGCCAAGTCGGCCCGCATGAAGTGACAATTCGCCCGTCGCGGCTGACCTCCGGCCAGCTCACGGTTCTCGGTTCCTTCTCGGCCGAGACCCGGCACTACTGGCGCGCGATGGAGTTTCTGAGTCGCACCAAACACAAGTTCGATTTCGATCGGCTGATCTCAAACCGCTACCACCTTGATGAGGCGACGGTCGCGATGTCGAAGATGAAGTCACTTGAGGAGATCAAGCCCGTTGTCCTGCCGACACTGGCCGGTTAGCGCGATGACCACGGTCCAGACAGAGATCTACACGGATGTCGAGCGAATCGCGAGTGCCCGCTGCTATATCGACGGACAGTGGCGGGTTGGAGAAGGTCCTGAAATCCGATCGGTCAATCCAAGCACAGGCGGGACGCTTGCGCACACAGCTTCGGCAAGCGAGGAACAGGTCGCCGCAGCCACCGCGGCAGCCCGACGAGCCTTCGAGGAAGGGCCGTGGTCTCGCCTGACCGGAAAGGACCGCGGCGCCCTGCTCGACCGCCTCGCCGATCTCATCGAGCGGGACGCTGATCAACTCGTTCGCCTAGCGGCCACCGAGCTCGGCTCCCCGGTGAAGTCGGGAAGGGGAACGCAGATCGGAGTGCCAGTGATGTTCCTCAGGTGGTTCGCCGACGCCGCGCGCCGCGGACCGAGAGACGGGCTGGAAGAAGGGCTACCGCTGCACTACGACCCCGTCGCGTCTGCCAGCCTGCTCATAAGGGAGCCGGCAGGGGTTGTGGCGGCTGTGACCGCCTACAACGTCCCGATCTACTTGGGCGCTATGAAGCTCGGTCCGGCTTTCGCCTCTGGGTGCTCCGCCGTCCTCGTGCCTTCTCCGAAGGCCTTGCTCTGCACCGTCGCGCTCGTCAAGCTGATCGAGGAGGCGGGCTTCCCGCGGGGGGCCGTCAACCTCGTCTTCGGGCCGCCCGCGGTGACCGAGCAGGTGGTGACGGCCCAGGATGTCGACATGGTGAGCTTCACCGGCTCGGCCACCATCGGCGGCAAGCTAATGGCGCTCGCAGCCCCATCGCTGAAGAAGGTCGTCCTCGAGCTCGGTGGCAAGTCCCCGAACATCCTGTTGCCGGGAGCGGACGTCATGGCGGCCGTCGGGCCGTCGGCGATGCGGTTCTGCATCAACGCCGGCCAGCGTTGCGGCGCGACCACTCGCTCGCTTGTGCCCGAAGCGAGCTTCGACGAGTTCGTCGACGCATCCGCCAAGTTCATGCGCGCGATTCCCGTCGGTGATCCCCGGGACGAGAACACGGTCGTTGGTCCGCTCATCACGGACGAGCACCGGCGCGAGGTCGAGGGATATCTGGCTCGTGCCGTCGCCGCCGGTGCCAACGTGGCTACCGGGGGCGGCCGGCCACCCGGGCTCGAGGCGGGGTTCTATTTCGAGCCCACGCTTCTGACCGGAATTGCCAACGAGGCCGAGATCAACCAGGAGGAGCTCTTCGCTCCCGTCGCGTCCGTGATTCCCTACCGCGACCTCGATGAGGCGGTGCGTATCGCCAACCAGACCACGTACGGCCTCAACGCGAACGTCTGGGGGCCAACAGCGGACGCCATCGCCGTCGGCAGGCGCCTGCGCTCGGGCACCGTCACGATCAACGGCGGCGGCGGCAAGCGTGACGACGCTCCCTGGGGCGGACTCGGCGCCAGTGGCATCGGCCGCGAATGCGGCGAGGAAGGCTATCGCGAGTTCTTCGAGGTCAAACATCTTCAATGGCCAATCTGAGTCACGGCGAGACGGCGACTCACCGTCCGTTGGCACGCGGTCGCGGCATGTCGGCGGCGGTCAGAAACTCTCTCGCCGAGGACGCTTCGCATAGCGATGGCCGCCGGGTCGGCGGGAACCATGGGCTCCGTGGAGAGGGGGGCTTCCGTGAGCTCTTTCTAGCCGAGCACGTCCAATGGCCGATCTAACGAGGCTGACATGACCGAGCGAGCGATCATGCCGCGACTTGCCGGAAGAGTCGCGGTGATCACAGCAGCCGGCTCCGGGATGGGCCGTGCTTCGGCACGCCTATTCGCCGCCGAAGGTGCGGATGTGATCGTGACCGATCTGGACGAGACCGCGGCCAACGAGACGGTCGAGCTCATCAGCACCGAAGGCGGGTCCGCGAAGGCCCGGCGACTAGACGTGACCGATCTCGGCTGCATCGCGCAAACCTTTCGCGAGATCGAGCGCGAGCACGGGGTCCTTCATGTCCTCTTCAACCACGCCGGCTTGCCCGGACCCCCCGGTCTCGACGTCACCGAGGCCGACTTCGACAAGACGATCGCGGTGAACCTGAAGAGTGGGTTCTTCATGACCTCCTTCGCCACGCCGCTGCTGCGCAAGGCTGAGGGGAAGGGATCGGTGATCTTCACGTCTTCGATTGGCGGAATCGCCGGCTCACATCTCAGCCCGGTTTATTCTGCGGCAAAGGGTGGCGTGGTCGTGATGATGAAATCGCTCGCGCTACATCTCTCCCACGACGCCATCCGCGTCAACGCGATCTGTCCCGGTCCAATCGACACACCGATGTTCCCGGCCTTCTTCAGCAGCCAGCCAAATGCAGACCCGCAGGAGCTGGTCGAGCGCTTGATGACGACGATTCCGATGGGACGCAGGGGCCTGCCGCAGGAGATCGCCAGCGCCGCCCTGTTCCTCGCGAGCGACGACTCGAGCTTCGTCACCGGCGTCGCTCTGCCCGTGGACGGCGGCTTTCTGGCCCGGTGATCATTGGCCTCGGCCAATGATCACGTCTATTCCAGGGAGATCGGCCCCCACCATGGGAAACCCAGCAAGGTCTACTCTGGGAGACACTCTCGTCACGACCCGGACAAGCGGGGGATCTGTCACACCACTCGTGCAGACATCCGTTGGCCGCGCAGGCATGATGTGGATGTCCACCGCGAGTTCCTGCGAGATCGGGGTGTGTGAGCAAGGGGTCGCTTCGCCCGGCGGGCGCGCTCGCCGACACATGAAGCGCTCATTGGCGTTCGCGGAGAGGGAGCTATCGATCGGGGCGGTCGCATTGGCGCTAGCCCTACCCTACCCCGCACGCCATCACCCTGACTGATGACGCCGATGGTGGCGCGGGTCGTGGTGGCAACCCGATCAACGCCGGTGCGATTGCTGAGGCGAAGCTCAAGGCTGACGACGCCCGATGCCGAGGTGCTCGCGCAGTTGCTGCGCCCGATTACCGGCCCGCGTTGACCTTGGGCTATTGGGCCTAATGGGCCGGGGCGCCCGCCGACGGCACGCCGCGCGAGGGGCATTGCAGCCGCCGCGCGCTCAGCGTCGGTGCGCCCGCCTACGGGGGACACGTGCAGGCCGGGGCTTGTGGTCCGGGTGGTCGCGCGGTGCAAGCGTTGGGTTCGTCGGAGGAGCAGGGCGATCGTCGACCTGACCGAGGGATTAGGATGGATCGTCCGTTCGATCAGAAGCTTGAGAACCATGGACGGCGCACCGGCGCCCTGCTCGTCTCGTCCGCGACGGTGCTGCGCTTGAGGCCCCAGCAAGGTGTCATTTGCCGGCCGAGCCGTTCGGCCCAACGGACTCCCGAAGTCCGTGTTCCTGGGATTGCATGCGTGCGCGATCCCATCGGGTGCGGCCCACATCACCGCCGCGAGCGCCTCGGCCACCCAATGGTCACAGTCGTCACCCCACTGGACCGGGTACCTGCTCTCGGGCGGGGCGACCGCGCAGCCACGCCGCCGGGTTTGCTCGCGCGCTCAACGGCCTGAGGTTCCGCGGGCCCGGTGGGCTCTTGACGGCGGTGAAGACAAGGCTGGCCCCGAACCGGCGATCAGCACCCGCTGGTGCATGGCGCTCATGACGGTCGCCAGGCGTCGCGGGTACCCCGGACAGATCAGGCGCACGTCGATACCTTCCTCAGCCATCTGACCGGCGAGTGGTGCACCGTGCGCGAATCTGGCGGCGAGCCCGCCGGCCAACGGCAGATCACCGCGCAGGTCACCCGCGCGGGGCACCGGCTTCGCCGATCGACGCGTCGGTCGTCCACTGATGTCTTGACACCTCGAAGGAGGACATATATTCTGTTCGCGTATGCGGCAGGTCGTACGTAATAACGAATAGTACGTAATAGCGAACAGTTGCGGAACACATCACCCAAATGACGAGTGAGGAAGGAAGCGGCTCGATTCAGCAGAAGCGGGCCGCGTCCGCGTCCGCGTCCGCTCCGTCGGAGGCCCTGGTCCAGGAGGAGGACGAGCGGGTTGAACTGAACCCCGAATACGGCAAGATCACGGACGAGACGGTCGCGCGATTGCGAAACCGACTGGGCAGGGTGATCCCGATCGAGCATCCGTACCTGCGCTACGTCAATCAGGACAGCATCACGCACGTGGCCCGGGCGATCGGCGACACGAATCCCCTCTTTACCGACCCGGCCTACGCAGCGACGACTCGGTACGGCAGGCTGGTCGCGCCGCCGGCTCTTCTTTACGCGCTCGCCTGGGGAAGCCTCGATTTGCGACGAGGTCAGGGCCTCCCAGGGGTACACGGATTCCACTCCGGTGATGGCTGGCGGTTGCTGCGTCCGATTCTTGCAGGGGACGAACTGAGAGCGACAAAGGAACTCGTCCGCGCCGAGCCGATGAGCGGCCGGTACGCCGGAAAGCGCATGTTCATCCAGGTCGAGGAGATCCGCTATTACAACCAGAACGACGAGGCCGTGGCGATCCATAGCTTCCCCATCATCCGTGCCGAGCGGGAAGCGGCCAAATCACGAGGAACGCAGAGCAAGCTTAGAATCGCCACCTACACCGACGACGAGATCTCGCAGATCGACCGCGAGCTCGAGCAGGAGATCCCCCGAGGTCCGGAGCCCCGGTATTGGGAGGACACGGAGATCGGTGAGCCCGTCGATCCGGTCGTAAAAGGCCCGCTCACGCTACCCGACATGGTGACCTGGCTCATGGCAGTCGGATCCCCGCACGTCCGAACGGGAAAGTACTGGATGGAGTACCGCAAGGCCTCACCGAAGGTCGCGGTCAAGGACCCGGCAACTGGAATCCCGCAGGCCGTCGAACGGGTCCATTGGGACAACTACATGGCGAGCGAGATCGGCCTGCCGGCCGCGTACGACTATGGCTCGCAGCGGGGAGCTTATGCCCTCTACTGGGCGACGAACTGGGTGGGGGACGACGGGTGGGTCGCGAAGATGGACTACCAGTTCCGCGGCTTCTTCTTCAATGGAGACCACTTTCGCATCAATGGCAAGGTGACCGATAGGTGGCGCGGCGCGCAGACCGGGACCGGGTACGTGCAGGTCAAGTTCGGCTCGATCAACCAACGCGGCGACGACATCATGCCCGGCACCGGCGTGTTCGCCCTCCCTTGCCGATCAGGCGAGCGCTTGATGTTCCCGGTCGACGTCGATACCGACGGTCGCGCGTAGTCGTCGGATTCCGAGTGCCCGAGATAGGACTCGTTGTATCTAGCCCCTCGGGACTCGAGTCCAGCGCGGATTGCCTGCTTCGCGGCTGCTCGCCCGGTCCCGATCCAACGCGGATGACAGTCCGCGCCGGCATCTGCGGCGATTGGGGCGGCCAAGGGCGAACTGCGCGGCTCGACCAAGCGCGCGGCGCGCATCTCTCCGGCGCGTTCGGCACGGGACGCCCTGACGCGCGGTTACCAGCGAGCACGCCGTCGGCTAGCGTTAGCGAGGCGACGCGGTTCCGCTTGGCTGTTCGAGGACCTTGCAGGAGGCTTCGTGCTTGCGCTGATTCTCGGGCAGTTACATGTCGAAGCGCGCACCCAGCCAGTGTCGTGCTGAGGGCGTCGGTGAACTGCCGGCGCTGCGAGTTCCCCGCGGCCAACTGCCGCCGAGCAGGCTGTAGGCGGGGGTGGCCATGCGGTGCCGCCGCGCCGTGGGGAGGGCATCGAGCTGGACGCCGCGGACCAGCAGCGAGTACGGCGGCTGCTCGGTCCGAAAGCGCTCAAGCCGCCGGTCGCGCGCAGTCCATCGCGCCTCGCCGATTCCGCCGATCTAGCGGACCTTCGACCGCCGGACAGTCAAGGAGGAGGGCCGCGCTTATCTTTGACGCTTGGCTCCGCGTCCAGCGGGTCACCATACGTACCGCATACGACCCATCGGACGACGCCAGGCGGTGCCGGCGGCTAGGCCGTATCCCGGAAGCGCCGGCGGCTGTCTGCGCGAGGGCCAATGCGTTCCCGTTACCTCCTTCTCCTCACCAGCGATGGGCCCGGTCTGGACCCCAGTCAATGGGGACGCTGTATCCGTCGCTCGTGGGCGTGACCGTGCTCTGCGCGGTCGGGTAATACATGTACGGAAGCAGTGGCAGACTGACGCTCGATGGGTGCTCGCGGTCACTCAGGATCGAGTACACGCCGCCCGGCAGGGTCAGTAGCTGGGGTTCGGTGTTGAAACATGGATCGGTGGAGAGGGGGAATAGGGTCACACATCCTGCCGATGGGGTCTGTGTCGTGAGGACGAGGCGTAGGGCGTCGTTCGGGGCGATCGCCCACTGTCGTGGGCGTAGAGCGACGTCCAGCCGGTAGGGCTGGTTCGGTTGCAGGTAGTCGTCCTCGACTGCCGTCTGCCACGGTCGAACGGCGAGTCCGTGCCTGTCGTACCAGGACTTCTCCGGGTCAAGCGTCCGCTGGCTGCCGACGAGAGCGCCACCGCTGATAAGAGTGGCCGTCCCGTCCGGGGCCACGTCGTACAGGGACGCGATCAATTGGAGGTTGGTGTTGCTCGATGTGGCGTAGACAGTCGCTGCGATCGGTCCCGACAGCGTGGCGCCGTAGCGCAGCGGTGCCGAGTTGTAGGTGAGCGTGCCGTCGGGCTGGTCTGGCTGCTCCCAGACCAGCGACTGCGAGCCGCGTGCGGCATATCGAGGCCTTGGTGACAACGTCCCGTCCGTTCCTAGATACAGGGCGTGGTAATCGTCGACCATCGGATAGGTGCTGGTGTTGATCCAGCGGTTTGAGCCGACCTCACTGAGGTGCATTGGCGTCGTCGTTCGATCGATTCTTGTCTTCTCATGCTTTACGAACGTGTCGAACCATTCCAGCCAGATCGATGGGTCGAGACCGACCCCGTGATTTTGGTCGTTGATGATGACCTGATATCGGCCGCTGACGTGTTGGTCGGGGTCCATCGGTCCGCCGACTGGCCGACCGGCCGAGGCGTTCTGCAGGCCGGCGTAGGTCATGAGCGCCCCCTCGTCCTCCACGTCGTTCCACCCAGCCCAAAGTAGCGTGGGGATGTTGTTCTTGACGATCGCTTGAGCGTCCTGGATCGTGCCGCGTTCGTTCCAGTACGACCGTGAGTAGGCGTAATCGCCGCCCGCCAGCATATTCGCGTAAATGTTCTGGTAGTAGGCGGTGACCGTCGGGCCGATCAGATTTCCGATCAGTGGCAGCGCGGCAGCGTTCTTTGTCACTACTCCGCCGTTGAGGAAGACACCGTGCGTGAAAGCTTCTCCAACACCGGAGCACGCTGCGACGATCGCCTTTAGCGGCGAGTGCCGGCCAACCTCGGCGGCCGTGATGATCGCGAGCACCCCGGGGCCGGAGCAGCCGTAGAAGCCGACCTTGCCGTTCGAGCCGTCGAGATGGGCGGCCCAGTTGACAATGTCTGCACCATCCTCCCGGTCGCGGAGCCCCTGGTTGTCATACTGCCCACCCGAGGTGCCGGTACCGCGAGGACGGACGGTGGCCGTGATGTAGCCGTGTTCGACGTACAGCGTGTCGACGGCGTCTGTGTAGGGCGTGAATTGCACGAGCACGGGGAATCTGCCCGGCGCTCGCTGACCTGTCGCGAGGTCGGCTGGATAGCCAATCGTTGCGTTCAGCTGTACGCCATCGTCCATCATCACGGGGACGCGACTCACGATGTCTGCGCCGTATGTTGCAGGCCCAGGCTCCCACCGGCCGCCTGGCCACGGCGTCTCCGCCCACGCAGACGATGCGACCATTCCGAAGGCGCACAGCATGATCACGAGGACTCGGCAGACCAAAGCCCGACCAACGCTCATTTGAATACCTCCGTCAGCATTTCACTTCCAGAACTCAGCTTCCCCGCGCAGCAGTCAACTGTGTGGCTATCACGGCTCGATTCGTCGTGGCGAGCTGACGAACTAACCGCAATCCAGCAGAAGCAGATGCGGTGGTCATCCTATGGTCAGGCTCGAAA
>Ga0335081_10018475_pt1 | contig 11272 bp, 10 predicted proteins | sample Lox_Sample_35_FD_206713 | JGI IMG/M metagenome (GOLD analysis project Ga0335081, IMG submission 206713) | Soil microbial communities from Loxahatchee National Wildlife Refuge, Florida, United States - Lox_Sample_3.5 | ecosystem: Environmental > Terrestrial > Soil > Wetlands | place: USA... | reverse complement strand
CAGTCGGTGCATATCGACGGCGTGCTGCACGAATTCTCCTCGATTGCCGGCGTGCGCGAGGACGTCACCGACATCGTGCTCAACATCAAGGACATTGCCATCAAGATGCAGGGCGACGGCCCCAAGCGCATGGTGGTGAAGAAGCAGGGCCCGGGCACGGTGACGGCGGCCGACATTCAGACCGTCGGCGACATCGTCGTGCTCAATCCGGACCTGGTCTTGTGCACGCTCGACGAGGGCGCCGAGATCCGCATGGAGTTCACGGTCAACACCGGCAAGGGCTACGTGCCGGCCGAGCGCAACCGCCCTGAGGACGCGCCGATCGGATTGATCCCGGTCGACAGCCTGTTCTCGCCGGTGCGCAAGGTCTCCTACAAGGTCGAGAACACCCGCGAAGGGCAGATCCTCGACTACGACAAGCTGACGCTGACCATCGAGACCAACGGCGCGCTCGGCCCCGAGGATGCGCTCGCTTATGCCGCACGCATCCTGCAGGATCAGCTCAACGTGTTCGTCAACTTCGAGGAGCCCAAGCGCGAGGCCGCCCGCGAAGCCATCCCCGATCTCGCCTTCAACCCGGCGTTCCTCAAGAAGGTCGACGAGCTCGAACTGTCGGTGCGCTCGGCCAACTGCCTGAAGAACGACAACATCGTCTATATCGGCGACCTGGTGCAGAAGACCGAGGCCGAGATGCTGCGCACCCCGAACTTCGGGCGCAAGTCGCTGAACGAGATCAAGGAAGTGCTGGTGCAGATGGGCCTGCATCTGGGCATGGAAGTGCCGGGCTGGCCGCCGGAGAACATCGAAGAGCTCGCCAAGCGCTTCGAGGATCATTACTGAGCAGGGGGGCAGTAATCAGGAGTCGGTAATCAGATCGTTCCTGATTACCGATTACTGAACACTGATATCTGAATGCGTCACGCCAAGACTCATCGCAAGTTCAACCGCCGCTCGGATCATCGCAAGGCGATGCTGGCGAACTTGTGCGCGTCCCTGATCAAGCACGAGCAGATCACGACGACATTGCCGAAGGCCAAGGATCTTAGGCCGATCGTCGAAAAGCTTGTCACGCTCGGCAAGCGCGGCGACCTGCATGCGCGGCGTCAGGCGATCGCCCAGATGCGCGACATCGCCATGGTCAAGAAGCTGTTCGAGGTGATCGGCCCGCGCTACAAGGAGCGCAACGGCGGTTACACCCGGGTGATGAAGGCCGGCTTCCGCTATGGCGATTCCGCCCCCGTCGCCGTCATCGAATTCGTCGATCGCGACGTCGAGGCCAAGGGCAGGGATTCCGGGCCGGTCCAGACGCGGACCGAGGCGGCGGCGCCCGCCGCGGCGTAAGGCTCGCCCACATCTCACATCGGCGAAGGGCAGCGGTCGCTGCCCTTTTTCGTGCGCGCCGTCACCGCACGACGCGGCATCAGCGCGCACAACGCAGGCGTGGTTGGCGCGAGCGCGCCGGTGCCTTAGGCTGCCGCCGCGATTCTAGACCGTGGTCCGATTCACGTGGATCGGATCACGGTCTAGAATTTTGATTTGCGCATGATCTTGCCCGAAAACCGGGTTCCACTTTTCGGGATCATGCTCAAAGGGAGAGGGGACATCATGATCCGGCTTGCGACAATCTCTATCGCCACTGTGGCATTCGTCGGTGCGGCTGTTGGCGCCGCTTTGGCCGAGACGCCGGTCGAGCGCGGCTCGTATCTCGTCAACACCATCATGACCTGCGGCAATTGCCACTCGCCGAAGGGCCCGCCCGAGGCGGTCGCCGGCAAGGATTTTTCCGGGGGCCTGCGCTTCAACGAGCCGCCGTTCGACGTCACCGCGCCCAACATCACCCAGGACAAGGCGACCGGCATCGGCACTTGGAGCGACGCCGACATCAAGAAGCTCCTGCGCACCGGCATGCGCCCGAACGGCGTTCCGATCGCTTCAGTCATGCCGACCGGCTTCTATGACATCATCACCGACGGCGACATGGACGCGATCGTCGCTTACCTGCGCACGCTCAAGCCGATCAGCAACAAGGTCCCCGACCCGATCTACAAGATGCCGGCGCCGCGGCAGGTCTATCCGGGCGCCGAGCAGCCCTATACGCAAGCGATGCTCGACGACAAGATGAAGCGCGGCTTCTATCTCGTCACCATCGGCCATTGCCTGGAGTGCCATACGCCGATGGAAAAGGGCCACCACGACTGGGCCGATATCGGCCGCGGCGGCATGGAGTTTCCGGGGCCCTGGGGCGTGTCGGTGTCGCGCAATATCACCTCGAGCAAGACCAAGGGTATCGGCGGATGGAGCGATGCCCAGGTCAAGCGCGCCATCACCCAAGGCGTCGACAAGGAAGGCAATAAGCTGAAACCGCCGATGGGCTTCGGCTACTACGCCCATATGACCGACGCCGACCTCGACGCGGTCATCGGCTGGGTCCGGACACTGCCGCCGAAGGACTGACGCGGCAAAAAAAGCCCTTCTAAAGCCTCGGTTTGGCGCCTATATGGGGCCGCATTCAATCGGGGTTTTTGCATGCGCCATTTGCCGATTTCCACCATCCTGGCGGCCGCCGTGGCGGTCGCCGGCGCGTTGCCCGCTGCCGCCCAGGACCGCCAGGTGCCGACCTCGGCGGCACAGCTGTCGTTCGCGCCGATCGTGCATCGCGTCACGCCGGCGGTGGTCAATGTCTACGCCAGCCACGTCGTCGAGAACCAGAATCCGTTCCTGGCCGATCCGTTCTTCCGCCAGTTCTTCGGCGGCGGCATGCCGCGCGCGCAGGTCGAGCGCTCGCTCGGCTCCGGCGTGCTGGTCGACGCTTCCGGCCTCGTCGTCACCAACTACCACGTCATCGAGGGCGCCAGCGAAGTGAAGATTGCGCTCGCCGACAAGCGCGAATTCGCCGCCGACATCGTGCTCAAGGATCAGCGCAGCGACCTCGCGGTGCTGCGCATCAAGGGCGCGAGCGAGCGCTTCCCGACGCTGGAATTCGCCAATTCCGACGAGCTGCAGGTCGGCGACGTGGTGCTCGCCATCGGCGATCCGTTCGGCGTCGGCCAGACCGTGACCCACGGCATCGTCTCGGCGGTGGCGCGCACCCAGGTCGGCATCAGCGATTATCGGTTCTTCATCCAGACCGACGCCGCCATCAATCCCGGCAATTCCGGCGGCGCGCTGGTCGACGTCAACGGCCGCCTGGTCGGCATCAATTCGGCGATCTATTCGCGCTCCGGCGGCTCGATCGGCATCGGCTTTGCCATCCCCGCCAACATGGTGCGGGTCGTGGTCGCCTCAGCCGAAGGCGGCAGCGGCGCAGTGAAGCGGCCATGGCTCGGCGCCAAGCTGCAGGAAGTAACGCCGGAGATCGCCGAGAGCTTGGGCTTGAAGCGTCCGAGCGGGGCGCTGGTCGCCAGCGTCGCCAAGGACGGTCCCGCTGCAGCGGCCGGCGTCAAGACCGGCGATCTGATCGTCACCATCGACGGCGTGACCGTCGAAGACCCCAACGCCTTCGACTATCGCTTCGCCACCAAGCCGCTCGGCGGTACCGCCAAGGTCGGGCTCCTTCGCCAGGGCAAGGAAATCGTCGCGTCGGTGGCGCTGCAAGGCCTGCCCGACGCGCCGCGCGACGAGATCAAGATCCGCGGCCAGTCGCCGTTCCTCGGCGCCACGGTGGCGAACCTGTCGCCGGCCTTGGCCGACGAGTTGCGGCTCGATCCGCAGACCGAAGGCGTCGTCATCACGGCAATCGCCGACGGCTCGGCGGCGCAGTCGGTCGGCTTCCAGAAGGGCGACATCGTCGTCGCGGTGAACAATCAGAAGATCGCGCGGCCGGAGGATCTGCAGCGCGTGTCCAGCTCCGGCAGCCGGCAGTGGCGCATCACCATCCAGCGTGGCGGCCAGCAGATTTCGGTCATGTTCAGCGGATGATCCGCGCGTGGCCTCCTGCGTTGTCATGGCCGGGACGGGGCACCCGCGACGCGAGCGTCGCGGGGACCCTATTGTCCCGGCCATCCACGTCTTTACTTATAGACAGCGCCAAAGACGTGGATGCCCGGCATGACGCCGGGCATGATGCCCGGTAAAACGCCGATGCCTTCGCGCCCGAAACAAAAAGGCCCAAGCCTGTTCGCCGCCGGCGGCCTCGACCGCGACGCACCGCGGCCGCTGGCCGACAAGCTGCGCCCCAATACGCTCGACGACGTCGTCGGCCAGGATCACCTGCTCGGGCCCGACGGCGCGCTGCGGCGCATGCTGGAAACGCGCTCGCTCGGCTCGCTGATCTTCTGGGGCCCGCCCGGCACCGGCAAGACCACGGTGGCGCGGCTGCTCGCCCGCGCTACCGATCTCTATTTCGAGCAGATCTCGGCGATCTTTTCCGGTGTCAATGACCTGAAAAAGGTGTTCGACGCGGCGCGGTTGCGGCGCGAGACCGGGCAGGGCACGCTGCTTTTCGTCGACGAAATTCACCGCTTCAACCGGGCGCAGCAGGACAGCTTTTTGCCGGTGGTCGAGGACGGCACCATCGTGCTGGTCGGCGCCACGACGGAAAACCCGTCGTTCGAGCTGATCGCGCCGCTGTTGTCGCGCGCCCGGGTTCTGGTCTTCAAGCCGCTCGATGCGGCGGCAATCGAAAAGCTGCTGGCGCGCGCCGAGGCCCTCGAAGCCAAGAAGCTGCCGCTCGACGCCGAAGCACGCGCTTCGCTTGTTCGCATGGCCGACGGCGACGGCCGCGCCGCGCTGACGTTGGCCGAAGAGGTTTGGCGCGCCGCCCGCGGGGCGGAGATCTTCGATGCCGCTGCGTTGCAAGATGTCGTGCAGCGCCGCGCCCCGATCTACGACAAATCCCAGGACGGCCACTACAATCTCATCAGCGCGCTGCACAAATCGGTGCGCGGCTCCGATCCCGACGCGGCCTTGTATTATCTCTGCCGCATGCTCGATGCCGGGGAGGACCCGCTCTACCTCGCCCGCCGCGTTGTGCGCATGGCAGTCGAGGACATCGGGCTTGCCGATCCGCAGGCGCTCCTTGTCGCCAATGCGGCCAAGGATGCCTACGATTTTCTCGGCAGTCCCGAAGGCGAGCTCGCCATTGCCGAGGCCGTGCTCTATGTCGCCACCGCGCCGAAATCAAACGCCACCTACGTCGCCTTCGGCGAGGCCATGCGCTCCGCCAAGGAGGCGGGCTCCCTGCTGCCGCCCAAGCACATCCTCAACGCGCCGACCGGGTTGATGCGCAGCGAGGGCTATGGCGCCGGCTACGAATACGATCACGACGCCGACGAGGCGTTCTCCGGCCAGGACTATTTCCCCGAAGCGCTCGGCCGCCGGCGGTTCTACGATCCCCCCGAGCGCGGTTTCGAGAGCGAGCTCCGCAAGCGCCTGGACTACTGGGCCAAGCTGCGCCGCGAGCGGGGCGGCAATTGAGAGGCTCCCGCGGACCGCGCCAGCCGGGCGGCGGACGGCAGATGGCCGGGCCGCGGCATCAGCGCCCATTCCGTCACCCTGAGGCGCCGTCGCGGAGCGACGGCCTCGAAGGGCGACGGCCGGGGCGCCTCGGCCGTTCATCCTTCGAGGCGCGCCCGCGGCTTGCACCTCAGGATGACGGCGAGCAGAAGGCCTTGCCAACGGTTATGCCGACGAGCGTGCAAACGGTCGCCGTCACTGCCGATGAATCCGGCATGCGCGTCGACCGCTTCCTCGAAGCGCGCTTTTCGGGCTTGAGCTTCTCCCACATCCAGCGCGTCATCCGCAAAGGCGAGGTGCGGGTCAACGGCAAGCGCACGCAGCCGAAGAGCCGGCTTGAGGCCGGCCAGACCGTGCGCATTCCGCCGCTGCGGCTCGATCAACCGAAGCCGCGGCCGGCCGGCAGCGAGGCCGACGAAAAGACCCGCGCCTTCCTCAAATCGATCACGCTCTACGAGGACGCCGATGTGCTGGTGCTCAACAAGCCGATGGGGCTTGCGGTGCAGGGCGGCTCTGGCACCACGCGTCATGTCGACGGCATGCTGGACGTGTTGCGCGATGCCCACGGCCAGCGGCCGCGCCTCGTGCACCGGCTCGACAAGGACACCGCCGGCTGCCTTCTTGTGGCGAAGACGCGGTTTGCCGCTTCGGCGCTGGCGCATACCTTCCGCTCGCGCGCGGCGCGCAAGATATACTGGGCGCTGGTCGCCGGCGTGCCAAAGCCGCGGCAGGGCCGCATCTCGACGTTTCTGGCGAAAGACGAGCGCGATGACGAATCGATCATGCGCATCGCCCGCCATGGCGAGGAGGGCGCAAGCCACGCCGTCACCTATTACGCCGTGGTGGAGACCGCAGGCCCGGCGCTGGCCTGGATTTCGCTCAAGCCGGTGACCGGGCGCACCCATCAGCTCCGCGCCCACATGGCGCACATCAACCATCCGATCGTCGGCGATCCAAAGTATTTTTCGCGCGAGAACTGGGAGCTGCCCGGCGGCATGCAAAACCGGCTGCATCTATTGGCGCGCCGCATCGCCGTGCCGCATCCGCGCGGCGGCACTATCGACGTCACCGCGCCGCTACCGCCGCACATGCAGCAGTCGTGGAATCTGCTCGGACTCGACGCCAAGCGCTACGACCCGATCGAGGAGGCGCCGGAAACGTGAGCAGCCGGCGGAATTGCTTCGTCGCTTGGCTTCTGGCGGTGACGGCCGCGGCCCATTGGCGGCACGTCAAGCCGCATGACGCCGCAAAGCCTGCCGCCAAGCAATGAGCCGGCCCGAGGCGGGCAGTCGCCGCCGCCCTCAAGCATCTTGACAGGCAACCATTTGGTTGCATATTGTCGCCATGGATGCGGTGTTCAAAGCGCTGGCCGATCCGAGCCGGCGGGAGCTGCTGGACCGGCTGCGGGCCGACAACGGCCAGACGCTGGGCGAGCTCTGCGCGCGGCTTGCCATGACGCGGCAGGCGGTGAGCAAGCATTTGGCGCTGCTGGAGGAGGCGAATCTGGTCGCGACCGTGCGCCGCGGCCGCGAGAAGCTGCACTACCTCAATCCGGTGCCGATCCACGACATCGCCGAGCGCTGGATCGGGAAATTCGAGCGTTCACGCCTGCAGGCGCTGAGCGACATGAAACAAGCGTTGGAGAAGCGTGATGGCTAAGCCGAGTTTCATCTACGTCACCTACATCAAGACGACGCCCGAGAAGCTCTGGATGGCGCTGACCGACCCGGCCCTGATGAAGCAGTACTGGTTCGGCATGCACCAGAGAGCCGAGTGGAAGGCCGGCGCGCCGTGGCAGCTCGTCTTTCCCGACGGCCGCATTGCCGACACCGGCGAGGTGGTCGAGGTCGACCCGCCGAAGCGCCTTGTCATCAAATGGCGCAACGAGTGGAAGCCCGAGCTGAAAGCCGAAGGCTATTCGCGCTGCACCATGGAGATCATACAGGCGGGCGAGATCGTGCGGCTTACGATCATCCACGAGATCGACAAGCCGGACTCCAAGCTGATCGAAGCCGTTTCCGGCGGCTGGCCGAAGGTCCTGGCCAGCCTGAAGAGCCTGCTCGAAACCGGCGCGGCACTGTCCGGGATCGACCAGCTTGGGAAGGCGTGACGGTGAAAGGCGTGTAACGATGCCGGAGTTCAAGCCGAAAACGGTCTACGTCACCTACATCGCCGCCACGCCCGAGCGGGTGTGGCAGGCGCTGACCTCGTCCGAGGTCACCCGGAAATATTTCTGGGACCGCGATATCGAGATCGAGCCGAAGCTCGGCGGCGCGTTTGCGCTGAGGCTGCCGGACGGCACGGTCAATGTGCGCGGCAAGGTCATCGCCTGGGACCCGCCGCGCAAGCTGTCGGTCACCTGGCAAGTCGAATGGCCGGAAGAATTCCGCAAGCTGCCGGAATGCGTGGTGACCTATGAGATCGCGCCGGCGGGCGAGGCGGTGCGCTTGACCATAACGGAATCGCACTCCTGGAACGTGCCCGATGCGATCCTGTCCGGCGGCCGCAGCGGCTGGCCGGCGGCGCTGTCGAGCCTGAAGAGCCTGCTCGAGACCGGCAAGGCGCCGGCGATCAAGATGGAGCCGCCGAAGGAGATGATCGAGGCGATCAGGAGGCTTTAGCCGCCGGCGCGATCACCGCAACGCGGCGTTGATCTTTTCCAGCGCCGCCAGGCCGGGACACAGCTCTTTTTCGCTCAGCGTATTGAGCGGTGCCTCCACCGTATTGAGGTGGTGGTGCAGATCCTCGGCCTCGGCGTCGACGTAGAGGAGCCCGGTCACCACCTGGCCCTTGGCGGCGTGCTTCTGCAGGAACGCCATCGCCGCCAGCCGGTCGTGCACGTCGTAATCGGCGTCGACCTTGCGCAGCGCCAGCTTGGTGCCGTCGTGCTGCTCGACCACCTGCACCGTGCCCGGCGCATAGTCGGCCGTGATCGGCGCCCGGCCGGTGATGACGTCGAGCCGGTTCACTGCTTCGTTGTGCTCGCGCACGTAATCGAAGCTCTTGGTCGAGCCGACGTGATTGTTGAAGGCGACGCACGGTGAAACGACGTCGATGAACGCGGCGCCGTTGTGCGAGATCGCCGCCTCGATCAGCGGCACCAGCTGGGTCTTGTCGCCCGAGAAACTGCGCGCCACGAAGCTCGCGCCGAGCTGCAGCGCGATGCCGACCATGTCGATGGCGCTGTCGGTATTGGTCACGCCGCGCTTCGACTTCGAGCCGCGGTCGGCGGTGGCGGAGAACTGGCCCTTGGTCAGGCCGTAGACGCCGTTGTTCTCGACGATATAGGTCATGTTCACGCCGCGGCGGATCGAATGGGCGAACTGGCCGAAGCCGATCGAGGCCGAGTCACCGTCGCCGGAGACGCCGAGATAGATCAGGTCGCGGTTGGCGAGATTGGCGCCGGTCAAGACCGACGGCATCCGGCCGTGCACCGAGTTGAAGCCGTGCGAATTGCCGAGGAAGTAGTCCGGCGTCTTCGATGAGCAGCCGATGCCGGAAATCTTCGCCACCCGATGCGGCGCGATCGACAGCTTGAAGCAGGCCTCGATGATCGCCGCGGTGATGGAGTCGTGGCCGCAGCCGGCGCACAGCGTCGAGATCTTGCCCTCGTAGTCGCGGTGCGTGTAGCCGAGCGCGTTCTTCGGCAGGTCGGGATGATGGAATTTCGGCTTGACGACGTAGGTCATGAAGCTACCTGGGTCATGATACGACTTTCCGCAGCGGCGTCACTTTGAGCTGGTCGAGGTGGTCGCCGATGGCCTTGGCGATGAAGCGGGCGGTGATCGGCGTGCCGTCGTAGTGCACGATCGGAACCAGCCGCACCGGATCGATGCTGAGCTCGTTGACGATCAGCGAGCGCAGCTGGCTGTCGCGGTTCTGCTCGACCACATAGACGAAGTCATGCTCGGCGATGAAGCTCGGCACGCTGGAATGGAACGGAAAAGCGCGGAGCCTTAAGCGGTCGAGCTCATGGCCGCGCGCTTCCAGCATGCCGATCGCCTCGTCCATGGCCGGCGAGGTCGAGCCGAAATAGATCACGCCGTATTTCGTCGGCTTGCCGGCATTGGCTTGCAGCGGCCGCGGCACCAGATCTTTCGCGGTCTCGAATTTGCGCAGTAGCCGCTGCATGTTGTCCTGATAGGCCGGCCCTTCCTCGGTGTAGCGCGCATAGCGATCGCGCGAGGTGCCGCGGGTGAAGTACGAGCCCTTGGTCGGATGGGTGCCCGGATAGGTGCGGTAGGGAATGCCGTCGCCGTCGACGTCGAGATAGCGGCCGAAGTCGCGGCCGTCGTCGAGCATGTCCGCGGTCATGATCTTCCCGCGGTCGTATTGCTTGGCGTCGTCCCACTTCAGCGGCCGGCACAGCCGGTGGTTCATGCCGATGTCGAGGTCGAGCATGAGGAAGATGGTGGTCTGCAGCCGGTCGGCGAAATCGAACGCCTGTGCCGCCATCTCGAAGGCTTCCGCCGGATCCTCGGGGAACAGCAGCACGTGCTTGGTGTCGCCGTGGGAGGCGTAGGCCGCGCTGATGATGTCGCATTGCTGGGTGCGGGTCGGCATGCCGGTCGAAGGCCCGGCGCGCTGCACGTCCATGATGACGGCCGGGATTTCGGCAAAATACGACAGCCCGATGAACTCCTGCATCAGCGAGATGCCGGGGCCCGAGGTCGCCGTGAATGCGCGCGCGCCGTTCCACCCGGCGCCGATGACGATGCCGATGGAGGCGAGCTCGTCCTCACCCTGGACGATGGCGTATTTCGCCTTCTTGGTCTCGGGATCGTGGCGCAGCCGCCGGCAGTGGCTGGTGAAGGCGTCGGCGAGCGACGACGACGGCGTGATCGGATACCAGGCGCAGACCGTGGCGCCGCCATACACCGCGCCGAGCGCCGCCGCCGAATTGCCTTCGATGAAGATGCGGTCGCCGACCTTGTCGGCCTTGCGCACGCGCAAGCCGATCGGGCACTTCAGGTTCTGCAGCGCATAATCGCGGCCGAGATGCAGCGCGTGCACGTTCGAGGACAGGAGCTTCTCCTTGCCCTTGTACTGCTCGCCGATCAGCTGCTCGATCACTTTCGGATCGATATCGAGCAGCGCCGACAGCGCGCCGAGATAGATGATGTTCTTGAACAGCTGCCGCTGCCGCGGATCGCTGTAGGTGGAATTGGTGATGGCGGTGAGCGGCACGCCGATGACGGAGATGTCGTCGCGGAACTTCGACTTCGGCATCGGCTTGGTCGAGTCGTAAAGCAGGTACCCGCCCGGCTCGATCGAGGCGACGTCCTTGTCCCAGGTCTGCGGGTTCATCGCCACCATCATGTCGATGCCGCCGCGGGCGCCGAGATGGCCGGCTTCGGAGACGCGGACCTCGTACCAGGTCGGCAGGCCCTGGATGTTGGACGGGAAGATGTTGCGCGGCGACACCGGCACGCCCATGCGCAGGATCGAGCGGGCGAACAGCTCGTTGGCGCTCGCCGAACCCGAGCCGTTGACGTTGGCGAAACGAATGACGAAGTCGTTTACGCTGCTGATTGGGTTTGGCGTTGGCATGCTTGTTCCGCGTGCGTCATGTCGATGAGATATTTTTGCATGTCCCAGGCGCCGGTGGGACAGCGCTCGGCGCATAGCCCGCAATGCAGGCAGACATCCTCGTCCTTGGCCATGATGCGGCCGGTCTTGAGGTTGTCGCCGATGTAAAGATCCTGGCCGAGGTTCTTCGACGGTGCATGCAGCCGCCCCCGCAGATCGGCTTCCTCGCCGTTCTCGGTGAACGTGATGCAGTCCATCGGGCAGATGTCGACGCAGGCGTCGCATTCGA